>QZGF01000009.1_pt1 | contig 50960 bp, 54 predicted proteins | sample 1990021 | NCBI WGS metagenome assembly QZGF01 (sample SAMN10076523, study PRJNA491371) | Subsurface metagenome, whole genome shotgun sequencing project. | isolation source: subsurface fracture fluid from borehole BE326-BH2 | place: South Africa: Beatrix Gold Mine | collected 2015-06-18 | reverse complement strand
GCATCCCCACACTAAACATGCAGGGTACCTCTCCCCTTCACTTACCGGCACTGGGCAAGCGTCAGCCCGTATACCGCGGATTTCTCCTTCGCACGGACCTGTGTTTTTGATAAACAGTCGGTTAGCACTCGTTAGCTGTGGCCTCCCGAAGGAGGCAGGACATATTGCGAACTTACGTCCAGCTTGTTTGCCGAGTTCCTTAAGCCTCTTTCTCTCGCTCGCCTTAGTATTCTCTACCAACCCACCTGTGTCGGATTGCGGTACGGCTTATCTTAAGTCTCACCGCGAACCTTTTCTTGCAGGCTGAAGAAGTTGGAATTGCCCTAATTTCTTAAGGCTCTGCATCGCTGCTTAGTTAATCAGTTGTGTGGATTTCCCTACACATCCTACTTAACAGCTTACACCCCAATTCGATATGGGGCTCCAATTCTCCAACCCGGTCAGTCCCCGGTTACAAACGACTTAAAACAAGTAGCAGAATTTTGACTGCTCGTCCATCGACTACGCCATTTTGGCCTCGCCTTAGGTACCGACTAACCCGTCGAGGACGAACCTCGCGACGGAAACCTTGGGTATTCGGCGTCCCTGATTCTCACAGGGATAGTGCGCTACTCATTCCGGCATTCTCACTTCGTACCACTCCACCGATCCTTGCAGATCGACTTCACTGCGGTACGAACGCTCCCCTACCATACTTGTTCAAAGAACAAGCATCTCTGGCTTCGGTACATAACTTATCCTCGATAAATTTTCGGCGCCTATTTCCAATCGACTAGTGAGCTGTTACGCTATCTTTAAAGGATGGCTGCTTCTAAGCCAACCTCCTAGCTGTCTATGGACATAGACTTCCTTTGAAACTTAGTTATGATTTTGAGACCTTAGCCGAAAGTCTGGGTTGTTTCCCTCTCATCTCATCAGCTTAGCCCGATGAGATTGTCTAGCACGGTAGTGTACGTCGTTATTCGGAGTTTGGTTGAGACAACTCGGTTACCCTCGCTGCCCCATCCAGTAGCTCTACCACCGACAACACCTAGCGTGCCACGGTCCCCATAGACCTTTCGGGGAGAACCAGCTATCTCCAGGCTCGTTTGGCATGTTACCGCTAACCACAAGTCATCCGACCGAATTGCAACTCAGACCGGTTCGGGCTTCCCCCCGACCTTCATCGGGGTTCACCCTGCTCATGGATAGATCGCCTGGTTTCGGGTCTGCCACGCCGCGCTAAATCGCCCTATTCAGACTCGGTTTCCCTTCGCCTCCCTAAGTTAACTTAGTTAGACTTGCGCAACATGGCAACTCGCCGGATCATTCTTCAATAGGCACGAGATCACTCTCCTTGCGAAGAGCTCTCTCGGTTTGTCCGCAAACAGTTTCAGGTTCTGTTTCACTGGGCGTCCCGCCCTTCTTTTCGCCTTTCCCTCTCGGTACTTGTTCACTATCGGTATTCACTCATATTTAGCCTTGGAGGAAGTACAAACCCGTAGGGGCTTGTACAAGTGGTTCCCCCTGATTCCCTCAGAGTATTTGCTCCAAGGTACTTGGGAAATCTCAAGGTGACCTATCAATTTTGGATACGAGACTTTCACTCTCTATGGTCCGCTATTCCAAGCTGTTCTCCTATCTCAAGGTCTACCGTGCTGAGCTCCCACAACCCCGTCCCCATATTCAAAGAATATGGGGACGGTTTAGGCTCTTCCGCTTTCGCTCTCCGCTACTGACGGAATCTCTATTGATTTCTTCTCCTCACCCTACTAAGATGTTTCAGTTCGGGTGGTTCCCTCTACCACAACTATATCTTACCCAAAGGATAAAATCTTCATTGTGGAGTGGCCAAGTGTAAACTTGGTCGGGTTTCCCCATTCGGACATCGCCGGATCAAAGGATCGTGGCTCCTCCCCGACGCTTATCGCAGCCATGCGCGTCCTTCTTCGGTGAGTGAATCCAAGGCATCCACTGTCTGCGTTAGTATCAGACTTATACCTTGTATAAACCATTAACCTTGTAAAAATACAAGGAATTGGCCTACTTACGACCACAATAACAGAAATTGTGGTCGATTATTCTTTCTCTTCAGTTGTCAAGGTGCAATATCAAAATAGCTAGTCTTAACAATCCTTGAGTGGTGGCTCGCAACGATAATTATTCCAGTTGCCAACCACCATTCAATAACTGTCAAGACCTACCTCGATCCGCCCAGCTAGGGTGGACCGTGCCGGGATCGAACCGGCGACCTCGTCATTGCAAATGACGCGCTCTACCAACTGAGCCAACGGCCCCAGTTGCGAATCATAACCTACATCATAAAAAAACCGGCTCAAGGCCGGTATCTGCTACTTTCTCTAGAAATAATCTACAACAACAAAAAAACCCGCTTTAGTTGGTTTACTCTTGTCAAGATTTTTCTCATTAGCAGAAACCGTGCCTCAAAATCATTAAAATTAAAAGGCAATGCCTATTATACATAGATAATATCCTATCCGTCAAGACCCTGCAGCCACAACCCCAGTTTCCTAAAAGCAATAGCTCGCATGGAAAATTTATCCTTCTGTTCCGGCGTCATCTGGGCAAAAGTCTGATCATCTCCTTCGGGAATAAATATAGGATCCCAACCAAAACCCTCCCCAAGTACCTTATCAGATATTCTTCCTTTTACTCTTCCGTCAAAAATATGCATGTCACCTTTCTCATCCGTATAGACGACAATAATCAAAGCTTCAGCCCCTCGGTCTTTTGCACCTCTAAGAATTTTTAATATTCCATCATTTCCAAGCGTTTTCATAAAGGCATCTATATAAGTTCCAGGCAGGCCATTAAGATAATTGATATTCAAAGATACATCTTCAATAATTCCAGCTTGCTTTTGACTTTTCTCATATGCTTGTTTGGCCTTAGCAACGGCAACTTCGACGGGATCTAGAGATTGGATCTCTTCGACTTCAAGATCACAGGAAACTAGTTCAACAGCCGGCAGCAGCCTCTTTATCTCCTCAACTTTTTTCTGATTTCTAGTGTAAACATTGATTTTTGATGACATTTCAATAGCTATATCCTTTTGGGCATATTGCAACACTCCCAGAAATAATATATCATTTTTGCGGTTTTATCATGTACAAAAAAGGTATTACCCTTGCAAGAGTTGTCGACCCCAAAGGAAAAAAGATCGGATACTCCCACCCTCTTCCCGAACCATATCCCGAGGAGATATCAAGAATAAGATATGATCAAATAAGTAAAAACGGGCTTGACTTTGCTTACCATCTTGAATGTCTTGATGACACAGATAAGTTAAAACACTACCCAGATATCATAGCTGATACAAAGACCTTTTATACTCGCTATTTTTATAAACATGACTCACCAAGCTTGGGGTTAATAATAACTAACATTGATAGCACTAGGCTGGTATTCAAAAACAGCATTCCCTTGATCTTGCAAATGGGACCTCAAAGGCGAAAGGTTGCACTTGCCCAACGAGCAGTTTTCTTTGACCAAAACCAAAACGAGACAATATACAAAATAATCCATGACCTTGAAGCACAAATTATTAGTATTCCCCCTCGATCCAATCAAAGATCCAAAACTATTGAGGCCTCTCTAGGATTTAGCAAAAGCTACCCGTTTCCAACCCGAACTCCCGCATTTTCCGAGCTAGGATATAAAAAGAGAAGCACCGACAGAATAATAAGCAGGCGCGAAATCTTAACTAGCGGTCTTTTCAACAAGGTCGGTAAATATCCAAGGAGAATAATAGGGCTGGGGTCAATGCCTCCCGTTACTGGCTGGAGAGATACGCTTGTCACAGCGGCAATTGCCTATATGCCCTGCTTTATCCCCAGAAATTCTATTTTCGCTTTTGATATAGAAAGAAGAATTTCACTTGCTAACAAGGCAAAGTCAACCATTGATCAACTTAAGATCCCCCCTGCAGAAAAAGAAAGAGTCAATAGAAACATTGGTGCATCAATAGGAATTGATGTTGAGGAGGAGATTAAAGTTGCCAAAAAACTTTATGAAAAAGCTGGAATCAGGCTTTTTAGAATCTATACCATCGGATCAGACAAAAGAGTAATAGACATGGCACAGGCATTAAGGGCCGAATTTGGAGATACAATTGAAATTTTTGTAGGTCAAATCGCCGACAAAAATCAAGCATTAAGGTTGATTTCTCCCAAGATCCGTGTGGATGCCCTCGTCTTTGGACATGGTGGCGGACAACAGTGCACATCAGCCATAAACGGAATGGCAATAACAACCGTCGAAGATGTCTATAATGTTGTAACCGATCCTGTTTTTAACTCTACCTCAGTAATAGTAGAGGGAGGTATCGACAGATCAATAGGGACCGCCCTGATAATGGGTATAGACTGCTGCCTTGGTAACCAGAAAATGGTACACGGGACAATTGAAACCGGAGACTTATTTTTCCAACACTTAAATGGTAAGGTGTGCCAACCTTATCCCGGATCTGCAAGTCCTGTAACTCAATTAATTGAGTCTGAAGACGAAAATATAAGACAGAAAAGGTCAGACGCCTCAGGAAGGACATATAACCCTGAAGGGAAACCTGGTTTTATGTACCTTGAAAAGAAGGCAAACTCGATGTCTTTTTGGATAAATGAGTACTTAAGTTATGCAGCGCGAACCCTGGCGGATCTGGGGGTCAAAAATATTTCTGAGCTAAGAAATATAATCAAGAATGAAAAAACGGACCTCTTAAGAATAATGTCGGAGAAAACTCAATATATGGCAGACGCGTATGGAAATCATTAGAAATGGCATGCTACCAAGCCTCCTCACCTTGCAAATTCCTTTCGCTAGCCTGGTTTTACCTCTTTCGCAGCAAAGAAATTAACCTTATAACTCAAACACCCCTACATTCTTGTAAAAAAGGTTAATGTCAGACCAAGCAGATCTTTTCAAACTACAGAAGAAAAAACTCAGCCAAACAATCTTGAATACGACCTGCTTGGTCTCTTCTTCTTGTCAATTAAAGCACAAACCCTTTGCCAAGTTGGGAGTCTTTCTATATAGGTAGGTCTACCAATTCCACCATGGGAATGATAGACATTAAATTTTGGGTCTTTAACTATGTTCCAACCTCGAGCAATCATCTCACATGCCCAATCATAATCCTCACATTCTTCTAGCCTTTCATCAAAAGGATACTTTTTCCCATAAATCTTTTCTAATAATCGCGTTGGTATTGGTCATCCACTTACAGTAAAACTCTTTCTCTAAGCGCTTCAGACTAAAAAATAAATCTCCGAGTTTTTCGTCTAAGGAACCATCAGGAAGAGAGGTATAGTGTCCTGTCACAGCTGCCATTTTTGGGTCAGAGAAGTTTTCCATTGCATCCTGATACCATGTGCGGCTTACAGGAAGTGAATGACCAGAGATAATTCCTACATATTTGCCCCAAGCCTTTTTAATTCCAAGATTAAGCGCATAACTGTAGTTGAATTCATTTTCAGGCAGATTGATAACTTTTCTAATTGGAAAATCTTTTGCAATTTCTAGGGTCCTATCTGTTGACCCAGAATCCATAATTACTACTTCAAAATCCAACCGGCTCTGCATAAAAAGGGCTTTTAATACTTCACCCAGCCATTTTTCCTCATTCTTTGTTCGTATAACCCAAGATGTAGTTGGCGATTTGGGAAATTTTAGCTTCATAATTGCCACAGTCTGCAAGTATTTCAAACCTCACCGTCTTAATCCCTGCCTATCCAATTACACCTCTTTTCGAGAGCTCCAATAACCTTTACTACAATCCCTACAGTCTGATCCCAGTACATGGGGGTGCGCGAGGCAGGAATCGAACCTGCGGCCCCCTTCTTATCAGGAAGGTGCTCTAACCACTGAGCCACTCGCGCAAAAATACTTACAATTTTAAGCAAAACTCTCGTCTTGTCAGAAATGCTTTACCGCTAGACCACAAACATCAAGCTCAAAATACTTTTCAAGTTACTTGCTTTTATAAATTTATCACAAATTGGCCACAAAATCTAATAGATCAAAAATCAAAAAGTAAAAATAGAAACCATCCCAACACCCAAAAGAGGCAACCAATTTCCACCAGACACAACGCCCCCCCTCTGGACGCCAATACTTACTTCTCCCTTGTTTAATCTATCTTTTATGTATAATAAACTAGCTATGTCAGAAATTATCACACTCTCAATAAAAACCCCTCGCGATTCGTCTACCACCCCCGAGGCTGCAAAGACAATGCTTTCAGCTCTCACCAAAATCAACGGCGTTGGATTTTGGGAAAAAATCTTACTCGGGAAAAAACCAAAGGGTCTAGCTCTGGAAATTGCTTCAATCGGTCAAGAGATAAGCTTTTTGATAAGTGCAGACAAAGAACTAATACCTTTTATTGAGTCCCAAATTCAATCAAACTACCCCACATCTACAATCCAAAAAATTTCAGATCCACTAAAAAATGAGAACTTAAATATTATCAGCCTAACTCTGGTAAGAGGAAATTACTACCCTCTAGCAGTTTATAAAGATTTTAGCGAGATAGACCCGCTCTCATCCCTGCTTGCTGTCCTAACAAAGATGGAAAGAGGAGGAGTCTTTGTTTTTCAGATAGCACTTGAGTCAGTAGATGAAATTTGGCAATCAAGAGCCAGGGACTTTGCTGAAAGAGGAACGAGAAGAGACGACGGTACATATACCAGAAGACCGGATGCAAATATTATTTTTGAAAAAATTAATTACCCGGGGTTTAGGGTAAGTTTACGGCTTATCAGTAATTCAAATACAACACAAACCGAATTTTTATCCGCCTTGGGGGTTTTTAATCGTCCTGATGGAAACTCAATAAAAGTTTTTAAAATACCTTTGTTTGACAAAAACCGCGAAAAAAGCTTTACTCTGAATCGCCGTGTCCTGGGAGGGAACATCTTAAACATTGAGGAAATAGCAACCCTCTGGCACCTTCCAAATGAAAAGATTAAGGTTCCGGGAGTTGCCTGGGGAGGAGACATACTCTCAGAACCTCCAAACAACCTGCCAATAGCAGAAGGGCTAGATGAGTCTCAAAAGCTTCAAATAAACTTCTTCGCTAAAACGATCTTTAAAAACCACAATGCTATTTTTGGCATAAAAGATGCCGATCGGCTCCGACACATATGGACAGTGGGAAAAACTGGTACCGGTAAATCCACAATGATAGCCAATATGGCAATAGACGATTTTAAAAAAGGTCGAGGTGTTGCTGTAATTGACCCGCATGGAGATCTTTGCGAGGATCTGCTTGATTACATACCCAAAAATCGCATAAATGATACAATCTACTTTAACCCAGCAGATAGGGAATTCCCTATTACCATTAATCCACTCGAAGTTACAAATCGAGAAGAAGCAGAACTTGTTACATCGGGACTGATGAGCATTTTTACTAAAGTCTGGGCAAATGTCTGGTCTGCAAGGATGGAATATATACTCCGTAATTCATTCTTAACTCTGACTGAAATTCCTGGAACCACGCTATCGGATGTTTTAAGCCTTTTAGCCAACCGCTCCTACAGAAATAGGGTCTATTCAAAGATTAATGATCCAGCTTTAATCCACTTTTGGAAAGAAGAATTTGAGAAGATGCCAGATAGGCTTCAAAAGGAAGCAATAGCTCCCATCCAAAATAAGGTCGGGCAGTTTGTTACATCCCCTATAATACGGCGGGTTATCGGCTACCCAAAATCAACAGTTTCGCTTGATGAAGTTATCAATAATAAAAAAATCTTTATTGCAAATCTTTCTCAAGGACGGCTCGGTGAAGATAATGCGGCTTTGCTAGGGGCCACACTCATTACCAAATTCCAACTTGCTGCAATGAGAAGAGTAGATATCTCCAAAGAGCAAAGGACTCCCTTTTTTCTATATGTTGATGAGTTTCAGAATTTTGCCACAGATTCATTTATCAAGATACTCTCCGAAGCAAGAAAATTTGGTCTTTCCCTAACTTTAGCAAATCAATATATGGGTCAGCTCCCGGAACATGTTACCAAGGCTATCTTGGGGAACGCAGGAACGCTAATTGCTTTTGCAGTTGGAGCTGAAGATGCATCAAGAATACATAAAGAATTCGCAGAGGTTTTTTCACAAAACGACCTTGTCAACCTGCAGAACTTCCAAATTGCAATAAGAATGACAATCGATGGCCATATTGTAAGACCGTTTGTTGCAACCACGCTCCCTCTCCCAATGTCACGAAATCAGAACCGCGAAAAAGTAATCAGAGTCTCAAGAGAAAGGTATGCAAAAAAACTGAAAAACGAAAAAGTTCGAGAACTTGAAAATACAGAAATTGAGGAAAACCAAACCGGAACTCCCAATGAGGTTACAATTCTTGAACACAAATAATTTTATCAATAAGTGAAGGTAGTACTTCTTCAAAAGAAAACTTTCAATACGAAGAAATCATAAACGGAACCGAAACTCGTGTTCTAACCCCTCAAGAATTGAATGCAAGTACTATTAAAAGGATTGCTGCAGTTGCATTACTTGGCCCTGATCCAAACACAGATGTAGGGCATGCTTTCAGAAGAAGGTACGGAACCCGTGAGATGCTTACATACCTTGCCACAATGTCACCGAAAACTCCGATTGAATTTACCCAAACAACTGTTGGGCTATATTTCCCCAACCCCAGAAAAGACCCCTGGAAAGCAGTTGCAGAAACTCTAAAAAGCCCTCCCGAGAAACAATCCTTTTTAATAAGATATGCCAACCAAATGGCTTTTGTGACCAAAAGAGTTGTCGGCAAAACACCATTTAGAGATGTAAAACTTTTTTTACCATCCTGGGTTATCGGGGTTAATCAAGTAGTATGCGCAAAACCTCCCGATGTAAAAAACGAAATTGATACTATCATTAGCGAACAAGGGTGGGTCGTGGGACTAGTGGCAATGGCAGCAAGGGGAATGGAGAAAAAAGATATTTTAAGACATCTTCAACAATTCGAAATCGACTTTGATAAACGAATGCCCAAGCTCGGCTGGTTTACAGATGGTAGTGGAGAAAATCAATTATCCCGACTTATCGCCAATTTACCCAAACATAAAGGATTTAGGCTCGATTTTGTAACTTTAAGTGAAATAGAAAGAATAATCGATCTTTTGTATCAAAAGCTTCCAAAAAATTTTTTACCAGATTCAGATCCTCGAGAGATAAGAAGAGACGCTCCAATTATCGTTAAAAAAGGAGAATTAGTTTTCGTGCTACCCTCCGAACACGAATATCTTATCCGCGAAGCCATTGCTGGAGGTAAAACAAAAGAAGAAATACACAAATCCCCCAAAAGCGAAATAGGTAAAAATAAATTCATAGACAGACTTCTTACAGTATATCCGATTATTCAAGAAGTTGACTTTTACCCTTTCTACCCTTTTATGATATCCGACCGTGAACCATCGCATTAATAATCAAAAAGCGGTACCTTTATATAGCCAGCCTCAATCTGAACTCGTGAAAAGATAGTGTGAAAATGTATAAGGTCTTCGGATTGTACCGACTATCGTAGTGAGAAGTGAGTGATGAGTTGTGCGTTCAATACAACAACCTCCTTCTGTAAGCGTATATTCGCTTCCCCAAAATATTATAGCTTGACCGTAAAGCTCTTATATCGATATTGCTAAAATTGACCCCAATAATATCAAGCAAAGCCACTGTCTCGTTCACTGAACCTAAAGCTATCGAAAGAAACTGCGAAAAGTCCTTCCTTATTAGTCTTCCATAACCCTCTGCGATATTAGCAGATACCGAAACACAAGCTCGCTTTATTTGTTCACATATCGAATACTCTTTTTTTAGGCTAGGATTCTTGCAAAGGTCAAAAACCTCTTTGGCTAAAACAAGAGATTCTTTATATACTTCAATATCTTCAAGTCTTTGTATCTTTTTCTTCACTTATCTATTCTACGACTCACTACTCATTTCTCACAACCCACCACTCCGCCTAAGGCGGAGACTTGACAAATAGCACTCTATATGCTAGACTGCTTACACTCTAGGATAATTTAATATTACAGCTGATTTCAATACCTGCGAGAATTTCCTAGAATTCGAGCAGAGATAGTGAACTCAGATGCTATAAGCTAGCGAAGCTCTCAAAACCTCAAGGTTTTGAACTAGCTTCTATTCTGGGGTAATTAAAAATTGAAAATTTACACATCCAAAGCATTTTGCTAAGGATAATAGATGCTTTAGAGGACAGCCCTACCAGAGCTGGCAAGATTCTGGTAACGGTTAATTAAAAAATTTTTTGATTAACTGTCTTTTTGATAGTTAAATAATTACCCACCTCTCTAAAGGTGGATTTTGCGTTTAAGGGGTCTGGATAATTTAATAAATTGTCTGGACCCACCAACGCAATAATCCCTCTAAGGCCTCAAAGAAATTTCACTAGCGGTTAGCTGAGAGAGGTTTGCGGTGGATCCAAAATTTTCTATGAACACTGCCCTCTTTCAACTGACCGTTAAGGTCAGTTTAAGTTTTCTAATAACACTGAATAAGTTGTGAATAGCTCACAGCAAAATTTAGTTAGTTAGAAACTTAATATCGCTCTTTTAAATATCCGGGTAAAAATTACTGAAGGCAATATCCTCATAGAGGGTACGGAGAAAATAAGCCATAAGCTTGTTTCTTCCCCACCCTCTAGTGAGGTACTTACAAAGGCACCTGCTTTCAAAAAGCATGAGTTAGGCTTTCTTCGACCTAGTCGAGATCGCAATCCTCAATGTCTGAGTAGAAAACAAGGCCCTGATGACATTGGCAAAGAAGTGAAAGTCACACGCCAAGTGTCACAGCTCAAATGGCTCGCAAGGAAAATTGGGTCGAACCATTTTAATCTAGTCCAAAAGGAGTTTTTTGAGATGAACCGCAACCAGAAACTGTTTCGTATCCTGTCGGTTATCACCGCCCTGTTCTTTTTCCTGCTCATGGTGGCAATTTCAGTTCCCCAGAGCAACACCAGCGCGGCTACGGCGATGAGCATCGAGGGGTGTCGTCGCAATCCCACGCACCCGAGCTGCCCGCCGCCGAGCGAGACGAAGACGCCCCTGCCACTGAAAACCGCCGTTTTCGTCAAGCCGGAAGAAGGCAGGGTGAAAGTATGCCCTGTTTGGCCATACCTGCAGGAAGTTTGGGACGAAAAATCCCACTCGTGGGAGATATTATACTACGAGATTGATCCAGTGGGATGGCCTGTCTTCGTCTCAAATCTGACATTTGCTGCTGCCGCGTCTTTCCGTAATCCCACAATTTCGCGGGACAATTGTGCCTTCTCGGCACAAGTTCAAGAGCCCGGCGGTGAATGGACGATTCGTGTCTATGACTTCGGTCTTAACCGGATCGACCGCTTCGGTCATCTGGTAGGATACGAACCAGAATTCGTTCTAGTTCAGGAAGACTGGATTTACTTCCGAGGAAAAGACGGATACCTATACAAGGGGAATTACCTCACTGGCAAAGTCGAAAAGACCGAGTACAAAGGTAGTTACCCCCACAGTGTCCCTCTTGACGCGCAGTCCTATAAGCTGGCCTTTACCACTCCTGGGGGCACATTAGCAGTGCTTTACAGCAACGGGGTCTATTACTCATCAGATGAGTATTGCGAGCGCGTTGAATGGAAGCCATCTGGTGGAGACCTTGTTTGCCGCTCAGGAAAGCTGCAGCTACGATGGTTATCTGCAGTGGAAGCTTTTAACGATATCTTTAGGGGAGTAGGGGCAGTAGCCATTTCCCCCAACGATTCCGGCGTGGCCATCTTCACAGGCAGTGGGCAATTTGTTGCATACAACTACGCCTGGTTTGTAAGTTTAATTCCCTTTGGAGATAAACTTGGATTCGGCTCTGATATTGGCGGCAATTTCATCTATGCCACCAAGTAATTTTGCATTCACTTCGGTGAATGACCTGGAGATTTATCAATTTGGATTAATGCCTATTGCTCTATATGGGCGATTTGGCTAGAGCCAGAGAGGAGAGTGTCCAAGGGGGACTAGATGAGAGAAGAATTAGATAGAACAAGCACAACTTGTTCGAAAAGCAAAGCGCTAAGCGCCCCGCCATCTAATTTCCACCCTCTATCTAGTCCCCAGTAAGTTTTAGATTTTGACATTTGTCGAAATCTAAAAGATTACTTAGCACATTTAAAAAATTAGATTGAAGAACTTTGAGTTTAGCTAAAAAGCTTAGCTGCACCCATGGTTTTTCATACTAGAAAAGGAAGGAGGTAAAAACCATGCCGCCAGTAGTTAAGTTCGCCGCAGCCTGCGCCTTATTGGCTGCAGCCACAGTGGCCTGTTGGATGACCGTAGTGGTTCCATTAATTCCGGTCATTCAAAGCGCTTTAGGTTTGTAATTTGAAACGGCATTGGCCCTGTAGGCTAAGAAAGCAAAGCCTACGGGGCCAACCGTAATTCCCTCCTCCCAGAGGAGCTTGTTTGAATCTAAATGAAGCAAGGGAATGCAAATCCCAACCAATAAATTTTTTCTATTATTAGCAATTATTTATTTACGTTTCATTTTCTTTCATCAAGCTCCTCATACACAGTCTTCGGCATAGCCGAACTGATGAGTCCCGCTGGATATTCGCTATTTGGCTGGGACGAAACTGTTAGTTCGTTAAAATAGCGAGTTGGAATTTAATTCCTTTGAGGGAGTCAAGTTGTATCTGATGATATTGTACGTGATAATCCTCGCTTTTTTAGAAGGATTGGATGATTAACCAAGATACTCATCATAACATTAACAAAAAGGAGAAAACATGAACGCGAATTGGCTTTTGGTAATCGCACTTGTTTCTGCAGTCTTGGCCATCTTGACTGCAGGTAAATCGCAAAAAATTGCTGCGGTCTTTTTGGCAATTGCAGTTACTATCGCACTCGCAGCTTTCTGCGCGATGGGGTCTCCGGAAATGATTTAGTTCGGGCGACATCTGGCGTTTTTCCCCCATTCCTCTAACCTGGCCCTGAGGTGAAGGAAAAAGAACGCAGGTAGTACTCAAACAAATATCCTTGTCACGAAACTGTTTGCAGGCAGTTGTGATACCCCGAAAGCTTTCGGTGAAAAATGGATCATAAAATCTAGGCTTATAAAAGTCTTTAGGCGAAATACCTATTAGTCCAAAGCGGGCTCGGAAAAGGTGCCTGGGGATAGCCATGGAGTGCGTGAGAGCTGCAGAGTGTTGAAGCGCGAAGATGCAACCATTTTGCATCATTAATTTTTTATATCTTCGCAAATCAATCTCCTTCTCCGCACTCCAATGTAATACCTTTACCTAAATGCTACAGTCTCCACTTAATCACTGGACTGATGAGTCCCGCTGGATATTCGCTATTTGGCTGGGACGAAACTGTGGCTATCATAAATCGGAAACTTGGCATCACATCTTGAAAAACTATCGTTGACAAAGAAAATCCTTAAATGGCTTAATAAAAAGTATAACAATTTACTATTCTTGTTGACTCGAGCCGGCTTGTCGCAAAGCAAAGTGAAGTTATAAGTAAATTATTGTCAGAGCAAGAGGTTCCCTATACACAAGTAGCTAAACTTGAAGGAAAACTTGAGAGACATACAACAAAGCTAATAAGTGATCTTCTTGTACAAATTGATCCTATATCAAAAGAAGTAACAGCGGTGCGCGAATAAAGACATCCAGTCGAAAAAAATTGAAGCTCTTGAAGAAATCCATCGAAAAGGAAAACACTCGCCTGCCTCAACTAGCTAAAGATGGCTTTCGTGGACAAAACCAAATAAGGTAGTCGAAATTTTTCTATTTTAAGGTATAATTGAGATAAGATTGGTATCCAAAAGTGCGGGGGCTACTGGGCAAAAAGCCTCTAAAGCAGTCCGCCGTCCCGGGGTTAGATCCGGGAAAGCGGGTCAGCCTTTTAGCCTCCGCGCTTTTAAACATCAAAAAACCCTAGCCATAAAACAGAGGATTATCACTCGTTAGCCAGGCAATTTCACCTGCCTGACAGGACTTTTCTCCGCCACAATTACAAAATAAGAAAAATCCTCAATCCACTGCTTATTTTCTTCTGTTTTACCCGCACCGATAACTGATCTAGATACTTCTTTGCCTGAGTAAGACCTTGCTTCAAAATAATCATTATCCTCTTTTTTCTCTCAGGTATAGTTTATGCTATATTTACTTATGTACCCTTTCTTTGCCTTATTTTTCTTCTCTTCCGCAACATATGTTTTGATTTTCCTTTTAACTGAGAGCAAAAGCCCACCTTTTTTTGGAGCATTTATCGTAATTAACGCAATCGTTTATTTTTATTTCATTATTTACTTTATAGCTAAGTCTATATTAAAGATAAGGATATCTTTTCGTGAAATTGGTTTTATTAAAAAATTATCATCAGCCTTAGCAAAATTTGAACTATTAAAAACACTGATACTCTCGACCCTCAATCTTATCTATATGTCACTTATTGCTATTACTACCCTACTTCTGTTTGCGATATTAATTTATCCTTCAATCGAAGATTACATTTTAGAAAAAATGACTTCAAAAAATTTTTCTTCTGATATCTATGAAATAAGAGCCAACCTGAATCACCTTCAATATGACATAAAGGACCTTAAACGTAAACTTTATTTTTCTCAAAATCCTGATAGTTATGAGTATGAAGACGATGACTACATTTACAAATTAGTGCTTGATACAAACGAACTCCTTACATCTGTTAGAAATGATTATTACTTATACGATATTCAAATCTTTTCCAAAAAATCAAAACTTCTAGAAGTAGGCTGGCAATCAGGTGGCATTGAACTACACCAATCCGAGGCAAAAAATATTGATAGCACAGTTAAGGAAATAAAAGGAGATCACAGAAGTTTTCCGGTTCTAAACGATAAAGAAATATTTGTGATAACTGTAATAGACAAGGACATCAAAAAAATTTACATTATTTATCCCAAAGAAAGCCAAAATGATGAAGATTACGAAAAAGTTAAGAACCTTGAGTTCTTAGAAGGAATGATAGTGACATATACCAATTATGAATTCTTGGAAAATGAGGGCAAGATTCGTCTATTCTTAAGTGAACCGCTTAATGGCAGTTCATCCGTTATTGTAACCTTTAGAACTGACGACCAAGGTCGTGTCATCGTCACAAAAAACTTGGAAAGAACAAGCTAGAAGAGATTATATAGTCGAGAAAAAACCCGCCTCACCAACTGGCAATTTTGCAGTTTTCTTACAACTTACAAGTCTGCAACATTAATATCCAAAATATAGCCGGAAGCAGGTTGTGAAGTTTTATAACCTTAAACCCTCACATTAAAAGGGGGTGTGTCACAGCTTGTGCATAAAGCACAAGTGCCGTGAAATCAACTCCTTAGAAAGGAGGTGATCCATCCGCTCCTTCCAGAACGGATACCTTGTTACGACTTAATCCTCATCGCTGGTTTCACCTTCCCCCGATTCACTCGAGGTTCGGGTGCCCCCAACTTTGCTGACTTGACGGGCGGTGTGTACAAGACCCGAGAACGTATTCACCGCGACTTTGCTGATTCGCGATTACTACCAATTCCGCGTTCATGAGGGCAGGTTGCAGCCCTCAATCCCCACTGAGAAGCCGTTTTTGGGATTAGCTCCGTGTTACCACTTGGCAACCCTCTGTCGGCTCCATTGTAGCATGTGTGTAGCCCTGGACATGAGGACCATGCTGACTTGACGTCGTCCCCGCTTCCCCCCGAAACAAGTTCGGAGAGTCTCCTGTGGACATTTAACACAGGACAGGGGTTGCGCTCGTTACCCCACTGAAGGGAACACCCCACGGCACGAGCTGACGACAGCCATGCAGTACCTGTTCTAGGTTCCATGAAAAATCAAGGATCGCCTTCTATCTCTAGAAGACTAACACCCTAGAATGTCAAGCCCAGGTAAGGTTCTTCGGTTCGTCTCGAATTAAACCACATGCTCCACTGGTTGTGCGGGTCCCCGTCAATTCCTTTGAGTTTTAAGCTTGCGCTCGTACTCCCCAGGCGGCTCGCTTAACGCGTTAGCTTACGAGACAGATCCCGCTTTTTCCTCAACAAACAACTCATATACTAAAGCCACTAAAAAAATATGTTGGCAGAGCTTTTGTATATAAGGGTTAAGAAAAAAGCGGGACCTATCCCTAGCGAGCATCGTTTACTGCTAGGACTACAGGGGTCTCTAATCCCTTTCGCTCCCCTAGCTTTCGTCTCTCAGCGTCAAAATACCCCTAGCTACCTGCCTTCGCCCTCGGTGTTCCTTAACATATCAACGGATTTCACTCCTACATGTTAAGTTCCAGTAGCCCCGAAGTACTTCAATTCTGGAAGTATCATTCCCATCTCCGAGGTTAAGCCCCGGGCTTTAAAGAATGACTTTCCAAAACGCCTACAGACGCTTTACGCCCAATAAATCCGGACAACGCTTGCATCCTACGTATTACCGCTGCTGCTGGCACGAAGTTAGCCGATGCTTATTCGCCAGCTGGTCTCCCAACTGGCAAAAGAGGTTTACGATCCAAAGACCTTCATCCCTCACGCGGCGTCGCGGCGTCAGGCTTTCGCCCATTGCGCACGATTCCCGGTTGCGCCACCCGTAGGTGTATGGCCCGTATCTCAGTGCCATTCTGGGGGTGCACGCTCTCACGTCCCCTACCCGTCATAGCCTTGGTAGGCCGTTACCCTACCAACAAGCTGATAGGCCGCAAGCCTCTCCCTCGGCGGGCAGTTACGCCCTTTGATGCAAAGCACCTCATGCGGTATTAGCCATCCTTTCGGATGGGTATTCCCCACCAAGGGGTAAGTTCTTACGTGTTACTCAGCCGTTCGCGACTGCCTGTCTTGCGACAGACCGTTCCACTTGCATACCTAATGCACGCCGCTAGCGTTAGTCCTGGGCCAGGATCAAACCCTCAAATAAGTGTCCAAACTTTAGTTTGGACCTCAAGGACCGCTTCCAGCTATATTTTGGACCTAAACCAATAGGCTTAGGAAAAATATGCATTTTTTAAGTTTTCAAAGTGCTAAAATTAAAAAACCGCCAGAAGGCGGTTTAATCTTTATTATAATGCCTTCTGTCACATAATACTTGCAAACCCAACTTACTTAAATGATCAGAATAAGCCCATTATATCACAGCCACAAAAAATGGCAAGGACTGGTAAGTCAAACTAGGAATTATTTTTACCCACTCTTGATTTTGCAAATTCAATGCCAATTGGCACCAACGATATTAGGATAATGCCAACAATTACTAAACTGAAATTATGTTTTATAGCTGGTATGTTGCCAAAAAAATATCCTGCAAAAGAAAAAAGAAACACCCAAACAATTCCTCCAAAAACATTATAAGAGATAAATTTGCCGTAGTGCATCTTTCCCACCCCTGCAACAAACGGAGCAAATGTGCGGACAATCGGCACAAAACGGGCAAGAAAAATAGTTTTTCCGCCATGCTTTTTGTAAAACTCCTGGGTTTTATCAATATGGTCCTGATTTATAAATGGAATTTTAGGGTTATCGACTATCTTTTGACCAAAGAAATGTCCTATCCAGTAATTAGCTGTATCTCCCAAAATAGCCGCTGCAGTCAAAACCACAACCAATATTAAGATATTCAAATCACCCAAGGCTGCAAAAGCACCTGCTGCAAAAAGTAGGCTATCACCGGGCAAAAACGGAGTAACCACAAATCCTGTTTCTGCAAAAACTATAGTAAAAAGTATCAAAAAGGTCAGCACCCCATACTTAGCAATAATTTCCCCAAGATGGACATCAATATGGAGGACAAAATCAGCTATAGCGGCAATAAATTCCACAAACCTGATTGTATCTAATTGCTACTTGTTAAATCAATGAGAGAAAAATAAACGGAGATTTGACAAATATCTCCCCCAATCTCTAAAATACCAATATGGGAGACAGAAACAATCTTGCCAGACCCGAAGAGATAACACAAGAAAACCTGACGGCAATTCTAGTTTCCATCGGAATTAAGAGAGAACAAAAAGGAAGTTCAGAAACTTTAATCCCCTATATCCACAAAGTCCGTGAGTTTGTAGAAAAACTGGGCAACAAAGCCGCAATTGTCCAGCTTCTTGAGGAGGAATTCCTCTGTGCACAGCACATGGTTATGGAAGAGAAATCTAAGGGACAAGAAGCAGATAATAACAGGCTGAATGAAGGGTTATCGATAATGGAAGATACCTCAAAGGCCCTAAAAGAATACGCCGAAGCAAACAGCAATGAGCTTGATTTAGTTGTCAGGGCAAGAGTTTTTAGATTTCTGGGAAAGTCCGAAGAATATAAAGCAAAATACGAAGAATCTGAGAGATACTATAGACAAGGACTTGACCTTATTCACCAATGTACAAAGATAGAGGAAAGATTTCATAGATTAGAAATCGAGGGCTTTCTTTCGTACTCCTTAGTAAAACAGGGCAAGATTGAAGAAGGGCTGGCGCTGGCAGTAAAAGTTTTAGAAGACTATGATAACTCTGACGAAGGAAAATGGTTGAAGGAAAAGAATTACTATACTTGGGCAGTCTGGAAATCTGGAATTGAAATAAGGACAGCTGAACATTTTGCAAAAGACAATAAATATAAGGATATGGTAAATAGATTTCTCTCGGATGCAGAAGATATCTTAAAAATGCCAGACGGAAATACAGAAGTCTTCCGCCTAAGACTAGATGAGCTTAATACTGTCAAGGATTTAGCAAGGGAAAATATTCAATAGTTATTACTCCTCTTTCAGCTAAGGACCACTCAAAATTATGCAAAATCCCAACGGATTTTAGCTTTGCCATCGCAACAATGCCTAAATCCCTTTTGCAATTTCCAAAATGGTGACCCTACCGGGAGTCGAACCCGGGTTTACACCTTGAAAGGGTGCCGTCCTAACCATTAGACGATAGGGCCTTTGTGACCCCGGGAGGGCTCGAACCTCCAACCATCAGCTTAAAAGGCTGTTGCTCTGCCATTGAGCTACGGGGCCCCAAACTAATAAGTAACAGATAAGACCTTAATCAGATCTTGTGATGAATAATGCTATTTTAACATCTCAAGCTTTCTTTTGCTATAATTGGGTTACTTGAATTTCTTTGCGGGATCGTCTAATGGTAGGACATGGGACTTTGGATCCCAGTATCTAGGTTCGAATCCTAGTCCCGCAGCCACTAAGAAGAAGAAAGCCGCGAGGAGGTAGCGCTTGCCGTACCCACCTCCGCAGCAAGTGCGCAAATTGGGCCTTTTTGAAACTTGCGGAGAGCCGCCGATCCTTTAAAAAGAAGTTCGAGACGACAGTTTTTGCCATGATTGATAAATCATGGCAACTATTTTTTGCGCGCGCGATTTTTTCTCAGCTTAGCCGAGCATATATTAGTTACCTTCTTTTGTTAAAACCCATTTCGTAAGTAATCCGTAATCACTCGTCTTTTTTCATCTGTAGTATCTGCACTTTCTATCCTCTTTCTCAATTGATCAATATCCAAATTTGGGTCACGATCAAAATAGTGACATCCGCTTGTTGCGTATTTAATAAATTCCACTGACTCCAAATGGTAGGGTTTTTCTTCTGCCATACTCCCAATCGTGATTGTAACAACTTCATCTCTGGCGTTCCTTATCGCATCTTTTTTGTACTCTTCTTGAACTAGTGGGTTATCACTAACAACGCTTATAACCAGAGTCATCAGTTTATGGTTAATTTGAACAAGTTCCTCATTTTCCAGTTCTTTGCCCTCTGTATCAGTAACTGAATAATATTCGACACGAAAAGGTTCATCCTCAAAAAATTGAGATCTAATTCTTTCCACTCTCCCTAATTCTTCTATGTTAGGTAAATGAGTAGGAAAAATTCGGTCGATGACGAAATGGGTTCTTTCATGGATTTCAATATCAGTTGTTCCCACTTTTCCTTTACCACCCTCTATCGTAGTTATCGCAAATGGTGACTTGGCTAGTGCCTCGCCATAAATCGCACGAAATATTTCTTGCCTCCTTGGTTCATCGCCAATATTGGCATCGACTAACTCCTTCACTTGCTCAAAGCCCAAATATGAGATGTTGTGAAGTTCCTCGCTTTTATCCCCTATTACGTCTGGGTTGCTGGCTAATTTCTTGGCAACATTTGATAACTGTAATTTTAGTTGGATAGGTATTCCTCCTTCTGCACATAATTTTTCCAAAGCCTCTTTCACATTAGCTCTACATGACAAAGTGTCAGATAGAACATGCTGCCATCTCCTCTTCTACATAGTCCACGTCCAAAGTGATTATAATTTTTTTTGTTGCTGGATCAAACCCATTGTTTGGCCTGTCATAATCCCATCCATATTTGTATGTAACTTGGGCCAATTGGGCTTCCGGATAAATCTCGTTCAAGATTTCCATTCCACGAGATTCTCTCGCATCTCTACTAATCCTGCTTTCAACTACGACTGGTTCTCTGGCTGGTTCGGCTGCCCCAATCTTAAATTCCATCGTGAACGGTTCCGAATTTATCATAATTTCTTTGACAGCCAAATAGTTTGCATTTAAATTATATCATTACACATTTTTCAACTTTTATGAACTCCTATTCATATGGGATAACCATCAAGATATTATTATGCAAACGCCATTGTTGTTTGAGGAATTTGTAGTGTCTTAATTTCTTCCCATCACTCCTTGATTAATTGAACATGAATAGAGTATCTTCAAAAGCCTTAACAATCTTCTCTAATGCCGCTACTATCTTTACTAGGCAGCCAAATATTTCAGAGCAAGTGTAAACAAAGTACAGGTAGATGTATGATACTCACACATTACTAAAATGAAATTTTGGCAAACAGACACTCTCATTGTTTACAACCTATTATCTTTTCTTGCTTTTATAAAAGGCGTATGAGTCAGCCAGGAAAGACAACACCTACGGTCAAACCCCATGGTTGTTTTGGATGGGAATTTTTGTATGGGGCGATGCAGTTATCTTCGGTCTCTTTTAGTCTTTGTCTTCCACCCTTGCTTACTTATTGAATGACTGGTTACTGTTTCTTTTACTAATCTCCGTTTTTTGGTTGATACGAAGCCTTGGTGAAACATTTTACTGGTTTAACCGGCAGTTTTCTAAAATTAACCGCAACCCACCAAACCGTATGCGAGGATGCAAATTTTTTAAAAACGACTCTATCTGGTTTGTCTATCAAATAGCTTGGCAGTGTGTGTCACGGTGGTTACTGTCATCACCACAATATATTTAGGAAACTTATGGGTAACAAAATTCTAGACCGATCTGCTCAGCCAAAAAGAATTAGAAAAAGGTAGGGAGGCGACGCTTGACACTCGCGCCTGAGCGGAAAGCACGCAAATTGGGCCTTTTTTTGAAACTTGCGGACAGCCCCCGGAAAGAGAAAAAGAAAAAACGCAAAAAAATTAAAGAACTTCTACCGCACTTTGATTGCGTAACCTGTCGGACACGGAAAGGATTGCTCCCTCTGTCAGATTGCGCAATTAAAAAAGCAATCCTTTATAAATCTGAGTCCAACTTTAATGCGGCAAATCTTGTTAAAAAATATCAAGTTTATAAAGATTACCCATTTCTTTCTGGATCTCTTCTGTGATTTCCTTCTACCCCTCCTTCTATCCAGGCTCTAACCTCCTCTACATTGCTTAATATCCTTTCTGCTTCCCTCGGAGGGCAACTTGCCAATACAGCCCTTCTATACTCCTCCCAATCTACCCCACTAAGATCGGGCATGGGGTGATCAAGTCTCAAACCATCCCATTCTGCTTCCCAAGGAGGAATTTCTCCCTTCCTTACCTTTATTCGATTAACTGTAGCTCTTAATTTATCAGCAATTGTTTTCCTCGCCATTTTTCTCACCCCCTTTCATTTTTTCCCACTAAAAAACCTCCCTTTCAGGAGGCTGGTAAAAAGATGTAATTATTTAACTAATACACCACAACCCAACCTCCCGTTAGGAGGCAAAAAAGAAAACAAAATTGTTTCTTTGGGTTGTCATGTGGGGCATATCTTATCACTGATTGCTAAAAGGAGTCAATATAATTGAAGTATTTAGCACAAGCAATATCATTAACCCACTATACCAGTTTCCTCAAGGCCGCTGAAAATCCAAAATTTCTTGATAAGTTGAGCCTGAATTTGACCAATAAGGGGCTACCCAAACAAAATGCCTCCACCTCTTGAGTCTTATCCGATTGACTCAAAACAGTGTCCACCGCAGTAAAAATAATGTAAAATTCACAAATATGAGTAAACTTAATGCCTCTCAGCTTCGCGTCTCCCAGCCAACAAGAGAAGACCTCAAGCAAATTAAACGTACCCCAATCTATTTAATAATGGATCGAATAATTGACACATATAATATTGGGTCACTATTCCGCCTTGCAGATGCAACAGCTTGCAAAAAGGTATATCTTTGCGGTGATATGGAGTATCCCCCTTCCTCGAGAATCCACAAAGCTGCAGTTGGAACTGAAAATTGGGTGCCATGGGAGAAAAAAGACAGTACAGTGGAGGTAGTTGAAAGGCTCAAAAAAAGAGGTGTCCAAATTATCGCAATCGAGCAGTCACAGAGATCCATCCCCTACAGCAGGCTGGGCGAAGTGGTGAGAACTCCTTGTGCAATAATTGTAGGAAACGAAACCTTCGGCATAGAAAGGGAAATCTTGAAAATGGCAGATTTGATAGTAGAGCTCCCAATGCTAGGAATTAATAAAAGCTTCAATGTATGGGGCTGTGCAGCTGTTGTTATTTATAAAATTCTTGAAGGAATATTGTATAAGTAAATCCCCAATCGGTCAGACAAACCAAAAGTCAAGACGTAATTGGAAGAAAGTCAAAGGGCTGCCTCAACTGCGCTCTTCATATCATTGTAGCTATATGCTCCCGGAAAAAGAGTATCATTAACTGCAAAAAAGGGAGTCCCCTGGGCCCCAAGGCTTTTAGCCAGCTCAACATCCTTTTTGATTCTATCTGCATATTTTCCGCTCTCCAAGCAATCCTTCATAAATTTACTATCGACCGCACTTGATAGAAATTGAGCAAGCTCGCCTGCTTTGGAAACATCGTTTCTGACACTGTTATTAAGAAGGTCATATCCCTTTGAAGTCATCAAAAGGTCATGTGCCTCCCAGAATTTGCCTTTCTCGTAAGCACAGTAAAGAGCTTGTGCTCCCATTTCTCCATTCCCATGTCCGGGAGTATAGATGTAGACAAAGGAAGCCTTGCCTTGATCTAGCAACTTTTTAAACTCAACAAGCGGTGCAATATATTTACCACCATCGGATACTAAAGTAAAACTAGTCCTACCCCCTGAATCCGCATCAACTTTCTTATTCAGCTCAGGATTCTTCCCGGACGCAATATGGCAATAAGGACAACTCGTATCCGAGACCATCACCAACACAAGCTTTGCATTTTTCTTTCCAAATTTGATCACGTCCTCATCAAACAATTTCCTAATTTTTTCAATTGTGACTTTTGGCTGTTGCTGGGCATCCGTTGTTGTATCCCCAGTACCAGCCGTGGTAGTAGTTACAGACCCACCTTTCTCAAGAGATGAGACCTTTTGCCAAAGAACTCCAACTGCAAATGCCAAACCAATTGAGGCAAGAAGCAATACTGGCACCAATCTCTCCAAGAGTGATCCTTTCTTTCTGGAGGCTTTCTCATCCATGATAAGTATTGTCCTTAGAAATTCAATGTTTGTCAACAAGCGAAAATTCAAAACTTTCTATAAGTAAGGTAAACACCTTCTGTTTACCAGTTTGGAATATCTTTATCTAAAAATTTAAGAGCATCCATCGCTGCCATACATCCAAATCCCGCTGCTGTTATTGCCTGTCTGTACTTAAAATCATGGACATCGCCTGCCACAAAAACTCCTTCCTTTATTTCTGTCTGAGCAACTTTATCAACAACTATGTATCCTTTCTCATCAGTTTTAATTTTCCCAGAAAAAATATCTGTTGCTGGGATATGCCCAATTGCTACAAAGACCCCATCAATTGGCTTTTCCCAATGAAGAAACCCTTCTTTTTCTTCTAAAAGCTTAGCTTCGTTATCTTTTTTTATATTATCTAAAGATTTGGAGTTAAGACTTGTTTTTATTCTTACAGCCTCCACCAAATTGCCTCCCAAAATCTCCGTTATCTCACTATCCCAGATAATTTTTATCTTTCCTTCTTCTTGGGCTTGAAATACTCTCGCCTGCATAGCCGCCGAGGCCTTAAACTCACTCCTCCTATGGACTATTGTTACTGACTTTGAGTACTTGGTAAGTACAAGAGCCTCCTCCATTGCCGAATCTCCGCCACCAATCACAACCACCCTCTTTTCCTTGAAGAAGGGTGCGTCACAGGGGGCACACGAAGAAACACCTCGTCCCAAAAGCCTATCTTCACCCGGAACACCTAGCCACTTAGTTATTGAACCCGTGGCAATAATCACACTTTTAGCATAATAAACCTTACTATCTGTAGCTATCTCGAATGGGTGCTTTTCAAAGTCAACTCCAAGAACATTCTTATCAATTATTTCTGCACCGAATCTTTTGGCTTGCTTTCTCATATTAAACATAAGTTCCGGTCCTTGGATACCCGATGGAAAACCTGGGAAATTGTCTACAGTTGTAGTAAGCATCAACTGCCCTCCCCATTTATCTCCTGCAAAAACAATTGTTGAAGCTGCACCGCGAGTCGCATAAATAGCCGCAGTCAATCCGGCAGGACCTGAACCAATAATTGCTATATCCCACTGACCACCATCTTTCGGCTTTTCAGCTAAAACAGCATTATCACTCATATTTTCTCACAAGAATATCTCTAAAACACCTCCAAACCAAACAAGTCCAAAAACTAAATTTGGTTTGGAGAGTGTACAAAGTTATATTAATTTAAATACCAGAAACTGGTGCGCCCCCACCCGTTGTACCTTCATCTGTCTTATCTGGTTGACCAGACAAGGGAGCAACACCTTCATCCCCAGCGCCCAGATCTGCTGGCTGACCTGCGGCTGTTTCACTTGTAGGCATGCTTGCCGTTGGTGAGGACGGCTCAACTCCTGTACTACTTGGTGGTGTTGACATATCATCGGACGGACCCAATGAAGTTGTTCCGGCTTGTCCGGTAGGCATATTAGCCTGACCCCCTGGCTGTACTCCAGTTCCAACACCTCCTGCCACTCCACCTGGCATTCCTTGGTTCATGTTTGAATTTGGATCGTTAGAATTCAAAATATTCACCTCCCCTCTCTACCCCAAAATTTGACAATTGGGTTATTGACAAAGATTTTCCTTGTCACAACACTTTTTTAATTAGATCTTCAAATGCTTGTTTTCCCGCAAAACCAACCTGCCTTCCGACTTCCTTGCCTTCTCTAAACAATATTGTGGTGGGGATTGACATAACGCCAAACTTTTGTGCATTCTCCTGATGATCATCAACATTGATCTTTGCTATCTCTACCTTTCCCTTGTACTGTTCAGATAGTTCCTCCAAAACCGGCTCAGCCATCCTGCACGGGCCACACCAAGGCGCCCAGAAATCAACCAACACCGGGGCTGCAGATTTAACAACCTTCTCTTCAAAATCAGCATCACCAATATTGAATGTCGCCATACGTATGATAATACGTGTATTACATTATCTCAGTCAATATGCAAATAAACTACCTCCTGTTGATCAAATTCAAAACTATAGTAAGAAGAATACTCACGATGAGAGAGGTTGCAACTGGTGCATAAAAAGTAAAATTTCCTTTTCTAAAAAGAAAATCCCCCGGCAATCTCCCGAAAGGGGTATTATCAAAAAAAGACAAAAAGACCCCAAATGTAACAAGTACCAATCCAAAAAAAACTAACTGCCTACCAACATCAAACATGGCACTTCTACTTTTTTATACCACATAATGGCTTAATATGTCAGTAAGCTAGATTTTAATAACTTTTAATCTAAGTGAGTTGCCAACAACAGAAATTGAGCTTGCGGCCATAGCAAATGCAGCTAGAGCCGGGTTAAGAAGAAGTCCAAAAATTGGGTATAGAGCTCCCATTGCAACAGGAATTAATAACACATTATATCCAAAAGCCCAAAAGAGGTTTTGCTTAATTATTGAGATGCTTGCGCTACTTAAATTAAAAGCAGTTAGGACACTACGAATATCACGATTCAAAAGTGTAATCCCCGCGGCTTCAATCGCAACATCAGTCCCGGTACCCATTGCAATGCCAATATCAGCCGCAGCTAGAGCCGGCGCATCATTTATTCCATCGCCCACAAAGGCAACTGTGGCTGTTTTCTTAGTATGTCTGTCCTTATTACTAGAGACCGCTGACTCCAAATCACGAGCTTTCAGTTCTTTTACTTTTTTGGCCTTTTCATCAGGCAAAACCTCTGCCAAAACATTCTCAATTCCAGCTAATTTTGCTATTGCTCTTGCTGTCCTTTGATTATCTCCAGTGATCATCCAGACATCAATACCTCTTCTTTTCAACTCATTAACCACCTCTCTTACGTTGGGTTTAATTGTGTCGGCAACAGAAACCAAAGCAACTATCCGGGAGTTCTCAGACAGATACACTACCGTCTTGCCCTCTCCTTCCAAGTTCTCGACTTCATCCTTGTATCTTGATATATCGGCTCCCATTTTCGTCATCAATGCCCTGTTTCCCAGAAAATACTTCTTCTTGCTAATTTTTCCTTCTATTCCCATGCCTGGATGGGATTTAAACTCACTAACTTTAAGAAGGGGCAGTTTTTCTTCTTTGGCTTTTTCTAATATAGCATCCGCCAATGAATGCTCTGAACCTTGCTCCAGAGATGCTGCAATCTGGAGAGGACGGCTAGTTGGTTTGTGTTTTTTCTTATTGCTATCGACCGCGATCTCCGACCCATAAACCGCTATCACATCTGTTACCTTTGGCTTGCCCTCAGTTAGGGTTCCTGTCTTATCAAAAACGATTGCTCTTATCTTATGTGCTACCTCCAAGCTTTCCGCATCTTTGATAAGAATGCCTTTCTCGGCTCCCTTTCCAACCCCAACCATAATCGCAGTAGGAGTTGCAAGACCCATAGCGCAGGGGCAAGCAATAATTAAAACTGCAATCATATTCACAAGCGCATTTGTGGCAAATCCTAGATCATACCAAACAACAAAAGTAGCAACCGCCAACATCAACACACTTGGGACAAAGTAGGAAGAAACAATATCAACAATTTTTTGGATCGGAGCTCGAGAGCTTTGTGCCTCTGAAACCATCTTAACTATCTGTGCAAGCACCGTCTCGGACCCCACCCTCTCAGCTCTAAAGATAAAACTTCCAGACTTATTAATTGTAGCTCCAATAACTTTATCTCCAACCCCCTTCTCAATTGGTAATGACTCTCCCGTAACCATTGATTCATCAACTGAGCTTGCTCCTTCCACTATGACGCCGTCAGTTGGCACCTTCTCCCCAGGACGAACCCGTATCATAAAACCAGCCTGCACCTCACCAATAGGAAGATCTACTTCATAATATTTTTTGTTGCCAACTAAAACCTTGGAACCCTGAAATTTTTGGGCCAGCTCATGGCCTGCCGGCAAGAGTACTCTTGCTGTCTTTGCCTGCAGTCCTAGTAATTTTTTTATAGCATCTGATGTATGAGCTTTTGCCTTTGCCTCCAGATATCTCCCTAAAAGAATAAGAGTAATGATAACCGCTGCAGTGTCAAAATACATCGGTCCTCCAAAAATCAAAGACCAAACTGAATACCCATATGCAGCAGTTGTCCCAATTGCAACTAGAGTGTCCATACTTGCCGTTCTATTTCTTAATCCCGACCATGTTGCCTGATAGAAACTTCTTCCTGCCCAAAACTGGATAGGAGTGGTAAGCACCCAAAGCACAAAAGAATTGGATAAAATATCGGGTACAAAAGGTAACCAATCTGGAAAACTACCAGCAAAAATAAGGGAAGAAAGGATGGATGAAATAATTACCTTAAACCTTAGGTTTTTAAGCTCTTTTTTCTTTTCCCTTTCCTTTATCTCCTCAACACTGCTTTCTTCTTGGTTTTTTTGGTCTTTGATTTTTGAATTCTGAATTATAGCCTTATACCCTGCTTCCTCAACTGAATTTGCCAGTTGTTCATTGGAAACCAGAGAATCACATTCAACACTTGCCTGTTCACTTGCATAGTTTACTGAAGCAGACAAAACCCCTGGGGTCTTAAGAAGCTTTCTTTCGATGAGTTTTGCACAGGAAGCACAATGCATCCCAATTATCGGAAATGAAAGCTTCCGACTGGTAAGTTGGCTGGTTGCTGGTTTATCGTCCATAATACACAAGCACACACATTCGTAACACTAGAATATCTTCCGCAAACTAATCTACGATTAGTTTGCCATGATACATATTCATGCCACAGTGAAAACCAAACTCCCCCGACTTTTGAGGGTTAATAGGAATCTCCACCTCCTCGTTAAGCGGTAAGAATTTTCTAATTTTAAATTCTGGTAATACTATCTCTTCTAGACAACTATTTGGGTCACGACGAATAATTTTTAAAATAGTAGTCTTGCCCTTTTTGATCCTGATATTTGCGGGTTTGTATCCGCCATCAACTAGGATCTTAAGAGTTTCTCCAGCCACAGCTTCTTCCTCTTTTTTCCCAAAGAAAAAAAAATATATAAAGGCTATCAGACCAAAACCTGATAATGTCACTAAAATCTTGTCCATACTTTTTTAGGTTACTCTACTGACCATCCAAATTACCAAACACCCCCACATAACAAAGTAACTGCTAATAAAAACTAGCCCTACTCCCCAAACCATTGGCTATTCCATTTCTGCATCATCTCAATTTCCTTGGACTGGGCTGAGATGATATCATCTGCCATTTGTCTTAATTCGTTCCTCTGGCTATTGGTTAGAACAAGTTCTGCCATGTCTATTGCTCCTTTGTGGTGCTCAATCATCAACCTTATAAATTCCCCATCAAACTCATCCCCTCTTAACCCCGAAAGAACTGATGACATCTGACCCATACCCATTTCTCTTGGTCTTTCTTTGTCTCCCATTACCGGACACTCATCCTCATCCATCATTCTCTCAACCCCTCTGCCCATACCCATCATTCGCATCATTCCAAAGTTTTGGTTGTTTACTGAATAGTTCGTTATCAATAACGTCAGGGCCACTCCAACTAGACCTCCTATCAGTCCGTTTACTAAAGATTTATCCATCATCAAATCACCTCCTCCAATATCCTAATATTAAATATTTCTCTATCCTCTTTGTCTTTCATCTAATAAAAAACTAAATAGTCCCTATTTTCTATCTTTGGCTTTTCTATTTCACAAGCATAATCTTTTGTAATTCTTTCTTACACCAATTATCTCTTTGAAAAATAATTATAAAATGATGCAAAAAGCCAACCGGCAATCCAAGAAAAGAAGGCAGCCGTTACAAGCCCCAAAATAAAGTCCTCTGCAAATGCTCGAGGTGCCCAAAATCTTTCCATATCAAAACCATGGAACCAGCTACGGGCAATGGTCATACTAAACTGCGGAAAAAGCGCGATTCCCAATCTGCAGAAAAGATAAACTACGCTTACGAAAACAGCTAGTGTATTCGCAAATGCTTTTTCGTTAAATTTCACAATACTCACCTCCTTTATCCTGATAGTTACTTTGTCGCTTGATCTCCGTTGTTTCCCTTACCGCCTTCATCAACATTACAACATTTCTTCGAAGTAACCAAGTGACGAACACAAAATAGGTTATGCCCCACAGCTTCCCCCATACCTCGTCTCAAAGGGCAAAGGTCCAACCTCTTTTGCAATTTTTGCCGCCCCCTGCCCAGAGGAAAAATTGGCCCCAAGCACCTTCTTTGCATCAACTTTGTCCCAATTGATACCCTGCCTGGCAAAATATGTAGCAATTGTCAAATAATTACTTGGGAACCAAAAGGAGTTAAGCTTAAGAATATTCTTGTAGATTTCATCATCAGACAGCCCCTTTTTAACCATTAATTCAATCGCGGCTAAAGCGGCCATTCCATGATTGCAATCAGGAAAAGCTGTATGATTTCCACAACAAGGCCTGTAAATATTTGATGCTATATCGTAGACTCTTTGTTGTTCGTCTTCTGAAAGGCCAATAAGCTCAAACTTATTGTAGTAATTCATCGCAGAACCAACCGCTAAATTCCAACCACCTGTCGAAGCAAAATTTCCAGCCTCATTTTTGTATCGGGTCCCCATAGGTCCTTTGTTATAAACTAAAGATTTTTGGGCAAGACCTAATGCCCACAAAAGATCAACTACAAACTGGCTGTTTTTGCTATCTATCCTTATTGGAGTGTCTGATTTACCCTCAAATACCGCTTTTTCCGCTTCACCCATTATGACTGCTTTTTCAAACTTAGTCTTATCGATTACACCCAATTCGATTAATCTTGTAGCAATATCACCCCACGAAACCGGGAGCACAAACCCCTCCTCTGGTAGAACCTGGTTTGGCAAATCTGACAAATCTAAGATCTCATAACCCGCCTTTTTCCAAGCATCCATCCCTCCGCTTAAGTAGTAGACATTTGTATAACCCATACCCTTAAGGGTTTTCAGAGCTTGCGAGCTCATATTTCCACTTTTGCAATAAAGAACAATCTTTGCGTTCTTATCGGCCGGAAGTCTAGTGGTATTTGCTTTTATTGAATCGTATTCAATAAAAGCATCAGTCTTGGCAATCTCCCCCTCGTAGGGAGTGTGAACATTAATCAAAACAAAATCTTTATATTGTAATTTCTTTTCTAATTCTTTGGGGGATATCGTCCCAGATAAAGATCCTCGGTCCATCCAGCCTATTATCTTTGCATTTCTAATCTCGTTCAGGTTACCGCCAAGCATAAAACCAAAAAGAACAAGTGACAAAAATATCAAGAATTTACCCAAAAAATCACTTTTCTTTTTTCTTCCAGCCATAGGTCTTATATGAAATAATTGATAAGTATATAGACTAAAATACTTGCAAAAATAATCGATCCCAAGCTTAAAACTACTGATTGATACGGAAAAAGAGCCTTGCCGTTCTTTCGCCTTAGATAGGTATTCAAAAGATCAACAAAATAAAAGACAACGCCTCCCAAAACCATTCCGAATGTAAGTTTATCAAAACCAAAAATGTCTCCATGTCTAACCACGAGGTTAAATCGGTAAAAACTCAACACAGTCAAAACAAAAAATAAGATGTAGATTAAAATTCCAACCCCCCTTGCCAAGAAAAAATTATTCCTTTGCCCCAAAATTCTTTGGGTCCAAAAAGCCAAAGCTCCAATAAACGCCCCCAACCAAATCCCAGTTATCGAATCATCAATCCCCAAAAATCGCGACAGTGTCAACCCGGCACCTGCTCCTGCAACACATAAAGGGCAATGTGCAAAAACAGGACGTGTCTGACTAAAAATTAGAAAAATTAAAGCACTTGAAAAAATTATAACTCTCATAATCACCTTCAAAAAAGATCACAATTTCCAAACCCCAATAACCAAGTCATGCATATTTTATCGATCACACTTTTACCATTTTTGTTTTTTGTTGCAAATCACTTTGCAACAACTCTACCATCAAACTTCAACTCTTTGATTCCCGCGGGATCGCTAAAGGTAAGATAGACGCTTCTCTCAAATGACCCTAAGCCCTTCGGGCCATGAGCTGCAGGGTCAAATTGGACAACAACCTTTCCCGAAGCGCCACTTGGAATCTCTATGTTAACGGGCGGGTTTTTGTCTCCATGCCCTTCCATGCCAAAAAATTTTGTCTTTCTCCCCCTTATCTCAAACGAGGCCTTGGTGCACATACATGATGTTGCTATTTTTTTAAGCTTAATGGTTGTGCCGCTTACATTCTTGATCTCATATTCTTTAGTTACTATCCCACCATTTATTGGAACCTCTCCCAGATCGTAATAATCTGGATTTGCTTCAATTCCCTCCACCAATTGACCGGCAACAAGCACTTCCCCTCCATCATTTCGATTAGAAAGAAGAGCAAAACCAACTATCAGAACCATAGAAAAGACTAAAGTTGCTATGAAAATTTTCAAGTCTTTCATTGGGTTTGAGACTTTTGAAATATATTTACTATCTCAGATATTACCTTCTCCTCGTCTATTCTTCCTTTCCTTACCTCATCCAGCACACAGCATTTAAGATGATTTTGGAGTACCACTTCATCGATCTTCTTCAAGGCAGACTGTACCGCTTGAGACTGGTGAATTACATCTACGCAATAAGCGTCATTTTCAACCATTGCAATAATCTTCTCCAAATGCCCCCTTGCAATTCTTAGCCTGTGAAGAATCTTCCCCTTGGTTGGTTCTTGTGCATAGAGCCTTGTATTCATCTTCGTATATCCCCCCATAGGGGATATATCTAATATTATACTCAAAATGACTGTTGTCAATACTTATTTAATTTCCTAGTCCCCTCCAGCCACTAAACCCTAGCAACTCTACTAATTAGAAGTCTTCATGTCTAACAACCAAAGTTGCAAAAGCACAAAAAAATCGACTCCACTTGAATGATTCACTTGCACTCACTATCCAATAATCCATCTCAATTCAACCCGCCATGAAGGAAGAAACTACATCTTACTTGTGCTTAGATTCAATATCGAAACAAAATAATCAGTCCTTATCCAAATAGCTATTGAATGAGAGCGTCTATTCTGACAAAATATACCTCATGAACCAGGTCTGGCTAGCGTTAATTACCGGATTAACCTCAGGGGGAATTTCCTGCTTTGCGGTACAGGGCGGGCTTTTGGCAAGCTCGCTTGCCAACCAAGAAAAGGGCGGTCAAAGAAAGGCTGTATTGGCTTTCATCCTGGGAAAGACTATTGCATACACCATATTAGGTGGACTACTTGGACTAATTGGATCGTCTTTAATAATATCCCCACAAGCCCAGGGGTGGATGCAAATTTTTGCGGGTTTTGTCATGCTTATCGCAGTTGGAAAACTTCTTGACCTCCACCCTCTATTTAGACAATTAACTTTCACTCCCCCAAAAAGTGTGTTCAAAATCCTCAGAGGAGAGAGTCGAAATGAAGGGCTAATTTCCTCACTTATATTGGGGGTAATGACAATATTAATTCCGTGTGGGGTAACCCAAAGCATGATGGTCCTATCCGTAGCCAGCGGAAATCCTTTTTATGGAGCATTAATACTCGGAGCTTTTACACTTGGCACAACACCTGTCTTTTTTGGTCTGGGGATAGCGTCAAGTGAAATCTTGAAAAGGCCTGCACTCAGATACCTAGCTGCAACTGCAATCTTTACCCTGGCAATCCTTTCATTCAACACAGGACAGATCTTGCGAGGATCGGCTCACACTATCCAAAACTATTGGGCAGTGATCTCCTCGGGTAATAACAGTGCACCCTCCACCAACGTCTTAGCCGAGACAACAAATGGCTATCAAGAAGCTGAAATCATAGTTTCCTCAAAAGGATATAAATCAAACGTTAGAACACTAAAAGCCGGAGTCCCAGTCAAGTTAAAAGTCAAAACAGACAACACCTTCGGTTGTGTACGCGCCTTTACAATCCCTGAATATAACATTAGCAAATTTCTACCAGAATCAGGCGAAACAGAAATTACCTTCACTCTTAGAAAAACTGGAAGATTGACCTATACTTGCTCTATGGGAATGTTTTCTGGAACTTTTGATGTAATATAAAACAAATGAAAAAAAGAATCTACAAAATTGAAGGAATGCACTGCGACTCGTGTGCAAAGATGCTGGAACTGGACCTTGAAGATGCGGGAGTAAAAGGCAGTTGCAGCTACCACAAGTGCACACTGGAAATCGAATTACAACAAGGAATAGATGAAGGCGAAATCAAGAAGATCGTTGAAAAATCAGGTTATAAAATTTCTCCATTAGTTTACTAATTTTTCTTCGATCATCTTTTTGACATCGTCATAACTTCTGATTATCACTTTCTTGCCCTCAAACACAAATGTTGGTGTGGAATTTACAAAAATCGAATTAGCTAAAGAAATATCTCCATCTACTGCATCACTTGTCTCCTGGCTCTTATAGTCATTCTTAAATCTTTCAACATCAATGCCTAACTCTTTCGCATAAGCTTCAAATGTAGTTAAGACTTGTGAATCATCTGCCCACTCATCTTGCCTATCAAAAAGCAGGTCATGCATTTCCCAAAATTTTCCCTGCAAACCAGCTGCTTCAGCAGCCTTTGCTGCACTGTAAGCATTCTTATGCTGGCTAAGTGGAAAGTGCCTGTAGACTACTCTTAGCGACTGGGAGTACTCATCTGCAACTCTTTTCACCAAAGGCGCATATGATCGGCATGCAGGGCATTGAAAGTCACTATACTCAATTAGGGTCAAGCTCGCGCTTGAGCTTCCTTTGAACCAGTCACCATCCTGCACTTGAGTGGCAACCCCCGAAACTTGAGGGGTTGGAGTAACTAACCACTTGTATGTCCTCATACCCAAGAAGGCAAGCACAAAGACACCAAACAATAAAAGAAAGATCTTTTTTAAGTTGGATAGACCCCTCTTTGTTTCATTCTCAAGCTTTCTCTGCTCGCGGATAAGCTTTCTTCTTTGCTTTCTACTTAGATCTTCCATGGAAATATTAGTCTAACCGATTTTTCTCTCAAGATCAACCCCACTCAAAAAAACAATGCAAAAACAAACAACAAAACCGCATTCCCAACAACAAATGTTAGCCTCTGGCCAGCTTCGAGATCAATAGGAAAGCGAGCAAACCAAGACTCAATATCTTTCGTTCTGACATACTGGTTAACCTGATCCAGGATAAGATGCATCGAGAATGAAAAAACAATGCCCCTTGCCAAAAGGCTGGCAGATGAGGTAACAATAAAAAAAGTAAAGACCGAGAAAACCGCTTGGAACAAAGCCGAGTGAAAAACGAGATCTGCGGCAATACTTTTATCACCATGGTATTTCCTGATAATCTCCAAGAATGTACCTCTAGCAAGGGAGGAACCGTCATTGCCGGCAGAAGACGGCTTTAGTAGGTATGCATATACTAGATAATCAAGATAGGGGAAAAATGTCCCTATTATGCCTCCAACAAAAAACGGCACAACCAAATCCAGTGTAAACCAACTTTTGACAACAACAATAAGCCCAAAAACTGCCAGCACATACATTAGATGAAGCCCCAACTCCTTTTTCATCAATTTAATTTACATCACTGGGTTGCTTCTCCTCAAGTGGCAATCATCACCAAAGATGCTTATCCAAATTGACTTTTCTTTGACCGCAAAACCCTACTCCCTCAGAAACCAGCTTCTCCCTCTGTCTTTTCCAACCACCAAATGCATAGCTTGGAGCAAGTTCTCCATTTCTATCTACCACTCTGTGGCAGGGAGTGTTGGGGTCTTTATTCGCGTGGAGTGCCCATCCAACCATCCTTGGGGTAACTCTCACTCCAAGATCCAAAAAATCGCTTCTTGTTGACACTTTCGCAGCAACCCTTCCATAAGTGCTAACCTTCCCGCAGGGTATTTGTCTGACAACCTGATAAATACTCTTAAAAATGCCAACTTTAGAAGCAGATACCATAATTTAGGCTATCTAGTCTGTAAACACCTGGACAAACATCTTCCCATAAATACCGTTATCAATTACCCCTACACCCAAGCGGCGGAAATCAGAATTAAGTATGTTTTTGCGGTGGCCATCAGAGCTCATAAGTCCAGTGTGGGCAGTACCAACCGTTGGTGCAAGGGCAAGATTCTCGCCGGCAATCGTGTAAGGAATATCTTTTTTCTCCAGCCTATCACCTACATCCTCTCCCTCTGGCGAATAATGTCCAAAATACCCCCTTTCCCACATATTCCTGGCATAGTCTCTTGCTATTAGTCTCAAATTATCATCAGCAATCAGCTCACCAATTCCAGCCCTTTTTCTTTCAAGGTTTACAAGATCAAGCATCTTTTGCTCGCTATCAAGATCAATGCTTAGTTTGACTTCTCCCAGCTTAAGAGGTATCACCTCTAGCGAACCAGGCTTAACAGTAAAGTAGGTCAGCGAATCTTCAATCAACCCCCCAAAGACTTCTTTCGTCTTTCTCTCAAGAAATGTAGTATTTTTTATGAGATATCCGCCAATTCTTGACTGTGTCACTGAATTCTTAACATCATCAGAAATTGGAAGCCCCAACAACAATGTTAGTAGAAATGACAAAAGAATTATCCCCTCGCCAACTGCAGGGAAAAAAGCCAGGTAGTTGACAACCCTGCTTTTCCAAAGAGAATGAGGTATTCTTTTAGCGCCCAGGACAAACAAATAGCCCAAAAATAGCTCAGAAAAAGAGGCAACAGACAGAAACCCCAAAGCCTTTGAAAAAGAGTAAGGAACCGATAGCTTGGTTCTAAAAGCTTCAGCAAGAGGCCCATAAAACCTAAGCGAAAGAAGAAGAGAAAGCAAAAATGATCCAAAATCAGCCAACGTCACCCAAAAACCGATCTTAAAAGCTTCGAGTACAAAATATATAAGAACTAAAATTATGACTAAATCAACCCAATTGACGGCAACCATAAAAAAAATTATTTGCTAGATTTCTTTATCTGCTGCAATCGCCACATAAAAAGTTTTGCCCGGGATTTAACATTTTTGGCGTCCTTAACAAAACTCCGGGCGTCTTCCAATAAGCCTCTCGGAGTTTCTTTTGCGAGTTTTATATAAAGGGACGTATTTTTCAGATCTCCGAGCTCGCGTGCAAGCTCATAACCATACTTTTGGAATTCATAAGAGATATACTTATCCTTATCAGATTTGAATTTTCTTAGGACATCTCCAACTTTTACAAAATCACTAGCCATAACAAAAGGAAGTTAGCATAACCTCCTATTAAATCGCAAGCCTGTTTAACAATTCCTTAGCGACTTCTAGAGATACTTCTTTTAGAAATGCGAGTTCTTCTTCAGTAAATTTTTGTAAAACATATTTCTCGCCAGGTGTACGATTATCAGAGCCCCGATTGTCAACTCCAATTCTTACGTGCCAAAAGTCTTTAGTTCCAAGTTTTTCATAGATTGACAGAAGACCCCTATGCTCTCTGGGACCTTTTCCGAACTGGATCTTATACTCCCCCAAACGAATATCTAAGTCGTCATGAATAACCCACAAATTCTTGGCATTAACTTTATAATGAGTAATTAACTTTTTCACTGCGATGCCGGATATGTTCATAAATGTTGCCGGCTTTGCAAGAATTAATTGTGGATTGTGGGTTGCAGGTTGCAGAAGCGTTAGGACTAAAGACTGAAGTTTTTTATCGTACCTAAACTCTAGTTCTTTTTCCTGAGTTCTGATCTGGCTGCCAGTTGGGTGAGATCTTAAACTTTGAATTTCCATTGCCAGTGCATCCACCACCCTATACCCAACATTATGCCGGGTATACCTATACTCTCCCCCCATATTTCCCAGCCCAATAGTTAACTTCATAAGCTAGATTTTAGCATGCCAAGATTGACAAATGTTAAACAGGTAATACACTTGCAACTTATATGACCGAAAAAATCCCATATCCAATAACTCAAGTCATTGAGGGAAAAATTCCTGTAGTGTGCCCCCGGGAAATCAACCTCATATTTTCGTTGTCAAGAGGGGTTATTCCTTCTTCGCTGGGTGTCTTAGTACAGTAAGAGGTAACCCTGTTTGCCAGAATTGTAAATTAAGCGGCGAACCTCTGGAAATCTTAGATATAGACAGAAACTAAAAGAGTTAATCTAATGTATCTGATCCTTTCACAAATGGCACGAAGTGGAAAGTCCCAAACTCCTGAATTTGATAACAAGAACCACCAAGTCTTACAATCTTTGTAACTTCTTCTTCACTAACTTTGACTTTTGAGCCTTGGGTCTTGCCTTCGTGCCAGTAGGCTGGGGTCTTAAGTTTTACATACCTTGTCATCACCTTGTCATACCCCTTCCCCACAGGCGCTACCAAAACCCCTCCACTCTTTAGCTGTTCTAAAAGTCTTTCTGGTATTTCATCCTCAATTCCAGCCGTGATGACAACTGCATCAAAGGGAGCTTGTTCTTCCCAACCCCACTCCCCACTTCCTATCTTGACAAAAACATTTCTAAATCCAAGTTCTCTCAAAGTCTTTTTTGCTCTTCGGGCAAGCTCGGGAATAATCTCAATTGTATAAACTTTGCCAAAAAGTTTTGATAAAATCGCTGCCTGATACCCACTTCCTGTGCCTATTTCCAACACTTTTTCTCCTTTGCGAGGTGCCACCCCGGGCCTTACAGCCAATAAAAGATGGGTCATCAAGGCAACAGTATAGGGTTGGCTAATGGTTTGCCCAAAACCTATATCCAGAGGCTTATCTTCATATGCAGCCGCTCGGTGCTCTCGAGGAACAAACTTTTCCCGAGGAATTTTCTCTAAAACCGACAGCACTAAGTTGTTATTAAGACCATACTTATCCCTAATAACTCTAATCATTTCTCTCCTGCCCTTTTCCACAACTCACTTGACCTTCTTGGTTAACTTCCTTGCATATACTCCCAACAATGGAACTTCCCACTCCTCTCCCATCCAAGCCTTATAAATAAGCACTAGCCATAATATAAATGCAATTATCGAAAGAAGAGGAACCAAGGTCACCAAAACAATTGTAATTGTAAACGCCCACTGCAAAACAATGACAATTCCAAAAACCACAATTGACTGGGCAGCATGAAAGCGGACATATTCATCCTTAACCATAAGATAAAAAAATACGCCAGTTAGCGGACCCAACACATACGAGAGTGCTGCCGCAGTAGTCTTACTAAGCCCAGCAATTACCGACTTGGTACTATTTTCCGCCATCTCTATCACCCCCTTATCCTACTTACTAAACAAAGTTTAGCACATTTTCACTACGCCTAAAATTAGAAATGGAATAAGAAATCCCAGGACCCAAGTTGACAATCATATCCATCAAACCTTTTCATAGGCCAGCATAATCCATCCAAAATTTTCAGACCCAATCGTTTTTGAGATTGAATTGGTAGTACGGGATTGCATAATATATATGTATGGCTTTCCTTCTTTTTTCATCCTGTCTTCTCCTCAGTCTTGTATTCGTCGGAAAAGCATCTCAAATTGCAATCAAACAACTGACAACAATAGCTCAAAGACTCTCCTGGAGTACCTTTACTGTCTCATTTTTAATTCTTGGGGTTGCTACCTCAATCCCAGAATTTCTAATTGGCATTAACTCCGCGTTAGATAAAAACCCCCAGCTATCACTTGGTAATCTGATGGGGGCAACAATCGTCTTACTTACTTTGATTGTTGGCTTATCAGCCTTGTTGACAGGCAAGGTCCATATAGACTCTAGCTTCACCAAAAATGACCTTTTTGCCGCAAACTTCATCCTACTTTTTCCTCTAGCTCTTTTTTATGATAATTATTTTGGCAGAGCGGATGCTACTCTCGTACTCGCAAGCTACATCCTATATATCGCAAAAATCTACAAAGACAAGCGAAAATCAAAAGTATATACCCCAGAGCCTGCAAATAAGGGCAAATTACTAAAACATATTCTTATCCTTCTGGGCTCCATCTTGATAGTTGCACTTTCATCCAAGCTTGCGGTTGAGTCTGCAATCTTCATTGCTAGTAAAGCTAAATTATCACTCCTTCTTGTAGGGATACTAATTTTATCTATTGGGACCAATCTCCCAGAAATCTCCGTATCTATTTCAGCGGTAAGAAAAGGCAGTATCTCACTAGTTGGAGGAAACGTACTCGGAAGCGCTTCAACCAACTCACTAATAATCGCACTACTTGGTCTAATTCATCCCATAAAGATACAGGAAACTGATGTATTTTTAACCAGTGTCTTCTTCTTTACAATATCCGTAGTTGTCTTTTCCTACTTTTTAAAGAGTAAAAGTGAGATATCAAGACTTGAAGGAATACTACTTCTTTCAATCTACTCCTTCTTTCTAATAATGGAAATAGTAGCCAAACTTTTATAAGCGGATTAGCTTTTTTGGAGTCTAAAGAGCTTTTTAACTTCAGAAAGAGTTGTAATATCCCCAAGAGACTTGTCCTCCCTAAATCGCACTAGGCGTGGAAATCTAAGCGCATAACCACTTGAGTGAATAGGACTCTGGGTAATCTCATCTGCTGCAATTTCGACAACAACCTCAGGCAAAACCCAGACATCAGGGATCAGAGATTTATCAACCTTGGCGTATGCTCTCGGCTTTTCTACCGCCCCCAATCCCGAAAGTCTGTCTTTCAACTGTCGGAATTGTTCATCTGTCAAACCTGTTCCTATCTTTGTCAATGTCACAATTTTCTCACCATCCAAAATCCCTACCAGAAAACCTCCTAAACCAAAATCCGCCCTTTTGCCACGCCCTTTGTAAAACCCCATTACAACTGCGTCTATTGTATCAGCCAATTTTGCCTTTGATCCTTCCTCTTCCTTCATCTTCACCCATCTCCATCCAGTACGACCTGCAACATATCCGCTATCTACTCTCTTGACAATTATTCCTTCTTTGCCTTCTTTTATATTCTTTAGCATCAAGGCATTTATCTTTCCTGGATCTTTAGTTACCTCGTACAAAACATTTTCAAAAGAGGGAGACTCAACTAGAATTTTTGATAAGACCGCCCTTCTCTCTAGATAAGATTTATCAACTAAACTCTTCCCATCCATATACATACAGTCAAAAATACAGAAACGGATTTTTACTTTTTTTGAGATATTTTCAATATCATATTTTCTTCGACGGGTCATCGTTGTCTGAAAATTGGCAAGGGTCTTGCGCTTCTCATCAACCCCAACCGCCTCCGAATCAAGTACTACCTCGTCAGCTTTAAGAAAGCGGCCAATATCATTAAGCTCCGGAAACATCCACGAAGCCTCATTCAGATTTCTGGTAAATGCTTTAACTTCCGAGCCGTCATCAAAACCACCCCTCTTGAAGTGGATCTGGATCCTAAGACCATCATATTTCGGCTCGACGGCTACTTCACCCATCTTCTCAATCATCTCAGACGGAGACTTAAGACGCGCAGCTAGCATTGGGAGAAGTGGTACACCAACAACCGGTTTAATATCCGCAACCGTTTTATCAATCCCGTAGATCTTAACTTGTTTTGCCAAAAGCCCAACATCAGGAAGTACAGCATATGCCCTTTCAAGTCCAACCTTTTTCCCTTTTCCCCCAGTTTCAAACCATGAAAGAGCATCAAGAATTGTCTTATCCAAAAACCCAAGCCTAAGCCTTCCTATGGGAATACGAGAAATAAACTTTGCTGAAAGCGGGTCCATTTCTTTCAAGAAAGCGGCCATCTTGTCTACCTTTCTTTCTTGGCTTTCTTCACCTTTTTCAAGGGCTACTTCTTTTAGTTTCTCATAGACTTCATTGACACTAAGCTCCCGGCGACGGGAGTTTTTTTGCATACCGGCAAGCTTAAAAGCAACTCCCCCTAGATCTCCTAATTCCTTGTATACAGCCAATACCTCACTTTCCTCCAATTCATACGCCTGGGACAAAATGCGAATCATCGTCTTTTCTGCAATCGAAAAAACAATATTTCTGTAACTTGGAGCAAGGTACCCCAAAACCAGATAACAAACTTTATCTATTTCACTAGCGCTAGTCTTTTTGAACAGCTCAGCTAAAATCTCCGTAATTTCTATTCGCGATGACGTAGCTTCAAGTTTCTCTAAGTAGCAAGAAAGCTCACTAAACAGCATTTGTTGTTATTATATCCCCTAAGTTTGATAAGAAGAATACCCCAAGTTAGACTCGGAAAGACAGATTCCTATGCCTGTAGAAAGGATGCAAAAAAGACATAGGCAGCAATCACTACCCCTATAAAAATAAGACCGAAAACAACGCTGATAATTCCCCCAGATTCCTCGTGTACGACTTTATTGATGCCATCTCCAATCAAAGTCAAGCCAAAAAGAGAAGGCAATATCAAAATCATATACAAGAATTGTGGGTCAGTTGGTGACATAGTCTAGTTTTTCCTTAAAATTAAATATCAAATAAGAAACTTCTAGGGTCATGATTTAGAAATAACATACATTGCAGCCTTTGTCCGACCTTCCTTTTTTATTATACCTTTTTCAATAAGTTTATTTAGGTCGCGTAAAATTGTATCTTCAGAAACCATACGCAGTTGTTTTTTTAAGTCCTGCATACCCGCTCCCCCCACCTCTGTCAGGTACTCAATAATTTTCATCTGCCGCTCGGATAAAGCTATCTGTTCTCCAATCTTACCTTTGAGTTTTGAGTCTATAGACAGCCTTCTTACCTTATCCTTAATCTTAGAAAGCTCAATAGCAACGACATATGTAAAATACTCAAGCCAAGGAGTAAGATCTCTGTCTGTGACATTTGGTGATTGTCTGTCAACGCTGGCAAACGCCTCATAATATTGAGATAAATCATTGTCAAAATGTTCTTCAAGGGAGAAAAATCTTTTGATGTCATAGCCCTCACGCATAAGGATAAGGTTGGCAAATGCGCGCACAGTTCTCCCATTTCCTTCAACAAAGGGGTGAATCGACACTAAGACATAATGTGCAATCCCAGCACGAAGAATCGGATGCAGATCTGCCGATTCTTGGCTATTTAGCCAAATAAGAAATTCGTTTACTAATCCTGGTACGTCCTTGGCTGCCGGCGGGGAAATTATTACTCTTCCTGTATTTTCCTCTTTGATAACAACCTGAGTTGTACGGAAGACACCAACTTTTGCAGGATCAACAAGCTTATCCACAACTTTCCTATGAATCTCCAGTATTGTATCTGCATCGTATTCATTTTTTACTTGAGACAACTCATCCAAGAACCTCATCACATTTCGGTAGTTAATAACCTCCTGGATATCTCTCTCATGGGCAACCACCTCCACCCCCTCAAGAAGCCTTTTGGTCTCCAAAAGCGACAAGTCATTCCCCTCGATGTGGGTACCGTGGTGTATTGTCCTTGCAATTGCATCAGTCCTAAACTGCTTCTCGTAATAAGGTACCAAGGGCGCATTTTCGATAACTTCCTTTGCGGCTTCAACAGCCCCAATATTTTTTAGTATCTTGTTAGTAATGGAATACTTTGGAATATACATCTGTCAATAAATATTACCGCAAATCCTGCGGAAAAAACAATGGGTTTTACTGATATAATTACCTATAATGAAGCAAAAAGAAAAAAAGGTTCACCCTTTAGTCAAAACAGAAATTCTAGCAAAAAAGAAAATATTAGAAAACGATAGGCTGGTTGGGTTTCTAAAGAGCAAAAATATAAAATGCTTTAGCGACCAATCTCCAAAGGAGAAATTTCCTTCCTTTAATACAGTCTTAAAAAATATAAAAATTGAAATTATCCGTCTGCCTAATCAACCCTGGTACCTACAGTACAAGTTCAAAAATTCACATGGAGAGGTAAAGGTCTACCTTCATGGAAATTTTAGAAAAGATAGGCCAACCTTTATCTATCATCATGGAATTGGAGAAATCTATCATCCCCTACAGATCAAGCTAATTTTCGAAAAATCATTTCTTGGTAAATTCAATTTCTTCTCAATCAAGACAAGCCATCATGAAAATATAAAGCAAATAATCAATAATTACATCAACAACTTTACAAATATGACTTGTGGAGTTGCAGGATCTTTATTAGCGCTTGATGAAGTGGTTAATTTGCACAAATCTATCTGTAACACCCCTACCGTTGCTTGTGGAATCAGCCTTGGTGGAATTGTTACCAGCCTCCACTACTATTTTTATGGTACATGTGATTTTTATTTTCCCCTGGCAGCATTCCCAGATCTGCCCAAAATTCTTCTTAATTCCACTTACAAGCCATTTGTGGACAATCAAGATCTCCTTGGGAAAAACAAGTCGTTTCTTAATTCATTCGAAGTACCAAATCCAACAGCCCAAAGGCACGCTAAAATATTTCCCATTCTCGGAAAATATGACGCCACCGTCAACTACCAAGATGCCAAAAATTGGTGGAGGGGGCAGAGAATACTCTCTTTGGATACAGGGCATTCATCAATTTTTGTCAAAGGAAAAGAAATCCAATCTTACATTCTTTCAAAAATCAACCTCAGATAGGCCAAGCTATATTGCAATACATCATCACCCTAAAATCTTTCCAAAAACATTTGAGGTAAAATCTGCCAAGTCGTCCGCATTGTAATTTACCCCAACTTTCTTGTAAAGCATATCGGCTGCAAATTTGGCAATGTAAGAAGCAGCACAAGCTGCCAAAAATGGGTCATTTTTGGCAAGAAGCGCAACAGTCAGACCCGCCAAGACATCTCCCGTCCCTCCCTTTGTCATCCCGGGATTTCCTCCTTTGACCAACACACATTCATTTGGGCTGCAAACAATAGTACTGGGGCCTTTAAGAACAATGATACAACCGTATTTTCTTGCCATGTCTCCCACTATTTTTCCTCTCTCCTCATCACTTAAATAATATATAGTATTTAAGTTTTTGATATCGTTTTTGAACAACATCTCAAACTCCTTTTTGTTTGGAGTGACTATCGCCCCCGCTGGAATCCAACTTGCCTCCATTACCTGTAGACTTCCAGCATCAATCACCCAACGCTTATTGGGGAATTTCTCAAGAAGGTCTTGAGTAATTTGCCTAGTAACCTGTCCCTCTATGTGATTTTCATGGTTCCTCTGACCTTCGGGAGTCTTTTCGCTTCCAAATCTCATGAAACCGGGTCCAATTAAAACCGCGTCGGATTTTTTAATATAATCCTCAGTATCTTCCCAGGGAACCCAGATAAAAGACAATATCTTTGATTTAATCTTTTCAGCTACTTCGCCAACCGATGGTTCGGGAGTGGCAAAAAAAACCATATCAACAATCCTTGAGGCAACCTTCAATGCCAAGACGGGCGCTCCATGAAAAAGCTTTGATCCGCCAATTATGGTAATTTGCCCATTATCCTCTCCTGAGCTATCAAAAGCGGGCTTAAACAGCTTTTTCAATTCAGATTTATCAAAAACTCTCATTGGAATTTGAAAAATTACCCCCTATACTTAAAGTATATTAAAATAAAGGCTAGATGACTACCAATACTTCCTTAAAAGACAAAAGCCTTGAGATAACCCAAAAGACACTTGAGGAAAAATTAAAAAAGGAAGCTCAGGAATTCAAGAAACAATTTGCAGACAAACTATTAAAGCTTGTAACAAGTGGGTTTGGGCTTGTTGCAGCACTTGCTTGGAATGAACTCATTAAAGAGCTAATTAAAAACTACATCGAACCAGTATTTGGCGGGGGCTCAGGAATTATCTCGCTTTTAATTTACGCATTAGTTGTTACTTTTCTGGCGGTACTAATTACCTATCAGCTAAGTAAGATTGTAAAAAGTAGTAAAAAGGAAGAATAAAATAGACGTCAGTCTCCTCAACTTCTTGAGGTTGGTGGATATGGATTAACAACAATAGGCCTTCCTTTTGGATCTAACCCATCCCCTTCAGTTACATCTGTTATAATAACTGGTGTTCCAGTTTCTAAAGCTATTTGTCTTGCAAATTCAACTGCAACACTTTCGGGATCCACGGGTCTACCATGTGCACCTATCGTAATAACTACCCCATCATTATTGCCTTCATCTGGTTTTCTTTCTAATCTTACAGAAAATATTTTACACCTACAATTCTACTCTTTCCACCTCTATAGACTTTTCTAAATAATGTTGATCTGCTGTTGAAATTATTGTTTGTTGGCTCTTTGAGACTTCAAAGATAACCTCCCGGTGTTCATGATCAAGCTCGGAGAAAATATCATCAAGTAAAAGCGTGGGTTTCTCATTTGTTACTTTTTCAATAAACGCCAGTTCCGCCATTTTAAGCCAAAGAACCCCCATCCTCTGCTCGCCACGGCTACCAAATCTGGCCAAATCAATCTTGCCATCTTTTGATGACTTTCCACTTCGCATTTCAAATATTATGTCATCCCTATGGGGTCCGACTAGAGTTGTTGCTGCAGATACTTCCTCTTCCTTATAACGCTCAAGGCGGGCACTAGAAATTGCACTTGCGTCATAAATCAAAGAGAAATCCTGATCCAAAAAACCGGGGCTTTTATTTGCAAAATCTACAAACTCTCCCCTTTTGTCTGAAATGTAGTTTCCGTTTTTGACAAGAAGCTGGTTCCAAAAAGCTAGCTGCGTGCGGGGGACTCCCTCATCCCGAATCCTTTGCAACAACCTATTTCTTTGACGAAGCCCTTTTTCGTAGGAAAGAGACGCCCTCCTATATTCTCTGTCAACCTGAGAAAGAACTGTATCAAGAAATTTTCTCCGTAGGCTTGGTGACTGGGTAACTAGGTCTAGATCCCACGGCCCAAATAAGACCACTTTCAATTTCCCAGCAAAATCAATAAGTCGTTTTGAAACGCCATTTTTAATTAGCGTCTTTCTTGGGATATTTTGAATTTTCTCGGGGTCATCACCAACTTTTATTTTCCCCCGCGTGAGAATTACTTCCAGACTAGTAATTGCTGGGCCAGTGTTAGACCCACCTTTTTCGTCTACAACAGTACCTTTGACGCGCGCTACTTGCCCGCCATAATTTATCATCTCCTCCTCCAAGCGAGCTCTGAAGCTTTTACCGGTTGAAAGAAGGTATAAAGCCTCAAGAATATTGGTCTTTCCAGAGGCATTGGGCCCCAATATTACAGTAACCCCACTTGAAAAGTTTAGAGTCAGCTCATTAAAATTCCTAAAATCTTGAAGTTTGACGGTCTTAATCATCCATCAGAGTATACCCCAATCGTATCTTTCATTCACCACTTTGGGTTCACAATCCTGTAAAACTATATAGCTGGCGACACCACTGTGAATAAATCCAGTATTGATGAAGTGATTTTTCAAATCAATTTCCGCAAGATGAGTATGGCCAGTAATCAAATACTTATTATCTCCTAACAAAGACGAGTACTTTTTAATTTTTTTATTTAACCTCCGGGCAATCCTGTACAACCTCACTCCAAAAATTTTCAAAAGCAAAGTTTCAAGAGCATAATGCGGAGCATCCATATACAAAGTTCTCCAAACCCTTGTAAATCGGTCGCTGTCAAAACTTGGCGCACCTAAAATCTTGTCTCCATGTGTAACTATATACACCTTATCTCCACATCTAAATCTATATTCTCGCACCTGCTTCACCGAAAAAAGATTTGCTCGCTCGTCTATCCATCTTTCTTGATCGTGGTTTCCGTAGATATAAATTGTATTTTTTGCCTTAAAAAGTGGAAAGAGCTCCTTCCACCTAGAGTTTATAAACTGGTCAAAGGTAACAGAATAGTATGACCAAAAATCACCATTAATAATAATTTGGTCAAATTGAGGAATAAGCTCCTTGAAAAACTCAAGTTTCTTCCGATTAAAATAGGTAGTAAAGTGGACGTCTGAAATTATTAAAATTTTACTCATTTACCAAAACATTTCCTGTCGCCTCATCAATCCACATCTCTTGCCCTTTTTTAAATCTAGCCAAAAAGCCCTGCCACTCAAGCCTACCCCGCAGCCCTGCACGCACAAGACTATCTCCTATAAAAAGATTTGTCAAAACCCCCAGCCACTTGAATGCCGGAAGCGCCTCTATGACTTTTCTTTTTTCAGTCTTATCAATATAAATTTTGGGGTCGTTTAGATGCACTCCATCAACTAAAAGACCAAACGCCCTACCAAAGACAAGAGCGCGCCTGAAAGCAACTGCCGCAGCATCTCGGTACATAACAGTGTGGATATCCATAACCTTTCCCCTTATTAGGGATCCCAAAACTGGAATTGCGCTAAAAATCCTATAAATTCTGCCATAATAACGAAGTGTGGCAATATTAGGCATTGCGGAGTCTGCTGAGACCCTTATCCCTTCAAAAAGGCCGATGCTTTCCATCATTGGCGCCCCGCAACCAATAAGCTCAATTTCTCTCCCAGTTGCTTCCCTAACACGCGCTCTTAGCTCCTGAAAAAACTCCCGATAATACCCAACTGAAGTTTTACCCTTTCTGGCAAGCTGACCAACAAAAGGGATCGAGACGAAATCAACCTTAAAAACTTCAAAACCAATCTTAGTCAAACGAATAAATTCACCATAAAGATATTCCCTGACTTCAGGTAAAGATACATCAAGACCAACGGCCCTCTCAATAAAGGGCCACAGGCGACCTGTCGGCTGAATCTGGGGGTTGGTAACACTAAGCACTTGCCCTTCACTATCTTTTACTATCCAATCGGGATGTAAACTAAATATCTCCGACTCTCTTACCGCCATAAACGGAGCAATCCAAATTCCCGGTTTTATACCAAGCTTTTTAATATTCCCAACAAGCCCAATCATATCTGGAAACTTATCAGTATCCACTTCCCACTGACCAACCATTTTTTCCCAGCCATCATCAATTATGATAGTATCCACCCCCACCTCCGCTAGATAGGGAAGTTCAGGCTCAATATCCCTTTCCTGTCTAACCCCCTTTCCATAAGCCGCCCAAGAAAACCAAATAACTCTATCCTTCATAAGTTTAATTTTGTTTAAGCCTGCAAGTTCCTCTCCAAACCTCCAAATAATTTCAGTACACATCCCTCTTGCAAGAAAAAGCTTGAAAGAAACTTCTCTGGCGTGATCTAATTTTTCAAGATTTTTTCTGACTGTCACAACAACACCTCCCCCAACCAACTTAAACCTCAAGTCCTCGATTTCAGAAAGGCTAGGGATAATGCCAACTCCAATATTATTTTTCCCATCTTTGCTTCTAAAGACCACAAAACCATAACTTCTGGCTTCATTATCTGGTATTCTCTCGCCACCCATCCCCGGCTCAACTGTAACTTCGGTCTTCTTTTTTGAAAATTTAGTCTGAAAGTCAGCTATTCCCACATCCTTGCCTCTGGTTTCCCTCCCACTCCAGGTATGCCAACCAGAAGTTATAACATTCCAATCACTCCTGTTTACCCCCGGCAGGAAAACATCAATGCTCAAAAATTCATCTCCTGCCTTAGCTTCTGCCTTGATCTCAACCACTTCACCAAATTTTTTGCTCTTAAAATCAAAAACCTCCTTAATCTTTTCAGCTTTACTAGCAAGTCGCCAAGTGTTATTCATAGACTATTACTAACTGTAAAAGAAGGTTTCATTTCTGGCAAGCTGGACAAAAGTAAGTCCCCCGGCCAGAAAGAAAATATTTTTTGATTTTTGCCGTGTGGCATCTTTTGCAAGGCATGTTCTCTCGTCCATAAACTAGACTATGTTCCTGATATTTCCCTTCCCTCCCATCAGGAGTCACAAACGCCAATTCACTTGCTCCGCCATATTTGAGGCCTGTCCTTAAAACTTTGTTGATAGAGTCATAAAGTTCTTCTGTTTCTTTCTCTGTTATTTTATCCGCGGGTCTTTTTGGATCAATTTTAGCAAGCCACAAGGCATCATTTGCGTAAATATTTCCTACTCCTCCAATTTTGGTCTGATCCATAAGGACAACCTTAATTGCCCGCTTGGTTCTAGAAAGAATCTTCTTAAAATCCTCAAAAGTCAACGCTCTCCCTGTAAAATTGTCTGTAACTGCCGGCTCTGGCCCAAGCTTACTAATAAAACCTTCTTTTACCACCTGATCGCTACCAACTACCCTCACCCAGCCAAAACGCCTTATATCGTTGTAATAAAGAACTCCCCCACGATCAAGATAAAATATGATATGGGTATGAGCACCTGGTACTCCCCCAACAACTTTTTTTGAAAGAGCGGCCACCTCCTTTAAATTTGGGCCGCGATAAATAAGTTGACCGGTTAATTTGATATGAACAACAATTGAGTGCTTATTGGAAAGGTCTAGCGAAAGCACCTTTGCAAATCTTCTGACCCCAATAAATTCTGAACCCAAGAGATTGTCTTTTTGTGGTATTTCATATCTGGGATTTTTGACCTCAATTTTTTCGATCCTGTGGCCGACCAAAAACTTCTCAAGCTGAAGCCTTATTGTCTCAACCTCTGGAAGCTCTGGCATATTTAGAATATATCATAAACCCTCCCCAGAATCTCAATCACCTCTCTTATCTGTCTGATAATTTTAATCTCCTTTAAAACTCTCTTCTTGATACTAGAGTAGACTGTATAATGATCGATCATTTCGGCAATAATCCTACTATCAGGCCTTCTCTTAAAATAATCTTTCAACCCTTTGTGCCACCTTTCTACAATATCTATAGGAACGAGTTTAACCTCCTCGGGTAAAATGACATCGTACATCGAAATTATCTCCTGCCAATTAGTAATTTTCTCATACACAATTTGATCCTCAACAAGTTTTAAGGCAGAATTAGTAATTGGATCGCTGGGAATATAATCAAAAACACCAGACCTTCTCAAAAAAGCAGACCTTTGCAAGTCTACCCAGGAGTGGGCATAGATTCCAGCATCAAACGATGGATGAGTAGCTATACTCTCAAAATCTTTTATACCCCAATGTAAGAGTTTTCTGTCAAGCCCTGCCAGCTGGCGAATATCAGGAAAAGTTGTCCCCAGCAAAAATTTCCTCCATTCCAAATCCTTTTTAATCTTAGTAACCCTGTCAAAAATTTTTTTGCCGTAAACAACATGCGAAATCTGACTAGCCATTACTTTTTCTTTCTTACCTTAGCCACAAAATCTCTTATTTCCCTATCAAACCTATCTTTTGAAAATTTTTTTGCATGTTCCCTACATCTTAGCGGGTCAAATTTAGATCTCTCAAAGCGCTTTATCGCCTTTACCAGTGAATCAACAGATGGCTTATCAAAAAACACTCCATTAACTCCATCAATTACAGTCTCTAATACCCCCCCCGACTTATATGCAATTACCGGCGTACCTCCCGCATTGACCTCAAGATTTAACATTCCAAAGTCTTTCTGAAGGCTTGGT
>QZGF01000008.1_pt1 | contig 52025 bp, 56 predicted proteins | sample 1990021 | NCBI WGS metagenome assembly QZGF01 (sample SAMN10076523, study PRJNA491371) | Subsurface metagenome, whole genome shotgun sequencing project. | isolation source: subsurface fracture fluid from borehole BE326-BH2 | place: South Africa: Beatrix Gold Mine | collected 2015-06-18 | reverse complement strand
CGAAATCCGAAAACCGAAACAATATCTAAATTCAAATGATTAAATTCAAAAAGTTTTGAAAATTTGAATTTAGAATTTCGAATTTGTTTCGGATTTCGATATTCGAATTTCGGATTTACTAATAATATAGTACTTTGCTATGACTAAAAAGTCAGAAGAGATTACACAAACCAAATTAAGACTAAGAATTAAGTCCTACGATCATAAATTGATCGATAATTCTTCGCGTCAAATTATTGAGATTGCGACGAGGAATGGAGCCGAGACGGTCGGCCCAATTCCTTTACCGACCGAATTCAAGCGCTACACCGTTAACCGTTCAACTTTCGTACATAAAGATTCACGGGAGCAATTCGAATTAAGGGTTCATAAACGTTTAATTGATATCTTGAATCCTAACCAGAAAATTATTGAAGCACTTTCAAGCTTAAATTTACCGGCCGGCGTTGACATTGAAATAAAAATGGTATAAACTTTTGCCAGTGAGTGCGAGTTTTCCTTGTTGTCAACTCCGACGTTACGTCGGAGGCGACAAAATTCAAGGAAAGCCTTTCCAGTACCCCGCCAAAATTTTGCGAAAGCAAAACTTAGGCGGGGTTTTGGTTTTATAAATTATTCGTATAATTTCTCGCTATTTTAAGATGATAGCGTTAAAACTATCACTATTATGAATCAGCATATAATATTGTATTTTTTTATAAATCTTGACATACTTAATTCGGGCAGCGAAAAGAGCACTCACTAAATAAATAAAAACTGGAGGTCACCGTCGCTGCCCTTTTGCGTATTTTTACGTATTGCGTATGCTGTTGTATATTGCACACATTAAAAATTTTAATTATTGTCTAATATTTAATTATCTAATATGACGACGATCGTCATGATATTAGATATAACAATAGATTAACGAACGGGCTTCTTTTTATTTTAGGGGTTGACACAAAACGCCGTTATTTGCTATATTCTATTAAAAACAAAATGTTGATATTTGATTTAAAATCAAATATAATTTAATCGGATTTAGCTAAAATAAATACTCCGCATAACAAGTTATGTGGAGAATAAAAACTATAAAAACAGCCGGCTAAATCTGGCTGTTTTGATTTATTTGAGAATAATTCGAGAGATAAATTCGAGATAGATTAGAGAAAAACATGCCGTTCATATTGGGTAAAAAATTAAAAATGTCTCAGATTTGGAAAGATGATAAAGCGGTTCCAATAACGCTTGTTCAAGCCGGGCCGATTATGATAACGCAAATTAGGACGAAAGAAAAAGATGGTTATTCGGCAGTTCAGGTTGGTTTTGATCAGACAAAGAAGAAATTAAATAAACCACTAAAAGGTCATTTAAAAGATTTGGGAAATTTTAGATATTTAAGAGAATTTAGAATTAATGATGGCGAATATAAGATAGGAGATGTTTTAGATGTAGGACAATTTAATGAAGGAGATAAAGTAAAGGTGAGCGGTTTAAATAAAGGAAGAGGTTTCCAGGGCGTTGTTAAAAGGCACGGTTTTGGCGGCGGTCCGAAAACGCACGGTCAGAAAAATCGCTGGCGGGCACCCGGTTCAATCGGTGCTACGGCGCCTCAAAGAGTTATGCCCGGCAGGAAAATGGCCGGTCGGATGGGGCAAGAAAGAACAACAGTTAAAAATTTGAGAATAGTTGGTGTTGATAAAGAAAAAAATATTTTAATGATTAAAGGCGCGGTTCCGGGAATGAATGGAACAATTTTAGAAATTAGAAATTAATTCATTTTATGAAAGCGGATGTTTTTGACAAACAAAATAATAAAGTAGGCGAAATAGAGTTATCGGAAAAAATTTTCAACGCAAAGTGGAATCCGGATTTAGTTCATCAAGCGTTGATGGCACAAATGGCTAACAGTCGTCAACCCTTGGCGCATGCCAAAGGAAGAGGCGAGGTGTCGGGTGGTGGCAAAAAACCGTGGCGGCAAAAAGGAACCGGCCGTGCCAGACACGGTTCGATTCGTTCACCGATTTGGATAGGCGGCGGTGTTACCCACGGACCGGTTAAAGAAAAAAAATACGGCAAAAAAATTAACAAGAAAATGAAAAGATTGGCGATTTTCAGTATTTTATCGAAAAAATTGAATGGTAAAGAAATAAAAATTATCGATAAATTTGACGCAGTGAAAAAAACAAATGAGTGGCGGAAAATTTTGGAAAATTTGATTGGTTTAAAATCGTCAGTTTTGCTTGTTTCGGCGGCTTCCAATAACGTAAGCAAGGCGGTTGGAAACATTAAGAAAGTTAACGCTATTTCGCCGAAATCATTAAACGTTTACGATTTAATTAATGCCAAAAATATTGTTTTAGAAAAAGAAGCGATAGAAGAAATAGAAAAACACTATGAATAATTCATTAATAAAACAAGCTTGGATAACTGAGAAAGCCGGCGATTTGTCAGGTTTGGGAAAGTATGTCTTTGTTGTTGATAAAAAGGCCAATAAACCCGAAGTTAAGAAAGCGATTGAATCGATTTATAAAGTAAAAGTATCCGATATTAATATCGTCAACGTTAAAGGGAAAACAAAAAGATTGGGCCGGAGCGTTGGAAAAACTTCGGCTTATAAAAAAGCGATTGTGACATTAAAGGAAGGTTATAAGATTGATATAATGCCGGCGTAAATTAACCAACAACTAACAACTAACAATCAATGACAAAATTAAGAACATTGTAATTCAATTATGAAACAATACAAACCGACAACTCCATCAAGACGACAAATGATTAATCCGACTTATCGCGGCGTATTAAGCGTTGTCGAACCGCTGAAAAGTTTGACCAAAAAATTAATCAGTCATTCCGGTAGAAACAATCAAGGCAGAATTACCGTTCGCCACCAGGGCGGCGGTAACAAAAAACTTTACAGAATCATTGATTTCAAGCAGAATAAACTGGATATTCCCGCAAAGATTGAAACGATAGAATATGACCCTTATCGAACGGCTTTTATCGCCTTGGCACTTTATAAAGACGGTGAACGTCGGTATGTTCTGGCTTCAAAAAATATGAAAGTCGGTGATGAGATTGTTGTTTCTGAAAATGCTCCCCTTAAGGAGGGAAACAGATTGGCTTTAAAAAATATTCCGGTCGGCTATTTCGTTTATAATATAGAATTGACCAAAGGCAAGGGTGGACAATTGGCGAGATCAGCCGGTTCCTACGCTCAAATTCTTGCGCAGGAAAACGGTATTACCAATTTAAAACTTTCTTCCGGCGAAATAAGAAAAGTTAATTGGAATAATTTTGCTTCATTGGGACAAGTTTCAAATCCGGATCATAATTTAACGGTTATCGGCAAAGCCGGTCGTTCGCGTCATTTAGGCATCAGACCGACCGTTCGCGGTTCGGCGATGAATCCTTGTGATCATCCTTATGGAGGCGGCGAAGGCAGACAATTAAGAGGTACGAGGCGGCCGAAAACTAAATGGGGCAAAATCACCGGTGGAAGAAAAACTAGAAAGAAAAAGAAGTGGTCGAATAAAATGATTATCAAAAGAAGATAATATACAAATAGCGAATAAACTCGAATATTACGAATTATTTATATAAAATTTATTCGTAATATTCGCTCAAATTCGTTTTCCAAATATTTTATGTCGAGATCATCCAAAAAAGGACCATATGTTGACCCGAAGTTATTAAAAAAAATAGCTAATTTAAAGCCGGCCGATAAAACGATTATTAAAACCTGGTCGCGCGATTCGGAAATTTCTCCGGAAATGGTCGGTTTTACTTTTGGAGTACATAATGGTAAGGATTTTATTCCCGTAAAAATCACCGAAGAAATGATTGGTCATCGCTTGGGAGAATTTTCTCCGACCAGGAAATTTATCAGGCATGGCGGAAAGATGCAGAAAGAATTGGAGAAAAAGGCGGAAGAAAAGAAATAATTGATTGATGCGAATCCAACGAATGATTCGTAGGCTTCGCAAAATTCGTAGATTCGCATCAGTCAATAAAGCATATGAAGACTCAAACAGCAAAATTGAATTATTTGAAAATCGCTCCGCGGAAAACGCGGTTAGTTGCCAATGTTTTGAAAGGATTGTCGGTTAACGAAGCCGAGGCTCAGTTATTAATTAGTCCGAAAAGAGCGGCCGAACCGCTGATTAAACTTCTTCGTTCGGCTGTTGCTAATGCTAAAAACAAACAATTAAACCCCGAGCATCTTTTTGTAAAAGAAATTAGGGTTGATCAGGGGCCGATGACGAAAAGATTTATTCCTCGAGCTATGGGGCGGGCAACAATGATCCAGAAAAAAAGCAGCCATATTACTTTAATTTTGGCGGAATCGGCAAAATTAAAGGCGCCGAGATTTAAAATAGTTAAACCCGAAAAAGTTAAGAAAGAAAAAATAAAAACTAAAGAAATTAAAGCCGAAATAGAAAAGCCGAAATTATCGGAAAAAGAAACAGCGAAACCGGCAGAAAAACCGGGATTTGTGAAAAAAATATTTAGAAGAAAATCAATATAAGACAATGGGTAAAAAAATTAGACCAAATTCATTAAGAACGGGAATCAGCAGAGGTTGGTTAGCGAATTGGCTTCCTAAAAAGCTCGATTTTAAAAACTTTTTAGAAGAAGACGTTTTAATAAGAGAGACAATTAAGGAAAAAATTGCCAGTGCCGGCATAGACAGCGTTTTAATAGAAAAAGCGGGCAATAATTGCCGAATTTTTATCAAGGCCAGTCGACCCGGATTAATTATTGGTCGCGGCGGAAAAGGAATTGAAGAACTGACGAAATTATTGGAAAACAGATTAAAAAAAATAAGAAAAGAGAAGGGAATTTTAGAGCCGATTTCTTTAAGTTTAAATATTGAAGAGATTAAGCGTTCGGAAATTTCAGCTAATGTCGTTGCTCAAAATATCGCCTGGGACCTCGAGAAAAGATTGCCTTTCAGAAGGGTAATGAAAAAATATCTCGACCAAATAATGCAAAACAAAGAAGTTCAAGGGGCGAAAATCAATCTTTCCGGAAGACTTGGCGGTGCGGAAATCGCGAGGACCGAACATTTGGAAAAGGGGAAACTGCCGCTTCAGACTCTTCGAGCGAATATCGATTACGGTCAAGCAACGGCTTTTACTACTTATGGAACAGTCGGAGTAAAAGTTTGGATATATAAGGGAGAAGTGTTTCCCACCACTGCCCGCGAGTGAAACGAGCGGCTGCAGTGGGCGAGGACCCCGCCCTAAAACGACTATTGATTATGAAATTAATCTTAACACAAAATCAAAACTTGAATTCATATCGTGCAACGCGAAGGCTGAATAAGTCCAATTCCGCCTTTGGCGGAAATAGTTATTCGCTAGCGTTGCGCCCTGAAAGTAATGGTCGTTTTAGAGCGGGGTGCTCAGTTTTATTGCTAACCCAGCCGTCTATGCCATCAAACAAATTTTTTTGCTTAGACGGCTGGGTTAGATAAAAATGGCATGCTTATTCCTAAAAAAGTAAAACATCGAAAATGGCAGAAAGGAAGGTCGTTGAATAGAAAAGTTGAAACCAGAGGAGTTGTTTTGTCTTTCGGAAGTTTTGGGATTCAGGCTTTGGAAAACGCTTGGATAAATTCAAGGCAAATTGAAGCCGCTCGTAAGGCTATTACTCATTTTACTAAAAAAGGAGGAAAGGTTTGGATAAGAATTTTCCCCGACAAGCCGATAACTAAGAGGCCTCCGGAAGTGACAATGGGTGGAGGGAAAGGCTCGGTTGAATTTTACGTTTTCCCGGTAAAAGTCGGAAGAATTTTATTTGAAATAGACGGTTTAAACAAGGAAACGGCCGAAAAAGCCTTGGAAAGAGCCGGCCATAAACTGCCGATTAAAACCAGAATAATATCAAAATGAAAAAAACCGAATTTCAACAATTTAAAAATAAATCTTTGCCGGAGCTTCAAAAAGATTTGGCCGATTATCGCGAAAAATTAAGAGGATTAAAATTTGATTTGGCGCAAGGCAAGGTTAAAAACGTCAAAGAAATAAAAAAAATAAAAAAGACGATTGCGAGAATATTAACTATTATACGGACAACGAATTAACACCAATATTACAAATATATGAGAAAATTAGAAGGAATCATAGTTTCCGATAAAATGAATAAAACGCGCGTTGTTGCTGTAACGCGTCTTAAAAAACACCCGCGTTATCAGAAATATTACAAAGTGACGCGGAGATTTAAGGCGCATGATGAGAACAACGAATATAAAACCGGCGACAAGGTTGTTATTAAAGAAACGAGGCCGTTATCCAAAGAAAAGCGATGGATAATAATCGGTAAATTATAATTATGATTCAAGAAAGAAGCATATTAAAAACTGCGGACAATAGCGGAGCAAAAATTATCCGTTGTTTTCGGGTTTTGGGAGGCACTCGGCGCCGCTACGCGGAAGTCGGCGATATTATCGTCGCTTCGGTTCAAAAAGCCGAACCCCGAAAAGCGATTAAGAAAAAAGACATTGTTAGAGCGGTAATTGTTAGACAAAAAAAGGCGCTCAAACGTTCGGACGGCTCTTATATTCGTTTTGATGAAAACGCGGCGGTTTTGATTGACGCCAAAAAAGAACCGAGAGCGACAAGAATTTTCGGTCCGATTCCCAGAGAAATTAAAGAAAAAGGATTTGAAAAAATAGCGACAATGGCGGAAGAAATCGTGTAAGAGTAATCGTTAATAATGCGAATATTAAATAAATAATGCAAATATGCGAATTAAAAAAAATGATACAGTTAAAATAATCGTTGGCAAAGACAGCGGCAAAAGCGGCAAGGTGTTAAAAGTTTTTCCGAAGGAGAAAAAAATCTTGGTTGAGGGATTAAATTTGTACAAAAAACGTGTCCGGCCGAAAAAACAGGGTGAAAAAGGACAGACGGTTTTGGTACCGCGGCCGCTTGACGTTTCAAATGTTATGATTGTTTGTCCAAATTGCGCAAAAACGGTGAGAGTTGGAAGCCGTTTCGACGGAGAGAAAAAATCAAGAATATGCAAAAAATGTTCCGCCACTCTACGCGAATAAAATGATAAAATTTTTTCACTATGTTCAAAAATTTTAATAAAATTGGCAAAATAGTAATTAATGCCGGCATTGGAAGACTTTCTCAACAGCCGAATTTTGAAGAAAAAATTTTACCGGAATTAATAAGGGATATTTCTTTAATCACCGGTCAGAAACCGATGATTTGTAAGGCGAAAAAATCCATTGCCGGTTTCAAAATGAGAGCGGGCCAGGTTGTCGGATTAAAAACCACTCTCCGGCGCAAAAAAATGGCCGATTTTTTAACTAAATTAATAAATATTACGCTTCCCAGAATAAGAGATTTTCAAGGAATTAGTTTAAAAAATATCGATTCTAACGGCAATTTATCAATCGGTTTTAAAGAGCAAACGGTTTTTCCGGAAATTAATCCGGAAGTCGTGAAATTTGACTTTGGATTGGAAATTAGTATCGTAAGTAAAGCGAAAAACAAAGAAGAAGCGATAGAAATTTATCGGCAGATGGGAATACCGTTAAAGCATTAACAAATCGCAAATCGCAAATCGTTAAAATTCATGATTAACGATTCGTGCTTTGCGCTTTGCCGAACAATTATGGCAAAAACATCAGTAATAGCTAGAGCAAAGAAAAAGCCAAAATATTCCACCAGAGCGGTAAGGCGTTGTTTTAAGTGCGGTCGAAAAAGAGGTTATCTTCGGGCTTTTGGAGTATGCAGAATTTGTTTTCGGGAAATGGCGTCGCAAGGAGAAATTCCGGGAGTTAAAAAAGCCAGTTGGTAAAAACCCTACTAATATACTAATCGCTACGATATTACTAATAAATATTAAGATTGGTAATATTGGTAAAAATTCGTAAATTAGTAATTAAGAAAATATGTATATAGATTTATTGATAAAAATTAAAAATGCTCAGGATGTAAAGAAAGATGCGATTAAAGTTCCTTATTCTAAAAAAGACGAAAGAATATTGGAGATTTTAAAAGAAAGCAATTATATTAAAGATTTTGAAAAAAAAGGGAAAGGAGCAAAACGCGTCTTAGAGGCGGAATTAAATTATGAAAATGGAGAAGGAGCGATAAGCGGAGTTAAATTTTTCAGCAAACCGTCGCGCCGGATTTATATCGGTTATAAAGAGATAAAACCGGTCAGGCGCGGCTACGGCCTTTTTGTTATTTCAACCCCGAAAGGAATTTTAACCGGTAAGGAGGCGAAAAAACTGAAAGTCGGCGGCGAAGCGCTTTTTAAGATATGGTAAAACTCTACTAATGTACTAATCATTACTAATTTTACTAATATATTATATTGGTAATATTGGTAAAAATTCGTAAATTAGTAGGAAGAAACGCAAAGCGATGAGTAAAATTGGAAAAAAACCCATCATTATTCCCGACAATGTAAGCGTTGAAATAAACGGCGGTTTTTTGGAATTAAAAAGCGGCGATAATATTTTAAAAATAAAAACTCTCCCTTTTATAAAAACCGAAATAAAAGATAAGACTGTTTTGTTCAGTCCGGAAAGCAATTCCAAACAGGCGGTGGCAAACTGGGGAACAATAAGAGCTCTTGTTAATAACGCGATTATCGGAATAACTTCCGGATTTCAAAAAAAACTGGAAATTGAGGGCATCGGTTATCGAGCAAGTATGGAAGGCAATAATCTAGTTTTAAACGTCGGCTATTCTCACCCGGTAAAATTTATTCCTCCAGAAGGCGTTAAGGTTTCCGTTGATAAAAACGTCATTACGGTTTCGGGAATTGATAAGGCTTTGGTGGGAGAAACAGCCGCCAAAATCAGGGCGATTAAAAAACCGGAGCCGTACAAGGGCAAAGGTATTAAGTATCAGGGTGAAATAATTCGTCGAAAAGCCGGCAAGAAGGTGGCCGGAGCCACCAAGTAGTTAAAAGTTATGAATTCCAGAAAAGTATTAAACAAAATAAGAATTAGAAGGCAGCGCAGGACTCGCGCTAAAATATTCGGCACTTCGGAGCGGCCGCGACTTTCAGTTTTTCGTTCCAATCGTTATACTTATGTCCAGTTGATTAATGATGAAGAAGGAAAAACTATAGTTAGTGCGTCAACAAAGGAACTAACAATTAACGATAAACAATCAATAACAAAACAAAAATTAGCAGAACAATTAGGAGAGTTGATTGCTAAAAAAGCCGCTGAGAAAGGTATTAAAAAAGCGGTTTTTGATAGAAGTTGGTATAAATATCACGGTCGAATTAAAGCAGTCGCCGAAGGGGCGAGAAAAGAAGGCTTGGAATTATAAATAAAATTTAAAAATCAAAAATCAAAATGCAAAATTTAGTTATTTCGCGATCGGAGTTGTTTTGCATTTTGATATTTATTAAATTATTATGATGGAAAGAAAACCAAAATCCGAATATAAAGAAAAAGTTCTTGATTTAAGAAGAGTAACCCGTGTGGTTGCCGGCGGAAAACGGTTTCGGTTTCGAGCAACCGTTGTTATTGGCGATGAAAAAGGAAGGGTTGGTGTGGGAATCGCTAAAGGATTGGATGTTGCTCAAGCCGTTGATAAAGCAAAGACAAACGCTAAAAAACGATTAATAACAGTAGCACTTAACGCCAAAACAATACCTCATGAAACAGAAGCGAAATTCAGCGCCGCTAAAGTAATCGTTAAACCCGCTAAATCCGGCCACGGCCTTAAAGCCGGCGGCGCCGTCAGACAGGTGTTGCTTTTGGCCGGTGTCAGAGATGCGACGGCAAAATGTTTGGGAAAAACGAAAAATAAATTAACTAACGCGTTGGCAACGATGGAAGCGCTGAAGAAATTAAAATCCGAAGTACGAAATCCGAAACACGAAACAAATTCAAATAATTAAATCCAAAATTCAAAACACGAATTTTTAACATTTAAATTTAGAATTTAGATACTGTTTCGAATTTCGATATTCGAATTTCGGATTTAATCATTTTATGCAACTACACCAACTTCAACCAACAATTAAATCAAAGAATAAGAAACGAATAGGAAGAGGCGGTAAGCGCGGCACTTATTCCGGCAAAGGACAGAAAGGCCAGAAAGCCAGGGCCGGACATCGCATTCGTCCGGCTGAAAGGGATTTAATTCAGCGTTTGCCGAAACTAAGAGGGTACAAATTCAAGCCGCTTAAACGGAAACCGGCGGTTTTAAATCTTTCTGATTTAGAAAAAAAGATTAAAGGCGATATAATTAACAAAGAGACACTGTTTCAGGCCGGCTTAATTAAAAAAACCGATAAAAATATTAAAATCTTGGCAAACGGCGAAATTAAAAAGCCGTTTAAAATCGAAGGAATAAAAATTTCGGAAAGCGCCAAGAAAAAAATTGAAAGCGCCGGCGGCAGTGTAAAATAACTAACGACCAACGACTAACGACCTACAACGGTTGTTAGTCGTAAGTCGTAAGTCGTATGTCAAAAATTCTTCAGATTTTTAAAATCCCCGACCTTCGCAATAAAATTTTAACAGTCGCTTTTTTGTTGCTTTCATTTAGGGCTTTAGCCGCTCTCCCGATTCCCGGCATTGACGTTTTACGTCTTAAGGAATTTTTCTCGTCCAGCCAATTATTCGGTTTCTTAAACATTTTTTCCGGCGGAGCGCTGAGCAACTTATCGATTGTTATGCTGGGAGTGGCTCCTTATATTACCGCCACCATTATTATGCAGCTTTTAACGATGATTTTTCCGAAATTAAAAGCGATGTATTACGAAGAAGGCGCCATCGGTCGGGCGAAATTCAACAGATACTCCCGTTATCTTACCGTTCCTTTGGCCGCTCTTCAGGCTTATGGATTTTTGAATCTATTGATTTCTCAGAATGTTATGCCGGCGTTGGAAACGTTTGATTTAATAAGAAACGTGATTGTTATCACGGCCGGCAGTATGATTTTGGTTTGGCTTGGCGAATTGATTACCGAACAGAAAATTGGCAACGGCATCTCGCTTATCATTTTTGCCGGTATTGTTAGCGGGTTGCCGGCAATGATTTATAAAGCGTTTCAAACTTATACGCCGGAAACTTTGCCAACTTATATTGTTTTTGTTGTTGTGGCGGTTTTAGTTGTTGCCGGAGTGGTTTATATAAACGAAGGAGAAAGAAAAATTCCCATTGCTTACGCCAAGCGCGTCAGGGGAATGAAAATGTACGGTGGCGCTACTAGTTATCTGCCGCTTAAAGTTAATCAGGCCGGCGTGATTCCGATTATTTTCGCGATTTCCATTTTACTTTTTCCTCAATTTTTTGCTCAGGCGGTTTCGATTTTCTCCAAAGATTTGTCTTTAAAGCTCAATGATTGGGTGAATGTTTTTTTTAACAATCAGTATCTTTACAGTTTGATTTATTTCGGATTGGTGGTGATTTTCACTTATTTTTACACGGCCGTCACCTTTGATCCTAAAGAAATTTCTAAGAATCTTCAGCGTGCCGGCGGCTTTATCGCCGGCATTAGGCCGGGTGATTCCACCTCGGAATTTCTTTCTAAAATTATCAGCCGTTTAACTCTTTCCGGAGCGATTTTTTTGGGGCTTATTGCTATTTTGCCTAATCTAACTCGGATGATTACCGGTGTCGCAATTTTGACCATTGGCGGCACGGCGCTTTTAATCGTCGTCTCGGTGGCTTTGGAAACTATCAGGCAAATTAATTCGCAGTTGGTAATGAGAGAATATGAAGAGATTTAACTAACGACTAACAATTAACGACTAACGACGATAATATTGTTGTAGGTCGTAAGTTGTAAGTCATCAATTAAATGTTAGTAGTTATAATGTATGGTCCTCCCGGTTCCGGAAAAGGAACTCAGGCAAAACTTTTAGCAGATAAACTTGGCTTGATTCATTTTGATACCGGAAGATACATTGAACAGGTCGTTCACAATCCGGCCAACAAAAAAGATAAAATTATTCAACGTGAACGAAAATTATTTGATTCCGGTGCTTTATGCACGCCTGATTGGGTGTTAAAAATCGTCGGCGAAAAAACTAAAAAACTGGCGGAGGCCGGTTTCGGTATTGTTTTCAGCGGTTCTCCTCGAACTTTTTACGAAGCTTTCGGCGATCATAAACAAAAGGGCTTAGTAAGCATTTTGGAAAAGTATTACGGCAAAAAAAATATTTTTATTTTTAACATCGATATTTCCGCTCAAAATTCAATTAAAAGAAATAGCAATCGTTTGATTTGTTCGGTTTGCGGAATCCAATTAATGGCAACTTTTAAAAACGTTGCCGGATTAAAAATATGTCCTTTTTGCGGCGGAAAATTTTATCGTCGCACCTTGGACAACCCGGAGACAATCAAGATTAGATTAGAAGAGTATCGCGAACGAACCTTGCCAATTGCCGCAGAATTAAAAAAACGCGATTATAAAATTATCCGCATCAACGGCGAACCATTGCCGGCAAAAGTTTTTCAATCAATTTTAAAATATCTTCCTAAATGATAAATTTATATTCTTCTCAGGAAATCAAAAAAATCGCTTTGGCGGGAAAAATTTTGGCAAAAGTTTTAAAAATTTTAAAAAAAGAAGCGAAAATCGGAACGAGTTTAAGAGACTTAGATAAATTAGCCTACCAATTAATTCATAAATATAAAGCCAAACCGGCTTTTTTAGGCTACCGTCCGGATGGCGCTTTAAAGCCTTTCGGGGGTTCGATTTGTGCCTCAATCAACGATGTCGTAGTGCATGGTCTGCCTTCGGATTATAAACTTCAAAATGGCGATGTTTTAAAAATTGATTTAGGCGTTGAGTATCAGGGATATTTTTCCGATGCCGCGATTACAATCGGAATCGGAAAAATTTCCAAAGAAGCGAAACGGCTTGTTGAAGCGACGGAATCGGCTCTTAAAAAATCCATCAAAGCCGCCAGGGCAGGGAAAACTCTGGCCGATATAAGTTTGGCTATTGAAAAAACAGCAAGAGAACGAGGTTTTGAAATAATTGCCGGTTTGACCGGTCATGGCATCGGCAAAGAACTTCATGAAGAACCGACGATTTATAATTACTATCGTCAATCGGACGTCAAAATAAAACTTGAACCGGGAATGGTTCTGGCGATTGAACCAATGTTCGCTTTAAAAACCGGACAAATTAAGCAATTAACAGATGAAAGCTGGGCAACGGCGGACGGTTCTTTGTCGTCTCATTTTGAGCATACGATAGCGATTACCAAAGGCGGGCCGATAATATTAACAAAATAAACATCTTAATGTATAATGGCATAACACCAATATTTATTTTATGAAACCCTATCTTTCCATCATTATTCCCGCTTATAACGAAGCCAAGCGTCTGCCGCTGACTTTAGTTGATATCGGCAAACATTTAAAAGAGGCCGATTTTTCTTACGAAATCATTGTCGTTGATAATAATTCAACGGATGCTACGCCGGAAATCGCGGAAAGATTTTCCCATTTGATTGAAAATTTAAGAGTGATTAAATGTGATGTGCCGGGTAAAGGAGCGACGGTAAAACACGGAATGCTGGAAGCAAAAGGCGAGATTAGACTTTTTATGGATGCCGATAATTCGACTTCAATCGACCAATTCAACAAGATGATTCCGTATTTACACGAAGGATACGGCGTTGTTATTGGTTCGCGCGATGTTGAAGGAGCGAAATTGATTCCGCCCCAGCCCTGGTACAGAAGAATTGCCGGCAATATCGGGAATTTAATTATTCAAGCTTTGCTTTTAAGGGGTATTTGGGATACGCAGTGCGGTTTTAAAGCCTTTACTAAAGAAGCGGCCGAAAAAATTTTCCCGCTTGTTAAAATCAGCCGTTGGGGATTTGACGTTGAAGTACTGGCTTTGGCGAAAAAATTCGGCTATAAAATAAAGGAAATTCCTGTTGTCTGGGTAAATAATCCGTTTTCCCACGTCAAAGCGTCGGCATATATTCAGGTTTTATGGGAAGTTTTAAAGATAAAATGGTGGCTAATTAAAAATAAATATTAAATATTAAATAAAATATAAAAAACACAAATAATAAATATTTAAACACGGATAAATTTGAGTGTTTTAGGTTTATGTTTATTATTTATTATTTTTAATTTTTTATTTAAATATGCAGTATCATCTCACTAAAGAAGGTTTGGAAGAATTAAAAAAAGAATTGGAAAATCTTAAAAAAAGCGGCCGGCAGGAAATCGCCGAGAGGCTTAAACGCGCCAAAGAGTACGGCGATTTGTCGGAAAATTCCGAATACAGCGATGCCAAAGAAGCCCAATCCGTACTTGAAGGCCGGATTTTTGAACTGGAACAGATAATTAGAAACGTTGTTTTAATAAAAAAAGGCGGACAGAAAGAAAAAGTAAGCATTGGTTCAACCATCAATGTCGAAAAGTCGGGTAAAATTTTTAAATACACAATTGTCGGTTCCAAAGAAGCGAAACCGGAAGAGAATCTAATTTCTAACGAATCGCCGTTGGGTAAAGCTTTTCTCGGAAGAAAAATTGGAGAGAGTGTGGAAATAGAAACGCCCAAAGGAAAGGTAAGGTATAAAATCATCTCCATTGATTAATGGGTATGCCCAGTACTACAATTTCGAAAACGCATTTCTACTATGTTTACGTATTAGAAAGTCTTAAAGACGGAAAAAGATATATTGGTTTTACTGTCAATCCTAAAACTAGATTAGAAACGCACAATAAAGGGTTATCTTTTCAACAATGCCTAGAAGACTGCTGATACCTATTTATATTGAGGGTTGTTTAAACTATCAAGACGCTAAACGTCGTGAACATTACCTAAAAACTACCGGAGGTCGCCGGTTTTTAGTCAAACAACTTAAAGAATATTATAATTCGAAGTTGTAGTACTGGGTATGTATTGGGCAGATCTTCTCGCTGAAGAAATAAAAGAGAAATATAAAGCTCAAATCAAGGCGGGAAAACCGCTTGTTATTCGAGATGAAAAAACGGCTTCCGGCCGAGTGCACGTCGGTTCTTTAAGGGGAGTCGCCATTCACGGAATAATATCGGAAATTTTAAAGGAAGAGGGGATTAACAATAAATTTTTGTATGAAATAAACGATTTTGATCCGATGGACAGTATACCGGTTTATCTCGATAGGGAAAAATTTTTACCCCATATGGGAAAGCCGTTATGCAATATTTTTTCTCCGGACGGCAAGGCGAAAAACTATGCCGAATATTTTGCCGAGGAATTTATTGGGGTTATTAATGAAATCGGTTTTGAGCCGGAATTTTATCGAAACAGCGAACTTTATAAATCGGGAAAATATAACGAAGCCATTAAAATCGTTTTAGAGAATACCGGAAAAATCCGCGAAATTTACAAAACTGTTTCCGGTTCGATAAAGCCGGAAGATTGGCTGCCGCTTCAGGTCGTTTGCGAAAATTGCGGAAAAATCGGCACAACAAAAGTGGTTTCTTTCGACGGCGAAAAAGTGGAATACATTTGTGAACCCGAGTTGGTGGAATGGACGACCGGCTGCGGCCATAAAGGGAAAATTTCTCCTTTCAATGGCAATGCTAAACTTCCCTGGAAAGTGGAATGGGCCGCCAAATTTTTTATTTTAAACGTCGATATCGAAGGAGCAGGCAAAGATCATTCAACCAAGGGCGGTTCGCGCGACATTGCCGACGCGATTTGCAGAGAAATATTTAAACGCGAGCCGCCGTTCAATATCCCTTACGAATTTTTCCATGTTGCCGGAAAAAAAATGTCCGCTTCCAAGGGTGAAGGGTCGTCGTCGAGAGAGATTGCCGATTTGTTTCCGCCGGAAATTTTGCGTCTTCTTCTTCTTGGCAAGCATTATAAGCAAGTAATAGATTTTGTTCCCGATGGAGATACCGTCCCGATTCTTTTCGACCGATTCGACGAACTGGCCGAAAATTATTTTAAAAACATTCAAAACGGTTATAAGCGTCTTTTTGAACTCATTTTTTCTCCGGAAAAAAGAAAAAAAATCAAAGAAAAATTTTTGCCGCGTTTTTCTCAAATCGCCTTTCTTGTTCAAATGCCTCACATGGATTTGGTAAAGGAAGTCGAGAAAATGAAAGCCGCGCCTTTAACCGAAGAAGACAGAGCGGAAATTGATTTAAGAATCAAATACGCCAAGCGCTGGCTCAATCTTTACGCTCCGGAAGATTACAAATACGAACTTCAGGAAGAAAAAATTCCCGAGCCGGCGAAAAAAATAAATCAAAAACAGCGCGAAGCGTTGAAAGATCTTTTGGAATACGTAAAATCTCAGGAATTTTTAGACGGCCAGACGCTTCATACTAAAATTCATGAAATTAAAGAGCGGTTAAAAATTGAACCGCGAGAGTTTTTCAGCGCGATTTATTTGAGTTTTTTGGGCAAAGAAAGCGGCCCCAAGGCTGGCTGGTTTTTAAGCATTCTGGATAAAAAATTTTTAGAGAAAAGATTGGCTGAAGTTATCGAAGAAAGCGGTTGCTCAACGCGTTGAGCCACTAGCCGGCTTGTTGTTTTTATCGTAAAAAGTCATAATTATAAATAAAAAGGTGGTAATTTTCCGGCATTAAAAAGCGTTAAAATCAAAATAATGTTAGACATCAAATTTATCAGAGAAAATAAGGATTTAATAAAGAAAAATTGCGAGAACCGCAACGTTCCTTGCCGCATTGAACGGCTTTTGGAATTGGACGACAAAAGAAGGGAATTGATAACGAAAATAGACGAACTGAAAGCGGAAAAAAACAGATTGAACGAGGCGTTAAAAGCCGGCGGCGATAAAGAAGAGATTATTGAAAAAGGAAAAAGAGTAAAAAATGAATTGGAAAAAAATGAGCCGGAATTGGATGAAGTTTTGAAAGAATGGAAAACTATTTTAATGCAAATTCCAAACATAACTCATCCGGCGGCGCCGATTGGCAAAGATGAAAGCGAGAACAAAGAAATTGAAAGATACGGCGAGCCGCCGAAATTTGATTTTGAACCGAAAAGCCACGAAGAACTAATGGAAAAACTTGATTTGATTGATTTCAAAAGAGCGGCAAAAGTCAGCGGTTCAAAATTTTATTATCTTAAAAACGAAGGAGCGCTTTTGGAACTGGCTTTGGTCAGATTCGCGCTTGATAAATTGATTGCCAAAGGTTTTATTCCTTTTATTACGCCGGATTTGGCAAAAGACGAGATATTGGAAGGAATCGGTTTTAATCCGCGCGGTCCGGAAACGCAGGTGTATTCGGTGGAAAATTCCGATTTGAGCTTGATAGGCACGGCGGAAATCACTATGGGCGGCTATCACAAAGATGAAATAATCCCCGAAGAAAAATTGCCTTTAAAATACGCGGCGTTCTCTCATTGTTTCAGAACTGAAGCCGGCGGTTACGGCAAGCACAGCGCCGGTTTGTACCGTGTTCATCAGTTTTCCAAAGTGGAAATGTTCGCTTACGCTTTGCCGGAAGATTCGGAAAAAATTCATACCGAATTTAAAAATATCGAAGTGGAAATTTTTAAAGATTTAGGCGTGCCGTTCAGGGTGGTGGATATCTGCACCGGCGATTTGGGCGGCCCGGCTTATCGAAAGTACGATTTGGAAGCCTGGATGGTTTCCAAAAACGGCTGGGGCGAAGTGACTTCAACTTCAGACACCACAACTTACCAATCGCGCCGGCTTAATATAAAAGTAGAGCGCAAAAACGGAACCAAAGAATTTCTGCATATGCTAAACGGCACCGCCATCGCGGTCTCTCGCGCCATTATTGCTATTCTGGAAAACTACCAACAAAAAGACGGCTCAATTTTAATGCCGGAAGTTCTCCAAAAATATCTGGGTTTTAAGAAAATCGGTTAACCCTCGTCAACCATTGATTTGTAGGTTGACGAAGGAGTTTTTAAGTTATCCACAGGCAACGCATTTATTTCAGAAGAAAAAGTCGGGTATAATAAGAGTAATGAAAAATATAATAACTAAACGACAAAAAGAGCTTCTGGGTATTATTTATCAATATATAAAAGATTCCGGCTTCCCGCCGACATTTGAAGAAATGCGGGAAAGTTTAGGAGTTTCTTCAAATCAATCAATAATCGATCTTCTTGAAAAACTTAAAAACAAAGGATTTATAAAAAAAAGCGAATCCTCGGCAAGGGGTATAACTATTTTACCTGCTGGTTATGAAGTTCTTGGTAATCCTCCATTGGCTCCATTTCTTGGCGCGACAGCGGCTGGCGCGCCCTTAGAAATAATAGAAACAATCGGAGAGTGGCAATCGCTTTCCGGCGAAGTGGCTCAATTTAGCGGAGAAATATTTTTATTGAAAATTCAGGGCGAATCAATGATAAACGTCGGCATAAATGACGGCGATATTGTTTTGGTCAGAAAACAAGACGAATTTATTTCTGGCGATATTGTTTTGGCGCAAACAAGCGAGGGTTCAACAGTCAAACGTTTCATTTCACAGGATAAACCGCCTTATATTTATTTAAAGCCGGAAAATCCGAATCCGCAATACAAAAATATTTTATTTACTGACGAAACCCGCCTTATAGGAAAAGTGCTTTCGGTTTTAAATAAAAACAATTGGAGAGCGGTTAAATAATATATATGCCCACGATAAAGCCAAGTAAAACCAGAGAAATAATTGATAAAATTTTTCGCGATTCATCCATTGCCTACGGCCTTAAAGAATTTGAAGGCGTTAATTTTAATGATGTTCTTAAAATTACGGAGCAGGAAAAAAACAGATATTGCGTTAAAGATTTAAAATCCGGTAAGGAAAGATTTGTCTGGGACGATAAAAAACAAAACGGCAAGCCGGAAGAAATCATCCGTCAACTTTGGCTTTATAAATTAAACACTTATTACAAATATCCTTTTGACAGAATTGATGTTGAAAAAAGCGTTCATTTCGGCCGGGAAATTCATAAAAAAGCCGTTGACATTGTTGTTTATAAAAAAGATAAAATCACCCCATTAATTTTAATTGAAGTAAAAAGCCCGACGGAGAAAAAAGGAATTGAGCAATTACGCGGATATTTAAACGCCGAGGGAGCGGAAATCGGTCTTTGGTCTAATGGCATAAAGCGCATTATTCTTTACCGCCCTTATCCCAAAGAATTTAACGACACTTTGCCGGATTTGCCGTCGGCCGCTCAAACCATAGACGATTTATTGGAAGCTAAAAAAACTTTATTTGATTACACTACTACAGAGGCGAATCTAAAAGAAATTGTTGAATCAATGGAAGAATTGGTTTTGGCAAACGCCGGAGTGGATGTTTTCAATGAGGTTTTTAAACTTATTTACGCAAAACTTTATGATGAAAGCGAAGCGCGCGTGAATCGCAAAGATAATGAAATTTATTTCAGAAAATATAAAGACCCGCAAAAAACCTACGAAGTTATCAATGATTTATTCAAAAACGCCATTAAAAAATGGCCGGGCACTTTTTATGAGCAGGAAAATATAAGATTGTCGCCGGAGCATTTATCAATCGTTGTCGGTGAATTGGAAAAAGCGCGGCTGTTTGGCTCAGACCTTTCTATTATTGATGAGGCGTTTGAGCATTTAATACCGGAAGTTGCCAAAGGCAAAAAAGGGCAATATTTCACTCCGCGCCATGTTATTAAAATGGCGGTAAAAATGTTAAATCCCCAAAAAGGTGAATACATTGTTGACCCGGCGGCTGGTTCCGGCGGTTTCCTTATCGGCGCAATGTATTGGCTTCGCGATAATTTCCTAAATGGCTCTGATGAAGCGATGCGGGAACACGCCAAAGAGTATATCTGGGGTATTGATTTTGCCGAGGAGATTTCAAAAGTTTCCCGCGCTTTGATGCTTATTGCCGGTGATGGTCGTTCGCATCTGTTTAAACTTAATACTCTTGACCCTCGCGAATGGCAAGGCGAAGAATCTGAATTATTGGACGCCCGAGCAAAACTAAAAACTCGGCTTTTGGATATGAAAAATTCCGCTGACAATTCTGAAAATCAAAAAACTTTTCATTATTTTAATTTTGACGTTTTACTGACCAATCCGCCGTTTGCCGGCGAAATCAAAGATTCTGGAATTTTGCGTCAATATTTCTTTGGTAAGCGACGTGGAAAATTAGTCAATAAAATTGAGCGGCATATTCTTTTTATTGAGCGCAGCCTTGATATGATTCGTCCTGGTGGCCGGTTGGCGATTGTTTTGCCGCAAGGCGTGTTAAACAATACAAATATGGAATATATCCGCGAATATCTATTTGAAAAAGCGCGGATTTTGGCTGTTGTCGGACTACACGGTAATACTTTTAAGCCGCATACTGGCACAAAAACCTCTGTTTTATTCCTGCAAAAATGGGGCGGCGATGCTGGCGAACCGCTAAAGGATTACCCGATTTTTATGGCGGTTTCCAAAAAATCCGGCAAGGACAATTCCGGCGATTATATATATAAAAAAGACGCTAACGGAAATTATATCCACGACGCCAAAGGCCGCAAAGTTTTAGACCACGATTTAGACGAAATCGCCGAAGCATTCGTCAAATTCGCCAAAGAACAGAAGTTTGGTTTTTAATATGGCACAAAAATCTTATAATTATATATTTATTGATGAATCCGGAGATCCGGGAAAACCTTACGAAATTGATATTCATGGTAATAAAATTTTTACTGGATCGAGTTTATATTATATACTTTCCGCTGTTTGTTTGAATTCTCAAAAATTATTTTTATTAGAAGATAAAATTTTAGAAACAAAAAATAAATTCGGTTATAAAAAAGAAATTAAAAGTACAGATGTTTCTTTACCGTTATATGAATCACTTTTAAATATTTTAAATGCATTAGATATACAAGTTTATTATAGATTGGTTGATAAAACAAAATATAAAGGTAAGTTTGCCGTTGACGGAAATAGAAAGTTGCATAATGTATTTGATGAATATAATCTTACAAAACTTGTTAATTTAGCAATCAGAAAATCTGGATTTTTAGATACAGAAATTATTATTGATAGGACAGATCGTAGATTATTAGACGGAAATTTTGAAAATTGTGATAAATATTTAAAAAAGAGAGTTAATACTAAAACTATTAAAAGAATTAGTCATATAACACATGTAAATTCGGAATATGTAAATGCTATGCAAATGGCGGATTTAGTAAGCGGTGCTATAAAAGATTATTTCACAAAAAGAAATGTCAATTTGAAAAAAGTTATCAAAAAAGATCTATTAATAAAGATTTTTTAGATAAAATAAAAAGAGCGGGCACCCACACCTGGGACACGCTCTCTTTATATATCAATTAGTATAGCACGCCGCTTGCATAAGTCAATTATTAACTCTGTTGATAACTAAAAAGGTCGAAAACAAGCAAAAATAAAGCAAAAATTTAGTTTTTGTAGATAATATGGGTAAAGAAAATAATCTAAAAGGGATAATTAAAAATAGTGGTCATAATTTACATATGCAGGTTGTTGAAATATTAGAAGACGCTGGCTGGAGAGTTAATTCAAATTCGTACTATTACGATGATTCTGCAAATAAACCAAGAGAAATAGATATAATCGCTTCGAAAGAAGAAAAAATAATAGAGCCAATCTCCGGAATCAAACACGATGAATTTACTATATTTTTATTTATTGAGTGTAAATACTTTAACGATCCAATTATTTTTAGACTTCATAACCAAACAGAAACTGAATCATGGCACTCTATTATTACTAAAGGATTAAATAAGTATGAGATTTTTGATAATACAAGACATTCTTTTTTGCGTCTTGATAGAGTCGGGAAGCTACATGACACGACAAAAAAGCAAGAAAAAAATCTTTTTGATGCCGTAACTCAACCGATTAAATCATTACTTTTTTTCAAAGATGCGGATAGTCAATCTAAAGCAATATATTTACCGTTGGTTGTCTTTAATGGACCAGCAGAGATATATTACGCTGAAAATCAAACTATTAAAGAATATCCGGAGAAGATAGCGTATTTTGGTATAAATTACTGGTATAAAAATGTTCACAGTAATAAACTAGAACAGCAATATTTCGTTATTACTTTTGTAAAATTGAAATATTTAACTGATTTTCTTAATGCGCTAAAAGACAATGAAGTTGTCTGGATAAGAAAACATTTAGAATTTAAGGCTAATTTTGGCCCCCCAAAAACCTCGATACACCCTTTAAACTCTTTTGAATGAGTAACTATTTATGCCTTACTCCATCATTCACAAATCACAACTAGAAGGCACCCTGCGACTGGATGCGGAATATTATCAGCCGGAGTATTTAAGTTTAATATCAAAAATCAAATCTCAAAAATCAAAAATTTTGGGAGATTTAGCGAAAAATACAATTTGCGGCCCCTTTGGTTCAGCAATTTTACAAGAGGATTATCGCGAGGCGGGAGTGCCGTTAATTAGAGTCTCTGATTTAAACGATTGGTTTGTTCGCGACGATGGCTTAGTTTTTATTGAAGAGTCGCTTAGCGAAAAAATGAAAAGATATCAAGTTATTGATGGTGATATTGTAGTTTCCCAAAGAGGCACAATTGCTATGTTTTCGAGAGTGACCAATATATTCCCAAAATGGAATATAAGCGCAAATTTGATTTCCATTAAAAAATCAACCCAAATAGATTTTGATTATTTGCTTGCGTTTTTAAATTCTTCTTATGGAATAAATCAACTTTATCGTAAGTTAAGTGGCCAGGTGCAACCTAAAATTACTACGGATGACGTAAAGCAGATCATTATTTTTACCCCGAATGTTGAAATACAAAAGGAAGTAGCAAAATTTATTCAAAATTCACGACGGGAACAAGAAAACTCAAAACTTTTTTATCAACAAGCCGAAAATTTGCTTTTGGAAGAATTGGGATTGAAAGATTTTAAACGGGAAGAAACTTTGTTCTACATTGTTAAATTCTCGGAAACTCAAAAAGTACATCGTATAGATGCTGAATACTTTGATCCGATATATAAAAAAATAGAAAAGATTTTTGGGAAATTCAGACAAGAAAGATTGGAAGATATAAGCTCTTTAATTTCCTACGGCACAGTCCCTACAAGTTCTTATACTGAAGATGGCGTGCCGTATGTAAAAGGAGAAAATTTGCAATCTTGTTTTATAGATTATTCAAAATTAGATTTTTTAGAAAAGGAATCAACGAAAAAATTATCATCAAAAGTATATCTAAAAGAAAATGACATTATTATTTCTCAAATGGGAACTGTTGGACACGCGGCATTGGTTAAAAAATCCGAAGAGGGATGGCTTTTTGCATCATTCACAATTCGGGTTCGTTTTAAAAATGAAGCGTTAAAAATTTTGGATCCACTTTATGCTACTTTATTTATAAATAATATCGGTCGCCCTTATTATTTATTGCGGCGCATATCACAGGCAAGCGTTCGACAAAATACGGATTTGCCAACAATAAAAGATTTAAAAATCCCGATTTTGCCAAAACCCACTCAGCAAAAAATCGCCGATTTGGTCAAAAAATCCCACGAAGCCCGCTCAAAAGCAAAACAGCTTTTATTGCAAGCGAAACAAAAAGTTGAGGATTTGATTAGAAAATAAAACCCTGCAAAAGTCGATGTTTTATTATCAAACAATTTTATTAGCTAAAAGAAGGATGGGCGGTTTTTTAAAATTGGATGGATCGATTGATTTTGAATTATACGATGAATCTGATGATAAAATTAAAGTTTATGTTTTAACAGAACAACTTAATCTTGAAGACCAAAAGAAATTTTGGGGAGAATTGCCAAGAGTTATGGCCAGAAATAATGTAATAAGTGTCCCATTTTTTGGATCAGGCGGGTTTTCTGCTATTTGTATTCCTACAAAAATTAAAATACTGTTAAGATTTTCACAAGCAAAAAATACTGATGTTATACTTAAAACTACATTGAAGGTATCCGATATTTTGTCGACTTTAATGCCTTTCCCTGCCTATTGTGATATCCCAGAAAGAATAAAATGCACAGAGAAAAGTTGGAGTTATGGTGGTCCTTTGAATATAGAAACTATTGAAACTATGAAAAATATCAAAGTAGAAGATTTGTATCCAGAAGATTATTTATTATCTAACGATAAATTATTCTTAATTACAGAGCGACTTAAAGATCGCCAATATTTATATTCTTCCTTGCGATTATCAAAAGAATCAAAGAAAGCAATTTTTCAAAATGATGTTAGTAAATCTATAGCATTTATTGTTTCAGCAATAGAAAATTTTTATGAATATGAAGATGACAAAAATATCAAAAGGGATTCTGAATTATTAAAAATTTTAAATAATTTAAAAAATAAAACAGAAAAATTTAAAGAGTTTTTAAAAAATTATTTAAATAAAATAGATCTTTCTAAATTACCAGAAATTGATAAATGGTATAGTAGAAGATCAAGTTATCTTCATAATGGAGAATTTTTAGAATTCCCGGATTTTTGGATAAATTTAGAAGAGCAAAAGTTAAAAGCAAAAAATGAAGAGTATAATAAATACTTCGTCGGTTTACAAATAATATTTAAAGCGCTTCAAAATTATTTTTTGAATAGACGGGAACGAGTATAAAAAGAAAGTACAAAACTAACGCTCTACAATTTACTAATAGAAAATTAGACCACCAACACAACAGATATTAATTTATGCAAAAACCGCTTTCGGAAAAATTTGTAAAGCAATCCATTATTAAATGGCTTTTTCGCAATGGCTGGGGTAGAAATTTGGGAGCTTTGCTTTACATATTTTCTGTAAGCCGAGATGGAAAAGTGAGGCAGTATACTTGGCAGGATTTGAAGAAATCTCAAAAAGCGCGGCGCTAATTTGGGGGCTTATTTCAAAAATCCGCTTCGGCGGATTTTTATTTGTTAATATGGTAAAATAATTTCATAAACTTTAAATCAATTTTAAAAGGTCGAATAAGTAATTATTATTAAATTTTAAAACATGCAATTAAATCCTAAAGCGTTGGGATTGACGGGTGGGATTTTGTCTGCCGCGTTTTGGTTTATAGCGATGACTGTTTCTCTTCTTACGGGCATCGCCGAAAACAGTTTGACGATGTGGGGGAATCTGCATCCTTTTTTTAGTTATTCCTGGTCGGGAATGATAATTATGATTATTGAACATCTTGTTTTCGGATTCATCGCCGGCTGGCTGTTCGCCAAAATTTATAACAAGTTCGCCTAATTGAAATTATTGTCATCCGCTATGATGCGTCATAGTGTTATGCTATAGCATAACATTTAAGATATTATATTTATTAGCGCTCTATTCGAATAGAGCGCTTTTGTTTGATTAAATTTAATAAAAAACCCCACGGAAAACCTTGGGGTTTTTATAAAATTTTATAAAAATTTTATATTATCGTTGCCGAGATTTTTTTCTTTTTCTTAATGTTTGATTTAATTTTATGATTTCTTTTGTAATTAATTTCGCGATTTCCCAAAAAACAATTATAATTTCGGGATAAATATTAATACTTAAATAAATATCAATATTAATATTAAACCGAAAAACAAGTAATAAAATAAGGCGTAAGAAATCAAACACCCTCTTTCTACCTCCTTTCTGCCCATATTTATTTTTAAAGGGCGAAATTATTATATATTAATATATCAATATTTGTCAAGGTTAATTGTTTTATTTTTAAAAAGAGATAAAATTTAAATGATGCGCGGGGGACTATATTTTGACGAAAGACAGCAAAAAAAACGCCGGCGAATTTTGAAATTAAAAATTTACGGCGGCATCGCGGCTTTTTTTGTTTTATTAATCGGCGCCGGTTATCTAATTGCTTATTCGCCGCTTTTTCGAATTAAAGATATTTCAATTCAATATTTAGAGGCTCAACCTCATGATATTAATCGTCAATTTTTAGAGGTTAAACCTCCTTTAATTAACGATCTTAAAAATTTTTTCACCAACCGGTCGAAAATTGCCGAATTTCTTGGTCCGGAAAATATTTTAATATGGAAACAGGAAAAAATAGGCGAGTTTTTAAAAAACCGGCCGGAAATCTCCGAAATAACGATTAAAAAGAATTATTTTAAACGCCGAATAGAGATTGGAGTTAAAGAAAGGGAAAGGTTTGGCGTTTGGTGCCAACAAAGCGAAAACGCGACTTGTTGGTGGTTTGACAGAAACGGCATTCTTTTCGCGGAAACGCTGAATGTCGAAGGACAGTTAATTAATAAAGTCGCCGATTTTTCCGATCGACAATTAAATCTCGGCGACAAGGCGCTTGATGACAAATTTTTTCAAAATTTGATTAAAATTTTTGAAGTTTTAGAGCGATCCGGTTTGAAGATAAAATCTTTAAAACTGGAAAATCTTGAATTTCAGGAAGCGATAACCGAATCTTCGCCGACAATTTTTTTCAGCTTAAGATTCGCTCCTGATTCCGCCTTGGAAGTTATTAAATCTTTAAAAGATAAAGGATTGGAGGGGATTGAGTATATTGATTTGCGGGTAGAAAACAGGGTTTATTATAAATAAATCAGAGTTTGTAAATAAAAATTGAAGTTCCGGCGCGGGCGTATGGCTCGTAAGGATTTTCAAGCCATCGGTATTCGTCTTCGGGATTTCTTAATTGGCCTGGATGAAGTTCGCCTAAAGCGTTTTGTAAGTTATTGATTGAGACTGCCAACCAATCAATGCCGTAATATTTTGGATTATCTTTAGCCGATTGCCAGTATTCAACTTTTTCTGCCCCTAAATAATATTTCGGATTTCCGCCGCCGAAATAATCAACAGCGATTTTGTTGATTTTGTTTTTCTCGACAAATTCTTTTAACCGTTTCAAATCCTGCCCCCAATCATAATTGGAATCAACAACGTATTTATAGCCATTTTTAATGCCGCCGCCGAATTGATTGAAATAGGAAAGAAAATAAGGAAACGCGATAAAAGTTTCCGCCAAATACCATACTAATAAAAAACCGATTAAAACTTTTTTTAATGAAAAACCTTGAAACCATTTTTTAAGACTGCCGGCTGTTAAAATATAGATAAACGGCATTGTGGGAAGAATATGACGGACTCCGATATTTAAAGGACTTTTTATGCTGTAAAGCCAGTAAAAAATCACGAAAGAAATCATTGAAAATTCGGCGAAATGAGTGCCTAAGTAATCTGTTATAGGCTTTAGGTTATAGGTTTTAGGTTTTAGGGATTTTATAATTCGCCAAACGCCAAGAACAAACGCGATAAAGATTAAAATTAACGAAGGAATCGGTTCTTTTAGGGCAAAAACTACGGGGAAATAATACCACCAGCCGCTGGCAGAAACTTCGCCTAAGAAATATCCCGTATTTCCGCCGGCCGAACGTTGAATAACCATTAAAACGCCGAGTAGATATTCGGCTAATGGTCGGGTAAATCGGTTTTCGGATAAAACAATATTTATATCGGCTAAACAGCGTAATTTGTTATGTTGCAAATCGCAGATTTTTCCGCTCGGAGCCGGACCATCGGCAAAAGAAGTCAGAATAAACTTTGTATCGCCGACTTGTTTTTCAATCGGATAATTTACGGTAAACAAAAAATAAACGGCATATACTAAGGCGTAGCCGATGATAAAAATAATAATTAGCGTTTTTAAATATCTGAAAGCGCGAATGGAAAAACGTCGCAATCTCGAATCGGGAGCGGTCGAAGACCAATCGATTTTTGTTTTCCAGATATAAAACGTAAAAATTAAAAATATAAAAAACGGAATTAAAAGAACGGCGGAAAATTTTATCAGTTGGGCAATACCAAAAGCCAAGCCGGCGAAAATTAAATGTTTTTGTGAAGGTTCGAATAAAAATTTTACAAAATAATAAATGGCGGCAAAAATTCCCAAGGCCGCGCCAACGTCGGTGGTGACGTAGTGGCCGTGCGCTAAAACATTCGGAGAAAAAGCGAAAAGAGAGGTTGGAAGCAATGCCCACCAACGACCCATCAATTCTTTTGCCCAGATATAGATAAAAATAATCAAAATCAGTGTTAAAAGTATCGGGCCGATTCGCGACCATTGGATAATTTTGTCGGCGTCGTTGCCAGATTCATACAAAAATTGCGCGCCGACAACCCATTGGCCGTTTATATCCGTTTGCCAAGAAGATTTATTGGTTGGAAAATTTAATTTGTCTCGAGTTGATCCGAAGGAATTTTGAAATAATAAAGGAAAAGCCGCCAGCGCTTTTACTAATGGCGGATGTTCCGGATTTAAACGATAATCCAAATATTTAACATAGCCGTAGCCGGCAGGAATATGCGCTAATTCGTCCATTGTGGCGGATTCTTGAAGTGAGGCGTTAAACATTAAAAGGAAAGCCGCCGCAACCATTAAACAAATCAAAATAGCAGGGGAGAATTTATTTAAAAGATTTATCATTGTGTTTTAATAATAATAAATTTCTGATAAAATTATAAGTGGATAAAATAAACCCGGTAGTGAATTTTGGTTGGTCCGCTGAAAGAGGACAAAAACCGAAGGATACCGAAATTCTACTATCGGGAAAGGTCGGCTTAAATTTTTGAAAATGGAAATATGGCAAAAAAGAAAACTAAAAAAACCGCCAAAAAAAGCCGCTGCCGGTAATATAACTTTTAAAACCCCGCAAGTCCTTTTTTGGACAAAGCATGCCGAAGAAAAGATGAGATTTTATCATTTGTCAAAGCAAAGGGTGCGGCGGGTTTTAAATTCTCCGAAAAGAACGGAAGAAGGAATCGCGCCCAATACTATCGCTATGATGCAACCCGCTTCCGTTAAAACCATGGCGGGTAAACCTGCCTGGAATCAAGAAATTTGGATAATGATCCAGAACAGAAAAAATAGGATAAAAATTATTTCGGCCTGGCGTTATCCGGGGAAAACAAAACCTAAAGACGAAACCACCTTCAATTTTTTTCAAAAAGAATATCTCGAATATAAAAATAAAGAAAATTAAGCCGCTTTTTTTTCTTGTTCTTCAATTTCTTTTCTGAGCGCTATATTTCCGCTTTTATCGGATTTATCGTTGAGAATATGCGGCCACTGCGGTTGATAAGAATCTTTTTTTATTTCTTTATTATCTTCTTCTTCGTCCTTTTCCCAATTTTCACCCTTACTTAATTCTTCATCCGATAAATCTGATGGTTTTAAAAATTCTTTAGACATTTAAGTATTTTATTTATTGGAATTAACGACCTTTTATTTTATTCTTATAAAATTTATTGTATCATATTTTAATGAAACTTTCTATCGGTATTGTCGGTTTGCCGAACGTCGGTAAATCGACGCTTTTTAAAATTTTAACCAAACAGGAAGTTAATATCGCCAATTATCCTTTTGCCACCATTGATCCAAACGTTGGAGTGGTTGTCGTTCCCGACGAACGGCTGGAAAAATTGGCGAAATTAAGCAATTCCAAAAAAGTTATTCCGGCAGTGGTGGAATTTTACGACATCGCCGGCTTAGTTAAAGGCGCTTACAAGGGCGAAGGTTTAGGTAATCAATTTTTATCTCATATCAGAGAAGTTGACGCGATTGTTGAAGTAATCCGTGTTTTTGAAAGCGCCGAGATTATTCATGTTGAAGAAAAAATTAATCCCTTGAGGGATTTAGAAATAATCAATACGGAATTAATTTTAAAAGACTTAGAAACTGTTGAAAAACGGATTGATAAATTAGAAGGCGAAGCTAGGACAGGAGATAAACAAAAACAAAAAGATTTGGAAACCGTCAAAAAAATCTGCGACGCGTTGAATAAAAATACTTTGGCGATTAATTTAGACGATGAAATTTTATCTCAGTCGGTTGTTAAAGAAATGAATTTATTAACCGCCAAACGCCAAATTTATCTTTTAAACGGAAAAGAAAACGATGTCAGCGATGAATTGAAAAATAAAATCAAGGAATTAAACGCTGATTACGTTATTGCCGATCTTGCATTATCCGACAACGTAAACATTTTAGTCGAAAAAGCCTACGAGATTTTGGGGCTTATTAGTTTTTTCACCACTGGCGAAGACGAAACTCGCGCCTGGACAATTAAGAAAGGAACAAAAGCGCCCCAGGCTGCAGGCGAAATCCATAGTGATTTTGAAAAAAAATTCATCCGCGCCGAAGTAATAAACTGGCAAAAATTATTAGAAGCCCATTCGGCAGGCTCAGGGCAAGCCGGTCCTTGGGCACAGGCGAAACAAAAAGGCTGGTTGCGATTGGAAGGAAAAGATTATATTGTAATAGACGGAGATGTTATGGTAATTAGACATGGTTAAAAAAACGAAAATCGTCGCCACTATCGGGCCGGCGACGGAAGATAAAAAAATAATGGAAAAGATGGCTTTGGCGGGGATGGACGTTATTCGCTTAAATTTTTCTCACGATACGCGTGAAGCGCATCAAAAGCGTTTAAACAACGCGCGTTTGATTTCAAAAAAAATTAAAAAGCCGGTTGCCGTTTTGCAAGATTTTTGTGGGCCTAAAATTAGAATAGGCGATTTTGAGAATGACGGTATTGTTTTGAAAAGCGGACAAACTTTTATTATCACTACCGAAAAATGTGTTGGAAACGAAAAGATGGTTTCCGTAAATTATAAGAATCTCCACAAAGAATTGAAAAAAGGAGCCGTTATATTACTTAATGATGGAAAAAATGAACTGAAAGTTGAAAAAATTTCGAGCCGAAATATTTATTGCAAAGTCATAATTGGCGGAGAAATAAAGGGAAGAAGGGGAGTGAATTTGCCCGGAAGTTATTTAAAAATAAGCTCTCTTACGGAAAAAGACAAAGAAGATTTAAAATTCGGCGTCAAAAACCATGTCGAATATATGGCCATTTCGTTTGTGCGTACGCCGGACGATATTTTGGAATTAAGATATATTTTAAAAAAGGCAAAAGCGGAAAATATTAAAATAATCGCAAAAATAGAAACTCAAGAAGCAATAGAAAATCTTGATGCTATTTTGGATGTTGCCGACGGCGCAATGGTGGCGCGCGGCGATTTGGCGGTTGAAGTATCGGCAGAGCGCGTGCCGATTCTTCAAAAAATAATAATAAGAAAATGCAATGATGCCGGAAAGCCGGTAATTACTGCAACTCAGATGCTCGAATCAATGATTAAAAATCCTTTGCCGACAAGGGCGGAGGCCAACGACGTTGCCAATGCTATTTTAGACGGAACCGATGCCGTAATGCTTTCAGAAGAAACGGCTTTAGGCAGTTATCCAATCAAAGCGGTTGAAATGATGGCGCGAATTGCCAGGCATACCGAAGAAAATTTAAATTATGAAGAGATATTGAAACACAAGCATTTATTGTCAAAAACGGTAAACGATTCAATAAGTTATGCCGTCGTCACGGCGGCTCATAATGTTGGAGCGAAAGTTATCGTCGCTCTAACGGAAAGCGGCGCGACGGCGAGAATTATTTCAAGATATAAACCAAAACAACAAATTCTCGCCTTGACGCCGAACGAAAAAACTTTTAATCAGTTGGCTTTAAGCTTTAGTTGTCGTCCAAAATTGATAAAAGATTTTAAAGACATTTCCGAAGTTGTTGGCGTTGCGAAAGATATTGTTTTAAAAAATAATATGGCGAAAAGAGGAGATAAAATAGTTATCGGTGCCGGCATCCCTTTCGGAAAAACTGGAGGAACAAATCTTGTAATGGTTCAAGAGGTATGATTTTTAAAAATTTATTTTAAAGTAATTATATAACTGTTTTCCGGTATTTTATCTTTTTCTTTAGGTAAAACATAAAATATATTTTTTTCTCTTTGTTCAGATCTTCGGTTGACAAGCAAAATAAAGTATGCTATAATTTTGGCGGATTTTTAAGAGGTTAATATGGTTGAAATGTTGAAATAATGAGATAAATTTAATTCGAGCAGGCATCTCGCGATGCCGCTTGAAAAGGAGGAAAGAATGTATAAATTAGAATATGAGTTTAGGGGGTACTGCGGTAATGAAAATTGCCGCAAAAATGGAGAAGAAGTAAAATTTTTCATACCTCCCGACAAAGTGGAAGTATTCAGAAACGAACCGCCAAGCTGTACAGGATGCAGCCATTTCTTGCAAGGGGATATTTATGAAGTAGGAACCGTAATAGAGGAGGTTTCTTATCGTAAAATATAAACGTAAGATGTCGCTCTGAAAAGGGAGAAAAAGATGTCAGTAGATTTTTAACGGCGACAGCCCGGCAAAATTTTATTTTTTGCTGGGCTATTTTTATTTTAATCGTTTTATCTCAATAAGATATTAGTAAAAAAGGTCCAATATTTAATACTCTAACACTCTATTATTAAGTTAATTCTTTAAAGAGTTGGGTTTTATTTCAGAATCATCGTGTAGGCGTTTGACGGAATTTTATCTTTTTCTTTAGGTAAAACATAAAATATATTTTTTTCTCTTTGTTTTTCCGGCGTGAAGGTGTCGGTAATAAACATCACCGTTTGCGCCGGCATCGGAATGCTTCTAACATCAACGCCGCCGGCTTCAACAATTACGTATTTCGGCATTTCTTTTGGTAAAAGGTTCAACTCTCGACCGAGATTAACGTAATTTTGATTAAACGCGTCGGCAGTATTAGGATTTTTCGCCCATTTTATGAAATAACTATTATACGTTTCAAAAATCAACAATGATAAAAAAATAAAAATAAACCCCCTAAATATTAAAGTTTTTAGTTTACTATCACGTGTGATAGTATTTTTGAACCAATTATAAATATAAAGACCGCCAACTCCGGCCAATATAAAAACCGGCGGAATCATTAGAATGGCGCGCAAGGCGTGCGGAAGGCCTTCGTTGGAAATAACAATGGGCAAGGCGGTTATTATTAACCACGCAAAGAGGATTATAAACGGAAATGTGTCATATTCTTCATTTTTGAATTTTGATTTGTAATTTTGATTTTTGCCTGCCCCGTAGCATTCCGCTGAAAGCGGGACTGCTTCGGGGATATTTGATTTTTGAATTAAAGATTTTACAGCAAGAAAAACACCAGTTAGGAATAGTATTCCTACCGGCCAAAAAAGTTCCGGTTTGCCCGCGTAATTATGCCGCCAATTCCAATCTCCGGCAAAATTAAACATTCCGGCGGTTTTTAAAATATTGGTTATTAAATCTTTAAAAGGAGTGGAGGAATTGAAAACTGAGATTTGCGTTGTCCGGCCGAAAAAATCCTGAGGGTTTTTCAGAAAATATAAACCAAGCGGCGCGGCGACAATGATAGCCATTAGGGTATAGCCACTAGCCATTAGTAATATTTTTTTACGAACTAATTTTGTATCGGTGTTCTCACGAGCTCTAATCCAATAAAGCGTTAAAATTATTAAAATCAGAAGCGGCGTGGCGCGATAGGCTATGTAAGTGTGAAAGCCTAAACCGTAAAGTAATCCTCCTAGGATTGCAAAAATTCCAAATTCCAAATTCCAAATTCCAAATAAATTCCAGTTTTTAAAATTTAAAATTCTAAACTTGTTTTGGTTATTGAAATTTTGGTCATTGGATATTGTTTGTGATTTGGTACTTGGTGCTTGGAATTTGTTTTTAACTTGGTTTAGTGTCTTCAATAAAAAATACAAAGACCAAGTTAAAAACATCGGTGCCATAATTGCCCGAAAGCCGATGCGGGAAAAAAGAATATGCCAGAAACTGGTGGCGAGAAGAAAAGATGAGAGTAGGGCGGCGATTTCAGAATAAGTGAGCGGGTCGCCTGTTTTCGTGCGGAATGTCTCGGAGGCAGCCCGCGCTTGGTCTCCGCCGAAGGCGGAGGCGGGCTGCCGAGAGTCAAGGCCGCCGTCTGCCGCTGGAGCAGACGGACGGCCGGTTCCGTCAGAAAATAGGCGGCCAGCGAACAATTCTTTTGTCAAAAAATATATTCCTAAAACCGTCAAAATTCCGAATATCGCCGCTATACTTCTTGAAATCCACGGCTCGTGGCCAAATTTAACTATAAAAAATCCGATAATATTCGGCCATAATCCTTCGCGGCCATTGTTTTCCGGATAAAAAATTTTGAAATTGTTGGTTTCCCAGGCTTCCACGCCGTTATTGGCGTAAATCGCTTCGTCCGGATAGAATCCCGGCGGTATTTCTGTAATGTTGTATAGCCGGAAAAAAGCGGCTATAATAATTATAATAACTAATAACCAACGACTAATGATTAACGATTTTAATTTATCCATGTTTATTATTTTACCATTATGGAATTAAATTCTCAAAATATTGAACATAAGGTCTTAGAAGCGGATATTGAAAGATTAAGCAAGGAAATCGCCGAAAAGAAAAATTTGCCGGAGTACAAAGAAATTTCAGAAAAAGAATTAATAAAACAAGTTCTTCAGCCGATAATAAAACAAGGGACAAACGATAAAAAGCAAGTAATAAGCGAAAATGAAAAAACAAAAGAAATCGTTTTGCCTGATTATTTAAAAGATTCGCCGGCGGAAACAAAACTTCAAGTTGAAAAATTAATTGATTCGGTTTTTCATCAAGGAATAGACAAGGTTGTTAAAATTGCCAAACAGACCAACCCTTTTGTTTTAGACGCTTTTCATGACGCCTTGACGGATAGGCTATACGAAGAATTAAAAAACAGAAAATTGATATAATTATTGGTATAGTTGACTATACTGGTATAGTATACTATATCGCACATCAATGAATTTCTTGCTTTTTTTAATTTCTATTGTTTTTATCCTTGCAGTTGGTATTGTTTTCTTTTTTATTTCCAAAAATTTGCGGCGAAAAAAACTGGCTCAAGAATTGAATTTAAAACTTCTTTTAATTCGTTTGCCGAAAAAAATTCAGAAGAATTTCTCAGCCGAAAGCGGGCCAGCCTCTGAATGGAAAGACGAAATCAATCTTTCTTCCCAGCTTTTCGGAATTTTAGCCGGATTAAAATTTCCTTTTGTTTTTGAAACCGCGGTTCATCATATCGGCGAAGAAATTCATTTTTATGTCGCAGTGCCGAAAGAATCCGTTGAATTTGTTAGCCGTCAAATCGAGGGTTTGTGGGAAAACGCTCAAATTGAACCGGCGGATGACTATAATATTTTTAATCCCTCCGGCGTTTTCGCTGGAATTTATTTAAAACAAAAATTATCTTATGCCTTACCGATTCGTTCTTACGCGGAAGCGAATATCGATACTTTCGCTCCGATTTTAAGCGGGCTTTCAAAAATTAACGAAGTCGGCGAGGGCGCGGCTATTCAAATTTTAGTCAAGCCCGCGCCTTTATCGACGAAAAAAACAATTTCTCAAATGATTGAAAGTCTTAAAAAAGGCTCAAGACTCGACGACATTTTAAAAGGATTAAAGATTTCCTTAAAAGACGTGGAAAAAGCGTTGATTGTTTCGGACAAAGATAAAAATAAAGAAAAAATCATCGACGAAGAAGCGATTAAAATTCTGCAATCAAAAATCGAAAAACCGCTTTTGGCGGTAAATTTGAGAGTTTTAACCTCCGCTCCTAGCCAATATCAGGCCGATGAAATTTTAGAAAGCGTTTCCGGCGGTTTTTCGCAATTCAGCGCGCCGCTAAGAAACGAACTAAAAGTCATTAAACACCGCAATCTAAAAAATTTAATTTATCAATTTTCTTTCCGCGAATTTGATGACGACCAGACGATAATCTTAAATGCTGAAGAATTAGCGAGTTTGTTTCATTTACCGGCTTCTTCCACGGAAATTCCGAAAATAAAATGGCTGAAAAACAAAGAAGCTGCGCCGCCCGCGAATTTGCCGAAATCGGGGACATTAATCGGTGAAAGCGTTTTTCGCGGCGAGAAGAAAAAAGTTTATATTACCGATGACGATCGCCGCCGACATGTTTATATAATCGGTCAAACCGGAACAGGTAAATCAACATTGCTGACCAATATGGTTGTTGAAGATATTAGAAACGGCAAGGGCGTCGCTGTTTTAGAACCGCACGGAGATTTAATCGAAAAAATTTCAGGGCTGATTCCGAAAGAAAGAGAGGAAGAGGTGATTATTTTTGATCCGTCGGACATTAAAAAACCTTTGGGAATAAATATGTTGGAATACGATTTCAATAAGCCGGAACAGAAAACTTTTATTGTTAACGAATTGTTCAATATCTTGGATAAACTTTACGATATGAAAACCGTCGGCGGTCCGATGTTTGAGCAATATACCAAAAACGCAATTCTTCTTTTAATGGAAGACGCCGTCAACGAACCGGCAACCTTGATAGACATTCCCAAAATTTTTACCGATAGCGATTTCCGCGATAAAAAATTGTCTAGAATTAACAATCCGGTAGTTATTGATTTCTGGCAAAAGGAAGCCGCCAAAGCGACTGGTGAACATTCTTTGGTAAACATGACGCCTTACATAACTTCAAAATTCAACAATTTTATCGCCAATGATTATATCCGGCCGATTATCAGTCAAGCAGAATCCGCTTTCAATTTTCGCCAGATTATGGATGAGGGGAAAATTTTATTGGTTAATCTCTCAAAAGGCCGGCTTGGCGACATCAATGCTAATTTACTGGGAATGATAATTACCGGAAAAATTTTAATGGCCGCTTTATCACGAGTTGATACGGCAGAAGAAAATCGCCGCGATTTTAATTTCTATATCGATGAATTTCAAAATTTTACCACCGATTCAATCGCAACAATTCTTTCCGAAGCAAGAAAATACCGGCTTAATTTAACAATCGCTCATCAATTTATTGCTCAGCTAACGGAAAAAATTCGCGATGCGGTTTTTGGCAATGTCGGTTCGATTATCGCTTTTCGAACCGGCGTCCAGGACGCGGAATTTTTAGTTAAACAATTCGAGCCGATATTTAACGAAAATGATCTGGTAAACATTGACAATTTCAACGCTTATGCCAAAATTTTAATCGGCGGCCAAACTTCAAAACCGTTTAACATTAAAATTTTCCCACCGGAAAAAGGCGATAAAGAAACAGCCGAAAGAATTAAAGAATTATCCCGCCACCTTAGCTCAGTTGGTAGAGCAATGCTTTCGTAAAGCAGAGGTCCCGAGTTCGAATCTCGGAGGTGGCTCAAAATGATTACTAAAGCCATTATTCCGGTTGCCGGATTGGGAACCAGATTTTTGCCGGCAACCAAAGCCCAACCCAAAGAAATGCTGCCTATTATCGATAAGCCGGTGATTCAGTATCTGGTTGAAGAAGCGGTTAATTCGGGAATAAAAAATATTATTTTCGTTACCGGCCGCGGCAAACGGGCGATTGAAGATCATTTTGATTACGCTCCGGAATTGGAATCGCGCCTCCTTCAAAAAAATAAAAAAGATATTTTTAAAAAAGTGAGAAAGATTTCGGAAATGGCGAATTTCGTTTATGTCCGCCAAAAACAGCCGAAAGGCGACGGCGACGCTTTGCTTTGCGCCGAACATTTAATCCAAAATGAGCCGGTAGCCGTGCTTTTCGGAGATGATATTGTTGACGCTGAAACGCCTTGTTTAAAACAAATGACGGAAGTTTTCAAAAAATACGGAGACTGCGTCGTCGCTCTGGACGAAATACCGAAAAAAGAAACCAAACATTACGGCGTTGTCGAAGCAATAAAAATTTCCGACAGAATTTTTGAAATTAAATCTATTGTGGAAAAACCGAATCCGGAAAAAGCGCCTTCCAATTTGGCGATTGTCGGCAAATACATAATTACGCCGGAAATTTTTAAAGAATTGAAAAAATTGAAACCGTTTAAAAAGGGCGAACTGAGATTAGCCGATGCTTTGAAAAATTTGTTGAAAAAACGGCCGATTTACGGCTATAAATTTGAAGGCAAAAGATACGACTGCGGAAGTAAACTCGGATATTTAAAAGCAACGGTTGATTTCGGTTTAAAACATCAAGAAGTTAAAAAGGAATTCGGAAAATACTTGACAAAAATATTAAAATATGATTAGATTCTCTCGTTGTAAAGACGGTTGTTGTCTTTAATAACTTTTGTTCTTTAAGAAAACCAAAAATATTGGAGGAAGAAATGGTAACGAAAAAAGAAAAGAAGATTGACTTAAGGATTTCCAACAGGAGGCCGCTTGTGATTTATAGCGATGCCGCTATCAATATTAGCAAGACTCGCGTAAGATTGCAGGTGAGATTATCGCATCTTGAAAAACGCGGAGCTGCTTGTCCGGATACGGAAGAATTATTACGCAGAACCGCGGAACTGGAAAACTGGGTTGATAAACAGCTCGGCGGATACGTGGAAACGCATCCGACATGGCCATGGATATCCCGTATTAAGGGAACTGGCAAAGAACTCATTGGCAAAGTACTCGGTCTTATTGAATCGTTCGGCAAATATTATGAGCCAGGCGACATAATGATACCGCCGTACATAAACCGGGAGCCGGTTATCGTGCCGGTGTTTGTTAATAATAACGGCGGCGATGAATTTATTGAGAAGCCAATGGTCTGGGTGGAAGGCATAGAACGCCTTATTAATCCGAGCAAACTGCGGACATACGCAGGCATCAGGCCGGGCTTGGACAGGGAAAAGGGTAAAAAACTTCGCTATAACGCGGAGTTAAAAACCACACTTTGGGTCCTGGGAGGAAGTTTTATGAAAGCCGGCAATAAGTACTCCGAAAAGTTTTATCAGGAGTATAAAACCGAGCTGATTTCGCGTTTTATAAGCGAAGGCAAAAAAATTCTTCCAACTCCGAAGGGCAGATATTGCGTGGCTTGTGAAAAAGAAGTGAATTTTAAGGCCGCGTTATTATGCCCGGATTGCGGAGAAAAACTTTCGCTTAAAAACGAACCCGAAGGCGTGGTTTGGCAAGGTCATGTGCATATGATGGCTATGCGCCATATGGTGCAAAGATTCTGTGATCATTTATGGTTGGTATGGCGTCAGGCGCTTAATTTGCCGATTACTCAACCATATTCTTTTGTTCATGGCGAACATACGACAATCATTTCGCCATGGGATATGGTGGATAGATAGTCGTCCTTCGGAAGGAAACCGGTTGGAGAGAGCGAGTCTTTTCAGTTGAGAAAACTATGGAAGAAGAGCGAGTCAGGCGGTTTGAGAAAACTAGTGAAAATGAGCGAGTTATCTGATAAGAAAAAACTACTAAAGAAAAGCAAGTCAGATGCTATAGAAGTCTAGTATGATGTATGATGGAGCGAGTCATTAACAGAGAGAAACTAGGAACAGTGAGCGATCAGACATAAGGAAAAAACCTGAGGAGGGAAGCGAACCGTTTTTGAAGAGACAACCAGAGTATGCAAATGAGTCATTGAAGAGAAGAAAACTAATGATCTCGAGCGAGCCCGGAAGTTGAACATTAACTTCCGGGCATTTTTATTTTTTTCGATTTGCAAAAAATATTATTTTTTGATAAATTTATATTTATGGAAGATTTAAAACAACAACTTAATGAACTTAAAGAGCAGGCCCGCCTCCTAGCGGGCCGGCTTTGACATTGAAGCCAAAAAAAATCGGATCAAAGAAATTGAATACGAATTTAGTGACCCGGATTTCTGGAAAAACCGGGAAATTGCCGACGCTAAAATAAAAGAAATCGGCGAACTTAGTGATTTAATAAAACGGTTTGATGAGATTGAAAAATTATTGGTTGAAGAAAAAATAGAAGCCGCCGCAAAAAAACTTCACCAATTTGAAACAGAATTATTGTTTACTAGAAAATACGACAAGCAACCGGCGATTGTTTCAATTCACGCCGGCGCCGGCGGCCAGGATGCCGAAGATTGGGCCGGAATGCTTTGTGAGATGTATTTGAAATTTGCCGAAAAGCGCGGCTGGAAAACTAAAGTCATTGATGAAAGTTTGGGTGATTACCAATCAAAAACCGGAAGAAGGTTGATTAAAGATATTGCTCTGGAAATTAAGGGCGATTACGCTTACGGCTATCTTAAAAAAGAAGCCGGCGTTCATCGTCTGGTCAGAATTTCTCCTTTTTCTCCGGAAAAGAAAAGACACACTTCTTTTGCGTTGGTTGAAGTTTTACCGGAATTGCCGGAAATCGATTATGAGGATTTTAAGATTCCCGAAGAGGATATTAAAATCGAACTTTCTCGAGCCGGCGGTCCCGGCGGTCAAAACGTCAATAAAGTGGAAACGGCAGTGCGGCTAATTCATTTACCGACCGGTATTTCCGCTTCTTCGCGCGTTGAACGTTCTCAATCTCAAAATCGCGAACGGGCGATAAATTTGCTTAAAGCGAAATTACTCAAATTAATGGAAAAAAATCAGGCAAAAGAATTGTCGGAACTGAAAGTAGAAACTAAACCCGAATGGGGAAGCCAAATCCGTTCTTACGTTCTTCAGCCGTATAAAATGGTAAAAGACCATCGGACTAATATAGAAACAGCGCAAGCAGAAAAAGTCCTGGAAGGAGATTTGGATTTATTTGTGGAAAGTGATATAATTAAATCACCAAATAACAAATAAGTTGCGAATTTACGAATAAACGAATTCGAAAATTCGTATATTCGTACAGATTTGTTATTCGCTAATAGATCAAAGCGATATGATTATTTTTCAAAACGTTTCCAAATTATATAAAAATAACAGTCATGAAATTGCGGCTTTAGAGGATGTCAGTTTTACCATTAATCCTAAAGAATTTATTTCTCTTGTAGGAAGATCTGGGGCCGGCAAATCAACAATCGTTAAAATGTTAATCGGCGAGGAAAAACCGACCAAGGGTCGAGTAATTTTCGCTTCTTACGATATCAATAAATTAAAACACAAAGAATTGCCTCATTTGCGGCGTAAAATCGGTGTCATTTTTCAAGACTTTCGGCTTTTACCGAATAAAACGGCGTATGAAAACGTTGCTTTTGCTCTGGAAGCGGCCGGCCGGCTTCAATCGGACATCGAAGAATTTGTCCCTCAAGCTTTAGAGATGGTTGGTTTGAAAGAGAAAATGTTTAATTTTCCCAAAGAACTTTCCGGCGGCGAGAAACAAAGAGTGGCGATTGCCCGAGCAATGATCAATCATCCTGACGCGATTATTGCCGACGAACCGACCGGCAACCTGGACCCGATTAACACTTGGGAAATAATCAAACTTTTATTGAAAATCAATGAATTAGGGACAACTATTATTTTAGCCACTCATAACAAAGACATTGTTAATTATCTTGACCGGCGAGTCATTAGCCTTGAAAATGGTAAAATTATTAGGGACGAAGAAAAAGGAAAATATATACTAGTGTAAAATTCAAAAAAACAAAATGCAAAATTTAGGTATTTCACTTCGCGAAACATTTTAAATTTTAAATTTTTATGCTTACTACACTTTTTCGCATAATTAAATACGGCTTTCTGGGATTTTGGCGCAACGGTTGGCTTTCGGCCGCCACGCTTTCAATCGTCGTTATCGCTTTATTGGTTTTTGAAGGGTTAATAATTTTTAATATTTTGACTAAAAACGCCATTGCAAGTCTTGAAAATAAAATAGATATCAGCGTTTATTTTAAAGCCGATACTCCCGAAGACGAAATTCTTCAAGCAAAAAAGTCTCTGGAAACTTTGGCTGAAGTTAAAAGCGTGGATTATATTTCTCGCGACAAAGCTTTGGAAATTTTCAAAGAAAGGCATAAAGACAATCCTATGATAACCCAGTCCTTGGAAGAACTGCAGGAAAATCCGCTTCTTGCTTCTTTAAACATCAAAGCTTATAATCCGAAAGAATACGCGACTATCGCCGATAATCTGGAAAAAACAAATTTCAAAGCCTGGTTTGAAAAGGTGACTTACGCTCAAAATGCGGTGGTGATTGAAAGACTGGGCAAAATCGTTGATACGGCTAAAAAGGGCGGCCTTATTCTCATTATTTTTCTTGCCGCCGTCGCCGTTTTAGTGAATTTTAACACTATCAGATTAGCCATTTATTCCAATCGCGAAGAAATAGGAATTATGCGGTTGGTCGGCGCCTCCAATTCTTTTATCAGAGGGCCTTATATCGTGGAAGGGATAATTTACGGTTTGGTCGCCGGAATTTTAAGCGTTGTCATCGCTTTGCCGGCTGTTTATTTTACTTCTCCTTATCTTAAAATTTTTATTCCGGAAATTAATCTTTGGTCTTATTTCTTATCTAATTTATTCGTTTTCTTAGGCTACCAATTACTTTTCGGTATCGGTCTGGGAATTATTTCTTCGAGCATCGCGATTAGAAAATATTTGCGAATATAACAATTATTAGTTAGTCAACTTTTTAACGATCATAATTTAGTTAACTAATCAGTACTTTAATTTTAATAAGTAAATTATCCAGCACAATAAAAGCGCCGCGAAACAATTTTCTGAGTTACTTGACTTACTTGAATTACTTGAATTACTAAAGTAAATGACGATCGTCATTTACTTTAGTAAATTATCATACTTACATTTTTATCTTATCTTATTTTATTTTATCTTATTTTATTGTAGAAAATAATTTAATTTAAAATATTATCCGACACCAGGAAAACTGCTCAAAGCCATAATTATCTAATAACAGACGATCGTCTTTATATTAGATATGTCATATTAGTTTAGTCTAGTAATAAATAACAATCTAGTAATAAATAATAAGAGGATTTTATATTTTATGATTGATTTTTCCTAATAATTCCAAATCTCTTTTTTTGAGTTGCTCTAAAATTTTCAATTCCGGGTCAACGGCAATGGTTTTTCCCAAGTATTGTCCTGAAGTAAAATGAGGAAGCAAAACATAATCTGCGCCTTCTTTGTATAAAATCTTGGCTTCTTTTTCGTCGGCCGCCCTTAAAACAATTTTCATTTTATCTCTGTTTTTAAGAGAATTAAGTTCTTTCAAGAGGGTGAAATTGTCTTCAAAATTCGGACCGGTTGAAATAACCAGACGGGCTTCTTCAAAATTTACTCTTTCAAAAATTTCTGCATCTCCAATATCGCCGAAAATATAATCAAAGCCGTATTTTTTCAGCTGGCCGATTACTTCCGGGTCAAAATCAACAATTAAAAGATTTTCTTTGGGAATGTGATAGGCAATGCTTTGACCCAAGCGATGAGAGCCGATTAAAATTATCGGTTTTTTAAATTGCTTAATGAAAGAATCGTCTTCTTTTATTCTTTTTCGTTCAAACAAAGAAAGGATTCGGGAAAAACGTTTAAAAATTTTGTCGGCATAAACAATCAAATAGGTAGAAAGGGTAATAGTAATAATACCGACGGCCGTAATTAACGAAACAACCTTTTCATTTAAATGTCCGAGCTTGTATCCTAAAGCCGCTAAAATCAAACTAAATTCCGAAATTTGAGCCACTGTTACGCCGCAGAGAAAACCGGTTCTTTTTCGATATCCCATCAAACCCATAATGATTAAAACAATCAAGGGATTACCGATTAAAACAAAGAGTGATAAAACGATAATTGGCCAAATAAGACCGGAAAAATCGGAAAAAATCAGAGACGACCCCAAAATTACGAAAAAAATCAAAATAAAGAAATCTCTTAACGAACGAATTCTGGCGGAAATTTGAAAACTCTCCGAAGAATTAGCTAAAGCCAAACCGGCTAAAAAACCGCCGATTTCTATGGAAAATCCGGTTTTGGCGATTGCAGCGGCCGCTGTCAGACACCAGGCAAGACTGGTTAAAAACAGAAGTTCCTGAGAATGGGCGATTTTGTCAAAAATTAAAGGCAAAATTTTTCTACCAAGATAAATCATTAAAGCAAAAAGCGCCAATCCTTTTAAAACCGTTAAAATAATGTCGCTTAAAACGATTTCTCCGCCATTGTGGATGCCGGCCAAAAAAATCAAAATCAGAATCGCTATAAAATCCTGAACCAAAAGGAAACCGACGCTGATTTTCCCATAAAGACTGTTGGTGTCTCTTTTTTCTGAAAGAAGTTTAATAACAATAATGGTGCTGGAAAAAGTCAGGGCAACGGCGATGTAAAGAGAATGAAGATGGTTGAATCCCAAAAAAACCGATATCAAATAACCGATGGCGGCGGTAAAAACTATTTGAGCCAAGCCAACCAAAAGCGACGCCTTGCCGACTAATCTTAAAGAAGCGTAATTAATTTCCAGTCCTATTAGAAAAAGCAAAAACATTATTCCCAATTCGGAAAAAACTTTAAAAACTTCTTTGTCTCCCAGATGAAGAAATCCGAAAACGCCGATGATGATGCCGGTAAAAATATAAGCCAGAATAACGGGTTGTTTTAATAAGCGGGCAGCAATTCCCAGTCCCGCCGCAATTAAAATAACGATGGCTAATTCAAAAATTCCTGTTGACATTGCTGCCGGGCAGGGATTCGAACCCCGAACTTCTCCTCCAAAGGGAGACGTGTTACCGATTGCACCACCCGGCATTAATTATAATTGACACATTGTATCATACCCTCTATCCATCCTGCAATTTTTCGGTTTAAATATGAACTGGATTTAACCTTAATTTTTAATATACCAAAATAAGAATCGCCGATATTTTTTCGATTTGTTTTTATTTTATTCTTTTTAAAATAGATTTTTGAGAAATTATTTTTATCAAAACATGTATTGTCCGACCAAAATTGTTTTACTTTTGCTTCAAAATACTCAGGATTTAAGGCATTCAATTATCGCTACTTCCAGCGGCACAATCGCGAACGGCGAGTAGCGCATTTCCGTATAGGCCTCAATCAACGATTTAATCAATTTTATCGTTTTATCCGGATTTATTATTTTACTGTGTTTTTTTATTATATCCAGTTCTTTGTCAGTCAATTCTTTGGAAAAACGATTCTCAAGTTCCGGAGCGAATTTTAAAGCCAAAATTCGGCGCAGATAATGGATTAAATCTTTATTGAACTGAACAATATTGTATCCTTCTTCGTTGATTTTTGAAAGATATTCCAAAGCAGGGGACAATTCTTGGTTTATTAATAATTCCGCCAATTTCGAAATTCTCGAAAACGAAGCCGAACCGAGATTTTCTTCAATATCTTTAACATCGATAATTTTTCCGGTTTTTAATGAGGCAATTTGATCGAGTAAAGATTCGGCGTCGCGAAAACTGCCGGAAGCCGCTTCTGCAATTAATTCAATCGCTTCGTCGTTGATTTTAATTTTTTCGACTTTGGCGATATTTTTCAGTTTATCAGCGATTATCTGAAGAGGCACTCTTTTAAAATGGAATCTTTGAGTTCGGGAAACAATAGTCGCCGGCATTTTTTCTATTTCAGTGGTTACTAAAATTAAAATCGCGTGCCGCGGCGGTTCTTCTAAAGTTTTTAATAAAGCGTTAAAAGCGTCTTTTGTTAATTGATGGGCTTCATCGATTATGTAAACTTTATAACGAAGCGAGGCCGGCGAGATGCGAATGTTTTCTTTGAGATTTCTTATCTCGTCAATGCCGCGGTTGGAAGCGGCATCAATTTCAATAATATCCATGCTCAAACCTTTATCTATTTCAACACAAGCCTGACATTCATTACACGGTTCGCCGTCTAAACGGTTTTGGCAGTTAGCGACTTTGGCAATGATTCTGGCAGTAGTGGTTTTTCCAGAACCTTTCGGTCCGTAAAACAAATAAGCGTGAGCCAGTCTGTCCAGCTTGCCGGCGTTTTTTAAAATTTCCGAGACCGTTTCCTGACCCAATAAATCAAACCAGTTTTTAGGCCGATATTTTCGATAAATAGCCAGAGCCATTGTGTTGATTATACAGTCAAGCGAATAAATTTCGCAGCGCGGCTCTGCGAGCGAGCGGGCATGGTTCGAACGAAGCGGGAGAGCGAGCGAGCAGCGCCAGTGAGCGAACGATAGCGAGAAACTTATTCGCTTGGCTGTCTTGAATTTCTTATGTATTATCTTATCTCTAAAACCCCCTCTTGACAAGTTTTTAGGGTTTGCTATCCTTAAACCATGAGTAGATTCGCAGTCTTAGTACTGCCTTTTTTTATAGTAAGCGTCATATCAATTGAGCCGCTTATAACCAATAGTTCCGGCGGCTCAACAATAAATAACAATCAAATTTTCACCGATACCGCCGTAGTTTCAACCGAGCTTCTATCTCAAAATTATTCGGTTTTAAAATCTCGAGAAGAAAACGAACCGGAAAAATACAAAGTTGTTAAAGTTCTTATAACCGCTTATTCGAGCACGCCGGAAGAAACCGACGATACTCCTTTTATCACGGCTTCCGGCAGTTACGTCAAAGAAGGAATTGTTGCCGCCAATTTTCTTCCTTTCGGAGCGAGAATCAGAATGCCGAAAATTTTCGGAGACCAGGTTTTTGTAGTTGAAGACAGACTTCATGAAAAAAACAACGATAGAATAGATGTTTGGTTCCCGAGTAAAGAAAAAGCGCTCAAATTCGGCACAAAAATAAGTGAAATCGAAATTCTATCTTCGTAAAACATTTATAATTTTTCTCGGAGCGGTTTTTATCGCAGCTGCTTTTGGGGCCGGCTTTAAGTTCGGCCTTTTTTTGTTTCCGCAAAAAATCGATTCCAATTCACAAATTGATGCGAATCTACAAAAAACATCATCGACGGCTTCGGATTCGTTCGAAGATTTGAATGAATTCGCAATTTCGAATCGCGTTTTAAAAAAACTGACCGAAAATCGCGGCGTGGAAATCGATTTAACTAATAACAAAGCCGATCTTTACGACAACGGAAAATTGATTAAAACTCTTTCTCTGGCTTATCAATCGCCGGAAGATAAATGGTTTCAGGCGCCGACCGGTTATTTTCGTGTTGGGGCAAAACACGAAAAACATCTCTCTTCGCTTTTTCCAGTTTTTATGCCGTATTCAATTCAATATTATGAAGATTTTTTTATTCACGGTATTCCTTATTATAAAAACGGCGAAGAAGTTTCTTCACGATTTACCGGCGGTTGTCTGCGTTTTCAGAATGATATCGCCAAAGAAATTTATGATTTTTTGAAAACCGGCGACCAGGTACTTGTTTATAAAACTTTCAACGATTTAAAAATCAAACCGGAATTCTACCCACCGGTCAATTTGGAAAATTTTTTCATCGAAAGACGTTTTTTAAATCCTTACCGGCAATTCAGATTGTTTAACGGAACCGACGCCCTTGAAGAAGATTATTATCAACATACGGGGGTTGACCTACGGCCTACCCTTCGACAAGACTCAGGGCAGGCAACTAACAATGTTTATGCTATTTATGACGGCAGAATCGCCAAAATTCAAAAAAATAATGGCAATGATCACGGGTTAGGAAATGCGGTAATCTTAGAACATCAAATTCCTTCGGCAAGCTCAGGACAGATATATTCTCTTTATGCTCATCTTTCTCATATTAAAACAGAATTAAAAGAAGGTGATATAATTAAAAAGGGCGAAATAATCGGTGAAGCGGGCAATAGCGGGTTCGGCTGTGATAATTATTGGCGGATAGGACCGGACGGTTGTCCTTCGGCGGACTCAGGACAAGCAAACAATAATCCTCCCGATGTGCATCTTCATTTTGAGATAAAAACAGCGGCCGTTCTTGAAAATCCCGAGGGCGAAAAAGTTTGTCAAGATAAAATAAACGGCCCGAAAAGATTTTGTTACGGCTACACACCCGATTATCCGCAAAAATACGGCTATTTAAATCCCATAGATTTTTTATTTGATAAATATGAATTATGAATTAAAACTTGAGCGGTTTTCCGGACCGATTGAAAAACTTTTAGAACTGATTGAAGATAAAAAAATGGAAATCACGGAATTGAATTTAGCCGAAGTAACGGCTGATTTTTTGAACCATCTCAAACAAATCGAAAAGGTTGAGCCGCGACTTTTGGCAGATTTCATCGTAGTGGCCAGCCGGTTGCTTCTTATTAAATCAAAAGCGCTTCTGCCGACTTTGCCGATAACCGAGGAGGAAGAAAAAGACATCAAAGACCTGGAGGCGCGGCTTCGTTTTTATCAACAATTCAAACCGGCGATAAATATTGTTAAAAAATTGGCGGAGCAGCAGCGAATTTCAATTTCCCGTCCGCTTTTTTTCGGCCGGCCGCCGCTTTTTTATCCGCCGGAAAATCTTGAAATTAAAGATTTGCATAACGCCGTTAAATCGATTTTTGAAACGCTTGAACAATTCCAAAAAGAAACCCAAATTGTTAAATCGTCGCTTATTAGTTTGGAAGAAAAAATAGAAGAAATTACAAAACGAATAGGTGAAAACCTGAAATTCCACGAATTGACCAAAGAAAAGCCGCGCGAAGAAATTATTGTTTTATTTTTGGCTTTGCTTCATCTTTTGGCGAAACAACTGATAAAAGTCGAGCAAAAAGAAAAATTTTCTGATATAATAATAACACGATGCAAAATTACGAATGCATCCGAATCTACGAATAAATTTAAATAAAAATGGCCGAAAAAAATAATAAAAATTTAACCGCGGCTATTGAGGCGATTCTTTTCGTCTATGGCGAACCGATGGAAATAGAAAGAATCGCCAAGCTTTTAAAAATCAGCAAGCAGGAGGCGAATAATGCTTTAGAAAATTTAAAGAAAAATCTGGAACAGGAAAATAGGGGATTAACGCTGATTTTTTCCGACGACAAAGTCCAATTGGCGACCAAGCCGGATTTCGCCGAACTTCTGGAAAATTTCATAAAAGAAGAATTTAAGGAAAATTTGACGCCGGCTTCTTTGGAAACACTTTCTCTTATCGCTTATTTCGGTCCTTTGACGCGGGCGCAAATCGATTATTACCGCGGCGTTAATTCCGGTTTTATTTTAAGAAATTTGCTGATTCGGGGATTAATAGAACGCTTTCCCGACCCTCAAAGAGGTAACGCCTATCTTTACCGAGTAAGTTTTGATTTGTTAAAATATCTCGGCATTTCGAATGTTCGGGAACTTCCGGAATATGAAAAATATAAAGAAATAAACTCTCATATCCTATGAAATTACAAGCTTTAATTCTTTCATTAGTTATTATCGTTGCTCTTTCTTTAAATTCTTTCGGCAACGACGCAAAAATTCAACAAAGCATGACCGACGAAGGCGATGAATCGGTTCTTCTTTTTGTAAACGATTTTTATTATGCCGCGTCGAAAAAATTAGTTTCAACCGCCAACGACATTGCCAATAACTTTTCCGCCGCCAAGCAAAACGTCAATCAAAATCTGGCGAATTTTAAAAATGTTCTTACCGAAAAACAGGAAGAATTGTTTTCAAAACTGTATTCAAAATTTAGTTCCGAAAAAACTTTTGGCATAGATAATACCGCTAACACCGTTCTGATTTCCGAAGCAAAAATCGACCCGCCGCTTCCGATTTGCGATTTTAATGAAACGACCTTAACCGCCAAAGCGATTTTAGTGAAATATCCCGATTATAACGCCAATTTTTTTGAATTAAATCCTGAAAAACGCTGGCCTATCGCGTCCCTGACAAAATTAATGACAAGCGTAATAACGGCTGAGAAAATTGGATTTGACAAAAAAATAACAATAAGTGCGAAAGCGGTTTCTACCGAAGGAACGGCCGGAAATCTCGAAGCCGGCGAAATTTATAAATCAGGAGACTTAATTAAAGCAATGCTGATTTCCTCAAGCAACGATGCGGCGGCGGCAATTATCGAAAATTTCGGCGAAAAAGAATTTATTGACGAAATGCAGAAAAAAGCGGCAGAATTGAAAATGTTTCAAACCAGTTATCTTGAACCGACCGGCCTATCCTATATTAATCAATCAACAACAAACGATTTGGCTAAATTAGTAAATTATATCCGCCAGAATCATTCGGAATTACTGGAAATTTCCCGTCAAAGAGAGACGATAATAACCGATTTAAAAACAAAAAGGAAAAAAACATTATTGTCCGTCAATCGATTCGCCGGTCAATCTGACTTTATCGGCGGCAAAACCGGCTTTATCGAAGAATCGGGAAGAAACTTAATCGCTCTTTTTGACATTAACGGCAAGACGATTTTATCAATCGTTTTAGGCGCGGATGATTCTTTTAAAGAAACGGAACGATTAAAAGATTTGATTAAAAAATGTATTTCACCCACGTCTTTTTAATCACTAAAATTTTAAGCTATTTTATTTTATCTTTCGCGATAGCTCTTTTTTTGGCGCCGGTTTTAATCCGTTTTTTATACAAATATAAAGCCTGGAAGAAAAAGCCGCGGGAAAAGACTTTCGGCGGCGAGAAAACGCCGATTTTCACGAAATTGCACGGCCAAAAAGAAATCTCCGTTCCCCGAATGGGCGGCATTCTTATCTGGGGAACGATTTTAATTATCACTCTTTTAACCGTTTTAATAATTCAATTTTTGCCGGAAAATTTGGCGGCTAAAATAAATTTTCTTTCCCGTTCGCAAACATGGCTTCCTTTATTCGCTTTGATCTCCGCTTCGCTTTTGGGATTAGTGGACGACGTTTTGGTTGTTAATAACAAAGGCAAATATGTCGGCGGCGGCATTAGGTTTAAAGTTCGGCTGGCGCTCATTTCTTTGATTGCTTTGGCCGGAGCCTGGTGGTTTTACTACAAGCTCGGCTGGAGCAGTATCTACATTCCTTTTTACGGCAATTTGGAAATCAACGGTTTGTATATTTTTCTTTTTATCCTGACCGTTTTAGCCGTATTTTCGGGGGGAGTGGTTGACGGCCTTGACGGGTTGTCCGCCGGCGTTCTTTTGCCGATTTTTTCCGCTTACGGCGTCATCGCTTATGCCAAAGGAATGTACGACTTAACTATTTTAATAACAATTATTTTAGGGGCTTTAGTCACTTATCTTTGGTTTAATATTCATCCGGCGAAATTTTATATGGGCGAAACCGGCATAATGGGATTAACCGTTGTTTTGGCGGTAATCGCTTTACTTACCAATAGCGTTTTATTTCTTCCGCTCATCGCTTTTATTTTATTGATTGAATCCGCCTCGGTGATTTTACAACTGCTTTCCAAAAAATTCCGCGGCAAAAAAATATTTTTGGCCGCGCCGATTCATCATCATTTTGAAGCCTTAGGCTGGCCGGAAACGCAAATCGTAATGAGGTTTTGGATTATTTCCGCAGTAATGAGCGGCCTGGGATTAATTTTATTTTTCTTAAGTAAGTTTTTATAATTTTTATAAGTGCGGTAAACGCTTTAACATCGTAAAGATCTATTGTTATATCTAATATCATGACGATCGTCGTCATATTAGATAATTCAAATTTTTGGAAGTCTACGGAAGTTGTGGATTTCTATGGAAGTTAAACTTCCATAAATTTGAACTTCCATAGATTCCTTCCATAGATTCTAATGATTTTCTAGAATTTTAAGGCGGGATTTTAATTCCCGTCGTTCTAACACGTTAAATTTATTTTATAAGCACTCTTATTTTGCCGTCTTTCTTTGCGTTCTCAAGAGCAATCATTAATAAAGTTTTTGGACTTTCTCCTTTAACAGCAGTACCGTTGTTTGCCAATGTTAATTGGTCGCCTGCTTTTATAAATCCCTGACCTACCGAAACATTTGTCGGAACCTGACCCATTAACCCTACTTTAACCCAATGGGAGTCTTTTTCATATTTTTCCGCAGCGTTAGTTATGTCATCGGCATATATCCCGACAATCCCCGGTTTTGTTGAAACTACCCCTATTAAAACATCATCTTTATTGCAACGTTTTATTTTGTTTTCGCCAGCAATACAAACAAGTTCGCCTGGTTTTAAAGTAATATCATCGGAATAAAAATATTCCGCGTAGTCAGCCGGTGTTGTCCAGCCACTATCAGCAAAACCCCAGCCATCGTCTCTAAATAAAAATTTATAGTCGCCATTAGTATCAAACGAAGCAAGATATTTATTTCCTTGAACACCGGCATTAGCGTAAACCTTCAATATAGTATCTTGTCTTTGATCAGAATTAATATAAAGCGAGCCTCCATAAACCATTAATTTATTTGTTCCCGGCGCCGCTGTCCCAATACCGACGTTGCCGTCAGTAGTAATAAACATTGAAGTGGGAATTCCACCCGCTCCCAAACCTAGAGCATTATTTACAGAATATAGCCAAATATATTGTCTTACAATACCGCCTGAATCTTTAAAGTGAATTTCTCTACTTCCACCCGATAATACTATATTTCCATTGACATCTAATTTCTCTCCCGGCGTCGTCGTCCCAATTCCGACGTTGCCG
>QZGF01000007.1_pt1 | contig 52394 bp, 66 predicted proteins | sample 1990021 | NCBI WGS metagenome assembly QZGF01 (sample SAMN10076523, study PRJNA491371) | Subsurface metagenome, whole genome shotgun sequencing project. | isolation source: subsurface fracture fluid from borehole BE326-BH2 | place: South Africa: Beatrix Gold Mine | collected 2015-06-18 | reverse complement strand
GTTGCCCTTTGCACTTAGTGTTCCTACTATGTCTACTTTTCCACTACACAAGAAAGCCAATATTCCACCAACATCACCATTCCACGCCTTAGCCGTCAAGGTAACACCTGCATTGACTTTCACAGACTTGTATTGTTTGAGAACTAAAACCTGAGCTTGTGAGGCCCCCGAATCGGTATAGGTATTCTCGAGTGGATAAACCGTAGTAATTGTCCCCGCAGTATAAGAGGCAATCTGGTTGAGTTCCCAAGCCCCAGCTCCCGTTCCCCTCGATTGGTGGATTAGAATTATCTGTCCTGCCGCAAAAGAGGCGTTTGTAGCAGAGAGACTCGTCGAGCCGGCGGTTCCCGAGCACGAAGAATCAATAGGAGTGTCGGTGGTATTCGAGGATACCACCAATTCGCCGTCGGTTCCGTTTCCGAATCCTAAAAATTGTCTAGCCATAGTGTTTTTACGCCGCCTCGCAGTAAAGCTCGACCGTCAAATCGGCTCCGGCGGTTGTGGAGCCCACTTGGTCAACGTCCAAGGTTAGATAGTCTCCCTCTGCAAGCGAAGAAGTATCAAAACTAGTCTGGGTGGCGCTATTGGCCGCCGCCGCAATAGTCAGTCTATTTGCCTGATTGACCGCCCAAATCGAAGTCCCATTTTTGTTAATATCAATAATAATTGAGGCTCCTGCCGGTGCAGTTTTGATCCTCGCAAAAGCCTTCTTGATAGTAAGGGCAATAGGTGCAATCAAAAGTGGCGTCAAGTCGGTTCCAACCACCAAAGTCCCCACTATCGTAAAAGTGGGGGTTGCTGTCCCTGCCCCGATGTCTTTATAGGTTGTCCCATCATGGCTAAATTGAAGTTTAGAAGTAGATATATTAAATCTAAAATATCCATTAAGAAGCTTTATCTGAACTCCTGCTCTTTTGTCGGTTATGTTTGCGTTGGTGATTGAGGTTGCACCATTAGCCACATATACTTCCGCAAGTCTGTAAAAGGGATTCCCCGAACCCACGGCGGTTTGGATTTCTGCATCTGTGGGGGCAACTGGTGAAGCCGCCGGCGTTCCCTGAACAACCACCAAAGAGGCCACGTTGTCAGCGTAGTTGTTAGGAGTTACCCCCAAGTCTATCTTGATAACAACAGCGTCGATTCTGGGGTTACCCGAAGAGTTTGAACTTATGGTTACATTCTGGTTAGCGTCAAGGTAAGAAACATAGGCCATCGAGTTGTCGGATTTATAGACATAAGCCTTCCCGCTGTTGACCTTAACCGTCATGTCGGGAGTCGCCTGTGCTTCGACCTTGTAATCGTTGGTTCCTGCCACCCCCGCCCGCATCAAATTCACAGCAATGTTCGAGAGGTCGGCGTCTGAAACTCCGCCTACCCCTGCCGAAGGTGCTTTCCCGTTGATAATTGCTACTTTATGCGCCATTTAGAACCTCCTGAATTTTTTCTTGTGTGAACTTATCAGTGACGTCTTCCCAAGTTTCTTCTGCTCCACTTGCCCTCTTGACCAAAACCTTAGCCCGAACCCTTACTGCATCACCCTCTTTTTCAAAGACTACCTGCTTGACCACCCGCTCTGTTTTCACGCTTTGCTCAAGGTCAGAAAGTCTTTTTTTAATATCGTCAACTTCTTTCTCTATATCTACTCCCGCCATGATAAATCTACCTCTAGGAAATTCTACTTTTGGGTGGGCATAAACTTATACAATTCAAGAAGTCGTTATTGTTTTCCAAACTCCGTTCTCGCAGACTTTGAATTTGTGGGTGGTTGTGTTGTAGTAAATTTTGCCATTTTCCGCCGGGGGGTCTGCCGATTCACTATTAACGACAATCTTGCCACCGGAGGGTATCTTGACCTCTTTTACTTGATTGGCTCTTTCAAGAGAACCAATCCTTTTTTCAAGGTCTTTCAAAATTTGAGTTATATCATCAGGCAGTGCCATATTAGATTGGATTAAAAATAAGCTCTATATCCTCCTCATCTTCATCATCAATCCGAACCCTTATTCCGTAGATTCTAAAAAGATTATCAATATCTAAAAGTCCGTGCTTGACTCTCACTCGGACCGAATCGCCAATTGTATAAGCCCCAAATGGCGGCTCTAAATTTCCTTTTGTTTTTAGGCCAATTATTTGCTGTTGGACTTGTTTTACCGAAAGCTCTTTATCTCCGTGGTCGTCAAGTGTGGCCTGCTCTTTGACATCTTTATACATGAGAAGTTTCTCTCTAATCTTATAGGCCGACTGAATCGTGCTTATTGCGTTTCGAGTAGAGGTTTTCATCTCTGACCCCTGCCCCTCGCCAAGCACAATTACTCGATTAGCCATGTCGGTAGCATCAAGCGTTTCAAAAAATGAAAGAATATTAACTCCCCACTCAAAAACAATATCGTTTCTATCTCGCCCTTTTCTGGGATAAAAGACTGAAAACTTTTTATCGGGGGAAATCTCAAAATCGAAGCCATCTTTAATGTTAAGAGATGATAGACCCTCTATTGCTTCTTTGAGATTTTTATATTCGTAGGTTCTATCCCTATTTTTTGAGGTCTGAATTGTGCCTTGAGTAATACCAAAATCCCCGTCTGTTTGAGTTTGGCTCTCATTGATTATCGTCCAAGCAATCTGGCCTGCATCGGTGTTGCTAAATACTCTTGGGTTTGCGGAAGTCCCGACAAACCTTTTTGCCAAAAGCTCAAAAAACCCCTTCGCTGTAACCATAATCTGTTCGCTCTCGGCTGATAAATCTACCCTTGAGTAACAAAGTTCCCCACCCCAGACCAAGACGCCCGCTCTATAGATATACAATTCTTTGTTACCCAGAAGAAATAAATCTCGGCTAACTTTTGGGTCTTTCGTGGAAATTGTAAAACCCGCCGCCCCCGACTTATTGAGTATAATTTCAAACCACCTGTCTCTTGCTCCATCTAGTAAGGCCAAAACCTTACCACTTTTATCTTTAATGATAAATTCATAAAGTCGCATATTAAATTCCTAAGTAAGAATCCCGCCACTTGAAAGTAGCCAAAGCCGAAGCGTCGTAGGCATCGGCTAAAAATCTAACTTCGTTGGTTCCCGATTGAAGATGCCACCAATCGCCCGATTTTATGTCGTAGCGATTCCTGCCAAGATTGTCAAAGATTGTTTTTTTCCTGAAATCCAAATCTATATATTCTCCCGAAGCAAGGGTTACCGTCAATCTTAACTCTTTCCCCGTCGTATTATTTCTCAAGGCAGGGTTAGTTACAGGACCTGAAATTCTTGCCGTTGGGTAATAAATCGCATTTCCGTTATTGATGGCATAAATTTTCCCGCCTTGGTCTGCCGCCAAACTCATGGGCATTGTGTCGGGAGGCACCTTACCCCCTCCTCCGTAAGCAAGAGTTATGTTTTCGCTATTTTCTGTTTGTGAAAGCAAAAAGGGAAATGCTGCCTCAAATTCTACCTGAAACTCTGCGGCAACCATATGGCCTTCTCTTTGTCCAAAATCCAAACTCACAAAAACAGCATCAATCTGAATTTGTCTCCCATTGGCAAGGGTAAATTTGATAGTTCTTTCACCGCTAAAAGCGTCTAGTGCGGCCTGAAACGCATCTCTTTTCAAGATGAAGTCATTGACCGTTGAACCAACTACCCAGCCTGAAAGCGAGAACCTTCTTTTTGCATACAAAGCAGAAACAAAATATCCAAAATGCTCACCTGCCAAGTTATAGGTAACAACTCTTGTGGGCGGCATTTCTAGGCCACGAAAACCAGAAATCAGATAGTTCTGATTGTCGTTAAAAGAGATTGAGCCGATTTCAACCTTGTTTAGCATTAGAGTCCTCCGCTAGTTTTCAGTAAAAAAGCCAGCCTGTGAGCCAGCGTGTCCACATCAGCCATGTCATTGACATAGACAGGGCCTATGCTAACTGGGGCGCTATAGTTCGTAACGGGGGCAGGAATTGGCTGCCTTCCTGAAAGCATGTCTTTTGATAAAACAAATTCTCCCGCATGAAGTAGGGCAGGCCCAGTTACGGGAACGAAGCCTCCGTGCTGATATGCTCTTATTCCGGCTTGCTTCCCTGCTTCAAAACCTCTTTTGACGGCTCCGATTGCATCTTCTGCGGCCTTTTTTATTCCTTCTATCACTCCCTTGACCTTCTCCCACCAGCTTGTTACCCCTTCCCAAAGTTCTTTCATTTTGTTAATTGCCGCATTTTTAGCATCTTCAAAAACTTCTTTTACCTTGTCGGGAATGCCCTTGATAAACGCCTTTACTTTGTCCGGCCAAGTGGGAAGGTTGGTGCTTATCCATGTCCAAGCTTCTGTGAATTTCCCTATTATCCAATTCTTGGCAGCTTCAAGAAGCTCCGATATTCTATCTGGAAGCTGTTTGAACCAGTCAATTACTGAATTGATGAGTGTCGGGATTGTCGTTGTTAACCAGCCGGCAATAAAACCTATTGCAAAGGGAATCTTTATATAGGCTAAGTCATAAAGAAATTGCCCGATTCTCTCCGGCAATAGTCCGAACCACTCTATAATCCCTTCGATAGCTCCTCCTAGCCATGCTTTGGCCTCATTGAATTTGGCAACGATAACATTCCACGCATTGATGAAGAAGTTTTTGACCTGCTCCCAATGAGTAATGACCCAAATGGCGCCTCCAACTAGGGCAACTACCAAAGCCCCTATCGCAATAGCAGAAAGGCTAAGCCCACCAATGACTCCTGCTACCGCTACGGCTATTCCTTTGACTGCCCCTATAAAGAAAGTAATCGGCCCTGCTATCAAACCCAGCGCCGTAACCAATGCGGTAACTTTGACCGCCATGTCTAAAACCTTGGGGTTTATGTTATTTAACTTTTCTACCAAGTCGGTAAGTTTCGATATATTTTCGGTAACAATGGGAAGTAATCTTTCACCCAAAGCTTCTTTAAGATTGTCCGTCTCGACTTTCATTCTTGCCATTGCCCCGGCATAAGTTCTTGAGTAGTTTTCAGCCTGCCCCGCCACTCTTTGCTGAATCTGGTCTAAAATTTGCTCTTTTGAGGCATTTTCGTCAACCTCTATTCCCATCTGCTTTAGGATTCTGGTGTTGCCCATGAGGGCCAGAGTCAATGCCTGTGTGGCCTCTGAAAGACCAATGCTCTTATACCTTGCCAAATCGGCGGCGATTGCTAGATACTTCTTGGCTTCGGTCGCATCTCTGGTTTGCGCCGCCAGTCTTGCAAAAGAATTGGCTGTCTCCTCGTCATCGAAGCCTAGTTTTATGAATGCCTTAGAAGTTTCAAGTGCGGCATCTCTGACTTCTCTAAAAAGCTTGGGGGCTTTGCCGAAGTTAGCAGTCATTGTCGCCTCGAATCTGGCCATCTCAACCTCCGCATCTGCGGCCTTTTGCATCCAATCTTTCATCGCCATTACCCCAGCAACCCCCACAGCCGTCATCGCACCACCCACAACCTTCATAGTTTTAGAGAAATTTGAGGCTTTCTTTTCTACATCCTCTATCTGCCCGCCAAAACTTTTTAGGGTCTTAGATGCGTCATCTTTGGCTTTTAAGACAATTTGTAGTGCTTTTTCCTCCATAGGTCTTGACTTTCCTTTTTTGGCCCTCTATACTTTCATTGAATTTTACTTTTGAAACTGCGCCAACTTATATAAAATGAAAAAGACCCCTATCATCCTTGCAATAGCGGCAATAGCTATCTTTGCCCTGGGGTTTTTTGCAGGAAGCGAATATACAAAATATAAAGTCAGAAGCACACTAGAGAAAGCATTTAGCCCAACTAAAACTCCAGTGGCCGAGATAAAACCAGAAAATATAATTACTAAGGGTGTTGGGGAAGAAATCCAGCTTACAACTCTTAAATTTACAATTCATTCTTCGGAAGAAAAAAATGTGCTTCAGGATAAGTATTCTGCTCCGCAGGTAGCAGATGCTGGCACAAAATTTATAGTTATTGATACATCCCTTACCAACATTACAAACGAGCCTTTCACTTTCTTCAACGACTTCGTCCTTATAGACAATAAAGACCGTAAATTTACAAAGTATGAAAATGTCTATGGGAGCCAATATCTTCACGCAAACGAACTAAGTCCGAATATCGCAGAAAGAGGTTTTCTTGTTTTTCAAGTTCCAACCGACGCCGAGAGTTATAGCCTTCTTATTGGCAAAGCGGGGACTGACGAAATCTACAAAGTAACTCTTAAATAACTATTTACTCTTTTTTAGGCTTTCTTCTGCTCTCACTTCCTCTGCTTTGTTTTTCTGTTCTAACCACATCCTCATTCTTTCTACCCACCAGTCCGGCTGTTTAATCAAAGTAGAGTAGGGAAGCTTGAGCAAATCGCAAAGATAAATTTCGTCAAAACCCTCTGGCAAAATGCCCTTGCCGTATCTATGGAGCTTAAAAAGCTCAATTTCTATTTTTTTTTCTCCTGGGAAGAAGGTTTTATTGAAGCAATCTCGTTTATTTTGTCATAAACACATCGTCCATCTTCATCGGGCCAAGAAAGGATGGTTTCAAGAGGCTTTCCCGCAAGTTCATTTCCATCTTTATCTAAAATCTTCTCTACCAGAAAGCTAACCGCCAGGTCCTCTGCCTCGTAAATAGCGGATGCGTCAAACTCGGTCCTTTTTGCGTCGGCATCAACTTTTAATTTTGAGGCCCAGACTTTTTCAAGCTCTCTTCTTTGACCAAAGGTTAGAAACGGCCTCAAAAATACCGTATATCCTGATGGTGTTTTAAGCTGGATTGGTTCCACCTGCCGGCTCCTCCTTTTTCTTCTCTGGGATAGTTAGAAGTTTCGCATCAATCAGAAGTTTTTTAACAATACCTCGCCCAGACTCGATTGATAGAAGATGAGCCCGAACTGCCTGCGAAACAGCAGAAATCATGTTTGCGCTTTCATTCATAGGCCAAAAGTTTAGTTGTAGTTTGCCGTTAAATTGGTCAAGACTACACTAATAAGCTTGCTTGTTGCGGTGTCGTATATCCCCTCGAACTCAACCGAAAGCAGGTTGTAATCTTCCCTGACTGGGAAGCTCGATACCTTAAACACTGCTTTGGGAATTGTTATGTCAAGCTTGTAATTTGAAGCCGTCCCGATTGCGTCTCCCGTAAAGACCAACTGCAAAGATTGAGTAGTTTTGTTGAGGTAGTCTGTGAACTTGGCGGCAGAATCGCTGTTGAGATAAAGGTCAAACTTACCCGACACCTCGCTCCCCTTAACAAAATTGAATGTCGGGTCGTTGCTCCCCATCACATGCTTCATCTCAAGATTGTTGCGGTATTCGAGTTCAATACTCTCAATCTCGTCAAAGGCAACTCCTCCAAGCTTAAATCCTGAAGCGCCAATGTCTGCAAAGTTAAAGGCCCTTATAGTCTCATAAGAAGGAGTAATCTTGGTTGCAGTAGCCGAAGCTTTTGCTTTAACTCCAGCTGTCGCAATTAAGACATCGCCCGCCTTGCAGGCAAGCTTGAACGAAGAAACGATTGCGCCGGCATATCTTCTAGTAATCTCGCCGACCGCCTGCTCTATTGTCAGAGATGGCTTGGTCTCGGCCTCAGAGTAGGTATGCTCGTAAACCGTTGTCTCGCCGCCTTTTAACGCCGAAGATAGCCCGCCAAAAACACTTTTGAGAAGATAGCCCGCAACTCCCGGAATAAAATCAAACTCATATTCTCCCTCGTGTTTTTGCGCGCCTTTTATAGAATCATAGTTTTTTGCAAGCTGGGCTTTTATTTGCGACAAAAGCTGAAGGTCAATATCTGTCTGAATTCCGTCTCCCGGCCTTACTGCAATAGACTTATTCGGGGTAACTGCCGTCCCCCATGTAGTTTCTAACCCAAAACTAATCTGATTAAGCGGTCCTGCACTCATATTTACTTACCTTTCTTCTTTTCCTCTTTTTTGACTTCCTCAAAGTCGGGGTGGTCTATTGGTTCTTCCACTTCATAAACCTTCTCGGGGTTTTCAGGCTCTGTTGTAATCCCGACAGAAGGAAGATTAACAATCTGACTCCCTTTGTATTTATATGCGTATCTGGCCATGTTCAATAAATTCTACTTAACCTCATCTTTTCTCTTATACATTTTTAGCGATTAACTCTTTTGTTCGCCTCTACCGTTAATTCGCAAATTCTAACTGGCACCTCACGCTCACCATACATCCACCTTGCCTCTGTCGGTCTTGCAAAGTCGCACGTGCCATTCAAAGTTACGCTACTTTCGATTTTTGCCATTACTTTATCAACCACATTTTGCATTACCGACTCTGCGTCTGATGCCGAATCCGTCCTAGTGTAAATTCTAATGATAAAGGTAAACTTTCTGATATTTGCGGCAGTGTCATTAAACTCGTCTTTGTGGGAAAGAGCAGAAACCGTTGCGCAAGGATATTTGTTAAGCTCTTTTGGCTCATAAGCATACACCTGATTTAGCTCTGTAATCGTCTGAAGCAGGGCTACAATTTGCGCCGATATAGATACATAACTCATGCTTTTATCCTTTCTTCAAGAAACTAATAATCTCACCCAAAGCATCCGACAAAGCATTGGTCAAAAATGGTTTAGCTTCCTCTTTTGCTTTCTTAAAGTAAAACTTCCCTCTTACACCCTTTACCGCCTTGGCAAAATGCCAGCCTGTTCTATCCTTCCACGCAAGAACCCTAGCTGTCTTTGGTGTTATCATTCCCTTACCCGCATATACCCCAGTCCCAAATTCTTGATAGACAGCATAAGGTAAATCAGTCCCCACCCTTGCGGTTACATTGCTTGTAGTAACATTCGGGCCCTCTACTCTTATCGAACCCCGCAGACCACCATACCTAATCGGCGCATACTCAATAGCTTTTGCTTGAACCCTATACGCGGTTTTAGCTATCGCGTTTTTTAGCGCAGAGGAAACCACAGTCGGCGCTTTAGCAAAAGCTTCTGAAAGCTCTTTAGCGCCCACAATGTCTGCTGTTAGTGTGTAATTCATGTTCCAACCACCTTCTCCAAAATTACCTCTTGGTGATAATTATTCGGTGTATCAAAAATCTGCGGTATCCCCCTAACAATGAAGGTATCGCCCGCTCCTATAACTTTATCCCCATTTTTAATTGTCACCGGCTCGAAAACAAACATCTGATAAATTGCGTAGGCGCTCTCGCCCGGATAGACGGCCAAAATGTCTGAACCAGCAGGGAAAATGCCCACCTTGAGTGAAGTTATGCTGGGGGTCGCCTCATAAGACTCCTTACCCGCAGACAAAACAAGGTGATAAATATCGACTTGATGGGTAATCGTGTAATGTCCCATAGCATCATATTGGTTTCAACCTATATTTTTTAAGCACCATTTCCACATACTTTGGAATTCCGTCTTGCGTCAAAAAATCAACCGAGAGGGCACCAGTAGAAACCCTTGATACGGTCTTTCCTGCGTCCTCTTGAGTCTTAAATATCTCGCTAACCCAGCGCACGATGGCGTGTTTTAAGTCGCTTGGCAGGGTTGCACCGCTTGTATAGACAATCTCCACCGTCTGTGGTTTGTCTACGGCGGCTACGGCAAGTTTTACATAACTTCCATAGTTGTAGTAATCATCTGAAGCATCGAGGGTCGCGCCATCCTCTTTAACGCTTACAATCGTGGTAATCGGCGGATATTTAACAAAGAAAGTATCAGTCCCGCCGTCAAATTTCTCGGTTTGATTACCCGTTACTGCCCATTTTCGATTGCAAAAATCATCAACGAAGGCCTCAATGGCTGAAATTATGGCATTGACCAAAGTCTGCCCACCCGCAGACAGTGTGATATTCAAAAATGTCTCAACATCAGTATAAGCAATATAGGCCATAGATTATTTTTTACTATAAAGACTGCTCCCTGAGCTCTTTAAGCTTCCACCTTTATTGTAGAGAGCAGAAGTAAGTCTGTTATACAAATTACCGCCTCTTGCAAAAAGGCTTCCACCCGCATCAGATAGACCTTTGACAATAAGGCCAATTACTTCTTTGGCGGTTGCATTATCTTCAACAGCCAATTGAAGCAAAACATCTATAAGTTCGTTCGCCACCCCTGTATCTGAAACCACGGTACCAGCTAAAATCTGAATTGCCTCTGACCCCAGACCCGTATCCTCTTGAATAAGCGAAGCAACGACTGCCAACGCCTCTGATGCAACCGCACTATCCGATATTGCCAGCGAAACCAAAATTGAAAAAGCGTCATTGGCCAACCCCGAATCAGATACCGAAACCGTCCCCAATACAGAAACCGCATCAGAGGCAACCCCCGATTCAGAAAGAGCAAGTGAAGCCAAAACAGACAAAGCCTCCGTCGCACTTCCCGAATCGGACATAACTAAACTTGAAAGGATGGACAAGACCTCACTACCTACTCCTGTATCACTTAAGGCAAGACTCGCCAAGATAGATAAAACCTCGGAAGCAACTCCTGTATCACTTAATGCTAAAGAGGTAATGATTGAAATAGCCTCTGACGATAAACCACTTTCAGAAAGGGCAATAGCCACAAGAATCGATAACACCTCAGATGAGTTGGCAGAATCAGACAAGGCAATATCAACCAAAATTGACAACGCTTCGCCAGCAGACCCAGAATCAGACTGAACAACACTGGCTAAAATGTTTAATACCTCAGAGGAAGCCCCGGAATCAGAGACGGTCTTTAATGTTGCACCAAAATCTACCAAAACCGTGTCTGTGCCGCTTCCTGTCTCAGACAAGGCAATTTGCCCTAAAATAGAAAGGGCTTCAGAGGCTGCCCCTGAGTCTGCAAGAACCATCTGTGCTAGGATGTCTAGGGTTTCGTTTCCTGAACCCGATTCAGAGATGGGAATACCGACTGAAATGTCAGCAATCACATCCGAGCCTGAACCTGCATCTGAAATGGAAATCGGAGTAGATGAACTAGTAATATCGTCCCTCAAAATTATAATGAAGGAGTTTTTGGTGTAAGATGCGTCGTCTACAAAAGCTGCCATCCTATGTCTGGTTAAAACCGTAAAAGGCGAGGCTGTGGCCTTAAGAGATGCGTGACCAATAGCTAAGTAATCAGCTGGTGCAGAAACTTCCTTCCACCTAACCTCCGATTCCTGAACTTCTGTTCCGTCCACAACAATTGTCATTTCACTTCTCTCTGCCTCTAAAGCATCCCCTTGGACACCGTGATGTGCGCCCGCTATCACTAAGTATGTTTTGGTAGAACCGGGAGAAGATGTGGTTACGGTCGCCCTTGTTTCGTAGGAGGAGCTTGAGTTGGTGTCTGGAGTGGAAGTATCTGCTTCTGTATAGTACTTATCGGTGAAAGCGTCTTCCCTGAACGCTAAAACCCTGGTATATTGCCACGTACCGGTCGTTCCGCTTTCATTTCTTGCAGAAACTCGCAATGTGTGAGCACTAGCTGTTAAATTCTGCCGCGTACCAACATTAAAATTCAAAAAAGCATTACTTACCACAGAAGGTGCTTCCCTTGCCCAATATCCGGTTGAGTTTGTTAAAACAGGAAAATAACTAGTATCCACCTCCAGCCTTGCAATTGAGGAAACAGACGTTGACCCTGGCGCAATAGCCGCACAAGCTAAAATAAAATAATTTCCAGCAGACGGAGGAGTAAAAGATACAGACGCCCCGTTAGTATCAAAGGATGATGGCAAAGCGCGATTGGTATTATCGCTTCCATACTGTAAGTCTAATCCACTCCACGCACTATACTTCCAGACGACTATCCTCGCATTTTTAATTCCAACGGTATTCGTCCCATCTGTTGACGAATAATCTATAGCACAATCAAAATTGGCACTTTTACCGGTTACCTTCTCAAAAAAGAATACATTGTTCCATTCGAAGCTTGCTCCTCCTGCTGCCACTCTTGGAGAGAATGTGGCAACAATTGAACCGTCTATTTTCAAGTCAACATTGCATCTTGTCGTAACGTTTGCAGAACGTAAATCACAAGAAAAAAAAACAATAAATTCATCACTACTCTGTGGGGAGCTAACCGTATGAGTAACCTTATTTTGGGGCGTCGACGACGTAGTTGTCGATTCAGCAAGCGACTCGGTAGTTGCTAAATTTTCTGCCATACTAAACCATTCTAGTAGCAAAAAGGCTACAAATTATACAATTGAAAACCAAAAACGCTTATGAGAGGGTAATATCGAGGGTAAGCTGCCAAGTCTGCCCTAAGGTCTTTGTTCCTTGAGCTGACACTTTTCTATTTAGGTTCTTTGCCGCTGCCGCTCCATTATCAACGGTAAACTCGTTCCAGGGAAAATTGGCATCACCACTACCAAAGGTTGACCTGAAGGTTATTTTTTGGTTAGTGCCATAAGTGGGATAAGTGGCATCCATTGCTTTGTAGAGCTTGTTTGTAGCCGCCTGAAGGTCTGTTTGGGTTGCGGCTTCTGCAGTTGAGGAGTCACCAACACCTAACCTTGCGTTTGCATTATTGAAAGCAGTTTCAGAACCTCCTGCAACCAAAGTCCAGATAGCATTGATGCCTTCATTAAGAAGCATGTTTCCGGCAATTGAAGCACGGCCCAGATAACCTCCATACTTCTCTTTAACTTCTTCAATTGAAGCGCCAGCTCGAAGTTCGGCTTCTGCCCGCTCTCTGACTGTGGGGTCAAATTCCCATTTGTCGATAAACCACTCAACCTTCTCAATCCCTCTCTCTAAAATCTGGCGCAAATTAAGAACCCCAACTGAATCTCTCCCTTGCCCTTTGTCTAAATTTATCCTATCCATATTATTTTTTACCCTCAATTGCCTTTTTGATTTTTTCAAGTTCAGCAACCATTTTCTCGGCATCTTCTTTTTTAACTTGACAATACGCCCCCACTCTTGGGTCGTAGATTTCTACCAGCCCCTGACTTTCAAGAATGTCTTTGTTAGTTAGAACTTGAGTTTTTGCCATAATTTTTTCCTCAAAATAATTCTAGTAAAATAGCCCACCCGCCTTATACATTTTTGACCGCTTACTTCTTTTTTCCCGGGCTTTTAACCATTTTGTCCTCGGGGGCCTCATCAATGGCTTTCTTGGGGGTATAGGCAACTGCTTTCTTTGCCTTAATAACAGCCTCTGCCTCTTTATCGGATAGACCCGCGACATCTCCCGGAGCATACGGTGAATGTGACGCGACAAATTTGACTACCTTCATGAGTATCACCTCCTAGTTTTTAGCACTTACCACCAAATCAAAAGTAAAACTTGGCGTAGTTCCTGCAATCGTATAAACCGCCCTGATATAGGGTGCAAGTGTAGAAAACTCAAGTCTTTTAAGGCCGGTTGCCGTTGCCTGCGCAAAAGCCGCAGAAGGAATATCAATCCAGTTAGTCCCATCCATCGACTCCTGGAACTTCACATCAAGAGTAGGGGAAGTTCCAGAAACAGCGGTTACATTCAGAATCCCCAGTAGATTTCTGAAAAACTGGGTTTCGACACTATTTGAGTTACCGCTTGTGGTTCTTGCGGCTGATGCCAAAACTTCTATTTTGCCGTATTTATCGTTTTTCATAATTTGTTTTCTGATTCCTGCCTTCAAGAGTAAGCGCTTCTCGCCTCTTGAAAGCAGTCAATCAGACAACCAAGGATTACTTGACTGCTGTTAGCTTGACAAACGCATCGGTTATACCAAGCTGACCATCTAGTCTCTCCCAGACCTTGACTACGACCTGATGCTTTTCAAATGCACCAGCCCCCTCGGTTGTGGTCTCGATTCCCATCTCTTGCCTGTCTCCTACTAAGTAGTAAGACAAATCCCCAAACCAGATTTCGGATTCGTTAGTCCCTCCACCCAAGTTTGTAGGAATGTCATTCTGCTCAAGAACGGGTCGACCAAGCAATGTTGCAGGGGCATCTCCCAATCCATCAGTCCAGAGGTAGCGGCCCTGAGAATCTTTCAAAAGTCGCACCAACTTGATGATTGAATTGTGCATCAACCAAACAGCGTTTCTTCTGTATTGGACAGGAAGTGTGTAGAAAAGCTTGATAACATCATCAGCCGCTAGGTTTGCACCAGCCTGCGCAAGAGAAGTAACCGCGTATTGGCGAAGACCTTTCGGCTCACCAGTCCCAGACCCGGTCATAAACTTTTTATCTTCTTCTGCTTGGAACGCTTTCGCAAAAGCCCTCCCAACATAATCAACCACCGCAACCGCTGAATCCTCGAAAAGCTCTCGGCTCATCGCAGAAAGTCCAGCCAGTTTATTGGTATTAAGAACGATTTGCGCAAAGCTCACATCGGAAGAAGTAATGGCTGTGCTTTCGCCTACCCAGTAGACAGTAACACCACCAGATTCTGCGGGAACTTCCATTTTGTCTCGGCTCATTGGGATTACCGTAGCCCTCGGCCTAATTACGGCATCTTTGTTTAGTTTTTCTAAAACCAAAGCCCTAAATTCGGTCGGAACTAAAAATCCACCGGCAGAACCGGTCCCCTCAGAAAGGTCTTTGGCAACTGCATAGTCGCCCGTTACAACTGCTTGAAGGAATTTGGCGATTTTTGCATTACCCTCAAGCTGTTTATGGTCGGCAACACCCGCGCCAGCACTAACAACATCTTTTCTGTCAGCGCCGTCAAGTCCTGCCTCTCTAAGTTTAGCTTCGACAATCTCTCCCAGCTTTTTCTCTAAGTCTTCCATTTTTACCGTTTGTGGCTCCATATTTAATTCACCCCTTCCTATTTTCTTTGACCCTTACCATCGGGCGCAGGGAGTCGTCGGGTTCTCTGCCCAGTTCTCCCGCCCTCTTGTAGTCTCTAAGCGCCGTGCCGACAACTTTGTCGGCAATTTTAAGCGCCTCCACAAGAGGAACTACCAACTCTGTGGTTTTCTCATCTTCTTTGGCAGGCTCGGTCGCCTCTAAAAGCACATCAAGGGCTTTAATGGCTTCTTTCATCTGGGTAATTGCATCAGCAATAAGTTTTCTATTCTTTGAAGAGATGACCCTTCCCTCTTTGATTTCTGAATCTATTGCTTCTTTGGTGTTGCTTTCTTCGGGAAACATTTTCCCTAGCTCATCCTCACTGTAGCTTCTAAGTTCCGGGGGTTCTTTTTCAAACTGCGCATAGTGCTTGGCAAGGTGGTTATACACACCCTTTTTATCAGAATCAGGAATATCCACCCCACCCCTCGCACCAAGAAGGGCAGCCATGGCAGCCGAAACCCCACGCCAGACAACGGGGTGTTCATCCGAGGCTCTGTGGTGAGGCAACTTGTAAGACGACTTAATGTCGGGGTTTTCGCTATCAAACCAAGCGCACATTATCTTCAAATCTTCGACATCGGCCTCTCTAACTTCACGCCCAGCATCCCATTCTGCGCCCTCATCGGCCTTTGGCGTTTCTTTGAAGGGAATTACCCCTTTTGCCTCTTTATCTTTTTTGTCCTCTGATACTTCTTTTTCTGCCTCTTTTTGTTCTTTAAGAAGCTTGTCGGGGTTTAGCCCTTTTGACCGAAGAAGCGTCAGCGCCTCGGGGTTATCAGGCACCAAGACGGCAGAATACTCAAGAAGCTCCCACTCCTGAAATTCACGCCCTCCATCCGGCCTGTCTGACCATTTCTTTGGCATAAAGCCGATTGACCAAGCATTCATGAATCCGCCCTTGTAAAGCTCGTAAAGCTGGTCTGCAACCGGATTTACTCCGGGAGGAGTAAATTTAACCTTCGCAACCACCCCATCGTCTGTCTTTGTGATTTCCTCTGTCTTACCAATCGAGGGTTGGTCGTATCGATGAAAGGCGGCGACAACGGGATTTTTAAGGTAATTCTCAACTATCATCCCTTGGGGTATAACCACATCCTGCGACCGGTCGGGGGTGGAGGTGGAAATTCTGACAATGAGAGTTCTTTCTTCCCCCCCAACCTCTTTGGTCTCCGAAGCTTGATAAGTTTTGCGAATCAGGTTTCCTTTCATGAAATTTAGACTCTCCTAGAATTCTACTTGCAGGCTGACTGGGTGTTATACATTTTTAGACAACGGGCGCAACCGCGCATCGACAATTGGGATGAACCGGGGGCGCATTATGCCCGCTTGAAAATGCCGCATCGAGGCCTATCTCTCCATCTCTCTCGTTCATTTCACACTCGGGGTCAACCCTGTCATCTCCCGCAGTAATCCACTTTTTCATCTTTACCACCCCGGACTGGCGAAAGCCCTCAATCGAGCCATTAGCATAAGCGTCAATTACTTCGGTCCTCGCAATCCTCAAGGCTCTCCATTCGCTTTGTTTGTCGTAAAAATTAGCAATTTCGTCCGCAATTTCAGCAATACTCATACTCTCCGAAAGCCCCCTTTCTAAGATGCTCCTTATATCACTCTTCAGTGATTCGGCTATCTGTGTTGCGTGCCTTAGAGAGTTCTCTTTGAGCCAAGAAACCGCCCTTTCATTTTTCAGGTCAAAAAGAATGTCCACCCCGACTTGAGCAACCGCCTCCTTACCCGAACGGTTAAAGACGGCCATTAGAGTTTCTGCTGTGGGTTCGTGAAGAATACCAATCCAATCTTCCCAGTTTTCAAAAAGAAGCATAACAAGTTCATCCAACCCACCCTTTTTGATAAGCCCGACTGATTTCTTGCCCTTTAATTTTTTCAGAAGCTCGCCCTTTTGCTCTAAAAGGACTTTGTAAAACTTACCCTGTGCATCTTTAATTGCGGTCTGAATGTAGCGCACTCTTTTCTCTACGGTTTTCGTTTCAATTTCCTTCCTCTCTTTCGTTACTGCACCGCTCGAAACTTCTTTATCCTCCTCTATAACTCGGCCTATCGGCATCAAGTTTATGGGCTGGTAAATCTCATCTCCATTCTCAACCGGGGGAAGCCCCAAATCTTCTCTAACTTCGTTTATCGTTAGATACCCCGAAGAAATCCCCGCCTTTCTTTCTTCTCTGGCCTCTTGTAAATTTTCAGGGACCGGGTCGGTGAAATCAAAAAAGAACTCGCCATTTTTAACACCAAAAAGAGGAAGGTAAAATTCATTAAGCCTATCTACAATAAATCTCATTCTGGGCTTTATGACCCTCGAAGCAAAAACATAATCGGTCGCCTCTGCGTTGGCTCTATTCACATCTTCAGAAATTCCTAATACCGTCTTGGGAACTCTGAAAATTCCCAAAATTTCGTCTCGGGAGAAACGCCTTTGCTCAAGAAAGTCCATCTCCTGCTGGGTCATTGAAATTTTGTTAAATTTAAGCCCACCCTCAAGAATTGCCAATTTATGGGCGTTGTCGGCCCCCCGATATTGGCTATTCCACTCTGCTTTTATGCGTTCATATTGCTCTTTCGTTAAAGTTCCTTCTGACTCCAAAACCCCAGAGGGCATTGCGGCATTATAGAAGAAGTTTTTATTCCAAGTTGCCGAGTAGTTATCAATATCTATGGCCATTGCCGCCGCCTTGACCGTTCCCATACCGCGCCACGGGTTAAGCGGATTAAACCTCTTAAAGTGCATAACCTCTTTTGTGGTAAGGGGAATTTCTTTACCTTTGTCATTTTGATAGACATATCCCTCAATAATTGATACTCCCTCTCCCTTTGCAATCGAAATCCTTGCCGGGTCTAAAATCCAAATCTCTGCTGGCTTGCCCGTGAGTTTTCCCGGCGGCAGATACCAAAATGTCTCGCCCACAATATCAAGATAGCTTTGCGTTATCAAAAGAAGCTCCGAGGATGTCATGTGGGGATTCACATCGTGAAGAAGGTTCAATGCCATGTGATTCTCTACCTCTTTTACTCCATCTGCGGTTTTCTGAAACAGATGAAGCTCCATCGAACCAACTTCTTCGGCAATAGCATTTACGCAGGCATATACCCAACCCTTGTAAGCCCCATAGTAGTCGTTTGATTTCCAATCGGGTGCGGCTCTACCAAAAAGGAAAGAGAAAAGGCCGGTATTTATATCAGCCTGCTTTTTAACGAATCGGTCAAAGATGCCCATACTGAAAGATTGTAGTAATCTTGTGCTTGCTTCTTATACAAAAACCCAAAGTCATGTAGAATGGTAGAAATGAGGGAATTGAAAAAAGATTTACTCCTGCTACTCGCCATCTCTCTTTTCTTACTCCTAACAAAACGCTGGTGGACTGACCCGCCCACAATTATCGAGACATTGAACGAAAAGGGAGAAGTAATAGAAGCCCGAACATATCCCTAAACAAAGCGAATACTCGGCTTAGGCTGTGCGGGTGCAAAAGTAAGCATTAACGCCTCTGCATAGTCGGGAGATTTACCCGTTCGCTTTCTAAGTTGGTCTTTCGGTTCAATCTGAAGCACCTTATCCGTTGAGATTTTATACTTTATCCAAGTAAGCTGTCTGAATTTATCATTCCTAACAAGTTTCCCGCCTGCTTTGACCCACTGCCTAACGCCCCAGTAAGCTTCAGCCTTGATATTGAAATACCTCGATGGGTCGGTCGCCTTCTCGCCTGCCGCAATACCATTTACTGCCAAACCCTTTTCTTTGAGCCTATCGGTTACGCCGTGCCCTAGACCTATATCGTCAATAAAAACATTTTCAGGCTTGAGTTCGGGGTATTCTTCTAAGATTCTTTCAATCTCGGTTACATTCGTCATTGTGTCATTTGACCTGTTAGTTGATTCGACCCATGCGCAGTCATGATTTCGTAGCGCATAGACATTCAAGTCCCCACCCGCCGCTATATCGACACCCAAATAAAGCTCTTGCTCGCTATCTTCAATAATCGAATCAATAAACGCCTTTTCGATGTCCTCATCGGTTAAAAGAACTCTGTAACCCTTCTCATCAATAATGTCTGCTTCGGGAAATTTGCACTCGTAGAAAATGTCAAAAAAAGCTTCGTCCCGCATCTCCTCGATAAACTCTGGCGAGTATCTTCCCTCTCCAAGACCAATCGTATAATCAATGAAAATTTTATTGTATCTGTCGCTGTGCCAAGTTCTGTAAAAATGATTTCGATAAAACGGGTTTCCTATCTCAAGCAAAAAGGTCTCATTGTAGGGGTAGCCCCCAACCATTCTTTTGACCGTTGCGTAAAGTGGGTCATCAATTAGTGAGCTTTCGTCTAAGATGATTCTGTTTCCTCCAAAACCAATCGCCGCCTCGATGCTTCTTTTTCTGTTTCTTGCATCAAGCGTCAGGGTCATCACGCCGCCTCCGCCTCTGAAGGTAAGCTTGTTTCTGCTTCTTTCCCTTCGCAACCTATCCAGCGTCTCGTATTTATCAAGCTCAAGCTGGCTAACAATAAAGGGGTCGTCAAAAGCGTGGTCAATAATATAGCCCATGATTATTCCCGCTTTCTTTTCAGAGGGGGCAAGAATCGTAAATTTTTCGGGGTAGATAACTGCCCTAAGAAGCGTGGCCAAAGCAACTATCAAGCTTTTGCCGTATTGGGTAGGTGCAATAATCTGATTTCTGGGATAGAGACAATGAAAAATCAGCCTGAAGATTTTAAGCTGATTCTCCGTCAAGGTCAGCGGCCTGCCATCAACCTTGAAGATGCTTGCCAGCTTGTCTGTTCTTAGGTTTTTTAGCATCGAATTGTTTTTTAGCTTCAGCTTTATCTTCCTCCGCTATATTTCTTAACAAGCTCAAAAGCTCGCTCTGGGTAACATCTTGAATCTTTTGAATTGCACCAAAACCCGCCCGGTCAAGAATTTCAAGCGCCGCTTTGAGCTTGCCTTCACGCATTTTGTTTTCTACAACCACAAGGGCATCTGGCGCAAGTTCTCTTAGCCTCTCGTCTAACTCTGCAAGCCTTGCCTTCGCTTCTTCTTTCCTTTTGATTTTCTCTTCCTCAAATGTGTCATGACAGATACCGCCTTTTGCAAACCAATTTCTTATCGTTCCCGCATCCTTATTCACTAACTTATCTTTCGCTATGTCATGATGCGCAAGACCCCTAAGCCTAAGTTCAACTGCTCTAATGTGAACAGGCCCTAACTCAATTTTTTTACTTTTGTCATTCTTTGCCATTTTTTGTCAGTTCTTGAGCGGGAAGGTGGGATTTGCACCCCCATCAGCTTACGGGCAGTAAGCCGTTTTGCTATTAAACTATTCCCGCATCTCGTTTCGGATACTCCTGAATCTTGCCCTTGAATCTTGCCCTTGACCTTTTCATAGATTGCGCTTCTTTCTGGCTCATCGGCTAAAATATAGATATAGCGATACTTTGCGTTGGTTCTCTGCCTTTTCCAACCATTCTTCTCTAAAAGTCTCTCATACTGGGCAATCGTGCATCTATAATGTGTTGCCCTCTGTAAGATACTTCTTGAATCAACAACTTTATTTCCTTTGACATACTGGTAGCTTGTCTTTTCCTGCCTCCCAAGACATAGCCAGTTTGTCGCTTGATAGACCGTCCCGTATTCGCCTGCGTCTGTATCTGCAAAAGCGATAGCCATTTTTGCTCCTTGCTTCTTCTCAAACTTCAAAGCAAAAGATAAAAGCTTGCTGGCTGTGCCTATTGGTGTCCAAAACGCACAAGCTCCTCTTGCGAAATACGAAACGAACTTATCTTCTAGGCCGAACTCTCGGCCATTTCGGGGGCATACCCCATTCTTATTGATGCAGATTGCCCCTCCGCAAAAATTGTCAAAGAAAATCCCGTAATACCTATTCGTAATCGCCATGTCGCCAAGCCACTCATACTCAAGGATAATTTTTTCCGCCGTTACCCTGTCTATTTTCTTGACGACTGCGTTTCTCAAAGACAAATCAATATCGAGCCAGAATTTGTAACCTTTGTATTCTTTTTCCTTCTGCTCTCGAATTTGCCTTTGCCACGCTTTGGCTGTTTGTTTGCTACGAAATGTTAATCTCGATTCCATGTTCGTGGCACAAATTCTCCAGCCTCTCTTTCACCAAGGGAAATGTCTCTTTCTTAATCTTCAAGACGCAAACGAAGCCGTCAAAAGCTTCCGGTTCTTGCTGTTCGTCATCGGGAAGGGGAATTGCACCATCTCCGAGCTTATCAAGCGTAATCGGTGGTCTTAAATCAACCGCAAAAGAACCCAAATCTATGTCGAACCCAGGAAGAAGGTTTGCGAGCATGTCGGAGTCGTAGTAGCCCGCCCTGTCGTTATCAGAAAGAGCATACTCAAGCATCTCGTCCTCGTTTTTGGGTTCAACTATGCTTACCCAAGCCTGCTCGATTCCCAACTCCCGATAGGCTCGAACTCTCATATTTCCACCAAGCACGATGCCGTCAGGAGTAATGATGAGAGGCTTATACTGCCCAAGCTTCTTAATCTGATACTTCAAGCGTTCAAAACCCTCTTTCGTAATTGAACGAGGGTTTTTATCCCACTCTCTAAGTTTCTCTATCGGCCAAAATAGCTTTTCAGTTCTTTCCATAGACTTCGCCCTTAAATTCGCTTAACCACTCGGTCAAAATTTTCTTCTCTGGTCTATCATACTCACGCAAAACCCGATTCTTATACCAAAATGCGTAGACCATTCTTGAATTAGTCGTCGGGTGGCACAAGAAATATAGATAGACCAAATTTTTCAAAATAAGCATCTTTTTTTCTTCGGACTTGGTCATGCCTTTGCCCAGCAGTCGAGACAATAACTTTCAACCACCTCTTTACCGGGCCAGAACTCGCAATCAACTCTTTCAAATTTCCCAAGCGGGCCTTTCTTGCATTTCTTACAATGTGCCCCATTCATGTAAGAAACATTTGTGCTGAAAAAGTGATTTTTGAGAACCCTTCTTTTGCCGTAGATAACGACATAGACTTTTACCTCGCTTTCGCTTTTTTCAATTTTTCGTTTTTCCATTTACTTTAAGTCCCGCTCTTTCTATGAGTCTTTTGCGCATCCTCAAAACCATCTGATGCACCGCCTGCAAAGAGACCCCCAAGCACTCGGCGGCCTCTTTTCTGGTCATTCCCCTATCATTAAGGCACTCGGCCAGCCTTCTTTGTTTCCTTGTCAAAAAGCCCAAAAGAGACTCTTTGTAAAAACCGCTGAATATCTCCTTCTCCTGTTTCCCGCCATCATCCAAATCAAACCCCGCCTCCTGCATCGAGGTTAGCGATAAATGCTCGACGAAAACCTTGATGGTTGGAAATTTCATTTTTCAAAAGCCGCCTTGTGGGCGGGGCAGGCCGCCCACAAGAAAGCGGCTAACCTCGCTCAACCACTACCTTGATTGAGTAAAGTTAGCCGCTACGATTTAATTTCCTTTTATAGGCTACAAACCAATTTCGGCCATCTTTTAGTTGTTTACCTCTTCTTCCTCCACCTCGTATTCCCTAATCTTTTCTACGACCGTCTCTATCAGAACCTTCTGAAGCCTTGCCCCATTCTCACTCGCCATTTGTTTTTGCATAACCTCTTTTCTCTCATTCTTGCTGTGAGGAATGGTTTTTGCCTTTCTTTCAAAATAGACGGAATCAACGTCCAATCTCACAAACCTATCCACCACTTCGTCCAAAATCTTCATTGCCGCTTCAATCTTCTTTTTCGCAACTGACGCCTTTGAAATCATTTCAAATCACCCCCCTTTTTTCTTTTCAAATTAAGTTTTATTTTCAAATCTATGACTAAACTTGAACCCATTTTATTGACAACGACCTCTGCCGGCAGCTTGTGCCTGCCGTCTTTGAGCTTGTCAAATTCAACTAAATTATTAAAAGTAAAAAAACTCATGCTTTCTTCTCTTTGACAACTTTGTTTTGCTTTTTTAATAACTTTGCGCACTTTTCGCATACTACATATACCATTCTTGTTTGGGATTTTTTGTCCCAAAGAATAAGGTCGACTTTTGCCTCTTCTTCTCTGCAATTTTCGCAAATCATACTTAATTCACCCCCTCTGGGCTGGGGTCTTCTATAATCACTTTTCTTATTGACCCATCAGCCCTATAAACCCAAATTTCTTTTTGATTCCCCAAGGGCAAGAAAAATTTTTCAATTGCCTCTTTATGTTTAGCCGGTATATTTGCATGCCCCTTAATGCTTAGCCACCTCACCGGGTCTCCGGCCCGGACCGCAATCAAATCAAAGAGCCCAAAAAAGTCCGTGTTATATCCCCGCATCGGCCTTGAGGGTCTAACTTTGAAATCGACTTTGTAGCCCTGTTTTTCCAGCTCTTTTTGTGCCAGTATTTCATAATTGCTTCTTGCCATATTTCTGCCCTACCTGCACTCTCTCCTCAAAATCGGGCCCCAGTTATTGCCGAGCCCATTAGCCAAAGCCCACGCTCCCGTCTCGATTGCATCTTCAGGGTTGTATCTTGAGCCGATTTCTCCTATCAATCCCTCGCTCATCATTTGCCTTCGCATACTCAAAAAGGTGTATTCGTGAAACTGCAAGGGGCCGCCTGCCTGCCCGTTATCGCCATTTGCCCGGTTGTTGTAGTGCCTGCTTTCCCGATAAAGAAGACAATGAAGAAGGTATCGAAGTCTTGATTTTTGGTCTGTGGTTGAGCCGAATTTATCGGCGAATTTTGCCACTAGCTCGTCCGCCGTTTGAGGATTTTCTCCTCGATTTCCCGAAGCCTCTGCATCCCCTTTTTCTTGGGCTTGAGAAGAAGAACCACTAGAAACAGAAACAAAACTCCCGCTGGTATTGCCACTAACAGAATTGCCATGTTTGAAAACTCCCCCAAAAATAAGTATAAGAAGCGCCGAAAGCCAAATTATACCTTTTAGCGCCTTTATTCTTCTGGCCTCTTTATCTTTTCGTGTAAGTCTCATCATCTTGCTTCTCCCGAATGTCCGCCTGCGTTGGCGGGTATAAATCAATAGTCTCCCGACTCCAAATATGGTCTTTGCCAACCATCTTTACCCACCTTTGAATCTGGGCGGGAGTAGGTTTCCTGCTTCCGTTCAGATAGATTCTTCTTAATCCTTCTGTAATGTTTTCAGCCGACATTGTGGTAAAACCTCCAAAAGAAAAGCTTTATTTTTTCTTCTTCGCCTAGAGCCTTCGGGTAATCAGCCATAAACGCATATACGGCTGAAAGCCTTGCTTTGCTCTTTGGGTCCGGGTAATACATCTTGAAGAAACGCATCCACTTTGCCCGAAGTCCGGTATTGTCTAGCTTCAAACCCAAATTTTTGGCCCAAATAATCGCCACATCTTGCCATTCAAGAACTGACCTCCCATTGGTGGGTCTGATTTTCTTTTTTTCTAAAACTGAAGCCAAGGTGCTTAAACCCGTGGCACCACCATTACCGTAAGGTAATGTATTCTCTTTTGTAAGAGTTTCTTTTGTGAGTCTACTTTCTTGACTTTTAAAAGTCAACTTTTCTGACTTTTTCCCTTTTTCGACCCCAGAAGTGGATAAACGATAGTAGAGCTTTCGGCAGCCCGACAATCTATCTTCTCTGCTTAGGAGATTGCCTGATTGGTCGTAAGTCTCTATAAGATGTTTTTCTCTAAGCGATTTGAGTGCCTCGGCGATTGCCTCTCGAGACCTTCCGGTCTTTTCAATCAACTGACTGTACGAAATCCAATCCTTTTCTTTGCGACGCCCCGTCTCTCTGTTTTCTATCCAGCCTAGGGTTTGGCGGCATATCACCATCAAGACACGAAATTCGGTATCCGAAAGTTGGGGCATCACCTCATCCAAAATAAGGTTTGGTATCTGCGTTGTATTGGGAATAATGTTATTTTGCATAGTCCCTGCTTTTGTAAATTCCCTTTTCTTCTGCCAAATCTCTCATTGCCAGCCGTGTTTCGACACTAATAATTTCGCTACTAATCGTCTCACGACTGAAGTTGTCGGCTCCGTGCATGAATCTGACGGGAAGAAAAACCTGTTTGCCGTAGCCGTAATTCTTGGCCGAAGAATGGTTTGTCCAAGTCTCAATTGAAGCAACTAAAAATCGCCCCGTATCTAACTCTTTGATTTCAATTCTGCCCCTTTTGCCCCGAAGGTATTTATCAAAAACTTCTTTCTGAATCCCATACATCGGCTCACCAAAATGAATTCCCATCAAGTGCTTTTCCCTAATTACATTTTTCCTTAAAACTAGCCCTGAAGGTGTTTCTTTGAGGATGCCGACAAAGCGACCCCCTTTTCCTCTCTCGGGGTCGTCTATGTAAATTTTTTGGGCAGTTGGCAGTTTTTCCATGGGCAGGATTTATTGTTTGTTTTTTAGTTTTTCTATTGCGTCTTTTACTCCCTGCTGATACACCATAATCACCGCACTAATTACAGGCTTCGGATAAAGAGCAAATCCAGTTATTCCGTTTATTCTGAAAATGCCATCAATTTTCCTGATTATCTCTTGGGCCAGTTTTTGTTTTTCTTCCTCTGTCATTTTTTAGTCTTTCAGGTAACCGGCTCGCCACACCGTTAGAGGGCAGTAGCCAGCCGGCAGCCTCGAAAACTAAACCTCTAAATGGCTCCAGAGACTGATTACTTTTTCCCAATTTCCCAATATTGCCTCCGATATTATTTGACTTGCCTGATACTTTGTAAGATTTTTTGCCTTTTGTTCCATTTCAAATGGGTCTTGTTTTTCCCACCACCCCAGGTATTCGGCTGTGGGACTTGTCGATTTTCCAGTTAGCCAAATAACATTTGTCTTAATCATTGCTAATTGTGCCGGTGTGATTGGACTATTTTTATCTGGCATAAGCTTTTCGTTTTGCCGGCGTTTCAAAAACACCGGCGATGCGCAAGGCTTAATCTTTATCAATCTCCATACCATTTACCTCTTCTGCGCTTACCTCTCCGGCCCCGACAAGATTAGAGATTGCCCTATTGGTCGCCCTTGTCTCTGCCGTCGCCCGGATGTTATGTATGGAATTGGGTTTTGCGGGTTTTCCGAACCTATCGACATACTGACCATCCCTCAAAAAAGCCTTTTCAAATGCATCACAACTTCCAACTCCTATCGCAAACCGCCCGTTCGGGGCCGTTGCCTTAACGGTAAAATGCCAAACGAAAGTTTTACCAAGTTTTTCCTTTCTTTCTTCCACGACTTCGGTGGTTAGATTGAAAAATGTTGCAACTTTTCTCCAATATGACTTTTTAAGAAACTTCCGACCCTCGATAACTTGGACATCGTTTTCCTCAACAATTGCCTCCTTTAGAGCCTGGTATTTTTTCCAAGCCTCGATTGCTTCTTTGGCGCTTACAGCTGGCATTACTATCCCTTGACCGACGATTTGTAATGTGCTAACATCATCATCAGAGTTAGTCTTTTCCGCGGCTAGCTCTTTTTTTGTCTCGTCCATCCTTTCTCACCCCCTTTCTCCTGCATAGAATGAAATATCTTCCAGACTCTAGGTTCTGTAATTCTGAATTTTCTTGCCAACTTGTAATAAGACCACTTCACTGGGTCGCTCATACGAAGCTCATATATTTGTTGATTTCTTTCAGTCTTTTTAACAGACATATTTGATTTTTTCCAAATACCCTGCTAGTATTGTGCCAAGCACTTTTAATCTGAAGTTAGTCGTTGAAGCTAATCCCTACTGGATTTTTCGTAAGAAAGCCGGAATTTCAAATTCATCCCCAAATAAATCCTCCTCATCCTTTTTATCATCTTTTTCCTCCTTCTGGTCATCAGCTGATACCACAGGCTCGCTAACCACTCCCTGCAACTGAGGCGAAACCCTAGATTGGGACATCTTAGCAATTCTTGAGCGTGTCTCATCAAACCCTGTAGCTACAACTGTTATCTTTATCTGATCGGCAAGTTCCTCTTTGATAACTGCCCCAAAAATTATATTGGCGTCAGCATCGGCAGAACTTGAAATAATTTTTGCAGCCTCATCCACCTCAAACATTGTCAAATCCGATCCTCCCGTAATATTAAAAAGCACTCCTGTAGCCCCCTCGATTGAGAGGTCAAGAAGTGGAGACGAAATTGCAGCTCTTGCTGCCATCTGTGCCCTATTTTCCCCCACCCCAGTACCAATTCCAAGGAGGGCAGATCCCGCATTTTTCATGATTGTTTTCACATCCGCAAAATCAACATTAATAAGACCAGGCGTAGTAATGATATCAGCAATACCCCCAACCGCTTGTGCCAAAACAGAATCAGCCACTTTGAATGCCTCAAGCAAGGTCATTTTTCGGTCAATCACATCCATCAGTCTTTGATTGGGAATAACTATGAGGGTATCAACGTTTTCCCTAAGTTTTTCTATTCCATCATCCGCGGTCACTGCCCGTCTTGTACCCTCAAAATGAAACGGTTTAGTAACTATTCCAATAGTGAGAGCTCCTTGCTCTTTTGCCACCTTGGCTATTACAGGAGATGCTCCCGTTCCCGTTCCTCCTCCCATTCCAGCAGTTACAAAAACCATATCAGAATCTATCAATAACTCTTTGATCTTCTCAATTGATTCTTCAGCAGCTTGTTGGCCAATGGCGGGGTCGCCTCCAACTCCAAGCCCTTTAGTCAGCTTTTCTCCAATCTGGAGCTTAGTTGGAGCCTTATTGGCAAGTAGAACCTGCGCATCTGTATTTACTGCAATAAACTCAACCCCCTTGATAGAACTGTCTTCAATCATCGAAGATACAGCATTTCCTCCACCACCACCAACACCAATAACCTTAATCTTTGCTATCCTTGCAGAATCAGGTTTGACAAGTGCCATATAACTTTAGCGCGATTATATAAGGGGCAAGGAAAAATTACAAGCTCAAAGGAGCAGGGAGCTTACAAAAATAATATCGCACTGAAATTATTTTTGCATTAGTTAAAAATAATGGTCAAAACCACAATATTTTACAACTCTTTTATACCACAAATAAGGGTCACCTGCAACTTATGGTAAAAGATCGCGAACAGCACTCACAATCTTTGAAATGATTCCCATTTGGGGAATTTTTATTTTTTTAGAGATCGAAGTAAAACGGCTAGGATACGACACATCCTGCGAGTGGCCATAGAGTATCAAACCGGCTAAAGTAGCAAATGAGGGGCTCTCAATATCATCAATCAGTCCGCTAAGTCCCTTCGGTTTGCCAATCCTTACTGGTAATGACATCATGCGCTTTGCTGATTCTATAATTCCCACTGTCTCTGCTCCTCCACCCGTTATGACAACTCCGGAAGGAATCATTCCAGCCACCCCATCCTTATCAAGCTGAAGTTTTACCATTGTAAATATTTCATTCAGACGTGGCCTGATTATCCCCTCTATCAATGTCTTCTTGGAAACTTTTTTGGCATCTTCAATCCCCCACTGGCTAAGATCAAACTGATCTTCACCATCCGCTTTCTTATTGACTTTTCTTTCTTCTTTAGACAACATGACTTTTATCTTTTCAGCAGACTCGAGTGACACCCTAAGACCAATTGCTAAGTCATTAGTGACATTTTTTGCGCCAATTGGCAATACAGACGAATGTACCAGTGACCCATCTACAAATGCAGCAATTGAAGTAGTTCCGCCTCCAACATCAACAAGAACACATCCAAGTTCCTTCTCTGTGCGTGTTAAAACAGCCTCAGCCGAGGCAAGTCCCGAAAACACTAATGAGTTTATGTTTATTCCAACTTCATTTACTGCCTTTCTTAAGTTTTTGACCGCGGGTGCTGATGCTGTTACCATATGTGTCTCTACCTCAAGACGAATTCCACTCATTCCGACTGGGTCTTTTACTCCGGTCTCGCCATCAACAACATACTCTCTCGGTAAGACATGGATTATCTCACGCGACGATGGAATAGAAACAGCACTTGCCGCATCAATAACTCTATCAACATCATCAGGAGTAATTTCCTCATTGGGATTGCTAACTGCTACAACTCCATGCGAGTTCTGAGATGAAATATGCGCGCCTCCAAGTGCTACATATGCATTGTCTACACTATAACCAGCCATCCTTTCTGCAGCCTCAACACTCTTGATCATCGCCTCAACTGCCTCCTCAATGTCAACGATCTGACCTTTCCTAACCCCCCTTGACTCAACAGCTGAAACTCCTACAACATTCACTCCATCCATCAATCCTTCAGAATCAACTTGGGCGATCACTGTTGCAATCTTTGATGAACCAATCTCTAATGCAGTTATAATCCTTCCTTTAGGCATATTAGTAATCAACTGTCCTTATTGTCCTTATTACAGGATACTTATAACGAAAATCTACCTCAAGGACTTCACTTTTCTCAATTGTAGTTTCTTCGGTGGGGTTATTCAAGCGCAAAACCAGAAGATTCAACGCTCCAGATAAGTACTCAACGTCTCCTGAAAGGGGAAAAATATAGTTTATCCTATCTGATCTAATTTGCAAGAAGCTATCCGACATTCTAACATACTCTATCACAATTATCCTTTCAACCCTAGACAAGAGGGAAACTACAAAAGCCGCCTCATCGCTCAACTTCTGTCCTTCTACTATAGACCTTTTATCTGCCAGAACTGCTATTCCTCTAAAGTCCGATACAGCTGATACAATATTTGCTTTGTCATCAACCCACACCGATTCTTGACTTGTATCAAAACGGAAACGAGGAATATTTTCTTTAATCTTCACCAATATCTTCGAAGGAAAAATATAACTTATACTGAAATCTGCAATTCCACCGTATCCATCAAGCATCCTTCTAGTATTTACTAGTGATATCAAAAAAAAGTTTCCTTTTTTATCTCTCAAAGCCTCAGATACCGCCTCAGGACACTTGTTATCTGCCGACAAACATTCAATCTCATTAACTCTCAAAAACCATATTAAAAATACAAAAAAACTGCCGGCAAAAATAAGCAATAAGGAGAAAAAAAATTTATGGTACGGGACTTTAGATCTTCGGAAACCGATCATAGAAAACTTAAAATCAGTGACACAAATCTTTGTGAGGCATCAATATCAAGAGATTTTTTATCCTTTACATTACTAACTATTTTATCCCAGTTTTTGACCACATCTTCTAAATTAGAAATAAGTGTTTGCGGGTTAAAGTCCCCCTGTCTTATGACCCGTGCAATACCAAAATTTCTGGCATATTTTGCGTTTTCAACCTGCTCATCTAGATAGCTAATGGGAAGGGGCACCAAAATTGCAGGCTTCTTAACAATCAAAAGCTGATAAACAAAATTAGCTCCAGACCTGGCAAGAAAAATATCAGCCCAATCAACATATCTTCCCCATATCTTTGGATCAACTATGTCAAAGACCTTATATCTATAATTACTTATAAGTTTTTTTGTTTTGAGGTCTAAGAATCTTTGATAATCAAGATCCCCAGTTTGGTGTACTACACAGAAATTCTTAACTAAATAATCAATAATCTGATAAACGACCTCATTTATTGCTCTTGAACCACTTACTCCACCGGTTATCAGAAGGTGGGGAGGACTACTTATTTTTGTCTTAACCTTCACATTCAGTACCTCGCGTGGAATTGGGTTGCCCACAACCACCGACTTCTCCTTTGGAAAGTATTTTTTGCTACTTTCTCTTGCCAGTCCAATCTTTGAGGCAAAAAAACTTGATATCCTATTTGCCCTGCCCGCAACACTTGTCTGCTCATGCAAAATTACAGGAATACCGAGCAACCATCCGCAAAATACGACTGGAAACCCGGCGTATCCCCCAAAAGAAACTATTACAGATGGGTTAAGCCTGATTAAAATTACCATAGCATGCAAAAAGCCGATAGGAACCTTAAGAAGTGATGGGATTGTCCAAATAGTAAATTTTGTTTGAAGCCTGCCTGATACAATATTATGAATATTAACTCCTAAATTCTTAAGCCCGAATTGTGCGAATGTCCTAGATCTCTTTCCTTCCAGTGATGATTTGCCACCAATAAAATGGATATCATACTTCCCTCTCTTTTGCAGCTCTTGAACAGTTGCATAAGCTGTCGAGCCTGCATGTCCACCAGCCAAAACAATTATCGCCTTATTAGAATTTTGCATAACGAGAAATACTAACTAAAATCCCTACAGCAACCAATATCATCACCAACGAAGTCCCTCCGTATGAGATAAAAGGCAAAGGAACTCCTGTAATAGGTACCACTGCTAGCATCGAAAAAATATTTAATACTGTCTGCATTCCAATCCAAGAGGATACCCCAACAGAAAAAATCTTAGCAAATTTATCATCCACCCCATAAGACATCCGTAGGATCAAGACAACAAGAAGAGCAAAAACTAATATCAAAAGTGAGGTTCTGACGAAACCAGCCTCTTCTGCAATTATTGCAAATATTGAATCCGATGCTGACTCCGGGACAAAGAGAAACTTTTGCCTTGATTGTCCAAGACCAACACCAAATAACCCTCCAGATCCAATTGCAAGAAGAACCTGCTTGATATGATAAGATAACTCTGAATTTTGAGTGTGCTTAATAAAAGACATAAGCCGATTTCTTCGATATTCTGAAGTTAAAACCAGTAAAATTGAAGATAAGACACCAAGAATCGCAAACACAAAGTAATGTAAAAAATTTACTCCTGAAGCAAACATCTGCACCATTCCAATAGAAACAAGAACCAACGTTGTCCCTAGATCCGGCTGGAGCATTATCAAGATCGATGCCAACACAATGGGTGCAAAATAAGATGCTATCTTCTTCCCGGAAGAAGAAACAGAAGCAATGTAAATGCAAAGGGCAAGTTTGGCAAATTCTGAGGGCTGGAAGTTAAATGGTCCAATGACAAGCCATCTTCTGGCACCAAGAAACTTTGCGCCAAATGAGGGAATAAGTACAAGCACAAGCAATATTATGGAAAGAAGGAAAATAACAGTGGCATACTTTTTCCAAACTCTATAATCAATAAACGAAAAGGCTGTCATCAGCACCAACCCAACTCCAAAGGCTATAAGCTGTTGCTTGATAAAAAAAAATCTATCCCCAAATTGCCTAAGTGCAAGTGGTGCAGATGCATCCGCAACTGCGAGAAGTCCAACGAATGTTAGGATCAAGGTATATACAATAATACTTCTACCCAAATGAGATCTTGGCTTAACATTTCTTATCTTTTTCATACTTATCCTAGACAAGGCGACTAAATAGTTGCAAGCCAAAGCCCAAATATGGCTAGTATAATCCCTGCCAGCCAAGCTCTCATAACGATCTTGGGCTCCTCCCAACCAAGAGCTAGGAAGGTATTGTGAAGGGGGGCTAAAGGCAGGATTGGTCTTTTAAGATACTTCCAGCCAAGTATTTGAATTGCCGATGATGCTACCTCAACAACAAATATCCCTCCAATAAATATCAAAGCTACGATGTTACCCGTTATAAGACCAATCACTCCAAGTGTGGCGCCGAACGAGAGAGCACCAGTGTCACCCAACCAAATTCTTGCAGGCCAAACATTAAAATACAGAAACGCCAAGAGTGCCCCCGACCAAAGAGCAAGAAAAAGGGTTAGTGGTGCATCTAGATTATTGGCAGCAATTATTCCAAAGGCTAAAACACAAATAAACAAAAGACCAGAAGATAATCCATCCAACCCATCAGTTATATTAAATGCGTTACAAAATGACACAACAACAAATGAAGCAAAAGGGATATACCAATATCCTAGCCTCAAAGTCAGATCAAAGATTGGAATATGCAAAATCTCTATTCCCATCACACAATTAAGATAAAACCCTATAAATCCTGCCAATGCAACTTGGACAAGAAACTTATCTCTCCTAGTCAGTCCAAACAACAGACCCATTCTGCCTTTCTTGGGCTTGCCAAAGATCTTCATGATATCGTCTGAAATTCCAAGCATTGCAAAAGAAAAATAAGTAAAAAAAATCAAAAAAATCTCATTCTTTACAGCATAACTACTTTTGATTGGTATTCCCATATGCTTTGTAATAACTAAAAGAACCGCAAAGAGTACAGAGCTTGTTAGGATAAGTAAAATCCCACCACCAACAGGAGTGCCGGCTTTCTTGTCGTGTAGTTTGTCAAATAAAGGAACCTTACCTTTTTTAGGAGCTTCCTTCCCTCTTATAAGCCTAAATTTATACAAAATATCAATAAAGGGAATTATAAGAATGCTGTTGATAAGGAAGGAAAAAAGAAACACACCAAGCACAAGCGGCATAGCGTTTTGTAAATTCATATCTATTAGAGATTATATTTGTCAATCAATAGTAAAACAAGTTTATCTAGATTAACCTTCCTTGATCCCTTAACAAAAATATCACAGTTTCCTATTAAAATTTTTTCCAATACTTTCCACGCATTCATGTAATCAGAGGCAAAATAGACTTTTTTGAGCAAACGAGAGGCAACCTTTCCGGTATGTTTTGAAAGATTTCCAACACAAATAAGGATTGGGTTATGTCTATAATACTTTTTGATAAAACTACCAACATCTTTATGATATTCAACTTCTCTTTCCCCAAGCTCAAGCATATCCCCAAGAACTACTATTTTCTTCTTTCTTTTGCTTATGCTAAAAAAATTCTCCAGGGCTACCTCAGCTGCCTTTGGATTACTATTATAGGAATCATCAAAAATTCTTATATTGCCCAACTCAACTATCTGCATCCTGTGTGACATTGGCGTAAATGATTCAAGTCCTTTTTTAATCGTCTTGATATCAACACCCAATAAATGTGCCGTGCACGCGGCAACCACAGCGTTTTCAACAAATTGACTGCCCATAACTGGAATTTCAATACGAACATTTTTTTTACCCAAGTGCAAATCAAACAAGGTAGTGTTTCTTTGTGTAACTTTCAGGTGATTAGCATAATAATTCCGGTCACCATACCAGACGACCTTACGCTTTGGTAATTTCCTTTCAAGTTTTCTTAGATATGGGCTAATGTAATTCAAAACAACTATACCATCTTGACTGCTTACCTTTTCTACTAATTTTGCCTTTTCTTTATAAACTCCATCAACATCTCCTAGATACTCGGTATGGGTGGGGTATATGTTGGTGATTATTCCAACATCCGGCACCACCATCCATAAATAAAAATCCATTTCTGATGGATACTCAATCCCCATTTCCAAGACCAGATACCTTGTCTTTGGAGAACATTTCAAAATTGTGGAGGGAATATTAAAGACAGGATCAATATTCGCAGCACTAAAGACTGTAGCCTTACTATATCCTAAAATGCTTGCCAACATCTCCTTTGTAGTTGTTTTTCCCGCACTACCTGTAATCCCAATCACACAAAGACCAAAAAATCTCTGGAGCACAAGAACGTAAATCTTGGCAACAACCCTCTTTACAGGATGAACAAAAAAAAGTCTAATTAATACCCTGATTTTACCTCTAGTACTAGTGGACTCACCAACTCTAACAACATTCCTATATGAAAATGGCAAATTTCTACCAGAGATAACTTTGAGAATATAATTTAGTGTCCCAATCAACATATCCTAAATCTTAAGAAGCATTACCTCCCGCTTAAACGAGTTACCCCTGTCTTTATAATCACTAAACATATCAAAAGAAGCGGTAGCTGGTGAAAGAAGAACCACTCCGCCTTTGGGAGTAACTTTCACAGAGGTTTTCACTATTTCTCTCATGCCACTTACGCCCGTCTCTATCACTTTTCCTCTATATCCAGCTTTCAAAAGAGACTCAAAGATAATATCTGATATTTTCCCCATCAAGATAACATTTCTAACCCTGCCAACCTTAACAATCTCTTGAGATAGTTCGTCATAACTTAACCCCTTATCTGACCCTCCAAGAATAAGGGTAATTGGCTCCTCAAAAGAAGCTACTGCCGCCATAGTAGTTTGGGGGTTGGTTGAAAATGAATCATTATAAAATTTTATTCCACCTACTTCTCTGACCAGCTCAAGCCTGTGTTCAAGTCCCTTGAACGAAAACACAACTTTTTTGATAGAATCCAGATCTGCCCCAGCAATGAAAGATGCACAACAACTAGCACATACATTTTCCCAATTATGTCTTCCTCTAAGGAGAAGATTTGATAGATCTCCCAGATTTACAACTTCTCCAATATTTAATATTAATTTACCGTCCTTGGCATAACAGCCTCTTACCCTTTTATACCTGCTAAAAAACAATTTATGCGACTTCCCCTCTGAGGCAAAATTCATTGACTTTTGATAATCTGAGTTAACCACAGAGTAATCATCCTCTGATTGATAGCGAACAATATTTTTCTTTGCCTTAATGTATTCCTCCTCGTCACGGTGCCAATCCATATGATCAAGAGTAATATTAAGTACCACCGCCACGTGTGGAGACCTCTCTAAATCAATAAGCTGAAACGAAGATAACTCAAGGACAACAACGCTTTTTTCATCTAAACTGGGTAGTAACTCCAATACCGGCTTTCCAATGTTGCCAGCAAGAAAGACATTTTTCCCACTTTCCTTTAGAATCTCGTAAATTAGAGTGCATGTCGTTCCCTTCCCTTTCGTCCCGGTAACCCCAATTATCATACCTTTGCACAATTCAAAAAAAACTTTTATAGCAGATGTAACTACTACCCCCCTTTTTTCTGCTGCAACTATCTCTGGAGAATATCTGTATACTGCTGGGGCTCTAAAAATAATATCATACTTATCCAAGCCCTCTAGATAATTATCACCCAAGACAATGTTTGCTTGCTCTTTCACCTTTCCATCAATCAACAATCCGGGGTTGCGGTCGAGTATAGATATCTCCGCTCCCGAACCAGACAAAAAGTTAAAAACATCACTCCCATTTATCCCCCATCCCAAAATCGCAATCCTCTTTCCTTTATAATTTCCCACTAAATCATATTTTAGCACTATGCAACAAGTGTATAATTAAGCCAAATGATTAGAATCTACAAAGATTTTCCTCTAGCAAAAAAAAATGCGTTCAAACTCGATGTAAAGGCTTACTGTTTCGTCTCTCTCAATCAAAAAAAAGATTTCCTAAGACTACCAAAATTAATTGACTTAAAATCATCCCCAGTTTATATACTTGGGCAAGGATATAATACATTCTTTAAGGGAGATTTTCAGGGAATAATAATCCATCCAAATATAAAAGGCGTAAAGATAGTCAAAGAAAGCAAAAACTTTAGTTGGATTAAGGTTGCCCAAGCTGAAGATTGGATCAAATTTGTAAAGTTTGCTGTCAGAAATAACCTCTACGGAATTGAAAATCTCACACTGATCCCTGGATCAGTGGGAGCGGCACCCGTGCAGAATATATCCGCATACGGACAAAGTTTAGAAGATACTTTGGTATCACTTACAGCATACGACATCATCGAAAATAGATTCAAAAAATTCAACAAAAGAGATTGCCAATTCTCCTACAGAGACAGTATATTCAAAAGAGAAAAAGGAAGATATATAATCACCGACCTAACTGTTAGGCTCTCCAAGAAACCAAAAATTAATCTTTCATACAACTCAAGGTATGGCGGCATAACTGACGAGCTTAAGAAATTTTCCCATCCTCCTTATAGTATTCAAGATATAGCAAGAGCTATTACCAGAATAAGAAAAAGGAAATTTCCAGACTGGAAAAAATACGGGACTGCTGGGAGTTTCTTCTTAAATCCAATTGTCACAAAAAGACAACTTCTTGAAATACAGAAAAGAGTTAAAGGATTAGAGTACTTTCCTCTAGAAAATGAAAATACCAGATCCAGACCAGATCAACCTTATGCAAAAATCCCTGCAGGATGGCTACTCGAAGAGATTGGTTGGAAAGGAAAAAGAATAAAAAATGTAGGCACTTCACCAAATCAAGCGCTTGTTGTGGTATCTTACGGAAATGCCACACCTGACGAAATACAAGATTTTACCCAAAAAATGCAATCCGAATTCCAAAAAGCCTACAAGATTAAACTTATTCCAGAAGTAAACATCGTCTAAAATCTTCCTACTACACCCTAGATAATTGTCACCTTTGAGCCCCTTTTCAGTCTGTGCCTTGATGCGAACCCACTCTCAGCCTCCAGTACATAAACCCAGAAATACTTCCATAATAATATTCGAAATGGCTTTATACCACAATAAATCCTTATAATTCTTAATTTCTTATCTACGAGGACAACATCTATTGGGGTTTTCACAAAAAACGTATGTACTCCAAATGGCGAGAAAAAAAAGACAGGCTCACGCCTGCATATCAAACCCACGATCGAGCCAAGGAATCCCAAAGACTTTGCCTTCACAGTCATTTTTCTTAATTGCCAAAATCCTTACCAGTACCAATGTGACCATCAGAACCAATAAGAAGCTCTCCCAATTTATTGACAAGCTTCTTCGCGTGCTCGCGGCTCATCCCAATCCTTGTGACTATTCTTACCTGATTTGTCGAGCCTACCCTTTGGGCTACATCTAAAACCACTCCATCAGAATTTATAGTCATAAGAATATTATCAGTATATAAAACTGGTGTCGTATCTAAGTTTAGATTAACCTCCTGTGCAATCTGTTGTTTTTTGCCTTTATTTGTATCCAAAAATACTCACCCCCAATCTCAACATTCCACTCAACAAGGTTTACACAACCAATCTATAATAACCTTCTAATATCTTTTACTGTCAAATATTATCAATATGAAATTCTAAATTCACCAACATCTTGGGGCTGAAGCTTGACAATACTGCCATCCTCGTCTGTTCTATAAACATATACTTTATTTTTTGCCTGAAGCGTTACCTCATACCCAGTCGTTATAACCTGAGCACACATGTTACCCCTATCTGGGATTCCCAAACACGAATTTGGCCACTCAGCTTTTCTTATATCCATCACCAAAATCTCATCTTCTGCAATCGCCAATCTGTCAGATATGTCATTTTTAATAATCTCCACAATCTTTCTTTCAATTGGATTTTCTGCCCCATAGTTCTTTGAGACTTGAGCGGTCTCCACAAAAACCTTTCCGTCCGCCATACATTGACGTGGGTAAGATTCTGCAATTGGATATCCTAGTCTTGCACACTCCTCAAATGAGCTAACTTCCTTAATCCCTGCACTTCGACCTCTAATGACAATAATAATTCCCAAAATACCAGCAATAAGGATAACCAGCAAAAATAAAATCTTTATTTTCATATCGAAATTAAAAGATTAAACATCTAAATTCATTATGTTAAATTCATCTTGGGCAATAGACCATTAATCCAATTGTTTCACAATCTCCTTTGTCCATAAATAGCTTTCACCCGCGCCCATCACCACAACAACATCGTTCTCTTTCAAAATCTTTGGCACAAGTGTGACAATCTGCTTGACGGACTTCAAGAATACGGCATCTTTATGGTTAGACTTATTAACTATATCGTTGCCACTAACGCCAAAAGTTTCACTATCTCTTGCCTTGAAAATTGGCCCGACGATCACCTTGTCGGCAACCTCAAAAACACCTTTGTAACTACTCAACAGAGCCTTGGTGCGGGAATATGAATGCGGCTCAACAATACAAATTATACGATGAAAAGGGTGCCTCTGGCGAATTGCCTCCAGTGTCACCTTTATTGCTGTGGGGTGATGTGCGTAATCATCATACACTATAATTCCTTTTTTATCATAAACTTTTTCAAATCTTCTTCCAAGCCCGTTGAACTTAACCAAAGTTCCTTTTATTTTGCTTGATGGAATTCCGTACAGTCTTGCCACAATTATAGCCGCAACAGCATTGGAAACATTATGCTCACCAGTCAAGGATAGAGAAAAAATTCCATCTAACCCCAATTTATTAGAATGAACCCTGAAATTACTTCCCTCTGCTAATTTATCCACAATCTTAACCGAAACAAAATCAGAAAGAGAATCTAATTTTCTTTCTTGCGAAGAAAATCCCACAAAATTGATATCAGTCCTACCTTTTACTAAATCATATAATCTAATAACGCCCGGGCTATCAAGATTGAGGACAACATTTTTTCGACCACTGCTAAGCTCAATAAACTTCTTAAAACTCGAAATCAGACTATTTTCATCTTCAAAATAATCGGGGTGGTCAAATTCTATATTATTTACCACGGCAGTTGATGGATTATAATCAAGAAATTTCTCGTAAAACTCATCTGCTTCTATAATAAAATTTTCGGAGTTTCCAACCCGATAATTTGCCTCCCATTTGGGGACTGTAGCGCCAATAATTACACTAGGATCAAGACCGGCCTCCTCAAAAATCATAGAGATCATAGCCGTAACAGTTCCCTTACCGTGCGTTCCTGATATTGCTACAACATCCTTATCCTCCAGAAGATATTTGCCAACAAACTTGTTCCATAGAATCGCCTTTCCCTGATCTAAGGCTCCCACATACTCCGGATGATTTGCATTTGTATATAAAATAGCTGGCGATACTACTAACAAATCACAACCAGAAAGGTGCGAGACGTTGTGACCCAAATCAATCCGAATTCCTAGCTTTTTGATTTTGTCTAAGTACGGAGTCGATACTTGACTGTCACAACCGCTAACTATGTAACCCTGCTTCTGAGCAATAGCGGCAACTCCCGAAATTCCGCTACCTCCCAGACCCATAAAATGTATCTTCTTTATCCTCATGCCCTCTCCTTAAGTGTCAAAATCTTACCATCAAGTGCAAACTTAGTAGCCAACTTATCAGACCATAAATATTCGATGCCAGCATAATTCATGGATTTTTCATGGCCTTTGCCACAAATTACAATGGTATCTCCGGGAGAGGCTATCTTGTTTATAGCAAACCATATGGCCTTGCCTCTGTCGGGAATTTTATAATAAGTTCCAATTCGGCCAGCGTCTCCCGACACCGTCTTCTGGCGAGCCCCTTCTGCAATTTCATCAATAATTTTTTCAGGATTTTCGTTTCTAGGATCTTCAGAAGTAAAAATACTAATATCAGCAAGACTTACCGATATCCTCCCCATCATTGGGCGCTTATTGGTGTCCCGCTCAGCAGCACACCCAAAAACAGATATTAGTCTTCCTCGTGTTTTTTCTCTTAGATACCTCAACACCTTTTTTAGAGAATCAGGGTTATGAGCAAAATCTATATAAATAGAAAGACTTCTGTCATTTGATACTTTTTCTAATCTACCCTCAATTCTAGGTATCTTTGAAAGCCTTTCTGAGACCATGTCCCAAGAGACTCCATATAGCCTTGCCACACAAACAGAAGCCAAGATATTTTGAAGATTAAAATTACCAATAAGTGACGCCGACATGTTGTGGATTCCTGAAGAGTCTCTTATCGAAAAGTTCAGCTTTTCGCCTGTCTCCCCACGATCGATTAGGAAATAATGGGCATCTTTTCTCTTTGTCGAGTAAGTTATTACCTTACCGATACACTTTTTAAGAATGTATCTGAAATGCCTGTCATCAGCATTAAGCACTGCATTTGGGACGCCATCAAAAAGCTTTGCCTTTGCAGCAACATAATTTTTCATGCTTTTGTGATAGTCAAGATGCTCATGAGAAATATTTGTAAAAACTGCTGTATCAAATTTGATTCCAGCAACTCTCTCTTGGTCCAACCCGTGAGACGTAACCTCAATAACAGCATACCTGCACCCTTCCTTGACCATCTCCGAAAGCAATTTATGAAGAACAATTGGCTCGGGATTGGTAACATGCAATCCAGTATCAATCCTTCTTCTGCCTATTATTGCTCCATTGGTGCAAATAAGACCCGTTTTCCTCACTTTGTTAAGCAAATGGTAGATAATTGTAGATGTTGTAGTCTTTCCCTTTGTGCCTGTAACACCAATAATGGTTAGCTTCTTGGCGGGATCACCATGCCAAAAAGAGGCTACTTCAGAAAGTGCCATTCTTGAACTGAGGACCTTGATGTAGCATATATCTTTCCAACTGGGGTCGGGTTCCTTCTCGCCAATTACTGCAACAGCTCCTTTCTTCATGACATCACTTATAAACTGATGCCCATCGAATCTTTCCCCTCGTATCGCTACAAATAAAAAATTTTTTCCAATTTCTCTTGAGTCAGAACTTATCCCATCTATTTCGACCGAAGTCTCGCCAAATACCAACGATTGATCAAGACGACCAATAATCCGTGAGAGTTGCATAAAAACTATTCTACAAGTTTGATAACCGCTCCTAGTCTGCTGAGATTTTCAGAGAATTTTGGATGTCCGCGATACAGCGCATCGGCATTTAAGATAGTTGTCTCACCTTCTGCAATCATCGCAGCCATAACATATGACACTACAGCACGGATAATATACGGCGCTTCAATCACAGCACCTCTAAGCTTTCTTCCACCCATCACAATTATCCTGTGAGGATCAGCCATTATTATCTCTGCCCCCATCTTTATAAGCTCACTTGTCCAAAAAAGACCAGCCTCATACATCCAATTGTGAAAAAGTACGTAGCCTGATGGGGCCGCAAGAGCTAGGGGTACAAAGATAGGCAGAAGATCAACAGGAAGTGCAGGCCAGGGCTGTGGCCTTATGACATTTGTCTTCTCAACTAGATTCCCAACTATTTTAATATCCTGGCCAGCCCGTACTAAAGCGGTATCCGACTTAAACTCTACCGCAATATTAAACTTCTTAAACTCGTTCACTATCATCTTTAGATGCTCGGGAATGGCATTGTGAACTTTAATTTCGCCACCAGTTACAGCACCAAGAGCAAGAAAAGTTGTAATCTCATAATGGTCGGGGAGAAGAGTATACTCAACCCTACTGGCTAATTCAGCCCCCTCAACATCTAAAACGCTTGAACCCACACCAGATATCTTTGCACCCGCTTTTATAAGGAAATTACATACATCCTGACATTGGGGCTCAGAGGCAGCTCCTACTAACCTTGTCTTTCCCGAACTACCAACTGCAAGCATTAAAAGATTGGTTGTAGCTGTCGGGCTCATCTCAGTAAGCCAAATTACCGATTCACGTTTTCTTGAGATGTGCATTTTTATACCAGTTTTATTTTCGTCTATCTCAACTCCAAAGTCCTTAAATACCTTGTATATTGGTTCAAGAGATCTAAATCCCAATGTACACCCTCCAGGAAAATCCTCAGTATCGACCTTACCAAACCGAGAAAGAAGCGCCCCCCACAAAAGTGATGTCCCTCGCATATTTCCCAGATCATCCTTCGTGAGTTTATCAAAAGAAACTGTTCTATTATCGATAACCATCTTATTTCCTTTTCTATCCCAATCAATCACACTTCCAAGCTTCATCATAATCCTAACCAACCGGTCAACATCGCTAATATCTGGTACATTATTTAGTGTGACAAGCCCTTTGATAAGAAGAGTACAGGGAAGTACATGAACCGCAGAATTTTTGCTTCCTGAGGGAAATATCTCGCCTGATAGAACTTGTCCTCCTTGAACCTTGATATTCATCTATTCAACTATTCTAACATAGCTAATCAACATCCGGCTGAATTCCAAAATATAAAAAAAGGTCCTTGGCAATCGCATACCATAAGGGGGCAGCTGTTTCAGATGCCCAAGGGGAACTCTGCGGCTCACGCAAAGTTACAAGCATTATAAATTTTGGATCATCATACGGAGCAAAACCAATAAAACTGGCGATTGTCTTGTCCTCATCATAGTGCCCTTCGATCGGAATCTGGGCTGTTCCTGTTTTACCTGCCACCTTAAACCCTCGAGTGTGGGTCCATTTAGATTCACCATTCTTGACCGCCTCAACCATCATTGCCACAGTCTCAGAAGCTGCCTTCTCTGATATTACTCTCTCCCCATCTCCAGTCTTTACCTCATACTCCCATTGGTCATTTTTGAATTTTTTAACCACATGAGGCCTGCTACTTACTCCGTTGTTGGCAATAATTGATACTGCCTTTACCATCTGGATTGGAGTAACAGCTACCCCCTGGCCAAAACTTGCAGTTGCCACATCTATTTCCCTCCATTCATTCCTCCCCCTTAGTCTGGGAGAAAATTCACCTTGCAAATCAATGCCCGTAGTCACCCCAAAACCGAATTTCTGAAGATAATCATATAGCCTCTCTGCACCCAATCTCCTACCAACAAAGCTCATTCCAACATTATCTGAATTAACTATCACCTGGGTCATCGTTGAACCTGGATGGTACTTATTATTCCATGTCTTGATAAAGTATTTATCTATCCTTAATGGTCCATCACAGATATCACAAACAGTATCAGGCTCAACTACTTTTGCATCCAGTGCCGAAGCCATCACAATGACCTTAAAAATAGATCCTGGCTCAAATGACTGAGATATTGCTGGGTTGATGAAATATTCATCCCCAAAGAGATAGTATCTAGACGGATCAAAGCTAGGGAATGATGCCATAGCATATATTTCCCCAGTCTTGGGGTTAGCAACTATTGCAGTAGCAGCTCTAGCCCCATACTTTTGTACCCCTTCGTTTAACTTCTTTTCAACAACCAACTGGATATACTTATCTATTGTTGTAACAATATCCATTCCATCCAGAGAAATTAGCTTTTGATATCCACCAAACAATATCGGACTTCCGCGCGCATCCGCGTCTTGAGACAAAAACCCTTTTCTACCAGAAAGCATCTCATCATAATATCCCTCCAATCCAAAATAACCCACACTCTCCCCTGACTCATCTTTTCCTAAAAACCCCAATAAATGGGCAGATGATGACCCTTCTGGATAAAATCTTGATTCTTCTTTTTCAAAATCTAACCCCTCTATGTCTAGTTTTTCTATTGCCTCCTTTTGGACATCGTTTATTCGTGGCACCAAGCTAACCCAATACAAATTTCTCCTCTCCAACAGCTCTCTAATCCTTTCTACCTCCGAATCTTTTTCTTTCTTTTCTGCAAGACGGGGATTATCAACAGAAATTACCTCAACTATCTTCTCGGCAACATCCTTTGCATCCCCTGCGAATTTTTTGGGATTGGCAATAAGGTTCCAAACCTGACCACGGGCAACTAGCCAACTGCCATCTCTTGCAAATATCTCTCCTCTTGAAGCGTCAATAACAGAGCTTTTCCTATGTTGCATGGATGCCGTCTGTGACAATTCGGATCCTTTTACTACTTGCCAATAGAAAAGACGCACAATAGAAAAAACAAACATAAAAATATAAAAGAACAATATAACCAGAAAACGTGGTTTGCTCATACTAATCTAGCGTAAAGAGGCAAACGCATCAGATTCGCTGATATAAATAATTTTTGAGGGCTTTGAAAAACCTAAGTTTTGAGAGCTCTCAAGTAGAGAATTCAACGACATCTTACTGACAATGTATCGAGTAAGCTCTTCATTTTTGCTGGAAAGCTCCAAGTATTCCTCCTCAAGCGAAGCTAACTTACTCCCACCGGAAGAAATATGTATTGTATAGACAATCTGAAGGCAAGAAAAAAGTAGCAGCATCAAAACAAACAACAACTTTAGGCTAATCCTTATAGATTTGGTTTTTCTTCTTGACATATTCTCTTTTTAATACATCTTAATTTGGCACTACGTGATTTTGGGTTTAAAGCCACCTCCTTTTCACTTGGCACAACGGGTTTTTTTGTTATAATCTCTGCTAGCCCCTCATTTTCGACTCTTCTAAAGAAATTCTTAACTATAGTGTCTTCTCCTGAATGAAAGGAAATGACAACCATCCTCGCGTCTTTATTCAAGTAACTGAAGGATTTTGCCAGAGCTACGTTGAGATTATCCAGCTCGCTATTCACTGCAATCCTTAGCGCCATAAACACCTTAGTTGCAGGATCAATTTTCCCGGATTTAAGACCAACTGCTCTCACCACCTCGATCAGATCCCCAACTACAGCGAATTTTTTTTCTTCCCTATGCTTTACAATCTCTACAGCCAATTTCCTCGCAGTGTGATTGCCCACAACTTCAGAAAACATGCTCTCAAGCTGTGATTTGCTAAGGACGTTAAGAAGCGTTGCGGCCGTTACTGCCTGAGTGCTTCTATTAAGCCGCATGTCTAAGGGTGCGTCATGGTACCTAAAGGAAAAACCTCGATCTCTCTCCTCAAAATGAAAAGACGAAACACCCAAATCAAAAAGCACTCCATCCACACTTTCAATACGATGATACTTAAGAACCGCATCTATATCCCTAAAGTTAGCATTAGCAAGCAAAATGCTTCCAAAACCTTTGGAAGCAGGGCAGGCTTGTCTTACTCTCGCTTCTGCTATCTTTATGACCTCGGGGTCAGCATCAATTCCCACGACATTCACCCCTCTTTTTGCAATCTCAATAGTATGTCCGGCAAATCCAACTGTAGCATCTAAAACCCAAGTGCCATGTAAACGTGCCAAATACTCTATATCTAAATATTCCAATGCCTCCGATAACAAAACAGGCTCATGGTATTTTTCAACCTTCATGCCCAGATTTTTGTTTTGCAATCTTTTCAATTAACTTCTCGGCAACCTGACTTATTTCCTCTTCCTTCTTTTGCCACCTCTCACTGTTCCAAATTTCAGCCCTATCGCCCAAACCAACAAACACAACATTCTCACTAAGACCCCCGTAATCGCGCAAGATCTTAGGAATCACAAATCTTCCTTGGCCATCTAATTCAACCTCGAAAGCAGAACCCATTATAAACCTATCAGTATCCCTCACAGGGCTGGTAATAAATTCACTCTTTGCGGTAAGTCTATCTAAAATTCCTGTCCAATTATCTTTTGAGACAATTACTAAGCATCCCTCATACCACTTTGCCACAACACAAACATTCTTAAGTTCTCTCCTAAATTTTGCCGGGACAGGACATCTTCCCTTCTCGTCTAATTTTGTTTGATATTGTCCAAGAAGCATAATTATTCACCACTTTATTCCACTTTTAACCATTCTGATATATTTTAGAAAGCAAGTCAAGTCAAAGAATACCCGAATAAGATATCTAAAATATGTCAGTTAAAGAAGACTACTTTAGAAGTGCATAGATTCCAAGGCCTTTGCTAGATTCACTCCAACCTTGATCGTAGACGTATACCTTACCATCTTCAAATATGCCCTGACCATTATCGTCAGAAGACGAAAATACCCCATAGGGACCTATGATCTTCATCGGGTCAAACGGGTATCCATCGGGTATTCCCAACGTCTCCATAACAACAAAGAAGTTTTTGCTTTCGCGAGGCATATACTTGAAAACGCCATCAGAAGAAACTATCTCGTTAGCCCCCTTCTTCATTACAAAGTCTGTCTCAAGCTTCGCTAGCAGTTTTTTATCCTTATCGCGAAACCACAAAGTAAGGCCACCCTTTTCTACACCTTCATCGTAACGAAATTTTCCAGAGGATTCTGAGCCCAAAAGAATACTGGTCTTATAAGACCCACTAGTTATATCAATATTATCCCCAGAACTTCCTTGTGCTACCTTTCCTGGAACCTCGTACAGAAACTGAAAGTCCATATATACTGCTTTATTGATCTTGATTTTTTCAACTTTCAGATCAAGATAATGCCCATCAGACGTAGGAGTAAGTGATATGATGGGCAACTCCTGTAGACTCAGCTTCATGAGATCTTGACCATCGTCACTTTTAACCACAGCTTTGGGTCTAAAAACAAAATAGACAGCTACAATTGCTACTACACCCAAACAAAATATAAAAATAGGCATAAACTTCTTCATAAGCCTTAAATGCTAATTATGTCAAAATTCAGCTAAATTGGATAGCCTCTCTATTAAATGGTACCAAAATCTATTTTAATTTCAAAGACAGCCAACTAGATAATTTTCCAACACTCACTCTTTGCTGAGCCACCGTGTCCCTGTCGCGAATTGTCACCGTATCATCCTCTAGAGTCTGATAATCGACGGTTATACAGTATGGTGTACCAATTTCATCTTGCGAAAAGTATCGTTTTCCAATATTTCCTCGCTCGTCATAAGCAACCATAAATCCTTTTCTTAGTTCCTCATATATTCTTCTTGCCTTAGTCACAAGATTTTCTTTATTTGCCAGAAGAGGAAAAACAGCAGCCTTAATTGGTGCAAGCTTTATGGGCAATCGCAATACTACTCTATTCCTCTTGTCATCTTCATGAAAAGAATCTATAAGAATGATTGTCAGTGTACGACTAATCCCAAAAGTTGGTTCTATAACATGAGGAATAAAACGTTCCCCACTCTCAGGATCAAAATACCTCATATCCTTTCCAGACTTCTGCATATGATTCCTTAGATCAAAATCTGTCCTATAAGCCACAGCGTATAGCTCCTTATAACCCCAAGGCAACCTATATTCCAAATCCTCAGTCCTTTTCGAATAATGAGCTAGCTCTTCTTTTGTATGTGCCCTCCATCGTAAGCTACTTTTTCTTATACCAATCATCTCAGCAAATTGCTGGACCTGATCTTTCCAATATTCAAAGTATTCCATCCACTTGTCTTCTGGGACAAAATATTCAAACTCTGCAAGATCAAATTCCAACGTCCTAAAGGTAAATTTACCCATTGTTATCTCATTCCTAAACGCTTTTCCAATCTGAGCCAGTCCGAACGGAAGCTTTGGATGAATTGAATTAATAACATTTGAAAAGTTTACAAACATCCCCTGAGCATTTTCTCCCCTTAGGTAAACAGTAGATTTTCCTTCAGTTATTATTCCAACACTTGTCTCAAATAGCTGGTTAAAATTACGGCTTTGTGTCCAATCTTTTCCACCGCATTTGGGACAGGTTATTTTGTTTTTAGCAACTATCTCGTCAAGCTCTGACGGTGACAATCCTTCTACAGACTTCTTAATCGAGTCTTCAATCAAATGATCGGTCCGTGTACGGTAGCGACAGTTTTTACAATCGATCATCACATTTGTGAAATTCTTGGTATGACCCGAGGCTTCCCAAACCTTAGGACTCATAAGGATGCTTGATTCTATCGGGTGTATATCGTCTCTTGATTCAACAAAAAAATGCCACCAGGTATCAGAAATATTCTTCTTAAGCATCGTCCCCAACGGCCCAAAATCATAGGTGTTAGCCAACCCGCCATAGATTTCGCTTCCGGGGTATACAAACCCTCTTCTCTTAGCCAAACTGGCAATTTTTTCAACTATATCCATTTACCTTTGTATTCTACAATTGAAACAACAAATAATCCAACCTATTCTTCCCCGCTCTCAAGTTCCAAATTCTTTATCGCCGGTAGACTACTATTTGTAACTGCCTGCAATTCTCCCCACATCCCGTAAGTATTATCAATGATTTTCCTAATTTCCTTTTCTTCCCTTGCCCACTTTATATTAAAAAACCTCTTCTCCCTTTCTATTCCCTCACTAAGGAGAGTAAACGAATCTACAATTGCTTCTATACGTTGTCTAAACTCATTCCCTGTCAAATACTGATAGAGTACTTCCTTTTTATCATTCTTGCCAATGTGTGCAGATCTTTCGAAATAAATATGAATAAGGTCAAACCTCAAAGCCGTAGCGATTGCCAAGACAAAACGCCTTTTTGTAATCCATACCCTATCCCTGTAGACAAAGGTATCCAACCATTCAGGGGCATCCTCAACAACAAGGACCGCAAGCTCCGCCTTTGCCTGCCTTTGGTCATCACGAAGCTTTGAAATCCACGAATTACTCCATTGAGCATTTTTGGATTCCCAAAGAATTGTTCCACAATGCCGGCCTTTTTTGTCAATCACTCTCTGGATAATATCAGCTCCTCTTTGCCCTTTCTTGACTTCTTCTATCTTGTCATCTGTAAATTCCCTTCTTAGAAGATCTTCAATCTCAAGCTCCATCACTTCCCCTTGAATTTGCTGCGATCCTTGTGAAGCTTTTCTCCTTGCCTTCTCCAAAGCTTCCATCAGATCAGATATTTTCTTGTCCTTTTCTAAATCCTTTAGCTTATGCTCTTCAGTAATCTGTTCAAGAATCTTTGCCTCAATTGCTTTTTTTTCATCAGCTAGCCTCTTTGCTAACTCGTCATCAAGGGACTTCCTTGCCCTTTCTATCATTTCCTTTTCTTTTTGAATTTCTTGTTCTCTCTTAAGTAATAACTTTGCCTTGCGTTCCTCCTCCTCAAGACGCGATTGCAATTTCTCTTTATATTCCTCCTCAATCTGCTTTGTAATAGACGTACGAATACTCTCCTCAATTTGATGCCTGATGGCATCGGTTACCTCAAATTCGTGATTGCATTTTGGACATCTGACCAAACTTAACGCAGACATAGCAAATTCTAGCACAAAAAAGTTATTTGTTTGAAAAGATAGACTTTCCAACCCTAATTGTATTGATGCTCTGGCTTAGTACATCCTCAAGAACCGCTTCCTCATACTCCATCGGTCTTCCAGCCGGCCAAAATCCAAGCGCGACAAGTACATCATAGATAAACTCCTTACGAATCTTCTTCAATCCAATGTTACTCTGAACTTTCCTGAGATAGTTAAGCAGAAGGTCAAAAATGTATTCATTCCTTTCACCTTCATGCATAAATTTGTCAATAACTTCGATGAAAAAATATGCAAGCGATGCTCTTGCCAAGCTTTTTCGAGTTGGAATAAATACTTCAATTGGCTCTACCTCTCTAAGTAGATCTAACCCCTTTGATTTGGCAACTAAAAACCTAGAATGACAGAAAATCTCAAGAGCACTTCTTTTCCTGCTCTTCGGCCTTCTCACTCCCTTCGCTAGAAGGGTAATCTTACCATGCTCTCTGCTAAAAATTTTAACTATCCTATCTGCCTCGGAATAATTTATGCGTGAAAGGACAATCCCATCACAAATGTAGTTTCGTAAGGCCATTTCAACGGGCTAAATCTTAATTTTTATTTCTTTGTCAGTTGAAAGATAAAATTCTTCAGACTTTTTTCCAACGGTCAAGCTATACCTAGGTTTATCTTTCCCTGGTTGCTTCTGAATCAAAAGCCTATAATAATCGGTCACTTTTATCGGAAGCTTATACCTCAATGTCAATTTTGCCACCCCTTGGGGCCGCAAGTGAAATGAGCCAGCAAAAACAGTTTTTTCCAGCTCTTCATAAGGACTTTCTACTTTTTCAGCACCATCGAAACTCAAAAGCTCGCTTCCTTTTGGTACATAAATTCTTACATGGTTGGGGAGAATTGAATTCAACCATCCATCTTGCTTCTCTGGGTTTTTGTAAGTAATCTCAAGAATTTTCTCTACATTCCCATCCTTTGAGATCCTAATATCCTGCATCACATCTTGAACAACATATAAATTTGATTTCCTCCCTCCAAGGTTTGCATCATTAATATGCAAGTAGTCTCCATCATACTCCTTAATATCTCCACCCAATCCAAAGCCATTCACGGCTTTTTGCATTTCATCATCCAAAATAAAAACCAAAACATGCTTTTCAGCTACCGATCTAATTGCCGCTTCAAATAATTTAGGTAGTTTATCTTTCGGCTGTCCCAGTGTATTAGAAAGAATTGAATTCATAAGAGGACCTATTATCTTTTTCCTGTTATCATAATTGGGAGGGGCATAAACAATTTTACCCGGTTCATTTTCGCTCCAAACAATCGCCCCTTCTTGATCAGCAAAACTTTCAAGCTCGTAAATTACCTGGGGACATTTACACTCCGGTACAATTTCAGTACTGAAATTGCCATAGCCAGGAACCCCAATTGGACCTATAACCTCAAGTATATTTACCAAAAGTTGGGTATCCACAGCAATTATTCCATCAATATCATCCATCCCAACCTTGGTCACCTCAGAAGAAAAAGTTTTCATCGAGATTCCAAAGTCAGGACTCCAGTTCATATCTCTCAATCTAAATTTATTGTTACCAATATAAATTCCTTTCAGAAGCTCAGCAAAAACTCTCGGTGCGGCAATCGAGGGACGATAATTCTTATCAAGCGAATATATGTCGCTGGAAACTACAGGATCAAACTTGCCATCCTTCACTCTTGCAATAGAGTACGCTGTCAAAAATCCCCCTGTTGGCCTCAGCTCCTTATCGTTCTGAAAAAGTACAAGATATGTCCTCTCCTCTCCTATTCCAATAAGGTATGGCGCTATTTCCAAAAGCGGCTTCCCATTCTTCACAAAAGATGAGGCCGTCTGGAACATATCAAATAATTTAACTAAATTGTTTCTAACCTCAATATCTTGAAACTTCTCGGGGTAGATTTGGGGGTCAATATAAGAAAGCTCCCTGTCAATTAGATCTAATTTAGCAATCAGCTGATCAGATACCGGAATGAGATCGGGGATTGTCTTCACAATAAAATCAATCCTATCTTGGGTTGTTTCTTCCCCACTCTTTGCCTGGGATGATGAAGAAGAAAACCCAATTATATCAGCATAAGGTTCGACTGCTTTTATAACTATTTCAGCTGCATCTATCCCATAAAGAGAGGCTTCGATCGCATGTCTGCCATCATCTATATACCTCCCGATCAGAGGGACAAATCTCAAAAAAGAGATGTAAGAATATGATTTCTTAAGCCCAATTACCTCCTCCCTTGTCTTACCCAACTGAGTTTTTATTTTTTCCAGGTCTTGCTCTTTGGCAATAGACACAAGAAGGTCAACTGAGGATTTTACAGATAAAGCCTTTTTGTAAACCCCAAAAGATAAAAATGCAACCACAAAGATAATTGAAAGAAGTGTAATTAAACTAGAAATAGATAGAAGCCGCCTCATCCTCAACTTCTTGGATGCACTTTTCTTTCCTCCGCCACCATCATGATTGGTATCCCTCCCAGACGGAACTATTTGAGGAATCAAGACCTCATCATTGGAAGTGACCCTTGAGCCTCCACTGTCTTCACCTAGACCAATTTTAGGAATAGAATCTTGCATATTCTAGACAGCCCCCTTGCCTGAAATCATCACCCAAGGAGTTTTCAAAAGAATGAGTATATCAAAAATAATAGAGCGTTTTCTAGCATAATAGGCATCCATTTGTATCCTCTTGTCAAATGCCACATCACTTCTTCCACTAACCTGCCAATAGCCTGTAATGCCTGGCTTGACCTTCAATGCTTCCTTGACATACTTTTCCGTACCGGGAAATTTCCTTTGCTGTTCCTCTAATTCTTCTCTAAGATATGGCCTTGGTCCAACAATGCTCATCTCACCTCTAAGCACATTTACAAGTTGAGGTATCTCATCAATTGAGTGTTTACGTATAAACTTTCCAATAGGAGTAACTCTTGTGTCATTTCTGACTTTATATGTGCCACTCGTATGCTTCTCAACATAGACGTGACGGTACCTGGGATCACTTTTCTCTAACTTATCTGCACCAACCATCATTGATCTAAACTTAAAAAGCCGGAATTCCTTTCCACCCTTCCCAACCCGAAGCATATGGGAATTAGAGGTCTCAACCAAAATCGGTCCCGGCGAAGTCACTTTAATTATAATTGCCACAACAAGCATAACAGGGGAAAATAAGACAAGAAGAAAAAGTGACCCGAAAATATCAATTAACCTTTTTACAATGTCGTAAAACATAGACGGGCAGGCGAATTATACTATTTTTTCAAAAACCATCAGCTCTTTATACATTTTTTCTATATTCAATCAAGTCAAGGATAAATTTCTTGATTTAACTATCTTTAGTACTTCCCCAACCTTCCCAGATTCAGACTTATCGCAGACCAGCAAAGCATCTCCTGTATCAACAACAACTAAATTGTCAACCCCAACC
>QZGF01000036.1_pt1 | contig 54894 bp, 74 predicted proteins | sample 1990021 | NCBI WGS metagenome assembly QZGF01 (sample SAMN10076523, study PRJNA491371) | Subsurface metagenome, whole genome shotgun sequencing project. | isolation source: subsurface fracture fluid from borehole BE326-BH2 | place: South Africa: Beatrix Gold Mine | collected 2015-06-18 | reverse complement strand
AAGGTTCTCTGTGATAGGCAAAGAGTCTTCCAAGTCAAAAGGCTTGCCAACAAAGCGTGCACCTGACGTGTGGGATTCTGCGGCATTTTCAAGCATTTTCCTCGCTTCGAGTTTTTCCTGCTCCCAAGCATTGTCCACGCCCGCCCACACGCAGGTAACGCAAACCGTTAGGCAACTAAAACAATGTGGTCTTATTACGGAAGTAAAAGCAAAGTCATCCGCCATTACCCGCCCCCGCAATACGGGAAGGTCATCGAACCTTTTGCTGGAACGGCTCAATATGCCATGCGGTTTTTTGACCGTGAAGTTTTGCTCGTGGACAAATACGAAGTCATTGTCAGAGTTTGGAAGTGGTTACAGCAATGCTCTCCCGCCGATGTGCTGGGCTTGCCACGTTTGAAGTGCGGCGAAACAACTGATAATTTCAAGTTTGATTGCATTGAAGCCAAGTGGTTTGTAGGCATGATAATTGTCGGAGCTCCAACACAGCCAAAGAAAACAGCAAGCCGATGGAAAACAGTTATCCGCCCGAACACGCAAAACTACAAACTACAATTTGCCGCTGATAATCTTTGGAAAATCCGCCATTGGGAAATCAGACAAGGCGATTACACCGAGATTGAAAATCAGGAAGCCACTTGGTTTATAGACCCACCATATCAAACAGGCGGCAAGTATTACGTTCACAGTAAAGTTGATTATGTCCACCTTGCAGAATGGTCACGCTCTCGCATGGGCGAAGTGATTGTCTGCGAAAATACAAAGGCTGATTGGTTGCCTTTTGTCCCATTGGCTGAAATGCACGGCAATCGTTACCGCACAACCGAAGCGGTCTTTACGTTGCCTAACAAAGCGTGCACCCGACAGGGGCAGGTCGCGCCTCAATTTGAGAACTTTGAATAATTTAGTGGTCTTGCGTTCTCGCCCCTGCGGGTAACGCAAACCGTTAGCCAGCTTATCTATATATCAAAGCCGAATGCAGTAAAATTGGGGACGAGAAGGAGCAATCCTATGAGTAGCGTCCAATTATCTAAACAGCGTTCCCCTAGAAACCGAACAATAACCATCACAAAAGATGACCGAATAAGGCTTTTACCGAAATTAATTACTGAACTACCTAAATCTCCTCTTAAATCCATGATACAGGGGACAATTCATGGCGATTACAATGAATGGGTAAGAGTTTTGCCTTTTCACCAGGTAGATTTGTTATTTCTTGACCCTCCATACAACCTTGATAAAACTTTCAACGGAAATAGATTTTCACGACAAAGCGTTGAAGACTATACAAAATGGCTAGACGGTGTTTTGGAAAAAATCAAGCCATTACTAAAACCAACCGCAAGCATTTATATCTGCGGTGACTGGTTTAGTTCAACCTCCATTTTTGAAGCCGCATCCAAACATTTTATTGTGAGAAATAGAATTACATGGGAAAGAGAAAAAGGGCGGGGGGCAAAATCTAATTGGAAAAATTCCAGTGAAGATATTTGGTTTTGTACGATGTCTGATGAATACACCTTCAATGTTGAAGCCGTAAAACTTCGCAGAAAAGTAATTGCGCCGTATAAGGTTGATGGCAAGCCAAAAGATTGGCAAGAAAGCACAGAAGGAAACTATCGAGATACTCATCCGTCAAACATTTGGACAGATATAACGATTCCTTTTTGGTCTATGCCTGAAAATACAGACCATCCTACTCAAAAAAGTGAAAAACTTTTGGCAAAGATTATTTTAGCGAGTACAAATCAAAACGATTTTGTATTTGACCCATTTTTGGGTTCTGGTACTACATCTGTGGTAGCCAAGAAATTACAACGCCAATATTTAGGTATTGAACTTGACCAAGAATATTGCTTACTTGCAGAAAAGCGGCTTGAATTAGCGGATGAAATTCGGACAATTCAAGGATTTGCTGATGGAGTATTTTGGGAGCGCAATACACTTGCAGAACAACAGTCAATCTTCAAGAATGGTAATGGCAACGGAAATAACGGCAACAATCATCAAGACTCTATTCCAGATTTGTTTTCCCTAATTCGACATGAATAAAATCTTAAGTCAGTTTTGTAGTTTTCTGCATTCTTATGCAAAAAGTCATCCACAATGTACGAAAGATGAAATATCTAAAGCCGCCGCAAAAGAATATTCGCTTAGCAAAAAACGGTCTGTATATTTTCGCGAAGAGTTTGCCGTTCGGCAAGGCTGCGCGCGATCAGGATAATAATCAATAAATGGGTACTATCCTAAACAATCGTTATCCCGCCCCTGCGGGTAACGCAAATCCGTTAGACTTTGCAAGTGCCACATTTACCACATTGTGGTAAAATGGACATCAAAAATCAAAAAGGTTCAAAAGTTCAGGGGATAAATAATTGGTTTAAATTGGTTTAGGAAAAGATGTTATCTACACACAAAAAAGGGGTATGTCCGATTTGTCATGGATGGATGTTCCGAACAGACCTCAGTCTTGATGTATGTAAAAGACACGAAAATTATCTTATTACAAAGTGTTCGGATTGTGGAAGAAAGTGTTTTTCGATTTCCATTCACCTGTGCCACCAATGTAGAAAAAACTTATTTCGCAATAAGGTCAACAATAAAATCTGACAATTGACCTCCGGAGGGAAGTTCCGTCATAATTATAGGCAGGAGAAATAATTATGACCACGACAGTAGCCACGACAAATAAGAACCTTCCCGTAGGAATAGTTTTAGAGGGTGTTCAAAAGGAAACAAAAGACCTTTATCTTGCCGCTGCTTTCGACGCCGAGGGCGTCCGATTTATCGAGATAGACAAAACAGACAAAACCAGAATGATTTTCAAGTTCGAGGGCGGAGAACATGCAAACAATGTTGAAAAACAGTGGTGGAACAACTCTCTAGTTGTGTCTGCAACAGCCTACGCCGCAAGCATACGTAAGTTCAAATCGCTTATTCACTCATGATTTATCATGAAGGCAAGGCTGTTCTTCGTTACTACCAGCCTGTTCCTAAATATGTAAGAATTGCAGACAAAGAATATGTTTGCGATGTAAGACATGGCGTATCTTTGCTCTTTGTCAAGGAAGACGAGGTGTATGCCTTATTGAAATTGGAGGGCGGTTGTTGCGATGGAAAGAAACAGGTTTTTAGCGAAGCCAGCCAGGAGGCTTTCAACGTTTGGCTCACCGGAAACAGATAATATTAAAATTAGATTAGAGTTTATGAGAATTACATTAATTTGTGCTAAAATCATTTCGAGGAGAAAAAACTATGTCATGGTTGATTGAACTTCCCGCTGAAACTGTTGCTGCCGTCATTTCGCTTGTAATTGCTGTTTTTGGAGTCTTGCTTCGCCTACTTGCCAGCTATGTTCCCTGGCTTGCTTCATTCATCGAGCGTTATCGAGAGGAATGGGGAACCGCAATTGGTATTCTGTTGGTCAATATTATGCAGACCTATTTGCCGGGCGGTGAGTGGGCAGGAACAAGCGTTCTGTTGGTTCAGCTTGCTGTCGCGGTTGCGACCGTCCTGCTTGCTAAAGCTGCTCTTGCAAAGGCCGGTGCTGCGTTGCAGTAATTTATTCCGAGTAAAAATGTAAATGAAAATCTTTGTTACTGGAAAATCAAATGGTCGCATACGCCAAAGACTCATCCAATTGGGGGCAAAGCCTCTGGTTTGTGACATCACAGACCCTTTTGAGTGCGAGAGGGAAATTAGACGAACTAAGCCTGACGTAATCATTCATGCCGCCGCTCTAACGAGTGTGGACGCCTGCTGGAAAGACTACGAGCAGGCTATTTTGGTTAATGTGAGAGGAACTAATCACATTTGCGAGGCGGCAAGCGACGTTTTGGGGGACGGCCACGTTGTTCTGCTTTCCACAGATCACGTTTTCAACGGAAAGGAAGGCGGATACAAGGAAAACGACGAACCCTTTCCGATTCCGGACGAGAACTATGGAATGACCAAGTTTGCCGCAGAAGGCATCGTACAATTATACGGCGGAAAGATTATCAGGTTGAGTAAGGGAATTTCCAAAGACGACTGGGATATAAAGAGGGTTCTTAACAAAGAACTAGAAGATGCCCCAACGTTTATAAGACGTTCCTACTGTCATCTTGACTATCTTGCTGTGGGAATAATGGCATACGCAAAGAGATTTGATGAAATGCCGGAAATATTACACCTGGGTGGAACTGAAGTGCTTTCATTTTATGATTTGGCGAAAATGATTGACAAAGACATTAAGCCTCGGGATTACGAAATTAGAAGTTTTGCCCCGCGTCCATTCAACTGCGGATTGGATGTTTCCCTTGCAATGAGTCTCGGACTTCCGCTTTTTACGCCAAACCAAAGTGTCGAAAGGTTGTTTCTGTGAAAAACTATACCACGTCTATTGTGATACCTGTTTACAAGAATTCGGAATTATGTGAAAAGATTTTGGGGCGTATCTATTCTCATGAAAAAGACATGGTTGATGAGGTTGTAATTGTGGACGACTGTTCAAATGACAATTCCTTGAAGGAAGTTTTTGAACACTATAAAAACCTTCTTCCCCTAACCGTTATTGTCAACGAAAAGAATCTGGGATTTACTCTCTCTGCCAATAAAGGACTCAAGTTTTGCGAAAAACCAATTGCCACTCGACACATTACCTTTCTTATTAGTAGTGATGTGGAGATAAGAGGAAAATTTATCGAGAAAACCGCAGACATTCTTCTAGGCGCAAGGAAATCCTTGGTGGGCGGCAAGGTGCTGTTTGGAGATACTGGATGGAATTCATTTGACGGTCGCGTATTTTTTTATCTTGAGGGATGGTTTCTTGCAGCGACATCAGATGGATGGCGAGACTTGAAATATTTCGATGAAAACTATGCCCCATTTGATTTTGAGGATATAGACCTCTCGACCGCCGCCATGAAAAAAGGCTATAAATTAATTCCTCTAAATAGTCCTGCTCTATTTCACATCGGCGCAGCCTCAATTGGCTACAATCCTGAAAGAGAGGCTGTCACAAAAAGGAACAGAGAATATTTCAAAAATAAGTGGATGAAAAGTGGATGAAAAGCAGGTAAAATGAAAAAACGCATTCTTCTCGCCTATCTCGCTTATCCCTTTGCAATTGCAAGTTATTTTCGCCACGCATTAGAGAAGCGTTCGGATGTCGAATTAACAACTTGTGGTATTTTTACAGGAGATTATATTCCCTGGGCGGGGGGCATGAGAATTCCAATGAGGTATGTCAAGAATGTTGACCTGAAGCTGCCTCAATCTATAAATAGCCCTTCGTGGGAGGAAATTTCCAGAAAACTAAATAAAGATTTCGACCTTGTTTTTAATGTAGACGCCGGATTTCATTTCAAAACCAAACCATCTGTTCCCTATGCGGTAATTGCCACAGACCCCCACGTTTTGGGAGATTGGTACAAAAAAGTTAGACCTCTTGCAGATTACTTTTTCAATATGCAATATTTCTATGCAGAGCCAAATGATATTGTTTTACCTTACGCCTGTTCGCCCGATCATCATTACGCCATGTCAGATATAAAAAAGGAATATGACGCAAGCCTGATAGGGCTTCATTATAACAATCGTACACAATTGGTCGAAGCCTTGCGACACAAGGGATATAATGTTCTTTATACCATAGGTTTGGTTTGGGACGAATATAGAATTGAAAACAATAAGGCGACAATTGGACTCAACTGGTCGTCCCTACAAGATATTAACGCCAGAATTTTCGAGATAATGGCAATGAAACGGGTTCCAGTTATCAATCGGTTGCCTTTTTTGGATAAGTTAGGATTTTATGAGAATAGGCATTATCTTGGATTTGATTCAATTCAAGAGGCAATCGAAAAAGTTGATTGGGTTTTGAACAATCCAGAACAGGCAGAATTTATTGCCAACAACGCATATAATCTGGTTCATAATAATCATACATACGAACTTAGGGTTGAAGAAATACTCAAGACAGTAGGATTAACAGTAGGATTACAAACACAATGAACATAGACGATTGGAATACACGGGTTTTAAGATCGAAGGGCATCAAACAAAGCGGAAAGGCGCCCAAGATAGTTCGCAATCAGGGTGATCTAAAAAGAGCGACCCTATGGGACGGAACTGTTGTCGAGAGACAGGAATTCTTGTTCGATGGACAGGAACTTGTAAAATGCGCTCCGTATGAACTCCATTTCATCTATGCCGCCCCAAAAGAACACAAGGGGTGGGGCTTATTCTGTACGTGTGGCAGTATCGCGGGAACAGTTGGACTCAATGCTTATTCAAAACTCGCCTCCCCAACCAGTACGGGAAAGATGATTGTCTGCATTAGACACACCACCCTAAAGAACAATGAAGGCATAGGAACTCACGCAGACGGGAGTACCGAATGACGGAGAAAATATCCCTTTTCGGCGCAGGATTTATCGGTGGGAAATTTGCGGAAACATATCCGGACGAAGTTGAGGTTATGCCCAGAGACGCTGAATTTACGACAAACCCTCATATCCTCTACGGAATATCCACTATTCACAACTATCACCCCAAGGATGGCAACCCGTTTATTGACATAGAGACAAATCTTCTCAAATTCGTGCGAGTTCTCGACAAAAGCATAACTGACGGTTCTGTGTTCAATCTGATTTCCACCTGGTTTGTCTATGGTGAGGTTCCACTTCCTGCTCAAGAGGACGCAAGGTGTTTGCCTACTGGATTTTATTCGATCACGGCTCTTGCAAGAGAACAGCTTCTTAAATCTTACTGTGAGACCTTCGGATTAAAATATCGTATACTCAGACTTGGAAATGTAATTGGCATTGGAGACAAAAAGATATCCCCTCGCAAGAATGCCCTGCAATGGATGGTTAAGGAGCTGGCGCAAGGTAGAGAAGTTAAGCTTTATAAAGGGGATCCGATTCGAGATTTCATAGACGTGCGAGATTGTGTAAAGGCAATCCATCTTGTTCTCGAAAAAGGCGAACTGAACACAATTTATAATATCTCCAATGGTGAGGGGTTAAGAATTTCTACGCTTTTAGAAGTCGCCAATCGAGCAGGAGGCTATAAGGGGAAAATTGGAGAAATGGAAGTTCCCGATTTTCACAGTAAAGTTCAAACCTCAAAGATGTGGATGGATACCAGAAAACTTAAGTCTTTGGGATATGTAAAATCCCACGATATCGAAACCTCAGTAGAGGAACTTGTACATTACTATCAATTGCGCCAGGAACACGATGAACAAGGATGAGATTTTAGTCGAAATAAAAAAATACATTTCGGAACAGAACAAAAAACCTTTTATTCCGGGCGAAACCTATATCCCGTCCTCGGGGGCGACATGGAGCGCAGACGATATTGCCGAGGTTGTGGATGTGCTTGTAGAGAAATGGTTTGGGGGTGGAAAAACACATGATTTTGAAAGACTTCTTGCCGCATTTCTAAAACAACGCCACGTTATTATGTGTAACTCCGGTTCGTCCGCCAATCTTCTTGCGCTCTCTGCTCTTACATCCAGGGAGCTTGGAGATAGACGCCTTGTACCGGGTGATGAGGTAATTACTGTTGCCGCCGGATTTCCGACAACTGTAAATCCCATAATTCAGAATGGACTTATTCCTGTTTTTGTAGACATTCAACCGCCTCAATACAACGCCCTTCCTCACGTCATAGAGGAGGCGGTTTCAGAAAAAACGAAAGCTGTCTTTATTGCTCATACTCTAGGAAATCCCCTCAAGGCAAGAGACATCAGGGACTTGTGTGATAGAAACAATCTGTGGTTTATTTCGGATTCTTGTGACGCGCTTGGGGCTGAAAATCACGGAGAACCTATATGTCATTGGGCAGACCTTTCGACATATTCGTTTTACCCAGCCCATCACATCTCGACAATGGAGGGCGGCGCGGTTTCAACAAACAATCCAAGACTTAACAAGATTGTTCGTTCATTTAGAAGCTGGGGAAAAGATTGTTGGTGTACTCCTGGAAAAGATAATACTTGTGGAAAGAGATATGGTTGGCAACTTGGAGAACTACCTTATGGTTTTGACCACAAATATATTTTCTCTGAAATAGGATACAATCTAAAGTCATCAGACCTTCACGCCGCCCTCGGAATCAATCAAGTAAAAAGAATTCATAAATACATAGATACGAGGAATGATAACTGGAATTTTTATCGAGAGGCTTTTGAGGAATTCAAGAAATTCTTTCTTTTACCGGAACCAACTGCCCACTCCAAGCCGTCGTGGTTTGGTTTCATGCTAACTATCAAAGAAAACGCTCCATTTTCAAGACGTGAATTGGTTACATTTTTGGAGAAAAACAAAATAGGCTCAAGAATGTTGTTTGCCGGAAATCTAACCAAGCAACCAGCCTACATAGGAATTAAATACAGAATAAATGAGCCTCTTGTAAAGACTGACCGCGTAATGAATGATGGTTTTTGGATTGGAGTTTACCAAGGTGTCACGCGACCCATGCAAGAGTACGTGGTTGAGAGGTTTAGAGAGTTCTTGAAGGAGAAGGCGTGAGAGATTATTCAAGAATAGACAAATATCTGAACAAACTTGGTACGGAGATATATCCGCAGCCTCAGGATGAAGGCCACTCCGCTCTTGCCTTGGAGTCTATCAGAACATTTATGCCTCTGGCCGATGGCGTAAAAACCGTCCTCGACCTTGGATGCGGAGAGGGGTTTTGCCAGGATTTTTTCAAAAGGTGAAGGTGAAAATCGAGATTCTTTGCGGACAAGGCTCCCCGGAAGGAGTCCATCTATCGGATATTTACGGGGAAAACGGACGAGTTGGCGTGGGAGGGGCGGAGCTAGCCCTGCTGACCATGTGCGAGGCATGGACGAAAGCCGGACATGAAGTGGTTCTTTACAACAACCCCAAAAGACAAGACGGGGTGTTTGAACAGCGCATGGCAAGAGACTTTGTTCCGAAAAGCGACAGAGACGTTTTCATAATCTTTAGACAGCCCACGCAGAAAATAATGGGTGCAAGGGGAAAGAAGATATTCTGGTCATGTGACCCCTACACCATTGGGGACTTCCGACACTTCGCCCAATTTTGCGACAGCGTTGTAACAATTTCAGATTTTCATGCACAAGACCTCGCCAAGAGATACGAAATCAGGGAGACGGTAACGATTGACCTGCCCGTGAGAATTCAGGATTATGAGCAAAAAGTAGAAAAGGTTGAAAACAGGCTGATATTTACCTCCGTTCCCGACAGGGGGCTTTGGCAGGTCTTAGACATCTTCCCCCATATCCGAGACGTAATTCCAGACGTTTCTCTGGTAATCACTTCGGACTACAGGCTGTGGGGTTCGATGTCCCCCAACAATACAGAATTCATGCAAAGATTCATGCGGCAAGGGAATGTTGAGTTTTTGGGAGCCGTTCCGAGAAAGAGGCTTGTTGAAGAACAACTGAAGGCTCAAATTCACCTTTATCCCTGTATATTCGAGGAGCTTTTTTGCATTTCTGTTGCAGAATCACAGGTGGCGGGAACGCTTCCAATTACAACTTCCATCGGCGCGTTAAGTACTACAAATATGGGCGTTATAATTGACGGAGACGCCAAAGACCTTGCAACAAAACAAATGTTCGTAAACAAGGTTGTCGAGTATCTTAATTCAAAGAATCTTGTCGCCCTACAAGAACAAGTTCGCCAAAACGCCATAAAAAGATTTTCTGTGGACAATATCGTCCGACAATGGGACGAAAGGATTTTTAATGCTGGTTGAATTTATTGGAGGAAGCCTTGACGGGCAACAGCGTAAAATCGAAAGATTTTATGAATATATCAGCGCGGATGGAGAAATTTATTACGCCAGGGCGATAAGATACACTAAATTGAACTGGGTCTATATCTGGTATGAATTTGGCGGAAGTTACTCTCAACAGGAAATATTACAATGAAACATTTAGTTTACGTTACCGATATGAATATGGGTGGAGCAAATCCAGCCGAAAAAGCGGTTCCCCGGAGTGGGTATGCAAACATTGGCATTGAACTTTGCCGAGGGCTTACCAAACAGGGGTACGAGGTAAAGGTTCTTGGACTTGGCTATACCGGACAGGAACACGGGGAGTCGTTCTCCATCATTCCCTGCAATGACATTCAAAATGTTGTAGGATACACAAACAACCTAAAATTTTTATGGAATGTGGACGCCGTAATTGTCGCCTTGGACATTCACCGATTTCAGGAAACTCTTTTTCCCGCGATCAAACAGATGGAACTCAAGTACATTTGCATTACCCCCCTTGAAAGCGACCCCCTCTGTCAAACGTGGTCAAATCTCTTATCTCAGATGGATAAAGTTTTCTTTATCTCCCAACTTGGGGCAGACGAAGCGCAGAAGGCCGGGGTGAGCGCAGAACACATTGAAATTGGAGTAGACACAAAATCATGGAGACTTCGGACGGAGGAGGAGTACAAACAAATCAGGAAGTCTCTTGGGATTGAAGAGGATGAATTTGTAATCCTGACCGTTGCGGACAATCAGGAAAGGAAGAACCTTGGAAGAGGGTTTCAAATTGCCTCGGACTTGAAAAAATTACACGGGGTAAAAATTCGCCACATCCTCGTCACTAGGGAGAAGTCTTTGGTTGGATGGAGGCTTTATGACCTTGCCTATGAACTGGACATTTCCTCCGAGCTAATAGTTTTTAACAATGGTATCCCGTTTCAGGATTTATACGCTCTTTATTGCGGGGCGGACGTATATCTTTCCTGCTCCAAGGGAGAAGGACTTGGCTATCCAATTCTTGAGGCAATGTCGGTTGGAGTTCCGGTTGTCGCCAACTCCGCCGGAGCCTTGACGGAACTTCTTGGAGAGGACAGGGGGTGGTTGGTAAAATATTCCACAGAAAACCCTCCCTACTATGACCCCTTTGGAAACCAGAGGCGGTATGATATTTTGGTTGCCGATGGAGTCAAGGCCATGCTTAATGTGAGAAACAACCCGGGCGAGACGTTGACTAGGACAATAAACGCAAGGACTTTTGTAGAGGGCAGGACGTGGGAAAAGCCAACAGCACAACTCGCAAAAGCCGTCGAGGAACTGAATGGAGTATGAACGAGTATGATTTTCGATTTTACTTCAACAAAAAGAAACAGTTCTGCGAAGTTTCTCTCTGGGAGGTACATCCAAATACCTTTGCCCGTTGGGGCGCAGGAAGATGGGGATATTTTCTTGCAACCTACGACCAACCCAGGGCGGGGAAATTCGGGGAGCTTCACTTTGTGGAGAAAAGACTTCGCTATGATACTATCACACACGAACTCTTCCATCTTGCAATCGAGTGGGTTTGGTCTGGAGGAGATGTAATTACTCGAAAAAATGAGGAAAAATACGCCTCGTTTTTCGATGAGATTACAAGAAACTTTGTTCGTGAACTCAGGAAAATCAGACCAGGAATAAGGCTATGAGCAGAAAACGCAAAAAAACACAAAACACATTGGTTGATATTGCCCTCTTAACCTGCGGACTTGTTGATGTCCCGGTAATGGAATCCTGTATCGAGGGGGTTCGCAGGGAAATCGAAACCGTTCCTTCCGATTTTCATGTAATTATGAACGGGGTTGCCAAGGAGAGCAGAGAAGTTTTCGAGGGATTAGTTAGAACAATTCCCAACGTAAAGGTAAAATACTCTACCGAAATGTTGGGGTTTTCTGCCGCCGCCAATCGAGTAATTCGTCAAGGAACCTCTCCCCTCGTCTTGTTCATCACAGACGACATCATCCTTCACGAAGGAACTCTTGAAAAACTGGTTCGCAGGATGGATGACCCGGATATTGGTTTGTGTGGGCTAAAGTTAACTTTCCCCAAAAATTCCAATGACCCCAATCGCCCCGCTGGACGAGTTCAGCACATCGGACACGCCATTGACATCAACGGAGAAATCGTCCACCCCCTCATCGGATGGAAACCAGAAAATCCGAAATGTAATGTTTCCAGAGAACTTCAATCCGTTACCGGGGGAGCGTTCATGGTCAGGCGCAACGCCTTCCTGAAAGCAGGCGGATTCTATGAGGGATACGGGAGAGGATACTACGAGGACGTTGACTTGTGTTTTTCCATTAGAATTAACGCAGGAAAAAAAGTTTTCATTGACACCGAGGCAACCGCAGATCATGTAACCAACGCCTCTTTCATGAAAGTAATTCAAAAAGGGGTTTATATTCCTATGGAGCAGAACAAGATGATTTTGAGGTCAAGGTGGGGGAAGTATATGCAGAACGATAGCTGGGATATTTGGTAGATTTAATAGATTTAATAGATTTGGCAGGTCGAAAAAATCCAATCATCATTATTGGCATAACTTCAATAAACACTCTGATTTCAAAGGGAAACCCCATAATCAAGTGAGCCGTAAATAATACTGGAAATAAAAACGCAACGGCGACTCTGAAAATGCCCTTACTCATCATAACAGAACGAGCGTAAATTATAAATAAGATTGCGGTTGACGGAACTGTTATAGACCATAATCCAAGATAAATCTCCAGCATCCTGCGAAACCCCAAAAGTTCAAGTTTTTCTGCCCCCATAAAATACGCCCGAATTGATATAAAAACCGAAAAATAAATGATTGCAAATACAGAACACCAAAACAACGTCCTTCCCATACCAAGTTTATTCGAGAAATAAATAAAGAAAACCGGCAACAATAGAATTGCCGTCTCTCTATTTATACACAAGGCTGTAAAAGGAATAACAGACCACGCTATTTTCCCGTTATTCCACAAATATATAATCAGTGTAAAAAGAAATGCAGTTGCGCTATCGTATTTTTTCATGTACATAAACCCAGACAGGAATACAACTGCAAAAGAGACAATTATTGCAACCCGCCCAACTCTATCTGATCTATCTGACCTATCTGATCTATCTGATTCATCTGACCCGTCCGAGACCATTATCATACAAACAGAAAGACCAATGCAGAAGAAAAATACCAATATTATCTGCGAGATAATCTGTGAAAAGGGAATTAGGGTTGACAACAAGGGTATCAGTTGCCTATAAACAATTGGGGCGACTTTATATATATCCGGTTCTACTACAGAAACCCTCTCATACATAAAAATTGAATACACCGCCGATATAATAAAACAAGCCAAAAAGACGAACCAATTATTTTTTATCATTGTTTTACAAGTTTTACACCGGCGATTTATACTATCAATGGTTTATGTCAATTGTTTGCTTTATTAGATGTATTTCGCGGAATGAGCTCAAGTTGCCCGCGCATAAGAATTTTTCTATGACGCGTATTGGCTGAATTGCGCTTATGATGTTCGATGTCATAGCGTAAATGGCAACGCTGGCAAAGCGCCTTCAGATTTTCGTCGGCGCAGTTTTGCGGATTATGGTCAAGATGCGCCACAGTCAAAACGACTTTCGAGCCCGTTATTGGATGTGACTTGTAATTTTCGGCGCCACAAAACTCACACTTGTTATTTGCCCGCGCTCGAATACGAAGGCTTATTTTCTTCCAATTCGCGGGGTATAGCTCTTTGTGAAAAGGCATGATGTTTCCTATAAGAAAATACTTAATTATTTACGTCAGCGGTGGATGGATTTCGCTGTCCCTTTTGTTGGTAGTGGATTACCGTCATTAACTACATGTATTACCATGTACTGCCACGTACTACAATGTTTACCATTGAAATTATATTACACGTGTCTTAAAATTATATGAGAAAACGAAAAGAGATTCCTAATGATACAATATCCCTATTTCAGCCCACTTGTATTAAATGACGACATTTTTATTCAATACGGGGGGCAAAGCGGAACCTCGACGGTTGCTCAGAGACAAGCTGCCTATTTATTGGCAGAGGAACAAATGATAGAACATCTATCATCGTTTCTCGTTCCCACAATAATTACCGGTTCTGCAATATGGAAACACAATACGCTATTTGAAACAGAGTTTGGAAATATCCTCGGAATTCTTTCTGTTAGCGCTCAATCAATTCAAAACATTGACCCTCTCAACACAAAGATTTACACAGGAACCGCGCTTATTAGAGATGCCTTTCATGGATATATAGACATCATTTTTCCTTGTAATTATGGATATGGCTCTCTCTATAAAACTACAGTTGTTTATGAAAGCGGTCTTTCGAGCGGAACCGTAACCAGTCCAACAATTCTTGGCGCGTTAACTATGGCGGCGCAAATCAATCTAAACGAGTGGGATGTAAGTTTATCGAATGAGGGAACCGCAGATGTCGGCATACAGATGTACACAAATCAGTCTTATTCGGAAAACAGAAAATATCTTGGACGAACTGTGTTTGGCGACTCTCCAATGGCGCAACGTGTGGCAAGGATGAGTAAAAAATATAGAACAAAGCCTGTTGTCGGACTATGATAATTTTCTCAGGGTAAAAGGATAAAGTTTTGAGAATTGGAAACAACCTTAGGGTACGTATTTGGCGATTTAACTATCCAAACGATGACGAAGTTGGCGGGGCGGTTCCGTCTGGAACTATTATCTACGAAAATGTAGAAGCAAGGTCGCAGGACGCTACCCCCATTCCCGCCTTTGCAATTCAAGGCGTAGAGACAAATAAAATTCACCAGGCTTTTGTGTATCCCGGAACTCTGAATATTAAGGAGTACGATCAACTTGAAATTATCTCTCCACCCAATCATCCCTACCTTGGACTGAAAATGAGAATAGATACTGTACAAAAATCCAATTTTCACCCCGCAGACCCAAGGGCTTATATTCTTCTGACTATGGTGCGAGCCACCAAACACGGCAATGAATTCCAATGAAAATCAATCAAGCGTCTGACCTTGTTCCCGTTCAAGTTTTGATATGGGCGGCAAACAAAATAGCCAACTCCGCCAGAGGCTTTGCACGCTCCAAAGGTATTGGGAGAGTTGTAGGAATAAAGGTAGGGAATACAAGCGTTACAAAGCAAACGATTTCCGCAAGTATTTCTACTACAAAGGCGGGCATGGCGTTTGAACACGGTTCTGGTTTACACGATCCCCGAGGGGCGCGCCTGATTGAAATAAATGCAATAAACAAACCGTTCTTAGTCTTTGAGGGAACCAATAAATACGAGGGTCAATTAGTCAAAGTTAAACAAGTTCATCATCCGGGCGTTGCGCCACGACCATTTTTAGAGCCTGCTAAACTAAGACATCGCGAGGAAATAAAGGAAAGAATTAAAGAGAAGGTTGGCGTTAAGTTGAGGTTTGTGGTCAGAGGAATGGCTAGAAAAATATGATTCCAAATGACATTATCAAGGCTGCCATAATTTCCGCATTAAAGGCAAATGCTACCCTGGTTGCCCAGCTCCCAGACGGACTTTTGGGAATAAGAGAATACGGATGGAGAGGGAACGTATTTCAATACCCCAACGTCCGCGTAGAATTGGAAACCCAACTAGACCTTACTCCTGATTCAAATTGCACTCCCATAAATCAGTCGTGGTCGGTTTATGTATTTTCCGAGGAACACAGCTCTCAAGAGGCAGACGAAATTGCGGGGATAATTGCCACATATTTTAAGGATTTATCTTTCAGCGGAACTGGCGTAAAATTTAGTAGAGGAGAAATCCTTGAAAACATTCCAGCTATCCCGGAAGACGAACGTACCTGGAGGGCGCAAGTAAGATGCCGAAGCATAATTTACAAGACGGACTAGACAAAGAAAAATCCAACGCATTAAGGACTGAAGAACCAAAACCAAGATGGAAAGAGGATAGAGTGGAAAGAGTGGATAGAGTGGAAAGAGTGGAGACTGTGTTAGTCCCCAAAAGTGAAGTTAATTGGGTTCCAGTTCGACTTCGCGTTGACGCTAATTACAAAGTTACAGGTAAAATCTCTGGCAGGGGATACCTGTTTACTGGCGCGGGTTCGGTCTTAGATGTAGATGAAAGAGATGTGGAATATATACTTGGTTTACGCCGAAACAAGAGTTGCTGCGGGGGTGGCGGAGGTCAGGCAATTTTTGAATTGGCAGGAGAATAAGATATGCCCGAACCCCTTATAACGGGATATCCGTTAGGGAACATTGACGCCCAGGAAGAAATTTACATCGAGGGATCGCCATACATCTACTTTCAGGATGCAAATGCGAGCGAGCTGAACAACCCCGATGCAGATGGCTTTTACTGGAATCTCAGTGGGACCGTAACTTACCCCGTATTCAGAATTGGATGTAACATGAACGTCTCTCTCACCGAGGGCTTGACGATCAACAACATCCGATGCGATACCGTAGGCGATAAAGGAACCATCCAACGCAGAGAGTACGTCGAACTTGCGTTCGACTTTTCATCCCTCATGCCCCTCTCTGTGGCAAGACACCTGCTCAAGTTTGGCTCTGCGGTTACATCAGGCTCTGGGTTTGAAAAGGTAGGAATTGGCAAGATTAACAACAATCAATTCTTCCATGCCTATCTACCCAAGGTTTATGATTCGGAAGCCGGAGATTATGTTTCGATGACTTTCCACAGAGCGCAGTTTGTTGACGCTTTCACGATCTCCATGAATGGCGGAGAAGCGTGGGTGGTCAGCGGAATGAAGCTGAGAGCCTACGCTGATGAAACGATGCCGGCAGCCCAATTGTTTGCTACCGTTATTCGTTATGACCCGTCGGCAATTGCGTAAATTGTGTAAATTACGCAAATCATATAAATCATATAAGATCAAAATACAGTCCCTTTTTGGGGCTGTATTTTTTTACCCTGGGTAAATTATTATTATCCCATGATAAGAAAAAAATCATATAAATTGAAACTCAAAGAATGGGCGGAAATGAGCGACTTGCAGCAACGTATCTCAAAAGCGGCGGAGGAAAACAATCCCGTACTTGTCGCAGAGCTTATCCTGCAAATTATAAAAAAGGTTACAAAAAAGAACTTTTCAAACAAATATTGGAAAGATTCAGCGGATGAATATTTCAAAATTCAGATGGAAAATATTCCCTCCAATACGTTTCCTTTGATGCAATCACAGGAAAAGAGCAAACCCCTACCCTGGGAGTATGATGGCAGGGCGTGGTATTTCTGGTTCAATCTATTTGCCAAAAACTACGGATGGGCAGAGGAACAAATAGCGAATATGGAAGTAAATGACGCTATAGGACTCTATCAGGAAATCCTTGTGGCAGAGCAACTGAGACAGGAGTGGGAATGGGGCTTGAGCGAAGTTTCCTACTCTTATGATAAAGCGACTAAGAAAAGCAAGCCGATTAAATTGCCCCGTCCTGATTGGATGTCTGGACTTATTCAAAAGATGAAACAGGCTCCGCAGACGATAAAAATCCATAAATCATTGATGCCGGTTGGAAACATTAAAGATTTGGGGGATGTAAAAAATGAAAAGAATTAGTAGAATTAAGTTGAAAAAATTACCTTTAAAAGAGGCTCTTATTCTTGCAAGCGCGATTTCAAAGAGAATAGATTTAGACAAAATAACACCCTCTACCAACGCCATTGATTTTGTATCTCTGATTGTAGATAAAATCTCCCCGCAAGAATATCTACAATACATGTACATGATGACAAATATAAAAGAACAGGATATAAAAAAACACATATCAATTAATCTACTTACGGCGTTTGTAGAGGGACTTAAATTAAACCAAATATTCACCTTGCTTTCGTTTTGGAAAGACTTAAAAGGCTTAAAAGGCTTAAAAGCTTAAAAGACTTAAATGACAACTCCAGGTCAAATTGATATTATCGCAACACAAATTGTGCTAGACGCCAAGGCGGCGCTGGCAGAACTTAAAAAGTTCGATGCTGCTATTAAAGCTTCATCAGATGCAATCAAGGTCTATAAGGATTTAATTAAAACCGTCGCGAAACAAATGGGAGGGGATTTCAAATTAGCCACAGATTCCGTAGCGTCTTTAGCAAGAACAATTAGAGCAAATACCGCATCTATAAAAGAAATTGGCAAAGAACTTCAAAACATTTCCGCGCTTGCCAAAAAAATGGGAATTTCTTTTGATGCGGCAAGCCAGATATATAACAAATTAGCAATAGTCGCAACCACAGCGCAGGGAGCGGTAGCTGGATTTGGGGCATCTTTCAACGCGGCTATTGCCTCTAACCTTCCCCCGTTGGTTGCGTTACAAACATCTCTTACTGTAGTTACATCTCAAATTGCATTAATGAAAAGCCTTGTTTCTGGCGGCGTGAGCAACGCGCCACTATTGGGTAGTGGTCAGGGAATGGTCAGCAGGGGAGGCGGCGGACGGGGAGGCGAAGAACCCCCAATAATAGATGCAGAGTGGTGGGACGAACCAACGTCTGGGGCAAAAAAATATCTTGAAGAAGTAAATAATGCTGGAAACAAAACGGAAGAGGTTGGAAATAAAATAAAGAAGACAGGAGAAGATGGGGGGAATGCTTTTAGAAAAATTTTCAATGCTGTAAACATATTAAAAATTGCCCTTGGCACGGTAGTTGCCATGATTGTCTTCCAGGTAATTCAGGCTTTCTCAAATATGGTGAGAACCGCCATAAAAGGCTTGAATGAAATGGAAGCGGCAATGTTCAATCTTGCCAACGCAGAAGAGAAGCTATCGAAAATGGGGGTAGACGTAACGCCCGAAGGATTAAAAGAGCTAATAGCAGACCTGCAAGTTTTGGACCCAATGCTTACCAAGTTCCAAGCAACCGAACTTGTATCTACTCTTGCGTCAAAGGTCGCCCCAGCCGCAAGACTGTCCGAAAAAGAGCTAAGGTCTTTGGCAGAAGCAATTACAATCCTTGCTGTTAGAAATCAAGCGCTTGGAAAATCATTTGAGGAAGTTGAGCAACAAGTTATTACTGGTATTCTGTCTGGGCGCGTAACGTCTGGGATCAATCAATTGGGCGCAAAGATTACCGATCAAGCCGTACAAGAAGAAGTCTTGCGCCAGGAATTAGTGGCAAATGCAGAGGCATACAAGAAATTGAATGCAGAAGCAAAAGCAAGAGTTGACATTCTTGCCATTTCAAGCCTGCTTAAAAAAGATCAGGATGTAGAGCTAAAAAACCTGCCTGAATTTATGAAAACAGTAAGCGGGTTGATGGGCATTGCAAAAAAAGAAGGCACGGACATCCTCACAAACATAGGCGAAACCCTTGCGCCTTTTATAAAATCTGTTTTGAAAATTATCATATCGTTTCTCGAAAAAATAGGCGCATGGCTTGATAAAAACAGAGACAGCATTAATCGTATGGCGGCGGCGGCTGGATTTCTTCTAGAAAAATTCATGGAATCGAAGGCACTTATTCCTATCCTTAAGGCACTTGCTTTCAATTTATTATTTGCTTTCAAGATAATGGAAACGGGAATAAAAATATTCGATGCTTTTTTGGACAGATTCCCGAAATTAAAAGCTGCCATAGATAGCTTACCTAATAGATTACCTGAAAGTGATTGGTCAGATACTCCTACGGAATTTACAGGCGCGCCCGGAATTAATGAAGAACAACAATCAGAAGACCAGAAAAAAGCCGAAGAACATGGCGAGAAACTTGCCGACATCATGCAAGAAAACGCCGACAAACTTGCAGACATCGAAAAAGATTACAAGAGAAAAATCGAGGACATCAATTCTGATTATTCTCAAAGATTAACAGACCTTGCCATTAATACGGCTCGCAAGCGTAAAGACGCCGAGAGGGAATACGCAGAAAAAATCGAGGACATTAACCGGGACGCCAATCAAAAGATTCTTGACGCCCAAGAGGATTATCATCAAAAAGAGATTGACCGCGAAGAAGAGTTCCAAAGAAAATTAAGAGAACTTCGAGAAAAGTTCCTATTCGATCTTGAAGATGCTTTACGAGAAAGAGATGCTCGTGGGGTTCTCAGGCTCATTCGTCAGTACAACATGGATAAAAAGAACCTTGAGGAGCGCAGACAACTTGAGGCAGAAGAAGGCAAGAAAACGCTTGCGCAAAAACTTGAGGACATCGAACGGGAACGTCAGGAAAAACTTGCCGCCGCCAAGCGAGAGTATAACGAAAAGCTCGCAGACATTAAAAGAAGCAAAGCAAGAGAGATTCAAGAAATTAATACCTGGCACAAACGACAGATGGAGGACGCTCATAAGTGGTATCAACGACAGCTTCAAGATCAGAGAGAGTATCTTGCAAGAAAACTTGCAGATTTACAGGCTGCTTATTCACAGGAACTTCAAATGCAACAAAATTTCCAAAAATCTCTTGGAAATATGGTTCAGGTTGGAACCGGGGGGATATTAACTTCAACAGAAACACCAAGCTTTCCTTCGTATTCGGATTTCACCCCGGTTTACACCAATCCCTATGATCTTCGGAGCTATGGATATGGATTTGCAGAGGGCGGTACATTAATTGCCAAAAAACCAACTCTCGCCATGTTCGGAGAAAAATCTCCTGAAATGGTTCACTTCCAGCCCGTTGGAAGACATGGAACGAATGTAAATAAAATATTTGGAGACATTGGAGGACTTGGTGAAACAGGCGGTCAAATCAGTCTTAGGGTTTCTTTAAGTGATGGGCTTGTTGCTGAAATAATAGACACGTCGTTAACAAACATGTCTGCCCATATCGAGCAAACAAGAAGGTTGGCATGAGTTATACAATCAATGGAGTTACGCTTTCTTTACAGCCCACATCTGGAAAATGGAACAACAGAGAACTAATTGGAGTTGACGGGAATGGACACGCGGTATATTCGGGCATGAGAGAGTTTGAACTACAGTGGGGATTTATGACCTTTGAACAATTTAGAGAAATCCAAAACTTGTTTGAGTCAATTGGCTCTACGGGAACGGCAGTCGTTCAACTTCCAGAATATGGAGCTCTTTCTTGGCAGTTCAGAGAATACAGCGGGACGGTTCTACAAGAACCAAAGGCAGAACAATACTTTGAAACGTATGTATCGAATGTGTCCATGTTAATTGTAAAAATAAAAACATGAAGCCAACAGATCAAAACCTATCTTATCTTCGCCAAAGACCGCATAAAACAAGATTGTGGCTCTCGATTTATGAGCCTAATATTGTATTTCAAACTCAAGTTTCATCTGGAACATATCAGTTCGGGGAAACAAGAATAGATTTTGGCGGAAATGTTTCTGGGACGTGGCAAAACACATATCCAAATATGACAGTTTTGATTGGTTCAGAAATGGGCGGAGACGATGTTGGAAGGATAAGGCTTCGCTATTGCAGTGGAACATACGCTGTTTTTTCCGAAAACAATATTATTTGGGGAAAAAATGAATACTATTTAACATTTCTCGATTATATTGACATACAGGCTATTTTTCCAAAAATCATCAAAGACCCCAACAACAACGAGAATGTTGTCTTTTATAAAGACGACGACATTCCGTACTCGAATCAAAATTCAATCTATGGCTCTTTTCCATGTGCAGGAGTTCACCAGGCAAGATTTATAGAAACTGGAACCGTAGATATTTATTGGTCTGCAACCGGAACTTATAATGTACGCGGCGATACCATGACATATTCATGGATATTTGAGGGAGGCACTCCAACCGGGTCAACATTATTAACGCCCGGAAACGTTCAATATAATACTCCGGGTCATTACAAGACAATCCTGACAGTTTCATCGTCTTCTGGGGCCATAGATAAAACGTATAGATATGTAAGTATATACGAGCGTCCAGAAAAAGGAACGAATGTTCCAATATTAAAATGGACTCTCAATAGTATATCTGGAAGCAGGGGGGAAGGGGGATACACCGGAAATATACGGGTTTGGCAAAATCTCTCTTCAATTCAACCGAACGCGCTCGTTGTTATTTTTGCAGACAACGAGTATGGAGACACCAAAATAAGTATTGGCGGAAATTCTCAGAGAAGCGAAAATATATTTTTCGTTGGATATATTTTAAGGGATTCAATAGAGTTCAACTACAAAGATGGATGGGCTGAATTCGACATAGGAAGCCCAACAGAGGTTATGAAAGAAGCGGAGGGATTTTCTGTTTCATGCGAATCAAAGGCGTCTCCGTCAACGTGGTTTGAATTACAAGAAATGACCGTTCCAAAGGCAATCTATCATTATCTTAGATGGCACTCGACAGTACTTAATGTTATGGATTTTCAGTACACGGGAGACAATAGACTTGTTCAATATTTCGACACAGATCGGGCAAGTCTTTATGATGCAATTAACACATTTTTACAGGAGGGCATATATGGAGAATTGTGTTCAGATAGACAAGGAAAGCTTTGGGCTGAAATATCGCCCATTGGATATGAAGACCCAATTGACGACATTAAAAGCGGCATAACAATCTTGAAACAAGACTGGATGGGAAATCCAAACATTTCGAGAAGACGCTCTGCTGATGTTTCGTTTGTCGAAATGGGCGGCATAGAATACAGCGGCGTCTCAACAAATGCTTTCAAGGCTCTTCTTAGTAACGCGCCATCCATTACCCCTCTTTATAGAGGAAAAACAGATTCTCCAAGACAGGGATTGATTCTAAATAATCAAACACAATTGAACAAAATTGCAGGAAATTATCTTGCGTCAAAAAACTCAGACATCGAAGATGTTTCCATTTTAGCCGCTGGAAATTATGGGATATTCGACATTGCTCCACAAGAAAAGCTTTACCTTATGATTGACGGAAGCGAAACCGATCAGAATATTCCTCTTTATAAATATCCATTCAGGCTCCAATCAATAAACTGGAATTATGTTCCAGAAAAAGAATATCTATATCCAGAAATTACGCTTGAGCAAATTGCAACAGGAACAGCTGGTCAAACTGTTATTATTCCACCGACTCCAGATGTAAATGGATACAATTTTCCCGCGCTTGAACTTCCTCCATTTCCATCATTTCCAGTTGCGCCGGTCGAGCAACAGGGAATTACAACCATGCTTGGAATAGAAGCGGAAAACGATACATTTTTCTACACACTTAATTTTGATACAAGTCATCCAACATGGGTGCCTTGGAGATATGGAATTGATCCATCTGATAATATTAGTATGAATAGAACCGCTTTTATAGCGCCAAATGGCGCTGTTTGGACAACCGCATTTAATGGTTCTGGGAAGAAAAACATATATAGAGCTCCATACATTGGAGGTAAATTTGAAAAAATCATAGATTCTGCATGGATGGATTCCTTATATGGCCCCGATAATGTTTATGTAATCAAAAATATTGTTGGACTTGGATGTGCGGTAGATAAAGACGAGGAGGTTGCGTTTATCGTAAGTCACGCATGGTTTAATGACCTAAAAACAATATTTATTGGAAATTCAAGTGGCTGGACAGAGGGAAGTACGTGGGGGTGGTTCAGCTCTGATAGATTTGGAAGATTGACAGGAGCGCAAGATGAGTGGGTTTGGGATGCTGTTATCGGTGCAGACACAGGATTCTATTTATTCGATTCAGGCGGAACTGTCTTAAATTATGAGTTTTTTGGCCAAGGAGACGAAAATGTATTTCACAGTAGGGCAGGCGCAACGAAAACAATTGTAAAGTGGAAAAATCCAATAACTGGCGCTGGAGGTCTTTTAAGAAGCGAAGATAATACAAGAAAAACAACCATTATTCCTGTTACAAATGCCACATATAGAGGTCTCGATGTTGATTCAACCGGAATGTTTCTTATGTCGAATTGGAATGTCCCGGCATACAAAGGCAGATCAGCCGATGGCGGATATTCATGGTTTGCGCTCGACGCCATGCCTCCTGCCGGAGAAAATACTCATTTTTCATATTGTGGCGGTACAGGATTTAATTCGAGATGGGTTGGTGGAAATGGCGCAATATATTATTCTGAAAATTTTGGAAACACCTGGTCTGATAAAACAGGAAATCTTTTACAAATATTTCTTCCTCCAAGCGGCGCAAACGTTGTAAAATTTCTTCCGCACATAAGGAAATCTGAAATATGAAAAATAAAAAACTTGGAAAGTCACTAAAAAAGTTCTATAATAAAAAAGAAAACGTACAGGATATTTTGTACGGAGAACTTGGTGTCCCTATAAACGGAGTGCAAAAAGTAGATGTTCCGGGTCGTCCGGGTTATGTTTATGTTAGACTTAGGGGAAACGCATCCGAACTCGTCCAGGCATACAACGCAACCGTTCCAACAAAATACGACTATCCAGTAATTGTTTCCAGAAAAAAGAATACATATATAATTCTTGGAAGAGATCAAGCCAAATTTGGCAATATGGGGAATGTTGGCTCGCAAATTAATTTTCAGCCCCTTGTAAATCATGGCGGGCAACATTCATTCAATCCAGCGTTAGGTATGGGCGCAGACCCGGTTTGGGTTTACGGACAACAATTCATGCCCCAGCTTGCCTATCCGTCTGGAACCTCGATGTTCCTGGCTGTCAATCCATATTTTTACGAATGGGAAGGTCAATGGAAATATCCACAAATTACCGGAACGCCCTCATTTGCCCCTTATGTTCCAACAGTTACCGGAAGCGCAAGAATGGCACTTCTATATATGAATGGAGCAAATGGACAACTTGAAATTGTTGGAGGCCCGCTGTTTTCTGGAGGCATTTCAAGAAACCAAGACCTCGCTCAATATATACCAGACATAGATAGAAATTCATACATTCCACTTGCTGCTGTCAAACTGACAACAGGAACGGCCGAGTTGGAATGGACAGATGTTTATGACATGCGAGACTTCTTCACCGTAACAAAATATTTTAAAGGAATTGGCATACAGGACGACGGTACTCCGGTTGGCACTGGAACAACACTTAATTTTGTTGGAAATGGCGTAATTGCATCTATAAGCGGTACAGTTGTTCAGGTTCTTGTTACGGGGTCTGTGGAAACATACCTGCCGCACGCCATACATGACCCGCTAGGATATGTGCAAATCGGGGTGGATGGGATTGCCGACAACAGCACAGTCATTTTGTATACCACCCCAGCCAATAAATCAGGTTATATTACATCCATCTACTTGCATCATTACAATGCAAGTGCTTCGGTCAACGCTGTCAGGCTCGAAATATTCGATGCCAGCAGCGTGACCCAATGGAGTTACTACCTGGCAGCGACCATCAATGGGGTCGAACACGAAAGCCTTTCGTTTACCCCACCCTTTAAAATAGCCAGTAGTTGGGGTGTGCGACTGGTTTCCCCAGCGGCGGGGGCTGCGGCACGCTCCACAATCACGGGATACGAGGTGTGATGCATGCGCTACGCTTACGATATCAACGTTCCCGCCAGCGGCTCGGATAGAACAATATCCTGGATGTTGGCTGGGGTGTACAGACTGAGTTTGTGTATCCCAGCTCAAGTTTCAACTTTGTGCGGCTCTACGGCAACTATACCTCGAACGGATGGCAGGACAGAATACAGACTATCCAAAACATCGGCACGCCGAACCTTACGACGATTTACGTTGACCGTAATAACGGGATGAGCTATTACCCTGACGGGCTGGTCATCATGGGCGCGGACGGGAAGAATTACCGCTTGACTGTGACGAATGGCGTGTTGGGGGTTGTTGAGGTGATATAATTCTAATCCAATACTAATGTAAAAATTATTTACTTGGGGTAAAATATTGATGTGGCTGGTGAGTGAATTTTATGGAGGCAGGAGCTATTGGACGTAGCTCCGAAGCGCGGTTAGATGGCGTAAACCACCTCACAAATAATTGACTTGACGCTTGCCAGCCACAATCTTTTTTCACTTTTTTAACTTTTTTTCACTTTTTTCCAGGAGTATAAAATGAAACGTGGATGGTATCATAAATCCAAAAAGGTAATTGCGGCAAAGCGTTATCCCAAATCAGATAAGATTGGACTCCCTTGCTATAAAAAGACAATTTATCCCTCAATGGAAGAAGCCGAAAAGGGAGCTACAATGGTGTGGTCAAAAGACCCATCTGCCCAACGAGATGATCTACATGGATACAAATGTCCTGATGGATGCAATGGGTATCACATTGGGCATAAGAGTTATTATGAAATGACATGTCAAACATCTGCGTTTCAGCCCCTTAACTGATAATACGCGGTTTCAATCCCTCAATTGGGATAAAGATCTTTCACGCATGGTCTGCCCCCGTTCCAGGTTGAAGGCAAAAAAGTTTCAATCCCTCAATTGGGATAACGCAAACCGTTAGGCGGCTATGCTCGAAAAACAAACCCTGCTCGATGAAATCTATACCGCCGAAATCAAAGCACGTATGGCTGAAATCGAAGCCGAGTACGCCACCAAGATCGAAGGCGTTACTGCCAACATCGCCGCGCTTGAAGCCGAAATCAAGCAGGCGGTCATCGCTCACGGCGCAAGCATCAAAGGTTCATTCATTCACGCCGTCTTTGTCAAAGGTCGCGTGTCATGGGATACCAAATCCCTCGATGGTTACGCAACCGCTCACCCAGAATTGTGTCATTCCGCAAAGAAGGTGAGCCGTCCGTCAGCCTGCGCGTTGCAAAATAAGCAAAGAGCTACCAATGGGAAACCGTTATTTTCTTGAGATAACTTGCCCGCAATGCGGCTTTTACGATGATGATGTATACTATGCGCCAACTTGCGGCTTCACTGACTGGAAATGTCAAAAATGTGGTCACGCAATTGACCTTGAAAAATATATGGAGACTATGGAGACTTATGAGCGAACAACGTTATCAAATAAAGGGCAAGACAGTGGTATTCTCTGAGGAGAGCAATGAATTTCCCTGTCTGTGTTGTTTCTATGAAAATTATATTGATGATGGGGAAACAATAGACGTTAATTTATTACAATCTCTTGCACTGTTTGGTGCAGTCTTTAGACTTATATATGATGGATATTATGATTACATACCCGATGGAGGATATATCTATATTCCCGACGATGTTCCCGAATGGGTGCTTGCTAAAGTACGCCTTATAAGAATTATAAGAATTCCTCAAACGGACTTGTAACTCAATGGATAGAGTGGCGATCTTCTAAATCGTAGGTTGCAGGTTCGAATCCTGCCAAGTCCACTAAAAAATGAAGATAGATAGACGAGCTGGATTTATCTTCTACATAGTACGACCAACGGATGAGAAATCCGCAAGGGAACCGGCTCAACTGTAACACTTAAGAGACCACAGTTGCGAAATGGCAAGAGGTTTTAAACCCTCCCTGGACTAAGAACAGGACAGCAGGGACTCGATACATTGCCTCTAACCGAGGATGCGAGAAAGCGCAAAGTAGCCGCTAATCTGCCTCTAACCGAGGGATGCGCTAGGACCCAATCAGCATTGTTCTTTAAATGCAGATCAATGCCTAGGACCTTTTGTATTAAAGCAGATCAGCCATATTTACGTCTTTCACAATTCCAAATTAGTAGCCGTATTTGATCGAGAAATTTCCCAAGGTCATCAAGATTTTCTATGAAAAAAAGGGTTGACAAAAGTCAACCCTTTTAAGTGAGAAATCTTTTAGGGAAAATACGACGGTGTTTACAGATTGCAAATCCCGCCATTCCAGTCAAGAACATTATTCCAGGTCAACCTGTAACCAAAACAAAATTGCAACGCGCCAAAGAACTGCGCCGCGAGATGACTCCCGCCGATGGCAAGCGGTCTATTACCACAAAAATCTAATCCAAAATTAATGATAAATCATAATTATTGAGTATCATTAATCAAGAATCTCTTTGAAAAGTAGATATAAGGAGATATAAGGAGATATTATGACAACTCTCAGGCGCGAACTCATTCAAAAGATTTTCCAAATTCTTGAGGAGGGCTATCAAGACAACCACCCGTCAGAGGACGCTTCAGAACACAATAGACTTTATTCAGAAAAGATAGCCGACGCCATTCTTTCCCTGCGTGCCTTTAGTGGACTTAGTCCCCTTAGTAATAGAATGGAAATTCTAAAAAACTCTGACCCAGCATGGTCAATTCTTGCAGGAGAACATATTGACCATAGAACAATTGACAAGAACAAAATAAGAGAGGCTGCTTTTAATGCCTTTGAAACAGACATGAACTGCCCCAAAAATTGGAAATGGTTTGGCGGTAACGATAACGAAGACAAGGCATGGAAGATTTTGCGAGAGTTTGTTGTCGAACAATTCAAAAAAGACCCCAAATGTTTTCAATCTTATCACACATGGCGCACTCAGCCCTTTGCGCGAGGCGCAATGAGCAATTTGGCAATCAAGAGGAATCCGGAGAATTTCCCTGCATCCTGGACGGATTTTCTCGCTTCTAATGCTATGTATGGAAAAAAGAGTCATGCGTTTCAGGAGACTCAAGGGACTCAAGAATCACAAATTGACGGTAATGGAGTTCCAATTTCCTATTAATTTTTATCCCTTTTTATCCCTTTTTATCCCTTTTTATCCCTTTTTATCCCTTTTTATCCCTTTTTACCAAGAGTAAATTATGACATTCAATCCAGACAAATTCGTTTATACAGCCAAAGAAACGTTTGATTTAAAACTCGCCTATGATAAATTTATAGCGGAGAACGCTCACCTTGCCGCTCCGTTTCATATCAGAGGGCTTGAGGATGTTCTTCCCAAACAATATCCAGGTAATCTAACCGTTCATTTTGCCAAATCTCATCATGGTAAATCAACTGCTCTGCGAAATTCCGCTTTTCGGGCGCAAAAGAGAATTGAAAATACGGATTACATGATAGGCATCGTGTCCCTTGAGGACTCCGCCGAAACCACCGCCGCCAAGCAGGTTGCTCGTTACGGAAACGCTTTGGAATATCAGGATGACCAGATGATATTCATAGGCAATTCATTCAATATGACTGCGGAGGACATGGGACAGTTGAACGTTGGAAATATTATTAAAGCCCTTGACTACGCATTGAAACAACACCCCAACAAAAAGGGATACTCTCATATTTACGTTGACTATGCTCAATTGATTCCTCCTGATCCAGAGCGGATGAAGATGACGAATTATGACCAAAAGAGACTCCAAATTGCAGACGATGTTCGCAGACTCTTTCATGCCGCCAAGCAGTTTGCCTGTCCAATTGACTTCGCCTCACAGGCATTATTGAAGTATCAGAAAGACCACTATACATCCACCATGAAAATCCCTGGCGCGGCAGATTTGAAAGAAGCAGGGGAACTATATGAAATTCCCGATATTGCAATTGCATACTGGATGCCTAAACTTGAAGCGAACACCCCAGTAGGAACTCATATTGAAGATGGTTCCTGGTCTTTCCGGGTTGAAAGAAATTTGGTTTTTATTAGAATAGCCAAATGGAGGAACGCGGAACTTATGGGGTTTGTTGGAGAAAAGGATGTGGTTGGCAGAATTTTTCCCTGTTTCATTGATGAAACAGGAGAGATGTACTACAGTAAAGAAAAGCATCATCACATGCAAATGAGATCAATGCTAGAGTCTAAATCAGAAGTCTAAATCAGAAGTCTAATTGGAATTTAATTTGCTCAAAAACCCACCATGATAAAATAGAGACAATCTGAAACAAATGCCATTAAAACGTAACAAAGATTTATGGAAAATTTAGAACAACAAACTTTGGAGAACAATGAAAAACGTTGTACTTCCCCCGTGTTTTAATGATATTGCTGGAGAGATTTTTCATGTGCAATATAAGGGCGGAAAATATAAAGAATTTTCATCCACTTGTCCACAATGCAAAGATTTTGGACATGATTACAAAAAGGGATTGCCAGATAGATTTGTTCTTGTAGAGGTTTCCAAGAAATATGGAATTCCATTTGGGTGGTGCAGGAGATGTGGATATACATGGTCGTCAACTAGAAACAAAAAACCAAGCCGAGAAGAAATAGAAGAGTGGAAAAAATATCAATTAGAAGTTGAAAAATCGAAACTTGAGGCTGCGGAAAGAGCAATAGAGCTTCTTCAAGAAGAGAAGGAGTGGGAAAAATTCTACAAACAACACAATGAATGGAGTATGTATCTTCTAAAAAAGCGTGGCTTCAGGTCAGAAAAAACAATAGAGTATCTCCAAATAGGATTTTGCCCGGAATATGAGGTTTGGTATATGGATGATTCTTGGCACAAATATCTTTCTCCTGCTCACTCAATACCTATATGGACTATTGGCAATAAGGTTTCTGATATAAAGATGAGAGTTCTGAATCCTGAAAATGAATCCAGAGATAGATATAGAAGTTATGGGAAAACCGGGGTTTCAAATTTATATATTCCATGTCATGACTTGGATGTTGAAAGTACGGCTTTAATTGTGGAGGGAGAATTTAAAGCGGGCATAGTATTTGAACATCTTGACACAACTAAAATTTCTACAGTTGGTGTTCAAAGTAAAAGTCCAAATCCAGAAGTTTTTGATGCAATAAAAAATTGTGACCCTGTTTATCTCTGCCTAGACCCAGACGCCTTTATAAAAGAGGCAAAGAACGGTGAAAGCGCGGTGGAAAGAATGACGAGGCTTCTTGGTAAAGAAAGAGTTTTGATTGTTGATCTTCCTTGTAAGCCTGACGATGGCATCAATAAAGGAATGCAAATGAGGAATTATTTGAGAATGGCAAGGAAGGCATGAAAGGTGTGAGTTCATGAAATGGAATGAATATTACGAGAAAGTTCACCAAAAGGAGCTTAAGGGATGGAATCAGATTGTTAGATGGATTAAGCAGAAGAAATTTTTTCTGCTGTCTGTGAGGCTTGACAAAGAGCTAGTTGGCAATGGATACAGGCTTACAGTTTATTTGAGGGAACGGTAAGTAACAGTGAGTAAAAGTGAGTAAAAGTGAGTAAAAGTGAGTAAAAGTGAGTAAAAGTGAGCAGCGGGACGACACACGTTAAAGCCAGCCTGTTTCTTGCGGCTGGGTTTTCCGTAGGCGCATTGATAATCTTAAATCCTGATATGGTTCGTTGTGCAATTGGTTCTATTATGGGAGTGATGATAACCCCGGATTGGGATGTAGATAAGAGATATGTAGGGAATATTATAGTCAAAAAGAGATTCGGAAATGTTGCGGACAAAATATTTGACGCGTGGTTAAAGCCCTATAAGACATCTTTTAAGCATGGTCAATTTGGCTCCCACTTTCCTGTATACGGAACCTATGGGAGGCTTTTGTATATATTGATGATGGGGATTTTACCGTTTTATGCGGTTTATTTTATAATCTTGCTGTCACTGAATTATCATTTTAATTTAATCTACGAATTATTATGGTGGTGTAAAATATTGTTTGGAAGCTGGTATACATTGGGTCTTGTGGCATCTGATGTTATACATTTTTCGCTTGATAAATTAACAAAAAACACAGATTAATATAGATTAATACAGATTAATACAAATTAATATTGAAATGAAACACTCAATTTCTTACATTCCAACTGCTCTTTCTCCTGTTGCAACAATCATTATCAAGGATGACGAGAATGATAAAGATGATAGGGACGATGCTGTTCATATTTGTGAACCCATAAAACAGGAAAACATAAAGAGGGTAAGGGGCGGAGAAAATACAGTCTCGATTTTTCGGGATTATGATAAGCATGATTATCTTAGGGTGGGGATTGAGTTTGTGCAAATTAAGATATGTCCATTTTGCGGAGGAGAACTATGACATTAGACCAAAAACCAACAAAGATTACTGAGCAGGTATCATTTCACGACTATGCTCAATTCGCTCTTGGGCAAGCCCTGGAGGGAGGGTTGAATACGGCAGAAGATTACGCCCGGCAGTTCGTGAGTATGGAGGAGGGGGCGGGACTGGCTTTTTGTGAGTATTTACACGGGATAAATTTTCGATGGGATTCTTTCGAGAAGGAAGAAAAGGAAGAAGGAGATACATTCCAGAAGTGGGCGGTTCGATCTACCGGGCGCGCCGCCGCTACTATTCAACGCAACGTGTGTGTATGGGAATTTTTAACAAATGGATATATCCCGGCGGAATATCGAGAGGGGATTGAGTCGTTTTCGTTGAAAATGCTCAAGAAGGCGTATAGAGTCGCTGTACGCCACAAAAACAACAAGATTACCGGACAATATGATTTTGAAGATGCTGGATATGAAATGGAAGCCGCTGATTGGCTCGCTCTCTCCGAGTGCATAGATGAATCTATGCTAAATAATGTTATTGACAAAATTACTGGCAGAGAACCAAATAGTAATCGAATATCCTTCAAAATGGATGACAATGGAGATATTTGGTTCTATCGGGGTAAAAAGGATTCCGCCGTTATTGGTAATTTAAATGTGAGAAACCCCTCTCAGTTGGTTCGAGATGGAATTGCAGAGTTGATGGAGAGGGCGAGAATTACAGAAAGAAATGAGTATTGATATGTATTGATATGTATTGATATGTTAGGAAAGCCAAAATCCGTAAAATCCATAAAGCAAGAAAAATCCAAGAGGAAGCCGGTCAGAAAGATTTCCTCAAGAGGCACGCTTATAAAAAAGGCGCATTCCATCATGCGCGATATTGTTATTGCAAGAGACGGAGGATGTGTATGTCCTGCCCCGGAGAGTGGGCATTCCAAAGTTTTACAGGCGGGTCACATTGTGCCAAGCACAAAATCCGGGGTGAGGTTTGATCTATGGAATGTTCACGCCCAATGTTCATCCTGCAATGGGCGTCACAAACACTTTGAGTATTATTATGTTGACTGGTTTGTAAACAAGTTTGGAAAAGAACAAAAACTTCGTATTGGAAGGGATGCAGACCGGGATGTTCTGAAAACGTATGAAATTGAGAAATTAATCGAACAATTATCCCTTATCCGAGAGAGGCAAAAAAGAGAGCCTGAGTGGTTGCCCTATTTTACACAGGCTGAAATTCTTAGCGGAACGTGGAACTCTCCTGCTTCCTCCGGCCCAATACGCCCCTCGTAGAATATTTATTCCATTTTCAGGAGCTGGGAGCGAGATGATTGGCTCCTGCCTTGCGGGATGGGATGAGGTGGTTGGTGTTGAATTCGATAAGGAAAATGGATATGTTGATATTGCTCAAAAAAGATTGGAGTATTGGATAAAATGAAACAGACTCATTCTCAATATTACATTCAGCCTCCAAATATACCAGAGTTCTTATATAGGTTTTCTTTTGAAGCCTGGAAAAATCTTATGGTCTGGTCATGGAGGGAATATCAAGAAAGATTAAAGCAGTATTCTCGCAGGGGGTATTATAGAGAGTTGGCAATACAGGCGTCGGAATTTTCGCCTGAGCGCATTTTGGCAGAGATGCCTGGTTTTCGTAAATTGTGCGCCCTTCTTGAGAAAAACGAATCTCTTTGGCGGAAATTTACGCGCCAACAAAAGGATTACATTATACGTTGCTACAATCTTCGTGGTCTACTTTTGCGTGAGAGTGTTCCTTAACTCTAGTACAAATTCCTGCCAGCGTTCCTCCAGTTCTTTTTGAGTCAATTTCATCAATAGCCCGGTGACTGTATTGTTGCTTGGAATGTTGGAAAGTTCATGAATGTAGCCTTTGCAATAAGCCACAAAGGCGTCTCGTATTTTTCGGGGAATTTTTCGTTCTTCACAGAAACGATCAATTTCATACATTATAAAAGCAATCCTCCGCCCCAAACGTAGTATTGCCAACCTTTTATTGGTTGGAATTCGTCCGGATCATATACTGGTATGTATTTTATTCCTCTTTCAATATAGCTTATATTATCTGGGCCGGAGGCTGTACCGATAGCCTCGTTTGCTATTTGAATATAGCCCTCTCTTAGTAGTTCTGCAAGAGGTCTGCTCATCATTGACCGACGGAATCCATCTACTTTGTAAAAATCTCCCTCCTCTACAATTCCAGAGGGGAATTTAAAAATTCTTGTTATTTTAGACTTTTCGATAATTCTAACTGGATTGTGTCCAAAGAAACAGCAATCGAATCTGTAGTTTGAGCCATCCCTCCACATTGGACGCCCACTTTTCATTTCTTCGCCAATAAACCAATTCATCTTTGCCCGCAATGAATAATCAGAAGGCTGTATGGCGGCAAGATAATCAATATCCGACTGATTTAGAGTGAACGGACGCCCCCTGCCCGTAACCTCCATGTATCCAGTGGAATTTTCAACCGCTACATAATCATAGTGATTATAGTTATCATTAGTGATGGCAGTTGTCAAATCGAAGTGCGTTACTATTGGAGGATAGCCGTAACCCATCGCATTTACAATGCGGATACCTGGGGGCGGGACTTGGACGGGAAAAGTTATTTTAATGTTCACTTTTGATGTTCACTTTTGATATTCACGCTGTTTCTGTTTCTGAAGTTCCGTCGCTATAGTTTCTTTTCACTGTCGAGCCGGGGGCAAGGTTGATTTCGATTGAAGTAATTTTTTTGTCTGATGGGGGCGGCGGAGGGGGAGGAGGATTGATTTCTCTCACGTTCATATATCGAACCCCAAGGTGGATTTCTGCCACCCATCCCACAAGAGGTTCAAAGGCTTTGTGCCAAATGTCCCCCGCTTTAGCCCTCAAAATTCCATCAACATACTTGTCTGCGGCGTAGGTATAAGATTCTCCCGGAGTGGCTTTTCCAAGTCCTCCTGGGGGAATTGATCCAATTTTGGCTCCTTGGATGTGTGAGTCGGGGTGGTCTGCCCGAATGGACATTGCGGAGCTATTATTGATAGGGTCAAGTTCAAGATAGTACATATTGTCTCCAGGTTGAGGCGTTGAGTCTCCAAATAAATCATAAAATGCTTGACTGGTATAATTCATATCCAGTCCATAGCTTTCGACACCATGTGCAAGACCGTCTTCTTTGTCTGTGTATTGCCACAAGACGGCGTTCTTTCCTTTGTTACGCCATGAGGAAGGCAGGATTACGTCTGCGGGATTTGGTGTATATTGTGCCACCCATAAAGGGTATTGCGACCAGTAGGCATCGTCTGTGTATTTCCACCACCAATTTGCCGTATAAACTCCTACGACTCCATTATACAGCCTGTCTACTTCGGAATGAAATTTCTTTGAGTAAGCCTCCGAATTATAAGTTCCCGCCCATGTATGTTCAAAGTCGTCCCATAGCCCATATTCAGGAGGGTCGTTCTTGAATAAATCGGTGAACAATTTAGCCTGCGCAATAGGTTCGTTGCGCGGATCGAAAAACCAGTAAGCTCCTCGCTTAAGCCCAGCTTGTTTCGCCGCCGTCCAATTATAGGTAAAATCCTCGTCCACCCATGTATTTTGTCCGGCTCGAATGATTACGCCTTCAACCTTAGACCTCATCTTTACAAAGTCTATTTTCGCTTTGGTTGAGTTATTGTCTTGCCAGAAACTAACATCGGGAATTTTTTTCAGTGGAGTAAAGTTCACTTGTTCCTCTTTTTGCGCCTTTCCTTTTCCTGAAAAAGCATAAGTGGTTGAGTGTCGAAAAGAAGTTCCAGCTCCTTATCCGACAAGTCTGCGTCAATGTTTTTTTCTTGCATGTGATTATAGAGCTTTCGAGTGATTTCTTTTATTATCCTGTAGTCTTCTTCGAGCTTTTTTATCTTCTGATCTTTTTCCTGTATTTCAAGACGTAGATTTTTGACAGTCACCAAGCTCTCCACTAACTCCTCGGAAGTTATATTTAATGCCTCGGCGGCATTTTTGAGAGACGAAAAGAAATTATTTTTTTTGTTTAGATATGAATTCAACAGAGTTGTAATTATTCCGCCGAATATCATTCCGAGGGCTGTAAACAGCGTAACGCGTTCCGCTTCCGTCATAAAAATATCCACAGTTAAGACTCAGTTAAAGCTATGGATATTTTACCCTGAGTAAATTGTATTGGTCTAGATTGGGTTATTTGACGTTGGTTTTTCGTATGTTGTAGTCTTTAGTCGTACCCCTTCCAATTGCCCCACATGTTTGACATCTCCATCCTTTCCAAAGTCCTTGAGGTGTTCCGTATGTTTCTGTTTCCCAATTTAGGTTTGTGCTTCCACAATTCCTGCATAGTCCATTTGTTTGTTCTGAGAATATATTAAGATTAGGATGATTGTCCATCCAGGGAAGAAGATATAAGTAAACATCCTCCAAAAGGGTAACATCTCTTTTGCAGTAAATCAACATTTTTTCGAGAGCGTTCTTATTCCCTTTGGCGCAATCTGTAAAATCTGGAAATCTCATGTCTATTTTTCCCCCAATTCCAAATACCGCCCCAAGTTCATCCAGCCTTTTATAAGTGAACCCAAATTGATTCGCCACCTGATAAGTATCAACGCTTCTGTAAAAACTGGGTCTTGGATACCCATACTTTATCCACTTGGCTTTTAATTTTGGAATATCAAACCAGTTTCCATTGTGTGAAACGATTATATCCGCCTCGTTCATCAATTTCCATATTCTCTTAAGTATACTTCCCTCTTTACGTTCGATTGCCTCTTTGGGAGACACAACCTCTCCCATAATTTTAGGCTCGAACAACCACTTTGCCGCCCAACAAGAAATTGACCAGTCTTTTATTCTATTTTCAGGAGAGAAGAATTTAGGAGGTTTGGCAGACCATGAATAATATTCCCCGGGAATAATCTCGATGTCTAATAAAAGTATCTTGGCGGGTCTTTCATGTCGGCTTGGTTCATAATGCCATGCCTTGCAAAGTGGACAGTAAAAACTAGATGTTTCCCGCCTTATTCCCAAAACCATGTCTTTTCGTGTGCCCCTACTCTGCATTTTGACCCCACAGATTTTACAATGTGGCTTCATTTACTGCTCCTTTTATTCCCCTCAATTCTATACGAAAAAGATGAGAAAAAGATTAGAAAAGGGTGAGAAGAGTATGAGGAAGGTATGAGATGAAAAAATCAATATACCACTCTTGTAGAAAACCCTCTCAGTCGAGGCCCGGTGGAGCCGGAGTTGTTAACAACTTTATATCCCCATGATGCTCCTGCCGTTATTAATTCTGAACCAGACGCAGAATATGTTCCTGCCGCCGAGCTTGCTGGAATTGTTAGAGTAAACCCAGTGTCAGCCCCATCTTTAATTAACGTAAAGACTAAAGAGCCTCCGGGGGGTTGTGTATCAGCTGTTGTAATCAAAAATCCCACTACAAACATGTTTGAATTTGTTGGAAGTTGAAAAGCAGCGGTTTGTAAACCAATTGATTCTGTTTGAGGCGCGCATTTCCTTGCCCGGTGCTTGACGTGGATTGGAAAATAATATAATATATGAACTGAAAATAAGCATTAAACTAATCTACAGGCGAAATATGAAGAAAAGCGAGTATTTGGAAGCCCTCCTCCGATCCCCGTGCCCAATAGTCATCAAGTGAGTAGTTGTCTGCAAGGGATTTTCCACCATCAAGATAAATTCCATTTGTGGACACTGTACCGGAATAACCGAGGCGTATTGCTTGAGTTCCTTCATTTACAAATACAGCAGCTTGCTTTACCCCATGCCCAACCAACAGGATTGGATAAGCTTGACGGTACGATCTTCTTAAAGTGAATCCGATGTCCTTCTGCGGGTTTCTTGTCCATAGATTATTCTCCTACATGATAATTATATTCATCAAGAGGCGGGTAGACAATGTGGAATTTACTCTGGGTAAAAAATAAACCCCTATCTTTCGATAGGGGTTCTTCCTTATAAGACTTACAAGACTTACAAGACTTACAAGACTTACAAGACTTACAAGAAGGGTTATCCAATGGCTGTGCAGGAGGCGATACCAGTTCGACCCACAAACGAGCCAAACGTGTACACGCCCTGCGCGCAAAGCGACTTTACAATTAGAGCCGTCTTCTTCCAAATCTCAAACGAAATAGCCGTACAGCCAGGAGCAAGATCAATCATGCTCAAAGGAATTTGCGTCGAGCGATAAACCAAAGGTTCACCGTTGTGCGTCATCCGAAGAGCATAGATAGCCGAACGGTAGGAATTCGAGCCGGAGGCAGTGCGAGTGAAATTGTTGTCGGCAACGACCTGCAAGCGACCAATACCAGTATTGACAAAGCCGCCGAAGTTGAAGCCTGGAACAATGTGATCACCAGACGCAACATTCACGACCTGTGAGCCCTGGAAGACCAACTGGAGGTAGGCACTCATGACTTCCTGAATTGCGGCGGGATGGCCGAACAGGTGAGTCGGTTTCGCGCAAGCCTCGGAGAGCCAGCGGTCAAAATTGGTAGCCGAGAACGTACCAGAGGCGTCTTGACCGGAAACCGAATTGGTATGTGCGCCATTGGCGGACGTAACCCAACTTTCGATGCCGTCAAATTCAAGTGGACGCGTAGTGGCGTCGCCAACTGCAAGCAGACGATCTTCGCCATTCAACACCAAGGTCATGCCGAGGCGCATTTCCTTTTCTTTGACATCGGCAATGGCTTCGCGCCCGAAGGTTGCAACATCTCTTGCGCCGGGGAGTCCTTGTCCGGCGGCATGCCCACCCAGCAGGGCTCCAATGCCAGCCCCGCCAGCCACAACAGCGGCGGAGTGCATGATGTCCGAAACGGTTAGAGACTTTTTCGCGCCGAGGTTTTTGAGGTCAACCGTCTGATTTGAACCATCGTGGGTATATTCCTCGGGACAAGCGCCATCGGAAAACGCGATATACGCAGAGCCGGAAGTGAAGGCAAGCGAGGTCATCTCGCGCCATGTTTCCTGTTTCAAGCCAGTCCGCTTTTCAGGAATAGCCTGCAAAAGAGTTACTTCTTCGCAGAGCGTCAAAACTTCGGTGGGGTCAAGCGGCGTGGGGAACTGTGCGGTAAAATCGCCAGGAGTGGCAACATTTGAAACCACAGGGTCAGTAGCACGCGCAACAAACGCCTCACCAGTCGAGGGGTTGATAACCTTTTCACCCTCTAAAGGATTAATAGCGGGCATAGTATCTCCAAAGAATTATTTAGAGTTACTCGCCGTTCAATGAATGAACTTTACCGAGTTAGAGTCCAACAGACTTTCGGGCAATGTCCTTAAGCGAATTCGGCTTTGGCGTTTCTGGTTGCGCCTTCACAACAACGGCCTGTGTCAAAGTTCGACTCTGCGGGATGCGCTGTCTGACTTCAACGTTCTGCGTGTTTGACTTGGCTTCCAGAACTCCCATCCGGTCACTCAAGGTCTTGAGCCCTTCGGAAAGCGGTTGGAGCAGTTCTTTCATCTCATCTAGTATGTTTATCTGGGCAGGGGGTTCGTCATTTTGCACAACGGACTTTTCTTTAAGATAGTCCGTAATTGCCGTACCTAATTCTTGAAGTGCGGGGTTGAGGATTTCGGCTTTCTGAATATCCACAAGACCGATAGAATTATCAACTTTTTCAAGTAGCGCGTCAATGGCAGGTTTTAGTGCATGTTCTTCTGTTTTAGTTGTTTCAGTTATTTCAGAAAAAGTTAACATGGCTTTTTCTGCCAACACATTCTTGAATTCATCCACAGCCTGATTCATGGCTGCGCGCTTATCCAAGACATCTGATCTCTCCATAATGTTCCAAATGACATTCGAGAATACCTGCCACATATCCATAAGGTAAATTGCCTCGTTTTTTGCGGCAACATATTCCTCTGCCTGTCTCATGGATACAGCTCCGCCATAAGGCAGATGCTCAACGAGAGAGGCTGTCGAAGCCGCCAACGAATCGTCTGATTTTTCAACATGAGCCTCTTCGACAACTGGATCCAAGACTTCCTCTTTTTCCTCTTCTTCCTCTTCTTCCTCTTCTGTAACTTCAGCAACTTCAGCAGATTCTTCAGCCGCCTCCGCTTCTGCAATCAATTCCCGCGTTTCTTCCTCGGTTTCCGACATCTCAATTAGAATATCTGAGCGTTGCTGAGAAGCTCTTTGCGCCATCTCAATTTTGTCGGCTTCATCCTTGCCAACGATGCTCTCGGCATCTTCTTTGCGCGTCTTTTTCTTGGCCATATCTGCCTTCTCCTCAAGCACCATTTCGGTTCTCTTGTTCACCGGAACTCTGGTGAGGGCAAGGTGAACCAAACAGCCTTGAACGTAGATTTTGTCGCCAGCTCCCTGCAAACACTCCGGGCATAAAGCATAGGCGCTTTCTCGCACCCATATATTCCCGTTTTCTCCGTGTTTGTGAGCCAGGTCTAAAAATCCAATTGATATTCTAATCTTTTCTTCGGGTTGTTTATTTTTATCTTCTTTTAGACTTCGATAAACAGCATGACCAAGAGAATTGTTGAATAAAATTCCTTTGGCTTTTAATTTATTTCCATCAATAAAAATTTCAAGAGGCTCGCCGGGAACTGCCTTACCGTTCAAATCTGGATAGTGAGAGATGGAAAGATAGGGCATCCCTCCCTTCCAGAAATCCGAATAAACCAAAGATTTGAAGGCTTGTGGGAGCTCCTTTTCTCTTTCAATGTAGGCTATAAAATCTTTGTAAAGTTCAAGCGACATACGCTCTTTATAAGAGTCGTAATCCGTATCCGAGTTGGTTGCCGCCCAGCGCATTGTCTTTCCATCCGATGTCGCCTTGGTGACATACATGGAAAAAGTTTCGATGAGTTCTGGGAGCTGTGGGAATTCCGGGATTTCTGAGGGGGCCAAGGATTCGGATTTCTTCTTCCAGTTACCTTCTTTATCTTTTTTCCAACCAGCGGCTTTTACGCTTGCCCAAGCCTTACGCGCGGCAATTTCCTCGGAATCTCCGCTTTTCCTGGCTTCTTTGTAGACGGACTCCCAAAGAGTTCGTCCGCTTTTAGGCAACTTTCCCAATGGCATTAGACTTCGATCACCTCATACAAACTTCGCCAACCAGTCTCTATCAAATACACAAGATAGGCAGAAAAACATCCGGCGGCAAGTTCAGACAGTACTGGAATATGAGGTATCCAGTCATAGAACACATAAAATCTTGTGAACCATGACATGACGGAATACACCCACACCCCAAGACACAAACGACACTCGAACAATCTATTAATGAACTTATTTTTTATCTCATTTTGCGATACGAACTTCTGACCAATAAAAATCAGCAAGCGTCCGATAACAAGAAATAAAATATATTCGGCGGTCACTTATCAAATTCCGGCTCATTCTTTATAAGCGTAAGCAGAATACGATACCCAAGGAACTGGTTGCTGTTCTCTCCATAAAGAGGGTCTGCTTTTTGAGCGAAAACCTCATACCCATCGGAAAGAAACTGATATTGTAAATATTCCGCAAAATCTTCGGCGGAAATACGAGTCTCGCTTGGAACGCCAATTTCACGCATGACAAATTTAATTGATTGCATCTGATTCTCCTGTTTCTCCTGTTTCTCCTGTGTTTTGTAGACTATTTATTCCATCATTGTAAACTTTTTCAATGATGCTTGATAGATTTTGTAAAACTTCTTTGCTTATTTCTCTACTTATTTTTATATTATCGCTTTTTATTTCGGTAGGGTCAACATCCAATTTCCCATCTATCAGGTGAGATTTGGCAATCAAAACTACATATTGAGCGCAGGTTTTAGCAAGGCTGTTCAAAATTACTCTGGGTAAATTTTCCGCGCCGATATTCACGCTCTCGATTCCCACTACTTCTTTTACTTCTAATGTATCGCTTTTGCCTGATATAAAATCCTCCTCTGCCTTCCGTTCCGCTCTTTCTTGCGCTTTTCCCAACTCCTCCAAAGTTTTTTCGGCTACAATATAATTACAAATTGCGTCTGAAAATTCTGACAACCATTTTTGGGGGGCAAGAATTGATTTTGCCCTATTGCAAATATCATCCAGGACTTCCTTGAGTTTTGGTTCTTCAATATCTGATTTTCCAATTAAATATAAATCAACATATTCTTCCCAAATTTCCAACTCGCCCTCATCAAGATTGCTTTTGACTCTTGAAATAAGCGCAGCCAAAACCTCGTTGGCGGAGTAAATCGCTTTGGACAGCCCAACTTCGGCGTTAATCGTGTTTCTTTGAATGACTTGCTGCGGAATGATCTCTCCTTGTCCTCCCTGCGAGGGCTGGGTTTTTGCGCCAAGTTCCTTTGTCTGGCTTCCACCAAACTGTACATTTTTGACATTCTGAAATTCAGGATCGTTCTCGTCTATATCTTCAGGAACATCAATCGAGATAAGCCCATCCGCAATAGCCTGTTGACGCATTTCAGAAGGCTTGAATGAACGATTGGAAATATAGATATTTGCCGCCTGGGCAGAAGCCAGTCTTGCCCGTCCTTTGCTTACATTCCTCTCATCGTCATAATCAATCCACATGAACTTTAGTGCATAGGGCAAAATACGATTGGCATAACTCTCGAATTTCTTTTTGGCAATGGATTTTCCAGATGATTTTCCGACTCTTTCTTGTCTGATTGTGCCTGCCAGCGTGTCTCCGCCATTTGAGGTGGACGGGAAGCCTATATCAGAAAGAGTCAACCCATACCCCGCCGCAAGAACCGCCGCATATCTCATGGTTACAGAATCGTACATGATTTCTGATGGAGGTTTGCCAAAAGGTATCCATTGGGCGGGCTTTTCGTGTTCATACAGAACAGGAATTTTGAATGGATTGACACCATAGAACAAGTCCGCAAGCCCCTTTACCCATTCGGTTGCGGAGGTTTTATCCATGTCTCCAAGATCGAGAATTCCCGCCTCTGGTGTATCAAGCAATAATTGAGCATAGTAGTTGTCGCCAGTTGTCATCATTTCAATCGCGCGCCAAATTCTTTCAGGAGGAGCATAGCCCCACCCCTCTCGCTGAAGCTCGGTACGAGGCGATAGATAAACTCTGGAAACAAATTCTTTGGGAAGATAAATTGGAGTAAGACCAGTTCCAACCGCAGACTGAACTACGGGAAAATCAAAGTTTAGAGTGGGAGCAAGCGTTCCTCCATCAAGAGGACGTATCCATACAACCCGCCCATTTGGATTATCGTCAAGTCTTCCAATCTCGCTCGCGGTTCCGAAGGGCAAAGTAAAAAGGTCTTTTACAAACCATTCGATCTGTGTTGAAAAGTCTATATCCCAATAGTAGGCATTTCCCCTTTCAAACAATTTAGTGTAATGTTTGATTTGCCCCCTCATTTCGTCCCGCTTTGTGGAATCTCTTGAAACTATTTTCCAATCGAGAGAATTCAAATAATTTGCAATCGTATCGCGGCATATTGCCGCAATGGGCTGTCGTTCGACAAACTTACGCCAATAATAAGCCTCTTGCCATGCAGGGGGATTCCACGCTGGAATATTTCTTAAAAAATAACTAACGAACCCGCCCGGCGCCGAGAGTTGACCGTCTCTTTTTTCGGTTTGAAGTGCTTGTTGTGGTTGTTTTTTAGCCATTAACAGTTTCCAACACGTCTTCTCTAATGTCTTCTCTCATAATATTTTAACGTTATACACATTAATAATGTAAGATGCAATTATCTAACAACTATCTAAAACGAAGCACAACTGGTTCTGAGGTTTTCTCTTTACCATTCTCTTTATTCTCTTTATTCTCTTTTTCCATTCCAATTGCAAGAAATGGAACTCGCTTCCACTTCCTAACGGGCGCAAGTTTGTGTCGCGCCCCGCTTACGCTTGTAATCCTATCATCATGGATTGCAGGATTGGGGAAATATTCAAGCTGTCCCAAAAAAGCCTCGTTCCAAGGTCCCTTGACCATGTACCATCTTCCATTTGCCGCCTCGGCGAACCAGGTATTTGCAGCCAAAACCCTATCTCCAAGTTTCTTTGCCTCAAGTCCTGTTACGCTATAATCAGGAAGTTCTTTTTTGATTTCCTCCACAAGTTCCGCAACCTGATTCTTTCCTCCCGAACCCGGCTCCTGCTCAATACATATTTTAATCTCTTGTCCGTCTTGTTTCGCAACTGCAACAATATTCTGTTTGATGGTCGTCCATGCCCATGCTCCCCCTATTTGATCCTCAAGACAAAAGTCCGTTTTGTCGAAGTTCGTTCCCACCAAAGACCCCATTGTTTCATCAGGGTTATTTTTCTTTCCGTGCGAGGTCATTTTCTTTTCAGTTCCGGCTAAATCCCAAAACCTAACCTGTTCCACAACCCAATCTGGAACCGAGGGAAGAATAACATTCTTTCCATCTTCTCGGTTCTCAAACCAACGTCTATCGCCAAGAGAGCCTTCTTCATCTGCAATGCGTCCCTCGACTTCTCTTGCCCTCAAATACCCCGTAGGATAAGAGGCAATGATTGAAGCGTAAAACATTGGGTCTAGGTTGTCTTTGTTTCTTTTGATGCTTGTTTGGACTATCTTAAATAATTCTTGGGTCTTATCAGCTCCCACCTCTTCGAGAATCCTTTTTAATTCGGGTGTAATTTCGCCATTAAAGAATGTAGATGTCCAGTGTTTAGAATTGGCGGGTGTGGTTGTACACCATGCTTGAGGTTTATTGCCAACACGAACAGCGGCAATGGCATTTTTCCATCCAAGTCCGCTGAGGTCGCGTCTACCCTCATCGTACATAAGCCAATTGATATTAGAACCACGAGCCGATTCCGGGTCTTTCAGGCCTTTGCAATAAATCCTTGCTCCATTCATAAAAACCATTGTGAATGGTCGTATGGCTTCCCACGATTCCATTTGCCGATAACGCTGTTTGGGAACAACCATATTCCAGGGAATCCACTTTCTTAATTCCATCCATGTTGAAGTTCGGAACTGCTCGAAATCCGGGGCGAAAACAGAACCACTTAAACCCTGCTTGATCTTGATTAATCCTTTTTGGATACCTGCTGTCGTCTTGCCTCCTCCACGCCCGGAGCGTAAAAGCAGGAATCTTGCATCCGATTTTATGAATTCCTCGAGCTCCTCGCGCGGCTGAAATCTTTCCCCCTTTATTCCGATGAAGTATCCATTTTCATCGGTGTTCCACTTGTTACTGGATTTTGTTTGGGGGATTGTTATTCCCTCTGGCAAAGGAAGTCCTCTGGCCTTTCTTTCTGCGAGTATGGCGAGAATAACCTTTTTTTCCTCAATCGTTATCTGTTTCGTCATCGTCGTTTACCTCGGAATCCTCAGAGTCTTCGGATACGTTCTCTGCCTCTGCGTCTATGATTTCATTTTCATTTTTTCCGAGCAAACGAGCAAGTTCTTTGTCCAATTGTTTGTTGGTCATCCCCGCAATGTTGACAAGCAGGTCTGCTTGACCTGCATATTTGAATTCCATCTCAGAACCAGCAACCACAGCACGAACAGCGGCAGAGGGATTGTACCTGAATGGATTTTTGGTTTCGTTTAGATAGTTAAGCCCCTTTTGTTTCAACAACTTGCCATCATCGGCAAGTTGCCGCAATACAGTTATGCGATTCTCTATCGCTTCTGTGTCAAGGCGAATTGAAACCTCGGCGTCTAGGGCGTCGGCACGTTCGATCCACCCATCCTCTTTCATCCACCTCTGAATAGTGGCTTTTTGGGGTCTTTCTCCGGTTGCGGGGTCAGGAGGCATGAGCGCAACAACCTTGTTTCCCTTAACGCGTCCAAGATATGGACGCCCGTTGTTGTACCACGTATAGAAACATGCCTCTCTATATTGGTCACTGTACTTTAGTACGGGGATTCTTTTTGTCATAAGTACGCTTGTAAATTATATCGAGCGATAAATTTTGTTAAATTCTTGGGCGTCATTTGAAAAACAAATTTGGCGTTATCTACCATAATTCGTTTCCATTCCTCGCTTCCTATAATGCGACCCTTTTGGGCAAAATGCTGACGAAGGATTTGATACGCCTCTTCCTGATTGCTCAACGCCCACTTCCAGGCTTGATAACGAACATTTGACGGTGTATAGGGCTTGCCGGTAACAGGGGACACAACCCCGTGCTCCGCGAGCTTGATCCCGACTTTTTTCAAAGATGTACGCTTAGGAAGACTCCACCACATTCTCCAACAGGTTTCCCCGTCCAGTCCAGAATCTTTATGTGGGAATAATGTACTCATAGTGTTTTCCTTTCCAGATAATTATAGCAAGAAATAACAACAAATCAAGGGAAAGTTTTGAAAAATTGCCAAAAACAGGACAAAAGATTAATAGAAGATTAGAGTTTTTTGTATGTTTTTACGTTTTCCTTGATTTTCCATGAAAAACAATTAAAATAAAGAAAATTTACCCGGAGTAAACAAACAGAAAATAGGAGATTATTATGTTGATTTTTGTGCCCTGGCTTGCTCCCCTCGCCCCAGCATATACTATAGACACATGGTCGAATTTCTAGTCTTTCCGAAACCTATTGCCCTTGCCATTGCTGCTTTGGTGGAGATTCTTGGTTTTGGCACCGTCTCAACCTTGATTGGCGCGCTTGTTGAAGATGAGATGTTGTAATGTTGAAATCATGGTTCGAGAGTTTTGACGATTGGATCAATGATACCGAGGGATCAGTTGTAAACGCCCTTACTGCTTTTGCGCCCTGGCTTGCTCCCCTCGCCCCAGCATATATGACTATAGACACATGGTCGAATTTCTAGTCTTTCCGAAACCTATTGCCCTTGCCATTGCTGCTTTGGTGGAGATTCTTGGTTTTGGCACCGTCTCAACCTTCCTGGATTTCTGGTTTTATAACAGGAAAGAAAACGCAAAAGTTAAGAAAGCCCCTCTCGGAGTTGTAGTTTTCTCTTTTGGATTTTATCTCTCTTTAATCGTAGTTTCAAACGTTATCATTGACATTGCAAGGGCGTTTGGAACAGTTGAAACTATTCTGTGGGCGATAATTATTGTGAGGCTTCTGCTAACCTTGCAAACTATCCCAGGCGCGCTAATCGTTGCCGTAAGAACTGGACACAGAGATTTGCTCAAGCAAATCAAGAAAGAAAAGGCAGAGAAAATTTCGGAAAATCAAAGGAAAGTTTCCGAAACAAGTGGCGAACGCGGAGAAAATCTTTCGGAAACTTTCCGAAACTTTCCGAAAGATTGGCGTTCTCTTGAGCCAATGCTAACAAAGGAACAAATTGTCAAAATTGCCAATCTTTCGCCCAAGGAGGTCAGAGATTGGGCGAGTGAAATTGGCGTAACAGAGAAAACAATTACAAATTGGCGGTCAAACGCCAGAGGTATGTTACAGTAAATAAGATTAGACAAAATTAGATTAGGAGAAATTAGGATGAACAAATTAGCTGTACTTGACGTTGATGGAGTGTTGGCAAATTTCGAGGGAAAAGTGGTTGCGTGTCTTGAATCTGAGTTTGGTGGTATTGCCACACAGAACCGACATGAGTTTAGTTTTGAAAAAAGATGGGCTTCTCACGGTAATGTTCTAAAAAGGGCGTTGCTCTACACCAACACGCCGAACTTTTACAAATCTATTGAACCGAATGTTCCAATGATTCAGTTTGCAGAAACTCTAATAGATTTGAGCTTTGGTGTAATGTTTCTTACCTCTCGTCCCAAGACCCATGAAGAGGTAACTCGCCGCTGGCTTGAAAGAAACATTGGCAATTATGCGCAGGCGTTTGGTCTTTTTGTTGATGTCAATGATAAAGCAGACTTTATCTCAGACATGTATCCTGACTTTTTAATTGACGACAATCCAGAAGAAATCGCTCGATGCAAGGAAAGAAGAGTTATGGGGCTCTGCTACGATCAACCTTGGAACACGGGAATCTTTCCCCGAATCGTCCACGACCGGAATGGGGAGGTTTATCTTCAATTGTCAGACGATAAAGAACCTTTCCACTTAATTGATTCATATAAGTTGCAGGAGTCCTGAGATGAAAAAATTTCTTGATTTTGCTGGAGATGTATTTCCCTATCTAATTGTGGGGTTGGTGTTTATTGTTACCATTGCTTCACTCGTTTCTCTGGTGCTGGTAGATGTTATCACTGGTCAAATCACAGGAGATTATTTGAGTGGAGACGGGTGGTTTGGGTTATTCTCGTCTCTTGCTGGAACAGGGCTGATTATTGCCACTGGAGCCTTTGTTTCAAAAACATGGGAAAAGAAATCCTATTCCGCTGCAATCTTGGTTGGCATCATATTCCTGCTTTTGCAGGCGGCGGACGTATACTTTGATGGAATTAGTGTTGACATCAAGCGATTTGGAATGCTTATTTCCACCTCCGCCATGAATAGGCAAGAGGCAATTGCCCACAATATTTATCGTTTCTTTATTGCTGGCATTTCGTTTGTTGGAGAGCCTCTTGGAGTCGCCTCAGTTGCTGCCTTCCCAGCGCTGAAAAAGTGGCTTATGTCTATGCTTGGTCTCAAGGGATTAGATTCAAGTTTGCCTCCCAAATTGCCTCCCAATTTATCCCAAAAAAGTTTATCCCAAAAAAGATTTGGAAAACCTTATCGCCCGGTTAATTCTCAAAAATCAACGCCGTCTGGCGATTTGAGAACCCCTCACTTTTTTCAAGGTGACTCTTCATCCAAAAGTAACACAAATCAAGAAGACCCACCGCACCTGCTTTGGGGATAATTGGAAACAAGATGAATAAATACAATAAATATCTTGAAGTATACAAAGGGATCGTTTCCACAGAAAATGCGACTCCAGTTTTTCAAATTTTTCAAAGACCAACTGTGGAAAAAATGCTTAGGGATGTTGGGCCTCTTCCAGAGGAGGCGTTGATGTTTGGAGTGTGTCCAGATGACGGACTTCCAGTTCTTTTGAGTGTTAAAGACCCCACTCCCCAAAACATTCTTGTCCTCTCTGACAAAAGAAGAGGAAAGACAAGTTTTTTGAAGTCCGTTGCCACATTTCTTCGGCTCTCTAAAACCCCTTATGGCGTTATTACGAACAACACAAAAGAATGGAAAGAGCAAAGGGGCGGCGTGGGAGTGTTTCATGTTTCCGAAGGAGCTGCGGATGACCTAATTTTTTCGCTGGCGTCGTGGGCATCATTAACACACGGAAAACAAAGAGGAAGAAACGCGCAAGCCTTCCTTCTATTCGACAATCTGGAAGAAATAATTGAAATGGAGTCAGAGACTATTCAAAATTTGAGATGGCTTCTTGACAATGGGGCGAAAAAGGGCGTGTGGACAATTGCCACCATAGATAATTCTCAGGTTTATAAAATTCCCGCCATAGTCGAAAGATTTGTAACAAAAATAAAGGGGGACGGGAGTTATTACACACTTCAGGAGAACGGAAAAGAAATAAGATTCTATATACCAGAGATGGAGTAAATATGGAAAGAGGACTGATTGGTTTTATTATATGTTTTCTGGTTTTCGTGTACTCTGTTATTTTTAGGAAGTGGGAAAATCTTTATTTTGCCCTACCTGGAATGTTTGTTTCCGCTCTGGTCATTGTGATGAGCATCTTATGAAGTATTCTTATCGCTGTCTAAATAAAAAATGTAGAAAAAGTTTTGAACTAGACCTGGCAATTACTTCAAGGTTAGAGGGTAGGCGTCATGTCGGAGCTACTTGCCCTTATTGCCATTCCCGAAACGTCACAAAGCTTATTTCACGAACAGTCCATGTGATCTACAAAGGAAAGGGGTTTTATGTGACGGATAAAAATAAGAAGTGAGGAAAAAAACGGAAGTTATTTGAATACGAAAGCCAAAATTTCAGAAAAATCCGGTCGGTAAAAATTGGCATCCGTCCTATATTTAACCATAGAACACGCGTTCTATAATTCTCTCGCAGAGAACATAATTTCAGAAAATTGTCAAGTGACATTTGTCATCAATTTTCAGGAAGAATGTCACTATGCAAAATACGCGCGGCATGTATAATGCAATCATCAAAATCAAATGCAAAGGAGATAATGAAAATGAAAGCGATTTTTTTCTTCATCGGCTGCCTGATCGGATAATGTCCCAGGCGCACCAGGCGCCTGAGATCGTGATTTACGCCGTGACCCTTCTTTTTGGATTGGTTCCAGCGGCTTTGATGTAGATCGGCACAATATTGATCGCGGACACGTATCCAACCCTTGACACGTTATATAACGTGTAGTAAGATAGGGCTATAAGTTGAGTAGCGTACTCAACAAACACCAAAAACAGGAGATCACAATGAACGAAAAAGTTTCCCGCAAACAGGTTGACGCGTGGCTCGAAGCCAACCGCCCCCATATCAAAACCGCTGTCGTCAATGGTAACAAGGGCGTGTATGATGATCGTCAGGGTCTCGCCTTCTCATTTGAGACGCGCGGCAAGACGTGGAAGCAAGTTCTCGAAAGCTTTACTCTCACAGCGTAGCCACATGGAAGCGAAAAATAAAGGGAGCCGAAAGGCTCCCCGAAAACATCAAGCACACTGGAAAGACAACACATTCACCAAGCGCCAAAGCAAACGGCGCGAGCAGTTGAATCGGTTGGCTGTGTTGGCTGGCTACTCTAGTTGGTCAGCGTATGAAACAGCCGTCCTAAATGGAACACGCCTAACACAGCGTGAAGGCTGACGAGTGGCGGGCTCGAAAGAACTTTAATTTTTTCGGACGACATTAATCCGGCGTCGAAAGCAAGTCGAAAAATGTAATAAGGAGTAAATAAGGAGTAAAAAAATGAAACACAACGAACACAACGATGAACTAGAGAGATTTTACATTGCCACCTGCAAGGCCTGTACTCTTGCCTCATCCATGAGAGATTGTAAAGCCTGCCTGTTCAGAGTGGGTCTGCTCTACAAGGGGTTTGACGGGATTAAGGCCCACGACGAGGGCGAACTTTCCCTGTCAGGATTTATCCGGGATAAATTTGTGGAGCGCGCCCGGGCGTTGAAAATGCAAGAAAATCCTAACCTGGGATTAACCCTCCTCTAATCTTGGAGGATTAAGATTAAGGCATAAAAAAATAGAAGGTGGGGAAACCCACCTTCTACAACCAACCGATGAAGCCAACACTTGATTTACTTGAATTTTGCATCGCTCTCTATCTATTGGCTTGTGTGATTATACTAATCAATCTGTAAGCGCCGAACTATTAAAGCGCTGGGTAAAAGCCAATTCAAATTTTACCCAGGGTAAAAAATGAAAAAAGGAGACAAAATGAACACAAAACCCACGTGCGAAGCCCCAATCTTGGGACTAGAAGACCTCTTGAGGGATAAGTCCCTACGCGTCATTGGGGTTGTAGCAGACAAAAACCAGGGGAAGAGCAATCTGCTATACAATATAATTAAAATCCTTCAGAGGGATGCGCCGGCAACGAACATCGTTGGATTTCGCCTATTTGCCAGGGTTCCCGGTGTGCTGTACCTTAATACCCTAACTGAACTGGCGAAGATCAGAGACTCGTACATCTTAATTGACGAGCTCAAAACGATAGTGGACACCGACAACCGACGCGAGACAAACATTTTCCTGGAAATTCTCCAGACTCTTTACCACTCGAATAATACGGTAGTAGTTTCTGGGTTGGCCCACAATTTCAATGGCAAGCTGAGCGGCGAGCTTGAAGCAATCATCTTCAAGCAAACAACGCTAATTAGCATTGTCAAACGGTCGAATCTGGACTATATCCTACGTGCGCTGAGGCACGAGGGGCAAGCCAGTAAAAATGAGTATACTCTGACAATGCCCCTAGACGGGGCCCTGATCTATCACCCCTACAAGAAAAAAAACTGGCACTACATCTCCATCCCGTACATCAAAGCTACCGACACAAAAAAGGACAATGAGCCTGTTATCAAGTGGAAAGATTAAAGCAGTCTAAGTTAAAGCATAAGTTTATGTACAATCTTGCGTACAATCTTATGCAAAACTGATGCGTTTTAGGTTATCCTTGGGGAGGCGAATCCCTCCCCAAGGACAACAAGGATAACCAATGAATCTAATCGAACTCGAGGAGAAGTCATATCTCCTGGAACTTCTAAAAGAGCATGAGGAATGTGAGGAATATGAGGGGGCAGATGAGACAAACATTCCCGGTATTAGATATTCCTATATGGAGATAAGGCGCGAGCTGTCGCGCCGCGAATTTGTAAACAACGTACTTCGCAGTCATTGGCTGGAGGAACGGAAATTAAAGCCGTGTCCTATTTGCGGTAAATCCTGGTCAACGCGAGGCCGGGGAATGGCGTATAAGGCAGCAAAATCGCACGTTTTAAAATGCGAAGGATGAAGAAGGATGAAAAAGGATGAAATAAGGACGAAACATGGTAAATAGATTCCTTGCCTTTTGGCTACTCTTTTCAATAATCTTTTCGCTGATCTTTCCATATCCATATTGGCTGATTAATGGAGCAATTGCAAGCAGTATTCTGGTCTGGGTAACAAGGGGGAAATAAATGAATGAGAAGACAAATGAAAATTTGGAGGATTTTGGGAAATTTTGGGAAATAGCCAGATTAAAGCCATTCCCAAAATTATTATCAAACCCTAACCCAGGGCTAACCTAGGGCTAACCCAGGGTTAACGTTGACAGTGTAGGATACTAACTAACATGAACACAAAATATACACCTCGAAACCGAATGTCTGGCGCTGCCATGAGGGGGGGGATTGAGATTGACGACATGCACAAATACCCAGAGGCTAAATATTGGGAAATGGGCGCAAAGGGGGCGAGGGACAAAATTCTTCTGCTCGTCCCAGAAGAAAGAGACCAACAATTAAGTCGAGTACTAGGTAGGTTTTGGCGTCGTGATAATTCGTGGATGACAATCTGCCTGCGAACAGAGCGTATGCTCGACTTGCTCAAGACACTAAAACACGGCTAATATAACTAATATGACTGATATGTTTGACTGGTCTTTTGTTTGGAGCGTCTTTCAAAACGGAAGTGACATGACGCGAGAAGAGATCATCGAAGACCTTCTCCGAAATGATTGGCTTACTAATCTTCCGCAGGAAGAGCAGAACAGAATTTTGAAGGATGCGCCAAGAGAAATTTTACTCCGGGTAAATATATTAAAGCCCTTCAATAAGAAATGAAAGAAATGAAAGACACGTTTCTACATACTCTATAAAATCAAGAATATATGGAAACGTCTAATTTCCCCGCAATGAAAGAAATCAAAGAAATGAGGAAACATGGCAACAATGTTATATTGCATAAAACACGACCAAATGGTTCTGGCAACCAGGGTGTTTGACGTAATCCCCGTCGTTTATCCAGACGGAGCAAAAGACGCCAGGGTGGTTGAGATTGGACTCAATCACCATGAACCCACCCCCGCACACCCTGGAGAACCCCCACAATATCAAACGTGTGATTTTTCAATGGGATGGGCAACCTGTCCTCCTCCAGAAATTGACCCGGATTGGATTGATTTTGTAATCGAACCCGATGAGGAAGAGATTAAAGCCATGAATGCCGAGGCAAAATCTTTGTTGTTGGGGCTACAATGAAAAGCGTTTCTGTTCTTTCTCACCTTGGGGATAAAGTAAGACCCTTCGTTGGAAAAACGGTAGACGATGCCATTAAAGCCGCCGAAGATTGGGCGGCAAGAAATAATCGCCAACTCCGAGGCAACTACTTCTTGCAAATCAAGATTGGACAATCCGAGTCAATAATTTGCGACATTGAACCAATCAATGAAACTCTCACCCGAATCTAATGTAAAAATATTTACTTAGGGTAAAATAATACAAAAGGTATCAACATGACGAACGAAAATAACAACGAAATTGTTGAAATTATTGACGAGCGCACGGGAGAAATCATCCCCAGGGGCATAGCCAAAGTAGACAAATTTGCTACATCTAATCTTCAAATTCAAGTCAATGCTAATACAATTGGAACGCTTGAATTAAGCGAAGAGGCATTAAGGGTTCTGGATGAACCAATTGACCCCAATGATGTTCAAATTCGTCCTGATGGGCTTGTATATTTTCCCTGGACATATTGGGCAAGGCGGCTAAACGACGCCTTTGGGCGTTTACAATGGGGACTTATACCACAAGGCGCGCCACAAAGTAAACAAATTGACAACAATACCATTCTTGTCGTATGGGGGTTCTGGCTTATTGTAAAGGGCGTTCCGATTTCGTTTGCTATGGGAGAAACCTCATATCGAACAAATAACAACACAATGTCTTACGCTGACGCCGTTGAGGGCGCAAGGTCAATTTCTCTTGCCCGGAACTGCAAACATCTGGGAATATCTCTTGAGTTATTTGACCCCGAATGGATAGAGGAGTGGAAAGAAAAGTACGCGCGAAAAATAAAGAATCCTCGCGGCAATTACCCGGAATACATTTGGGTACGAAACGACGATAAGCGTTACTTCAAGGAATCTCAAAAGACTGCTTCAAAACCGCCTGTCAAACCCGCCAACCCTGCCAAGAATGAACAATTTCCGACCACAGAAGAACTCGCCGGGGCAATCCCCTATAAGGATTTGAGAAAAGCTGATAACATCGAAGCCATTAAAGCCGGTTCCAACAAAACAATACCGGAAATCATGGCCTTCATCAACAGACTTCATAAGGATGGCTTGTACACCCTCAAGGAACTGATTGAATTCATTAAACAGGAACAACAGGATGAATAAGATATTTCTCACGGGAACCATTGGAAAAGAACCGGAGGCGCAATACACCGCCTCTGGGAAATATGTCTGCAAAAACTCCCTTGCGGTGTCGGTTGGTTGGGGGGATAAAAAAACAACCAATTGGTATAATTTGATTGTCTGGGGAGACCAGGGAGAACGGTTCAAAAGTTGGATTTCAAAAGGTTCAAGAGTTTTAATTGAAGGAGCTCTTGAATTACAAGAATGGAAAGATAAGGAAGGCGCGACACACGTTTCCCCCAATGTAACTGTTTCCTACTTTGAAGTATTAAACAAGAAAGAAAACAAAGAAAACAAAGAGACGCCCGATGACAACGAATTGCCCTTTTGATATTTTCAATGTCTATTTATTGCTGATTGGGTTGAGTCCGTCAACCCAATCATGTTGGGTTGCTCTATGAAAACACAAGTTGAATTACTCACGGAAACTGAAAATATCTTGTTGAAATTGCTGGCACAGTATCAGTCTGGTCAGTATGTCTTGCTAACAAGGGCTATTACTAATGTGCGTATCTTGAAAGCATTGGGCAACCCAACTACGGGTGCAGTGGACTTGGGCTGGGAGTGCGGCATTTGTAAATCGTCCAATATGGAAAGTGACTTGCTTTGTGGGTTCTGTGATACACCCCGCCCAAGCCACTAACCCTAGTCCGTT
>QZGF01000006.1_pt1 | contig 59000 bp, 63 predicted proteins | sample 1990021 | NCBI WGS metagenome assembly QZGF01 (sample SAMN10076523, study PRJNA491371) | Subsurface metagenome, whole genome shotgun sequencing project. | isolation source: subsurface fracture fluid from borehole BE326-BH2 | place: South Africa: Beatrix Gold Mine | collected 2015-06-18 | reverse complement strand
TTTTCCGCGAAAATCCTGATTCCGATTTCTAATGCCGCGCCGCAGGCGCGGCACTTCTCATCTCAAGTTTCGTTTCTTGGATTTGTGGATTAGATTCGGCAAGATAATTTCAAAAATTTGTTGTTGTTTTTTATCGGGAGCCTCGAAAAATAGCCCGAGTTTATGCGGGTTATTTTTTACACCCATCGTAGAGTTAGAACTCCTAGCTTGCTACTCCTGCGAAGAACTCCCAACATCGAGAGTTTTGTGCTTTAAAATAAAACAATAGTGAGTTGAAGGATGGGGTAATTTTTGATAAAGTTACAATACCTATGACATTAGATGTAAAATTACTCTACTTTCTTAATGGCTTTGCTGGTAAATCACAGATTTTTGATACACTTGTAGTTTTCTTCGCTGAATACTTGCAATATATCCTCGTTGCTTTTTTTCTGGTTCTTTTATACTTTGCGGTCTACCCGAAATGGGAAAAACTCTATATATTTGGAGTAACAACTACCTCAATTATTATTTCTCGTCTCGGAGTAACCGAGATTATCCGTTACTTTACACAGCGTCCCCGTCCATTTCTCACTTATTCAATCAATAAGCTCTTATCCAACGGCTGGTTTTATTCTGATACCGAATGGTCATTCCCTTCTGGCCATTCCGTTTTTTTCTTCGCAATGGCAACGGCAATTTATCTTTACAATAAAAAGTGGGGCGTCTGGTTTTTCATTGCCGCAATCTTAATGAACATAAGCCGCATTATCGCTGGCGTGCATTACCCATCGGATATTTTAGGCGGTGCTATCGTGGGCATTACAACCGGCTATCTCATTGTTCGCCTTGCTGAAAAATGGAAACCGAAGATAGTCGGCAGAACTTTATGAAAAAGAAACTTATTTTAATACTGGCATTTATTCTTGTGTTTGGCGGCGGCATCGGCCTCGGCTGGTATATCCGCAATCAAACGATAAATCCAACGGCTACCCTACCGAATATTTTTGAGCGGATTTTGACCTTCTTTGTGAAAAAAGGAGAAGAAGCGGATGAGGATTTGCTATATCATGATGTCGGGCTTGCCGATTTTATCGTTAATGGGAGCACTAAAACGAAAGTCGCGGTTGAAGGCATTGTAGATAAAGTTACTCACGAACCAGACGGCGATTATCATGTCATTGTCCGCCCTCAATATGTCCCCGTCGGCTTATTCCTTGTTACCGAATTTATTCCAGAAATAAAAGACTTTCCTTTGCCGAAGGAAGGAGACCATATCAAGATTTGGGGCATTACCAGATTTGACGAGCCGCATAACTGGTGGGAAATTCACCCAGTTATCGGTTGGGAGAAATTATAAAGTTGTGCTATAGTTGAACTGTCGATTTTACAAAATATAAATAACCAAAATTACAATGAAAATTAAAACAGCTATCATTTCACTACTTTTTGTTCCATTTTTGGTTTTTGCCCAAAATGGAGCATTGCCAAACGCAGGACTTACGCCCGAAAGTCCATTTTATTTTCTTGATAAACTGGGCGAAGCTCTCCAGCGATTTTTCACCTTTAACCCTGAAGGCAGAGCCAGATTGGAAATTACTTTTGCCAAAGAGCGAATAGCAGAAATAAAAGTTATTCTTGAGGACAAAGGTGTTAACGCTAAAGGCCTCGTTGCCGCCGAGGAGCGGCTTGGTGATAATCTTTTAAGAGCAACAGCAATTCTGGCAGACCAGAAACAAGAAGGAAAGGATACGAGCAACCTTGCCAAAGAGCTTTCGGATGATTTTGATCCAGCACACGAAGCACTTAAGGACACCTTTAAGTCAGAGGCAGACGCATTAGACGCCAAAATTGACGAACTGAAAGTAAAACTCAAGGAAGCTCGCTTGGCAGGCGATATTGCCCAAGCGGAAACACTCACCAAAGAAATTGCTGATCTTAAAGCTCAAAAAGAGCTTCTGGAACAACACGAGGATAAAGACAATGGAGATATTGAAGAAGAAAACGAACATCTTGATGAAGCATTGGGGCTTCAAAAAGAAGCCGCAGAGAAAATAAAAGACGCTGAAGAAGAAAAAGCGGATATAATAAAAGAGGCAACAGAAAAAAATCTTACTATTCCCGATGGAACTTTTAAGGAATTTAACATCTTACTCTCTCAAGCCAAAGCCGTCTTTGACGCTGGAAACTATGAAGACGCCAAACGACTGGCAAAAGAAGCAAAGAAAAACCTTAAAGAAACGGAAAAACAATTAGAAAACCTAAAGGACGCAAAAGATGAAGAAGAAGACCTCAACGATGAAAAAGAAATACAGCAACACGAGCTTGAAAATAAATTAAAAGACACCGATAAAAAAGAAGCGGAACAAATCCGAGAAGAGATGAAACAGAAGAGTGAAGAATTGAAAAAGAAGCACGAGGAACTTGAGAATGAGCAAAAGCAGATTGAAAATCGGCTGGAAGGGACAAATAGCGAGCAAGAAAATAACGATTAATTACAAAATTATATGATACTTGCCTACATTTTTATCATTATTGGCGTATTATTCTTCCTAAAAAATGCAGGGATTGTTACTTGGAGCTGGAGTGTCGTCTGGCCTTTTTTACTCATCGGACTTGGCGTCTATGTTGCGTGGGCGTGGAAGAAAGCTGGCTCGTGGCTAAAGCAGGCGTGGGACAAAGTTTCAAAGAAACTCAATTAAGATAAAAGAAATAGTGGGTGGTGCGGTGGAGTGAGTTTATGCGTTTGAGAAACTCCTCAAATCTGGGATGTAAATATACTCATTTTGCCTCTTAATTATCGTTCTAACATTGTCTACAATTCGGAGCAAAGTATTTTATGTTCTATATTTATATTCTCTACAGTCAAAAAACAAAATCTGTTTATGTCGGTCAGACAAATGATATAAAAAAAGAATGAAAGAGCATTGTTTCAGGGAGGAGGCTTCATTCGTCGGTGGTTTGCCGAAAATGAGTTCGGATTTTGTTCAGGGTGCGGAGCACTACGGGCAAATAGAGGGTTAAAGCGATTTTCTCATTTATTTACTAGTTTTCAATGAGTTCAAAATTATTCAGACAGGTTTTGGGCATAATTAACAAATTTTATTATAAATGCGAGGTATAATTAATATTATCTCCGACTTTTTACTTGGCGAGAAAGATATATTAACGACTAGTATTGACGATGTTTTTCCTTATTCTATAAAGATAGAAGATTTTCCTCCCAACCCAGCATCAAAAGAAATTATTAGCCGTTTTAAGAAAGAAGGCGTTATAAAACTTAAGCCCGGCGTTTATGATTTTTATTTTAAAAGTTTCTGTCTTCATGCCGGCAAATATGCTCCTTATAAGGGTTCTGGGTATTTAATAGCTTCTTTAAAGGGAAGGGGGAGCCGCATTATTAAAAATATTCTTAAAAATTCTTTAAAATACGAAGGTATTTCTCAAGAAGATGTTCAAAGTTTAATTTGGGCGGTTTTAGCAAACGGAAAATACGCCTCATTTTCTCCAGCAATAAAAGAAATAGCGGATAAACTTCTAGAAAAAGAAGATTTAAGTGTGTTAGGGAAAAGTTTTCTTAATTTTATCCCATCGCCGATAAAAAATTGGATTTGGGAAGAAATAGAAAAGAGATTACCACAGGATATAATTTCTATTCGCGATAAATTAAATCGATTAAAAGAAGTGATACAAAACGCTCAAGCAACATATCAAGAATTGGAGGGTATTGCTATAAAATTGGGGAAACCGCCTATTTCTGAAAATATGTTAGACGTGTCGGAAGGCACTTGGTCGCAGATAAGTAATGATTATTTTATTAGAATTTTTCCAGATGATTATACTCGAACTAGAATGCAGGTTTATGTTAGAGATAATACTCCCACTAAGAGAAAGGATAATTATGACGTAGATATCTCGGCTACAACCGCTTGCGGTTTTAATCCTTGTGATCTAGTGGGAGTTCCTGCTAACACTAATATGCAACGTTTGGGATTTGGCGATTTATTTGATAGCCGAGAAAGTGGTGGAGAAAATAAGACTCTTACTCATGAAGAAGCACTAGAATTACTGAAGAAAAATGGGCGTATTAGTCTTAACTCTAGCGATAAGAATATTACCTCTTTGGAGGGAATAAGAATAAATACTATTGAAGGAATTATTAATCTTCAGACAAAATGTGGTTTTGATATTGTTATTACCGGCGGCACAGAACGTGGCCATACAGAAGGGGGGATTTATTCTCATATAAATGGTTACAAAATCGATGTTAGAGACGACTCCGTTTTAACCGCTTATATCAAAGAAAATTATACTTACTTTGGAAGACGTAGTAATGGCGATGAAATTTATAAAGATGATAAAAAAAACGAATATTGCCACGAAACTAAATCTCACCACTGGGACATTACTTATTATTAGCACCTCTCTTTTTTACTAGACAATAGGAGCGATTTAATTCTAAACGGAATTCTTCAAAGTTAATACATTCAGTCATTTTCAATTTGTTTTTGAATTATCTTTTTTATTGAAACACTGCTTAAAATGTGACAAATTATTATAAAAGTCGGTATTAAATTAAGATAAAGTTATGGGTAAAAAATAATAATTCCAATATTGTTTTAATAATTATTATTGGAGTAGAGATTATTTTATCTATCAATTTTTAGTGCCCGCTTCCCATTTTGAAGATGAGAGTGTTCGCTCGCCCAGCCCCGCTTTCGCGAAATTGACAGAAGTTGCCCCTTCAGGGTTACAACAATTAAGTTGTGATAAAAATCGCGAAGCGTATCGAATTGGGTTCAACTCTATTATAACAAAGATTTGGAAAAAAAGAAAAAAATTGTTTGCGATTGCTCTTTAAAAAATAAAAGGGACGATTAGAGAATATTTTTTCACCGTCCTAATAAAAAGACTTAAGGATAATTTCCGGATTTATTGATTTTTCTAAATTATCAGCGATTCTTTTTTAATACCAGAATAAGTAACTTCAGATTGCCAAATAGAAAGTTGTTTTGTTATCTCTGCTTTATTTAATTTAATTTCTACTAATAATTTTTCTCTTATGCTACGATCTTGAGTATTAGCGAGAGTTGTTGCGAGCTCCGCGATCTCATCTAATAATTTATACATTTTAATTATCGTTTCGGTAGCATTCATAATCTAGCCTCCTTTTTTATTATTAAGGTGCAATGCACCATTTCTTCATATTTCAAGAAGAATAGCAAATTACAACATGATTGTTGATAATTGATACTACTCTTGAAAAACATCTGTTCGCCCGAAAGCATTAAAATTTTTTTATTTGCGAGCAAAAAACCCCGCCCTACTTCTGTGAGGCAGGCCGTCTTGCTGTGGCGGGACGGCTGGCGGCGGGTCAATGCAGGTTCCGTTTTTTGGATTTGTGAATTAAATTCGGCAAGATAATTTCAAAAATTTGTTGCTGTTTTTGGTTGGAAATCAAGTTCGTTCACGATTTTTCTTTTTTCTGAAAAATTTAATTTGGTTTTTTGGACGAATTGTTTCATCATAGAGATTGTTTGGTCGTAAGTTGGTCGGTCAACCGGATAGGGAGTGGCGTCTTTGCCGCCGTGAGCAAAACTATAGCGCGCTGGGTCTTGATAAGATGGTTTGGCGCCGTAAATTATTTCCGCCACTAAAGCTAAGGCGCGCATTGTTTTCGGCCCCACTCCTTCCAAACTTAACAATTTTTCGTAGTTTTCCGGTTCTTGAGCTGCGATTTTCAAAAGTATTTTTTTAAGATATTTATTGTTTCTGAAATCTTCCAGTGCAACCGGGTGCCATTTAAATTCTTTGTTTTCCAAATTAACTAATTTTAAAAATTGTTCATCCCAATCGTCGCCGCCGCGAAATTTTAATTCTAATGATTGGCTGTAGGGTGTGGCGTATTTCTCCAGAAGCTCAATGTCTTTTAAAAGCGTTTTGATGCTGCCCTGAACTATCTCCGTTGAAATTTGGCGCGTTTTTTCGCTTTCTCTGGCAGTAAGATTTAAAGGATTTTTAACAATGAATTGGCTGGAAATCGCCTGGTGCGGTTCGCAGACAAAACTTCTTCCTTCCGGCAAAATCAATTTAAAATTTTCCGAATGCCAATGGTAGCGCCGCGCTTTGACGGTTTGTTCGTTCATTCCTTGCTGAATTACCGTCCAACTGCCGTCTTCGGAAAAGAAAAACGAGTGATGATAAATTTGGAAACCGTCTTGAACCAGCGCCGAATCAACCTTCGCGCTCATTCGGGAATTGTAAACCAAAGCTTTTGTTTGATTATTATCAAATCCGATTTTAGCAGACCATTCTTTTATTTGCTCCGGCGTTTTCCGCGATGTTTTGCCTTTTCCGCCGCAAATAAAAATGCCCAATTCTTTTTCGCGTCCTCGTGCGGCTTCTTTTAGGGCAGCCGTCAAAATTGTGGTCAATCCGGAAGCATTCCAATCAAAAGCCAATACCGTTCCCAAGGCTTGAAACCAGACCGGGTCAGAAAGTCGTTTTATAAATTCTTTGGGGCCGTATTCCGCAATAATGACCGTCATCATTTCCCGGCCAAGAATAACCATTCTATCAAAAAGCCACTTCGGGCATCTGCCGTAATCCAAGGTAAATGTAGCAATACCGGTGCGCATACGATATAATTATAGTACTATTTATGAAAATTTCCGTTAAAGTAAAACCGTCGGCGAAAATTGAAAAAATTGAAAAAATCGGCGAAAACAGTTTCGCGGTGTCGGTGAAAGAGCCGCCGGTTCAAGGCCGCGCGAATGAAGCGGTAATAAAAGCATTGGCGGAATATTTCGGCGTTTCAAAATTAAACGTGAAGATTGTTTCCGGTTGGGCTTCTAAGAATAAAATTATCGAGATAGAATAAATTTTAAAGATTTATTATTGATAAATTAAATAAAAATATTTATATGGCTATAAAAGATATTAGAGCAAAAGAATTAAGAAATTTGATTAGAACAAAAAGCGATGATTTGGAGATTATCGATGTTCGTGAGCCGTTTGAATACAAAGAAGTAAGAATAAAAAAATCAAAAAACATTCCGATGGGGGAATTGCCGGCGAGAATCAACGAAATTGATTGGAGTAAAGAAGTGATTTTTGTTTGTCGAAGCGGAAACAGAAGCCGGTTTATGGCTGAAATCGCGGCGGCAAGCGGGAAGGATGTTAAAAATCTTCAGTTTGGAATTTTAGAATGCGGCGAAGAAGGCGGTGAGTTTTTGGAATTTTCCGAAAATTAAAATGAAAAAGCGTTCTAAAAAATATTGGTCCCGAGAAGTAACGGAGAAAAGCGCCGCTTTGATTTTGGAAGAAGGAGTTTTTACTTGGGATGACCCGAAGAAAATCGCGCGGTCGCTGAAGCGTTCGGCGGAAGAAAGTACAATGCGTAAAGCCGGGCCGTTTCAGTCGGCAATGTCGATGCTTAATTTTTACATTAACCGAGCCGGTAAAAATCTGCCGGCGCGGCGAAAAAAAATTCTGGAACAAGCGAAAGTTGAATTAAGAAAACTTTTTAATAAATAAAAAATTTTTATTTGTGCTAAAATTTCACTGTGTCCGAATATTATAATTCTAAAAGAACAAGGGGACTTTATGAGCAGGATTCGAAAGAGCCGTTTAAAATCAGCCGCTCAAAATTGGAACTGTTTTTGGAATGCCCGCGGTGTTTTTATTTTGACCGCCGGCTCGGCGTTTCCCGACCGCCGGGATTTCCTTTCAGTTTAAACAGCGCGGTTGACACCTTGCTTAAAAAAGAATTTGATATCCATCGCGCCAAAAACAAAAAACATCCTTTGATTGAAAAATACGGAATTGACGCCATTCCGGTCGCTCATGAAAAATTAAGCGATTGGCGTCATAATTTTACCGGTATTCAATACCTGCACGAACCGACCAATCTGCTTATTCACGGCGCGATTGACGATTTGTGGCAAAATTCCAAAGGGGAATATATTGTGGTTGATTACAAAGCGACAAGTAAAAACGAAAAAATAGAAGTCTTAGATAAATCCTGGCACGACGGTTATAAGAGGCAGATGGAAATTTATCAATGGCTTTTGCGGAAAAACGGGTTTAAAGTCTCGGATATCGGTTATTTCGTTTATTGCAATGGCATAACCGACAGAGAAGCTTTTGACGCGAAACTGGAATTTGATATTACGCTTATAGAATACAAAGGCGATGACGGCTGGGTGGAAAAAACCGTTTTTGAAGCGCATAAATGTTTGAATGCCGACGAAATTCCCGAAGCCGGCGAAGATTGCGATTATTGCAATTATATTTCGGCGATAAAGAGAGAAGAGTAAATGAACAATGCCTTTTAGATTATTAATTATTTTTTTATTTATCCTGACAGTTTCGTTTTTTGTTTTTCAGGACGATTTTAAAAATCTTTACACAAACTCGGTAGTTCATCCGCCTTCTAATTTATTAAAGACAGCCCCCTTAAAAACAACTTCCAATTTTAACGGCGAATTTAAAACTGCGTCGTCGTCGACCGTTAAATCGATTACCAAAAATGTTTCCGCTCCGGCGCCGCTTAAAGTTGTTGAAAAAATTTCGGAAATCCGCCAATCAAATTTAACGTCTTTGGGAATAATTGTTTGGACCAATATTCAAAGGACGCTAAATAATTTTTCTCAGCTTAAAGAAAACGAAAAATTAAACCAGGCGGCTTTGGCTAAGGCGCGGGATATAATTAAAAATCAATATTTTGCTCATAATTCGCCTTTTGGCGTCGGACCGGCAGAATTGGCGGAGCAAGCGGGCTATGATTATTTGGAAATTGGAGAAAATCTGGCAATGGGAAATTTTGAAGACGATAAAGCGGTGGTAGAAGCCTGGATGAATTCTTCGGGGCACCGCGCCAACATCTTAAATTCTAAATACAAAGAAATTGGAGCCGCGGTTTTAAAAGGTATTTATCAGGGAAGTGAAGTTTGGGTTGCGGTTCAGGAATTCGGCCGGCCGGTTTCCGATTGTCCGCAGGTTGATGAGAATTTAAAATCAATGATTGATTCCGGCAAAAGCGAGATAGAACAATTGTCAGCCGTTCTTAATGCAAAAAAATCTGAGATTGAAAGTACCAATCGCTATGATTCTTCATTTAATCAAAAAGTGGAAGAGTATAATAAATTAGTTGAGCAGTATAATTCTCTTATTGTTCAGCTGAAGGAAATGATTGCGGATTACAACAATCAAGTGTTTTTATTGAATCAGTGCTTTAGTAAGTAAATTATCAATATAATAAAACGCCGCGAAACAATTTACCGATTACCGATTTACTAAAGTAAATGACGATCGTCATTTACTTTAGTAAAGTAAATTATCATATTTATTTGGTAGAGGGTAAATTATTGGGTTTAATTTTTGCAGGTGGTATAATAAAAAAATGTCTAATTTTCTTATTAAAAAAGAGCGGCGAATTTATCCTTGCATTATTTTAAGAAAGGCGGTTGTTTTTCCGGTTGAGAAAATGCCTTTGATATTAAAAGGAGTGGAGGCGATTGGCGCGGTTAACAGCGCCTTAAAGCAAGAAGGGGAAATTGTTTTGGCTTTTCAGAAAAATGAAGAGCAAAGCCAAATCGGCGTTATTGCCCAAATTTTGCAATCCTGGCAATTAAGTCCGGTAATCGTCGGCATCACGGTCGAAGGATTAAAAAGGGTGAAGATTTCCCGCGTTTTTTTCGAGGCCGGCGTCAGTAAAGCGGAAATCGAAACAGTTCCTGAAGAAAAAGAAATTACGACGGAATTGGAGGCTCTGGCAAGAAGCGTTTTCGATCAGTTCAAGAATCTTATCCAAATGGAAGGAACATTGCCTTTAATGATCGCCGCCGAACTTCAAAAAGAATACGTGCCGGCGGAAAGGGTGAGCGACATCGTGGCCTCGGCACTGCGGATGGATTTTTCAGAAAAATTAAAACTTTTGGAAACGCTCGATTTGAAAAAACGGCTGGAATATCTAAATAAAAAAATAGCCGACGAGATAAATATTTTAGAGATGGAAAGAAAAATTCAGCGCGAGGTCAGGAAAAAACTGACTAAAGAGCAGAGAGAAATCATTTTAAGGGAGCAGATGAAAGCCATTGAAAAAGAATTGGGAATTTTTGAGGAAGAAAAAGAATACACCGAATTGGAAAAGAAAATAAAAGCCGCCAAGATGCCGAAGGAAACGGAAACCAAGGCGCTTAAAGAACTTTACCGTCTTCGGACTATGCCGCCTTTCGCTGCCGAAGCGCCTTATATTAGAACTTATCTTGATTGGATGGTTGAACTTCCCTGGAACATTAGAACTAAAAGTGAATTAAATTTGAAAAAAGCCAAATTGATTTTAGACGAAGACCATTACGGTCTTTCCAAAGCCAAAGAAAGAGTGCTGGAATATCTGGCGGTGCAGAAATTGACTAAAGGAAAGGGCCGGGGCACCATTATGTGTTTTGTGGGACCGCCGGGAACCGGCAAGACTTCGGTTGGTAAATCGATTGCCCGGGCTTTAGGCAGGAAATTTGTGAGAATTTCTTTGGGAGGTATCAGGGATGAAGCGGAAATCAGGGGTCATCGCCGTACTTATGTCGGCGCCTTGCCGGGAAGAATTATTCAGGGCATTAAAAATGCCGGCGCAAAAAATCCGGTTTTTATGATGGACGAAATAGATAAAATCGGAGCGGATTTCCGCGGCGATCCTTCGGCCGCTCTTTTAGAAGTTTTAGACCCGGAACAAAACAGCACTTTTTCCGACCATTATCTGGAGGCGCCTTTTGATTTGTCGGAAGTTTTTTTCATCACTACCGCTAATATTTTAGATCCGGTGCCGCCGGCTTTGCGCGATCGGATGGAAGTGATTGAATTTCCCGGTTACACCGACGAAGAAAAATTTTATATCGCCAAGAAGTTTTTACTGCCTCGGGCACTGAAGGAAAGCGGTTTAGATTTTAAACGGCTTTTAATAAGCGATGAAGCGATTAAAAAAATTATCGCTAAATACACGCGGGAGGCCGGTGTTAGAAATTTAGAAAGAAAATTGCATGAAATCGCCAGAAAAGTGGCGAAAAAAATCGCCGAAGGCAAGGCGAAGAAAAAAATTATTGTTGATGAAAAAAATTTATTTGATTATTTGGGACCGGAGGAATTTTTAATAACAATGCGGGAAGCTAAAGATGAAATTGGAATCGCTACCGGTCTGGCTTGGACGCCGGTCGGCGGAGACATTATTTTAATAGAAACGGCGCTGGTGCCGGGCAGAGGACAATTGATGTTAACCGGCCAACTGGGCGATATAATGCAGGAATCGGCAAAAGCGGCACTTTCTTACATCCGTTCAAAAAGTCGCGAACTTAAATTCGACAAAGATTTTTATCGCAAATTTGACATTCATATTCATGTGCCTTCGGGTGCCATTCCCAAAGACGGGCCGTCAGCCGGCATTGCCATTGCCACTGCTTTGGCTTCGGTTTTGACGAAAAAACAAGTAAAGAAAGAAGTCGGATTAACCGGCGAAATAACGCTTTCGGGAAAAGTTTTGGAAGTCGGCGGAATCAAAGAAAAAGTTTTGGCCGCTTATCGCGCCGGCGTTGAGGTAGTTGTTTTGCCGAAAGATAATGAAAAAAATTTAATCGATGTGCCGGAAGAAATCAGGAAAAAAATGAAGTTTAAATTCGTCAAGCATATGGACGAAGTTTTGGAAATTGCTCTTAAATAATGAAGGGAAAGAGATTGAGAAGAAATTTTTATACTCGGCCGACGCTTGAAGTCGCAAAAAAACTTTTAGGTAAATATATTGTTCGAAAAATTGGCCGGAAAAAATTAGTCGGGAAAATCATCGAAACCGAGGCGTATATCGGGCCTTATGATAAAGCCTCTCACGCTTACAAAGGAAAAATCACGCTGCGCAACAAGGCGGAATTTCTGATAGGCGGCCATATTTATATTTATTTAGTTTACGGAATGTATTGGCAGTTAAATATCACTACAAGCAAGGAAAACAAACCCGAGTGCGTGCTTATTCGCGCGTTAGAACCAGTCATTCAAAGCGATAAAATTCCAAATCACAAATCACAAACTTCAAACAAATTCCAAATTCCAAATTTCAAAACCCAAAAACAAATTATAAATTTAACTAATGGGCCGGGGAAATTATGTAAATGGTTGAAGTTAGACAAATCTTTTTATGCCGAAGATCTAACTAAGAGTAAAAGAATTTGGCTGGAAGACCGCGGAGAAAAAATAAATCCGAAAAGTATAAAATCAGGCCCGCGCATCGGTATCGACTACGCCGGCCCGTACTGGTCAAAAAGAAAGTGGAGGTTTTATTTGTGATTGACTTTTTATAAAGTTTTGTTCTATGATTAAATTTAAATAAGCCTTTGGCTTATATGATTCTTTGAAAAATAACAGCTAAAAAGCTGTTTATATCAGGGGGTGTGGGATAAAAGAGAAACTTTTTAGTTGGTTGTTCGTTATAATATATAGTACGAGCCTTTGGCTTGAGTTAAAAATTAAAGAAGAAAAAGGAGGTTCACCATGCGTTTCTTTTCGCGGTTTATAAAGATTTTCAGAAGAAGAAATGTGGCAAGGGTTGGTTTACTTCGCAAGAGTAAATCTCAGCCTACAGTTTGCAACAGTCAGTGCGCAGGTATGTGCCGTTGCATACTTTAAAACCATTCGGTACCCTTGGGCCGTCCGTTGTGGCGGCCCGTATTTTTAGAAACGAGGAGGACTTATGAACGAGCTTAATGCTTTAAAAGCACCAATTTCAGTTAATCTTGAATTAACAGATAGTTGTAATTTGGCGTGCTTCTTTTGTTTTTGCGCGACTAACAACTATAAAAATGCTTTGCCTATTGCGTCAAATCAAGAAAAACTTAAAAATCTTCACCGTATACTAGATGTGCTTGCTGAAAATGAAATTTTTGAAATCAGGTGGTTTGGGGGAGAATTCACACTATTAAAAGGTTGGCAAGAATTAGTGGATCACGCATACCAACTTGGGTTTTTTATGTCGTTTGTGTCAAATGGCACTAAATTTTCACCCAACGACGCTGATTTCTTGGCAAGCAGAGCCATACAAACAGGTAGCATCTCTATCCATGGCATTGGTTTATTACACGATGAGATAGTGCAGAGAAAAGAGGCATTTAATCAAGCTACGAATTCGATACGTATGTTAAGAGACGTCGGTATTGAGGTGGCTGTTCTTTTTACGCCTAACGAAAAAAATCTCAAACACCTGGAGTTTTTTGTGCGGCAAATGTTAGGAGAATACGGTGCGACAAGCGTTGGTATAAATCGACTTTTTCAAAGCAATAGATATAATATATTAACGCTTACTCAGTATCGTGATATTTTCCGTATCATTAATTCGCTACACAATGAAAACCTGCCGGTTTTTTTCGTTGATGGGTTTCCTTTCTGTAAAATTCCGGTGTGTTATTGGCAATATCTCGGAGCATGCTCGCAAGGTATCGGGTTCGCGCAAGTCGATTATATGGGAAATATTAAGAATTGTTCAGGTCTTTCTGTAAATATTGGCAACATTCTTAATGAAAACCTTGGAGAGATTTGGAGAGATCGCCTTGCAAAGTTTCGTCGCTTAGAGCATTTGCCTTTATCATGCCGATTATGTCCGGTATTTTGCGGCGGTGGTTGTATTGCGTCAAGAACGACCGAACATAATTTTGTGGCCGACGAATTCATAAACATGCCGGACCAGGAGAGTTTCTACGCAACCATCTCAATTACAATTCAAAACTATCTCAAGAAAATTCTGGCGAAATACTACAATCGTAATTCTATAGCCCCAGTTAGGCATTATGCAAAGAAAGATGTTCCTTGTATTGGTCGGAGATATAAAGTCAGAAGAGAAAATCAAGACAAATATATTTGCATGATCGAGGGACGCGGAGTTGTTAATCTTAACTTACGTTCCTATGCCATACTAATGGCTATAGATGGGATAAGGACAGCGGATGAAATTATTTCGACAATCAAACACACAGAAGAAATAACTATTTCTAACGCTGAATTGAATGAGGTGTTAAATGTATTTTGTTCGTTTGACAACGAATAGCAATAGTCCTATGTTCATAACATAGGACTCTTTTTTTATATTTTATAATGAATATCAAATTTGTTTTTAATGAAAAAAGTATTCGAGGCGAATTTTCAACACTGCAGATGTTTTTATCTAAAATGCAGAGCAATAAAATTCCTTATTACTTTCCATTTATCACTACTAATAATGAGAAAAATCGCGACTATATTGCTAGAAAAATAAAAGAAGATATGAATAATTTACTATATAAAAAAAGATGCGTCGCAGCAAAAAAAGAATGGCTAAAATTGAAAAATCCCATTATAAATTATTTATCAATAAATCCTATAATTAAAAAACATGGCAAGTTGCGGTCTAAATATGTTTGTATTATGACACCGTATGGCCCTCAAGGTTATTATAATCCGCCCCATACTATAATCGTATCAATAAAACTTAATAAAATTTCTAATATTCTTGAAACGATTATGCACGAATTAATACATCTCATACTATACGAGTATTTGAAGAGATTCTCTTACAGGAAACAGGAGAAGATTATAGATAATATTATTTTAAAATCTGATTTAAAAAATATTTTTACAAAATATAAATCTCAAACTATTTAGATGCTATGTCAAGAAGATAGAGACATGTATCGATGAAACAGTTTCTATGGCTGGTCTAAAACCAAAAGATATTGATGTAGTGTTTACGACCGGAGGCACGTCTTACGTTCCTTGCATAAGGAATTTGTTTATTAGGAAGTTTGACGAAACGAAAATGAGGCAAATGGACGCTTTCATGAGTGTTGCTTACGGCTTAGGGATTAGCGCTTCAATGTTTTTTAATTGATTTTAAGGGGATACGGCATATCGTATCCCTTTTCTTTTTGATTTTATGCTAAACTTTTTCAAGTGGAGGTTTTATTTATAAACAAATGGAATTTAAAATTCTGAAAAAATCGAAGAAAAGCGAGGCAAGAATCGGTGTTTTGAAAACAAGCCACGGCGTTGTTGAGACGCCGGCTTTTGTTCCGGTTGCCACTCAGGCGGCGGTAAAAACACTGACAAGCGAAGAAGTTTTAAGAACTAAATCCCAAATTTTAATTTCCAATACCTATCATTTGCATCTAAAACCAGGGGAAAATTTGATTAAAAACAGCGGCGGCATTCACAAATTTATGAATTGGCCCAAGCCGCTGATGACCGATTCCGGAGGGTATCAGGTTTTCAGCCTGGGATTCGGAAAAGATTTTAAGATTGGAAAAATATTAAAATATAATACTAATCCACGAATGTATTCGAATGCTACGAATAAGCAAATCGTTAAATTGGGCCAACAGCCGTCTTCTTTGAAAATCACCGAAGACGGCGTTTATTTCCGTTCGCCGCTCGATGGCAAAAAGATTTTTTTAGGGCCGAAAGAATCGATTAAAATTCAGGAAAAAATCGGAGCCGATATTATTTTCGCTTTTGACGAATGCCCGCCGCCCAACGCCGATTACGAATACAATAAAAAAGCGATGGAGAGAACGCACAGATGGGCAGTTCAATGCCTTGCGGCATTTCAAAATAAAAAACAGGCGTTATTTGGCATCGTTCAAGGCGGAAAATATAAAGATTTAAGAATTGAAAGCGCGAGATTTATCGGTTCTTTGGATTTTGACGGTTTCGGAATCGGCGGAGAATTCGGAAGCGACAAAAAAGAAATGAATCGAATGCTTGGTTGGACCGTTGCGGAACTTCCGGAAAACAAGCCCCGCCATCTTTTAGGAGTCGGCTCATTGGAAGATATTCCCGAAATAATAAAAAAAGGAATAGATCTTTTTGATTGCACGATTCCCACTCATTTTGCCCGTCACGGTCAGGCGTTTATCTCTTTTGGGAAGAAATTCAAAAAATTAGACATGTTTAAATCGGTTTTTCTCAAAGATAAAAAACCTTTAGATCAGAAATGTGATTGCGAGGTTTGCCAAAATTATTCAAGAAGTTATATTAGTCATTTATATAAAGCCAAAGAAATCGCGGCTTTAAGACTTTTAACTTTTCATAATCTTTATTTTTTCAATAATTTCGTGGAAACGATAAGAGAAAATATTAAAAAAGGAAAAATATGATATAATGGAAGTGATGTATGATGTCATTACAATCGGTTCGGCAACAAGGGATGTTTTTTTAACCAGCCCGCTTTTTAAGGTTTTGCGCGATCCGAAACATCTTCAAAAAATCGGTTTTGAAAGCGGCGAAGCCCAATGTTTTGCTTTGGGAGGAAAAATTGAGATTGGCGCGCCGGTTTTGACCACCGGCGGCGGCGCAACCAATGCGGCCGTAACTTTTTCTCGCCAAGGGTTAAAAACCGCCGCTATGATTAAGATTGGAAGCGACGAGTCCGGCGAGGCGATTTTAAAAGAATTGAAAAAAGAAAAAATTACGCCGTTTGCTGTTAAGGAAAAAGATTTGCCGACGGCTTATTCGACGATTTTATTGGAGCCTTCGGGAGAGCGGACGATTTTGGTTTATCGCGGTGCTTCGGAAAATTTAAAGCTTGAAGAAATTCCGTTTGAAAAACTGAAAAGCTCATGGGTTTATATAACCCCGGGCAAAATTCCGTTTCCGGTCATAGAAAAAATTTTCAATCATTTTTCCAAAAATAAAACTTTGATTGCTTTTAATCCGTCGGGAAGTTTTGTTGAAATGAGGGAAAAAATAAAATCTCTTTTGACAAAAGCCAAGGTGGTTATTTTAAACCGCGAAGAAGCGGCGAAATTAACCGGTATCGATTATTCAAAAGAAAGTGAGATTTTCGAAAAAATAGATGCCTTGACGCCCGGTATTGTGGCAATGACCGATGCCGAAAAAGGAGTAATGGTTTCCGACGGATTTCGCGTTTATCGGGCCGGCATTTTCAAGGAAAAGAAACTTATTGATAGAACTGGCGCCGGCGATGCTTTCGGCTCGGGTTTTGTGGCCGGTTTGATTCGGAAAAAAGAAAAATGCGAAAGAGGATTATGCCGGCCGTTTAATATTGAATATGCTATTCGTCTCGGTTCGGCGAATGCCACTTCGGTAATTGAAAAAATCGGCGCTAAAGCAGGGATTCTTAAAAAATCGGAATTTGAAAAAGATAAAAGATGGAACAATATTAAAATTGAAATATTAAAATTAGAATAAAATCCGTAATAAATATTTTTTTATGTCTTCTTACGAAAAAATTGCTAAAATTTTGCGAGCCGACAAAGATACGATAAAAAATCTTGAAGAAAAATTAGGCGCCTTTACCGGAAAAAATAATGTGATAGACAAAATGGTTGAAGAGAATGAGGCGCAAATTAGAAAGCGCTTGGATTTTTTGGGATTAGGTCGGAATATTACTGCCAAAGAAATTTACGACGCTTTGGTTAGTAAAATCGAAGCCGATGACAGCCAATTGTTTAAGGCTCTCGGCTCTCCATCGGCGATTTCGTCTTCCGACTGGCAAAAAGTTTTGGAAACCGCTTTAAATATTAGTGGCAGGCCAAAAGGATTTTTTCTAAAAAAAGAAAAAGCGAGTGAATTTTTAAAAAATCAGCCGCCGTTGAATATTCTTAAAATTTTAAATTACGACAACGTTGAGGAAATGCTTCAGAAAGAAGATGTTTTTGAAATTTTTAGCGCCCTAAGATTTGTTGAGGGAGGTGATTGGCTGAACAAAATATTTTTTAAACAATATGAAAATTTGACACCCGACGATTTTGAAGAAAGAGAAATTAAAGTTTTGGCTTTGCCGGAAAGATGGGCGGGAATCGCTCAAGAATTTATAAAACATAAATATCACAACATCAGCCATCTAAAAGAATTGGGGTTAATTTATGTTATTCCATTGACTTTAGAAATTTCCGGCGAGACGTTGCGGAATTTTGGTTTAATTCTTCATTATTTCAGCGAGATAAAATTTTATTCCGATATTTTCAAAAAATTTAGCGAGGATGAGACCCTTCGGCAGGCTCAGGGTAAGCTTTTCGCTCAAAAAATAATTTCTCTGTTGCGCGGCGACGTGATTGACGAGAGATTGCCGAAATCGGATAAGTTTCAATGGATGATTATTCAGCGTTATTTGGCAAAAGACGATGAGAATGATTGGCGTTTGTTTGAACCGCATATCAACCCCGAGGCGCTTCATTGGGAAAGGGCGGAGAAATCGTTGGTTAAGATTGGCGAAAATTTTAATCATTTTTCGGCGGATCTCGCTTTTTGGCGGGATTTAAACTGGGTCGGCGATTATTTTAAAACCGAAACCGGAGTTGATGTTTTGGTAAGTTTTAATTTAGTTGATACGGCTATGTCATTAGTGAAAGAAAAAGAGCTTATAAAGTATCTTTATCATCACCAGGAAGCCCTATGGAATAAAATCTTTACGGAATATTTCAACGAAGAAAAACTGGAAGAGGCAATGAAGGAGAATATTATTAAAGGATATTTTGAAATTTAATTTCATTTTTAGATTTAATTTTTTAGATTTAATTTCATTTTTTAGTTTAGATTTTTGAGATTTTAAAGAGCCCCTCCGTTTACTATCACATGTGATAGTAAACGGGAATGTCCTTTTTACAAATTTTAATCAATATTATTAATTATTACTTTAATCAATATTATTAAAAAATTATTAAAGTAAATTATTAAAGAATTATTATTAAGGAAATGAAAGAAAATATGACATGAAAGAGAGAATTATCAAAGAAATTAACCAATTTAGAATGCGCAAAGAGTGGGAGAAATATCTTTGGGAAGAGTTTTTAAAAGAATTTGAAAAAGCTAATCCAAAGGAATCGGCAAAATTTTTGAATAATTTATTAAGCGACGATGAAAAATTTTCAATCACCAGAAGATGGGCGGTGATTGTTTTTTTGAAAGAAGGTCTTAGTTATAAAGAGATTGGAAGAATTTTATGGATTTCTCCAAATACCATTAGTGCTATAAAAAAGAGTATTGAAAAACGTTCTAACTATCGCAGTAGTCGTTATTACACCAATAAGAGTTTGGAGGAAAAAAGAAAAAGAATGAAAGGATTGCCGCCGCAGACAATTTTTGATTATTGGCTTAATTTCCCCTGGCCTAGTAAAAGCGGGAAAGGGCGTTGGAAATTTCTTAATTACCAAGGCTGATACTATCGCATGCGATAGTAAACATAAGACAACGATATTATTATGGGCAGATATTTGGGGCAACATTTTCTTGTTAATAAAAATAAAATCAAAAGAATCGTCGAGGCGTTGGAGTTGAAATCCGGCGATACAATCATTGAAATCGGGCCGGGGCACGGCGAGTTAACAACAGAATTAATTAATAAGTTTAAAAATTTAAAAGTTAAAAAGTTTAAAATCGTCGCGATTGAAAAAGATAAGAAACTTGCAGGCTATTTAAAAGAAAAATTTAAGAACGATAAAAATGTAGAAATTATTGAAGGCGACGCGCTGAAATTGCTGACGCAATTAACTAACGACTTACTACTTACGACTAACGACTATAAAATTACGGGCAATATACCGTATTACATAACCGGTTATTTATTCCGAATTCTCGGCGAATTAGAAAACAAGCCTTCGCTGATTGTTTTGACGATTCAAAAAGAGGTGGCGGAGCGAATTTGCGCGAAAATACAAACCCGCCGTCGCCAAGGCTATGGCGGACAAGGAATGAATTTACTGGCCGCCAGCGTGCAGTTTTGGGCAGAGCCGGAAATTATCGAGTATGTTTCTAGAAAAGATTTCCAGCCGATGCCGAAAGTGGACTCGGCGATTATAAAATTAATCCCTAAACCTTATACCCTAAACGCTAAATTCTATTACCAATTCATAAGAATTCTTTTTAAGCAGCCGAGAAAGACGATACTTAACAATTTAGTGTCAGGTGTCAAGTGTCAGGCATCAAGTAATAAACAAGAATTTAAAAGTTCAAAAATTTCAAGTTTAAAAGTTTCAAAAGAGGAGTTGATTGAAAAATTACGGAAAGCCGGCGTTAATCCGAGCAGTCGGCCGCAAGAGTTAAGTTTGGAGCAAATAATTAAGTTATCAACATTGTTTTAGGGCGGGTGAGTGGTATAATTAAAATAATAAAGTTTCAAAGTTTAAAAGTTTCAAGTTTAAATGAGCATAAAAACCGGAGCGACGATTTTAATTATCACCGCCGGAGTGGTTGGGGGTTATTTGATTGTTAAAAATTCCGGCCCGGCGGTTATTGAAAAACCCCAGAATAGTCCGAGTCAAAAATCAATCATATCCGAGAGCAGCAATCCGATGAAATGGGTAGAAAAAACGATAAACAGCGTGTCCGATGTTTTTAAAAAAACGCCAAAAGAAAATATAATCGCGTCAGAAATAAATAACTCGACTAATTTGACAGAATTGGTCGGCAAAGCGATAGCCGGTCAGATGAAAACTTTAGACCAAAGCGATAAAGGACTTGAAAATTTCGATATTAATAGTCCTGAAGCCCAAAAAATAATCCAAGAAACGGTTAGCAATTTGAGCGATTCAACTTCGCTTTTTAGTGAAGAAGTTGATCGGATAATAAATGATAGTCAATTAAAAATTTCCGACGATAATTCTTATGAGGCGAAATCGAAATATTTGATGGCGACCGCGCGGATTATTAAAAATAATTCCAATGAATTTTACAACAATCCTGTAAAAGCTTTTGAGAAATTCTCTGATTATGGCGATATCTCGGGGGTTCGACAAATTGCCGTTGCTTATCAAAATATTTTTAACGAGTTTTTAAATACCCCCGTCCCTTCAAAATGGGTTGATTTACACAAGCGTTATCTTATTTTTTTAAAAAAAGCGGAATTAGTTTACAAAGGAATTGCCGATTTTCAAAATGATCCGGTCAAGGCGCAGATTTTAATTGCCGCAGCGTTGGAATTGCCGAAAATCGAGCTCGAAATTAAGCAGGAATATTTGAATAAATCACTTAATTTTGATTCTTAAACGATAAACTATGAACAAGTTTTATTTAAGAAAAATAATTATTTTCTCCATAGTTTTTTTAATCGTCTTTAATTCAACAGCCGGTTTTTTAAAGCCGCAAAAAACTGAGGCAGTTTATTGTTCTAATTGTGCGACAGAATGGACCCAAGTTGCTCAAGCCGCTGCTGACGCAGGCAGTTTTGTTGAAAGAGCCGCTCGCTGGCTAAAAGAAGACTTAGTAAAAACTCTCCGCGATGTCATTGCCAAAAGAATTTTAGATCATATCGTCAACGAAACCGTAAAATGGATTCAGGGCGGCGGCGAGCCGAAATTCGTCGGCAATTGGGAAGGATTTTTAAAGGATGCCGGAGATATCGCTTTTGATTCGGTAATTAAAGAAGCGGGTTTGGCGAGACTTTGCAGTCCATTTGGCGCGCAAGTTAGAATATCATTGCTTCCGGAATTAAACTTTAGACAAAGAATTGACTGTACTTTGGACCAAGTGGTTTCTAATATTGAAAATTTCTATGTTGATTTTTCGGTTGGCGGTTGGCGGGCGTATAATGAGCTTTGGAAGCCGAATAACAATTTTTTTGGTGTTGCGCTAACTACCGCCGACGAAGCAATGCGGCGGATAGAGAAAAAACAAGAAGCGGCAAAAAGCGAAGGCATAGCCGGAGCTGGTTTTACAGGGGATAAGATTTGTAAAGCCGGCAGCAATATAAATAGCGACGAAATTTTAAGAAATGCTAAAGAAATATGTTATGGCTACGGTTATACAGATGATGACGGCGGGGAGTGTTTTGCAGAGGAATATGATAGGATTGTTGCATCAACTGGTTATGTTAATGATAAAAACGGCGAATATTGTGACTCTAGTAATTTAGTCGATGCTAACCCCGGCAGTCTTGTCGGCAAAGCCGTTGGCGAAGCGGTTACTTCGGATTCCAAATGGGCGGCTAATATCCAGTCTTGGGTGGCGGCTTTGGTCAACGCGATTATTAATCGGGTAGCTAAAGAAGGGATAAGAGAAATGAAAAGCATCACAAGCAAGGATTACGGTTCCGGGGCGAGCAGTTATTATCCGGAAGAACATTACAATACGGCTAGCCAGGAATTCCGACAAACCAACGAAAAGATGAAATTGGAAGTTTTGAAATTCAGGGGAGAGTGGCAATATCGGCGCGACGCTAAGAAAAAATCTCTCGCGGTCGCAAATGAACTTTTGCCGGTTTTAACGGAAATCGAAAACAAAAATTGTCCGAAGACGGCGGAAGTTCCTTTGACGGGAACGGTTTCGATTTCTTCAACCGCTTCTTCAACTCAGGATACTATTAATCGTCTTCAAGCAGAAATCGCCGATTTAGAAGCAAAAATCCAGGAAGCGGACACATTGATAGGAAAAATAGATAAAGCGCCGACAGACGCGGTAAAAGCCGATACCGCCGGAAAAAGAGCGGAAGTTGATCGAGCGTATACTGCTTATATAGATAAATATAACACTTCCGATTTTCAGCGGCAGATTATTGATGGTTCAGGAAGGCAGTCGGCTGACCAGGAAGCGCAAAATATTCAAACCGAATTGGAAGCGGCGAAAAAAATATTAAACGCCTGCGTTCCGCCGGAACAGCCGGCGCAGCCGTAAAATTTAATTTATGAAAAATTGGCAGAATAAAAAAAATATATTTACTGTTTTGTTGATACTGGGTTTGTTCGCGACACAAATTACATTGGTTAGTGCTCGATCCGCAGGGACAGTGGCAGGGTCAACATTGACCGGCGTGGCTGCTGGAGCCGCTGCTGGCAGTATAATTCCCGGCCTTGGAACAGGTGTTGGCGCAGTAGTAGGAGGAATATTCGGTCTTGCAGGATCTGTAATAGCAGGGAAGGTATTCAGCGGGATGCTTACTTCCGGAGTTTATTATCTTTTTTTTGGTATTGCTTATCTTCTTAGCTATGTGGCGGCAGCGGTGTTTTTCTTGGGCGGCTATTTTATTGATTTTGCTCTTAAAATTAACGAATACATTTTAACCAGCTCGGTTGTTAAAACCGGCTGGGAGATCGTCCTTAATTTTACTAATTTAGGTTTTGTTTTAGCGATTATTATAATCGCTTTTGCCACAATTTTTAGAATTCAAAGCTATGCAATGAAACAGACGCTGTGGAAATTAATTGTGGCGGCCCTGCTGGTAAATTTTAGTTTGGTGATTTCTGGAGCATTTATTAATATCGGCAACGGTCTTGCTTATTATTTTCAAAAAAACATTACACCCGAAGGATCAGTAAAGGGTTTTCATCAATTTTCTGTTAAATTAGCAGAAATCTTAAGGGTGCAGGCGCTTATTTCAGGCAAAGACGCAGAAGAGTTGCGAAAAAACCTTGAAGAAGGAAAATATTTCGAAAAAAAAGGAGAACAGTCCTCGTCTCCTGAATCTCCCACGCTTCCTGACGCGGAAAAATAATAAATTTAGCGACATGAAGTTTAAATTTAGGAATCAATTTAAAATTATTTTGACAACTATCGCTTTAGTTGTTGTTTTTCATTATCCAATTATTAGCCACGCTGCCAATGAAGTCTCTAACGATCCATTAGGCGGAGCCTTAAGAGGAATTACTACTCTTCTTTTTATTGCTTTTTTCACAATAATTGCGGCAATCACGCTTTTTTCTATAGCAATAATGCTTTTAATTCGTTACGTCTATCTGACTGTTCTTTTAATTCTTTCGCCAATTGTTTGGTTATTGTGGATTTTTCCAGGAACTCAAAGCCATTGGCAAAAATGGTGGCAAAGTTTTTTGCGCTGGGTGTTTTTCGCTCCAATTATGTTGTTTTTCTTATACTTGGTAATAACTACAATGAATACCTTGCCGGCGGAAATTCTAAAAATTGCCACAGATGCTAAGTCTATTGGAGTGGAAGAGCAAGGATTTGAGCTGGATGTGGCGTATATTGGGAACCTCGTCGCCATTCTTGGCTTACTCATAGGAGGGCTGTTTGCCGCAAATTCTTTAGGTATCACCGGCGCGAAAACTTTTTACGGCGCGGCGCAAGGGGCGGGGAAATGGTTTGGGGGAGCGGTGAAAGGAGCAGGTAGGCGGGCTGGTTTGGGAACCGCCAGTCGCATTACTGGCAGCGAAGGAATGAAGAATTTGACGGAAAAATTAGCTACCTCTAAAGTTCCAGGCGCTAAACTTGTTGCCAGAGGTCTTAATCGTTTAGGTGCGAAAACAGAACAGGCAACACAGAAGTCTTATGAAGATGAAGCCAAACTTTATTCTGGTTCAAGATTAGAAACTGCTATTTTGACTTCCCGGGGGGCCAGGAGAGCGGCTTTCTTAAATAAAGCGGCGAAAGAAAGAGATATAAGCGGAAAAGTTAAGGAAAGATTTTTCACCGATGGCGAAACAATGGAAAAGATTGAAAACGAGCTTAAACGAGTTGGTTATAAACCCGGCGATATTGCCAAAACTATTGGTTATAATTCTAAAGTGTTAAAAGCCAAAACTAAAGAGGAGTTAGATAGGGAGGTGAAAGAATTATATAATACTTTCAAGCAAGAAGATTGGAATAAAATTTCTCCTTCGGCGTTACTTGACGATAAATTCGGCGAAATAATTACGGAAAATCTTTTAAACCGATCAGCGGGTTCGTTATCAAAGATTTTACCGAAAGTTAAGAAATCTGAAGAGTTAAAGAAAATCGCCGAACAAATTAATAAAGTCAAAGAAAAAATAATCGAAGAAGCGACAAGACCAGAGGCAACAAAAGAAGAAGCGGAGCGCGCTCAAAAATTAGAAAATTCAATTAAAAAGAGCTTTGCTAAACGCTTTTTTGAAGCAGAAGAAGAAAAAGTGGAGGGAAAAGAATCTTAATTTATGCTTAAAATTTCCAAACAACAAGCTTTAAAAAGATGGGATACCTTGCCGGATAATTTGAAAGAGGCGTTATTTTCCGAATATAATGCCGAAACTTTATGGCGAATTTGTGAGAGTCAGCATTTAAGCGACGACAAAATCGAAAAAGTTGCCACATTAACCGGCGACGTGATTTTGGGTTTTCTTCATCCGGAAGACTTAGGACAAGAGATTAGAAAGGATATTAATGTCGCAGTGGAAGTTGCTAATACTATTGCTTCTGAGATCGACCGGAAAATTTTTGCGCCGATTAAAAGTGATTTAGAAAAGGTTTATTCGCCAGTCACAACACAAATAGGAACAGCGGAAATAGAAGAAGTAGAAATAAAAGAACGCGAGCAGGAAGCAATAGAAAGCGAAAAACCGACAGTAACAGAAATCAGAAAACCCGAGGCGCCCATCAAAATTGTAGAAGAAAAAGAAATCAAGCCTGCAGCAAGCAAAATAGAACAGCCGAAAATTATTACGATTGAAGAAAAAATCGAAGAAAATAAAAAGGAGGAATTGCCCACGGTAAGCGCGGTCGAACCGTCCGCAGTCGAATCGCCCGCGGCGAGCGGCGCCGAACCGCTTATTCTTCATAAAGAAACGGAATTTAAGCCGCTTTCGGAAACTAAAAAATCTTTGAAATCTTTAGGCGGATTATTTGGATTTTTAAAAAAGAAAGAAAAGACGGAAGAGACAAAACCGGTAAAGGCGGAAGTGGAAGGAATTGAAATTAGACCGCCGAAAATAGAGGAAATAAAATCCTTCGGCGCGGCTCAGGATAAACCTATTGAAATGAAAGTTAAAGTGGTTAATTATGTGGATACGCCGGAGCAACAAGAATCTCAAGAATCGATTAAAACTGAACAGCATGGAGCAATTGAAATCGCAAAACCGGCGGAAACGGAAGAAAATAAAGAACAGAAAGGAGAGGAAGTGATTGATTTGAGTAAGTTGTGATATGGCGCAATTTCAAGTTCCTCAATTTATAGAGGTTGAAAACAAAATCGTCGGGCCTTTGAGTTTAAGGCAGTTTTTTTATTTAGCCGGCGCGGGCGCTTTCAGTTTTATTTTTTATTTTCTTCTACAAACCTGGCTTTGGTTTCTTGTTACGGCGGTTTTAGGGGCGGTCGCCATTTCTTTGGCGTTTATCAAATATAACGGCCAGCCTCTGCCGAGAATCATTTGGTCGGCTTTCGGTTTTTTATGGAAGCCGCGTCTTTATTTATGGCAGAGAATACCGGAATCGAGAATGATTTCAATAGAGGAACGACGGAAAAATCTTAAAGATTATTTTTCGGAAATGCCATCGATTAAAAAACTTTGGCAGGATTTGATGACCACGAAAAATCCGATTTCAAAAAGAGAGAAAAATTTAAGAACGCCTTTTTGGGGCAAACAACCAAAAGAAAGATTTCAGGTTTTCAGGAAATTAACGGGAGAAAGAGAAGTTGCGAGAAGAGTGGACTATCGCTAAATTAAAAATAATAAATAATAAATAATAAACACAAACTTTAAAATACTTAAATGATTGACAAAAATAAACAAAAACAGGAATTCAAGTTAAGAATTTATAAATACATTCTTCGTTTGGTTAGATTTTTAAGCGCTTTACCAAAGGATCCGGTTATCAGGGAAATTATTGCTCAATTAATGCGTAGCGGAACTAGTATTGGGGCGAATTATTTTGAAGCTTACGCCGCCAGTTCCAAGAAAGATTATCAAAATTTTTTTAATCATTCGCTGAAATCGGCCAACGAAACAATTTTTTGGTTAGCGGTTTTGCGTGATAGCGGTTTAGTGCCAAAAAATTTACACAATGAATGCCAGTGGCTTTTAGAAAAAACTAAAGAATTGGCTAAGATTTTTGCCACGAGTATTATGACTATGAAAGGAAAAAGATAGTTTAAGCATTTATCGCTTTTGTTTATTATTTTTTATTTTTAATTTATTATTTAGATATGTCTAAGGAGGCTCAACCAACACAACAATTCGTCGATATAGAAGAAATAAAAGATGACGTTTTGATTTTGAAAAACGGCGGTTTAAGGAAGGTGCTGATGGTTTCCGGAATCAATTTTGAATTAAAATCCGAAGAAGAACAGAATGTTATTACTTACGCCTACCAGAATTTTTTAAACGCTTTGGATTTTTCCGTCCAGATAGTTATTCATTCTCGAAAAATGAACATCGACGGTTATCTCGAAAAATTAAGAGAACGGCAGGATTCGGAAACCAATGAATTGTTGAAAAATCAAATTTCGGAATACCTGGAATTTGTTAAATCGTTTGTGGAGACAAACGCCGTGATGGCGAAAACTTTCTTTGTTGTTGTACCGTACGACCCGATTGTCATTCCCGGCGGCGGCAAAAAATTACTCGGTTTTTTCGGCGTCGGCGCCAAGAAAAAAACCGTTTCTTTGGAACAGACGCTGGAACAAAAAACGGCTCAGATTAATCAAAGGACAGAAGAAGTAATTAATGGCTTGAATCAAATTGGTCTGCGAGTGGTATCTTTAAACGACGAAGAACTGATTGAATTGTTTTATAATCTTTACAATCCTAAAACCGTTGAAAGAAAAGAATTAAAAATTGCCCATGGATAAAATTAAAATTCCCAAAGCTTATACGCCTTCCGAGAAAGACATCAAAAATGTCATCGCGCCGGCGGGATTAGAAGTCAATCCGAATTATTTGAAACTCGGCGACAAATTCGTCAGAACGCTTTTTATTTTTACTTACCCTCGCTATCTATCGAGCGGCTGGTTTGATTCAATCATTAATTTGCCGAATCTTCTCGATATTTCGATTTTCGTTCATCCGGTTGATACGGCGATGGCTTTAAGAAATTTGCGCAAAAAAACCGCTCAAATCGAAGCCCAACTTTTAGAAAGACAGGAAAAAGGATTGGTGAGAGACCCGATTTTGGAAACGGCTTTTCAGGACATTGAAATGTTAAGAGATCAACTTCAGCAAGCGCAGGAGAAATTATTCAATGTTGGAGTGTATATTGCCATTTACGCAGATTCTTTAGAGGAATTAAATAAAATCGAAGAACGGCTTAATTCTCTTTTTGAATCTCAGCTGGTTTACGTCAAGCCGGCCGTTTTCCAGCAGTTAGAAGCTTTTATTTCCACTTTGCCGTTGAATGTTGATAAAATTTTAGTTCATACTCCTTTGAATTCCGGCCCGGTTTCTTCGATGTTTCCTTTTGTTTCGGTTGATTTGACTTCCGATGAGGGGATCTTATACGGCGTTAATCGACATAATAATACTTTGGTCGTTTTTGACCGGTTTTCTCTAGAAAACGCCAATTCGGTGATTTTTGCTAAAGCCGGCGCCGGAAAATCTTATGCCGCTAAACTGGAAATTCTTCGTTCAATGATGATGGGGGTTGATGTTTTAATCATTGATCCGGAAAATGAATATCAAAAATTGGCTGAATCGGTCGGCGGCAGTTTTTTCAAAATTTCCTTGACTTCCGAAAATCAGATTAATCCTTTTGATATTCCGATTGTGCCCAAAGGCGAAGACCCGGCGGATGTTTTTAAATCCCACGTTCTTAATCTTGCCGGCTTGATAAAACTAATGCTTGGTTTAATCACTCCCGAAGAAGACGCTATTTTGGACAGGGCGATTACGGCTACTTATGAATCCCGCGATATTACACCGGACAGAAAAGATTTCACGGAGGTTGAACCGCCATTACTTTCCGATTTACAGATTGTTTTGGAAAGCACCGAAGGCGGCCGCGGCTTGGCAAAGCGGTTGGAAAAATTCACCAAAGGAAGTTATGCCGGTTTCGTTAATAGACCGACGAATATAGATATTAAAAATCGATTGATTGTTTTTTCGGTTCGAGATTTAGAAGAGCAATTGAGACCGATTGCGATGTATATTGTTTTGAATTTCATCTGGAATCTTATCAGAGCTGATTTTAAAAAACGGATAATGGTTGTTGACGAAGCCTGGTGGTTGATGAAATATCCGGATTCCGCCGCTTTTCTTTTTAGTCTTGCCAAGCGATGTCGGAAATATTATTTGGGTTTGACGACGATTACCCAGAATGTGGAAGATTTTTTAGAATCGCAATACGGCCGACCGATTATCACTAACTCGGCTTTGCAGTTGTTGTTAAAACAGGCGCCGGCGAGCGTTGAAATTTTGGCGAAAACATTTAATCTCTCCGAAGCGGAAAAAGGATTGCTTTTAGAAGCCGATGTCGGTGAGGGATTGTTTTTCGCCGGCTTGAATCACGTGGCGATTCAGGTTATTGCTTCTTATTTCGAAAACCAGATTATTACAACGAAACCTGAGGAACTATTGGAGAGTAATCGCCAATAATGCGAATATTTAGTAAATAATGCGAATAAAGAAACTAACAAAAGAATTAGTTTTTCCAGGGTTGAGCTATAAAATTATTGGGGCTTCATTTAAGGTATTTAATGAATTAGGCTGGGGTTTGCCCGAAAAAGATTATCAAAATGCATTAAGTAAAGAATTAAAAGAAGCGGAGATAAATTTTAAACAAGAAGTTTATATTCCCCTACAATATAAATCTTTAAATATCGGTCGTTATTTTGCGGATTTTATAATCGAAGATAAAGTTTTATTAGAATTAAAGGTTGTCCCAAAATTAGGATATACTCATTCTAAACAAATTTTAACCTATTTAAGAATTAGCGGAATTAAATTGGGAATTTTGCTATATTTTACTAAAGAGGGCGTAAAATATCGTCGAATTTTAAATTCTAAAGTTTAATTCGCATTATTTTGAATTAAATTAGCATTATTAGTGATTACTTTATGGATAAAAAAATTTCTTTGCCAGAAATAATTATAATGGTAATGATTGTTGGTGGAGCGGATGCTTTTGATGTGGTTACTGATTTGGCGGCAGCAATTCCGGTAATCGGCCAAATTTTGGTTTTTAGCAATTGGTTTATGGATATTTTCGTTTTGGCGATTATCCAGTTCTGGTTTATAATGAAAGGAGGAATCGGATTCAGAAAACAGGCAGTGGCTTTGGTTGGAAACTTGATAGAAATGATTCCACTTTTGGATATTTTGCCGATTAGAACTGCGACATTGTTGGTGGCGATATATTTAATTAATAAACCTGAAATTATAGAGAAAGTCGGAGTAGTAAAAGGGAAATCTGTAAAAACATGAGTAAACTACAAACTACAAATTACAAATTACAAACAAATTCCAAATTCCAAATTCCAAAATTCAAAATACGTTTTAGTTATTTGAATTTAAATTATTTGATATTGTTTGTAATTTGGTGCTTGGGATTTGGAATTTTATTTTTAAATTTTGTCAATGCTCAAACTTCGCCACAATTTCTCGTTTCCTGGCAGACCAAGACTTACGTGCCTTCCTGGTATCAGGGCAAGATTTTTCCGACCAAAGATTCTGCCATCGAAGTTCGTTTTGAATTGATTGATAACGGCAGGATAGTCGATATTTCTAAAGAAAAAATCCGTTGGTATTTGAATGACAAACTTTACAGTAATGAAAACAGCGGTTTTGGGAAAAAATCCATTATATTTTTAATGCCTGATTATCCCGGCAAAAGTACGGAAGTCAGGATAGAAATTTTTCAATATAAAGGAGACAAAACGATCGGAAAAATTATTAATATTTCTTCGGTCAGTCCCGAAGTTGTAATTGATGCGCCTTATCCGGATCATAAAATCAATGTCGGCGCCTCGAATTTTTCAGCTTATCCGTTTTTCTTTAATATCAAGAGCTTAGATAATTTCGGTATTGAATGGTCGGCGATGGGGCAGAAAGCTGATACGTCTGTCGCCGAACCATGGTTGTTGAATTTAAACATCGATTCTCAAGCGCCAAAAGGAACGGAAATCGACGTTTCGGTTTCAATAAGAAATCTTTTGAAAGAATTGGAATTCGCCAGTCGAAGTATGAAATTATTTATTCAATGAAAATAATTTTCGCGATTACAATTTTGTTTTTGGTTTTTAGTTTTAATTTTGTTTTGGCGGCGGGAATTGATTTAAATTGTCAAACAAACCCCGATGCTTATCCTTGGTGTCAGCAAGGAGCGAAAGATCCGGCCGGGTTAGTGAGCAGTTTTTATAAAATCGCTTTGGGTTTAGCCGGCGCCGCTGCTTTAGGGGTTTTGATTTACGGCGCCGTTTTGTGGACATTATCCGGTGCGGTCACCTCCAAACAAGACGCTAGAGAATGGATTTCCGGCGCCTTATGGGGATTAGTGCTTTTGTTGGGCGCTTATTTGATTCTTTACACAATTAATCCGAGATTGGTAGAAATCGGTAAAACTCAAGAAGCTTTAAAAGAAGCAGTAAAGCCTGTTTCACAGGAAGTAATAGAAACAGATAAAGCAATAGTTGAGGGGACTTTTGAGCCCGCAGGTCCATTTGAGCCAATTCCTGAATCTAAAGAGAAGCCTATAACGCCAATTCCTGAAAGTTTAAAAAGGCCGGACGGAAAGATTTCTGCCACAGCAACGCGTAAATTTTTAGAAGGAACCAACATCTCTATTAATAAAAAAGAGGGGCAAGGAACTAATATTGAAGGTCTTCAATCAGAAACTTTTGGAGGATTATTAAATATATATAACAGATGCGGCGAGTGTAAAATTGAGATTGATGGTGGCACCGAGACAACAGGCGGTCACGTTGGAGGTAAATATAGCCACCTTTCTGGCTATAAACTCGATTTTGAATATGATGGACAGCAATATGAACCATTAAGAAATTATATTTATAAACAAATTGGGACTTCTAATCTAAATTATAATGTGAGTTATAAAGGGAAAGATGGCAACACATACAGACTTGAGAAAGATAAAGGCGGGACCGGCAGTCATTGGGACGTTTGCTTTAATTGTAAGAAATAAAAATGAGAAAAAAGTTAATTATCATAATCGGTATTATGCTTGGCATTATTGCCATGGCGTTCGGCATCTATTTCGCTTGGAAAAAATCGAGGCAAATTTTGACGCCGCCGATTGCCAGCCAACGACAAATGACAGACGACCAACGACTGCCGCCGCTTGCCGAAAAGAAACTTAAGATTATCAGCGACCAGCCAATTTTTGATTATTGGATTTATCGTCCGGGATTTGGCGCTTTTGCTACTTCCACCGGAACTATCACAGGTGATAGTATTGTTTTTTATTTAAATCAAGAAGGGAAAATTTTCCAAGTTAAAAAAGACGGAGAAGATGAAGCGATTACCTCGGAGCCGATTGAAAATCTTCAATCTGTTAAAGCGACGAGCGACGGCAAATATATTTTAATCAAATTCGGCGACAGAAACTTTGCGGAATTTTCCGTATTCAACAGCGAATCTAAGATTTTTCAAATGCTTCCGGAGAATACAACCGCCGCCGCCTTTTCGTTGGACGGAAAACAAATCGCTTATCTGGATAAAACCGGTTTATTTATTAAAGAGTTAGCCGGCGCCAAACCAAAGACTTTAAAAATTTTGTCTTTCAATCAAAGAGATTTTGATTTGGACTGGATTTTACCGGAAGTTGTCGTTTTAACTTCCAAGCCGTCGGCGTTCGCCAAATCTTCTCTTTGGAGTTTAAACGTTAAAAACAAAACTTTTCAGCCGCTATCGATAATCGATTTTGAGGGTTTGATGGTAAATTGGTCTGTTGACGCCGGCGTAAAAAATAAATCGGGTTTGCAATTTAACAGCCGGCTCGAAGGAAGGGAAGGTTCTTTGACTTTAATAAACGAAAAAGGAGAAAAGCAGGCGAGTTTTAATTTTCTTACCTTGCCGAATAAATGCTTTTTTTCTAGCCCTCAAATTTACTGCGCCGTTCCTTCAGAAATTCCCGCTCAAACGATTTTGCCGGATGATTATCTAAAAAAGGCTTTTTATTCCAATGATTCCATTTATCAGATAGATATCGATAAGAATTCATTTACAGAAATTTTGGGCGCCGGCAATCCGATAATCGACGCCGTTAAATTAAGATTTAGTGATGGGAAATTGTTTTTTATTAATCGTTATGATAATAAACTGTATCAATTAGACTTATAACATGAAACGTCTTTGGCAAAAATTTATTTTATACGCGAAGTTGCCGGAAATGCGGCTTTTTTGGTTTTTTCTGCCGTTTTTAGTTGTTCTTTTGACGATTAATATTTTTTATTTGCCTCTTGTTTGGATTTTTCTTAGTTTGGCGATTTTTATGGTTTTAGGAGCGATTATTTTGGTTAATAATTTACGCTTGGCGCGTTCTAATTTAGAAATAAAAATTGAGCGGAATGAATTAAAAAGTATTATTTTTAATCTTTACGATGGCGTTATCGCCTACGATCCGGATTTTAAAATTTTGATTTTTAACAAAGCGGCCGAAGAAATTTTCAATATTTCCGCCCAAGAAATTATCGGTCAGCGTCTCAGTCCGGAAAAAGCGAGAGAGCCTCGTTTTAAATTACTGAGCCAGATAGTTTTTCCTTCGTTGGCACCGCTGGTTGTAAGAAAATCCGAGCCCGGAGTTTATCCCCAAATAATAGATTTGTCGTTTGACGAACCGAAAATCGAACTAAGAGTTTCAACAGACAAGATTATTGACCCTAACGGCAGACTTTTGGGTTTCGTCAAATTGGTTCACGATCGGACAAGAGAGCTCGAGCTTTTGAGTTCGAAAACCGAATTTATTGCCGTTGCGTCGCACCAATTGCGGACGCCGTTAACCGGCCTTCGTTGGGCCATTGAATCGTTGGCCAACCAGGCATTGCCGAAAGAACAAAAAGAATTAGTTGATACGGCTTTGGCGGCGGCAAACAATCTCTCAAAAACGGTTAACGATTTATTGGATGTTTCCAAAATAGAAGAAGGAAAATTCGGTTATCAATTTGAAAGCGTCAATATAATCGATTTTATAGAAGAAGCCATTGCCGGCGTTCAAGATTTAGCAAAAAAATTCGGCGTTAAGTTTTATTTTCAAAAACCCGAAGAGCCCTCGATTATCGTTTCTATCGATGCTCAAAAATTATCGATGGTTTTGCTTAATTTATTCGACAACGCCATTAAATATAACGTCAGTAATGGTCAGGTAATAGTCGGGATTGAAAGAGTAAAAGATCAGCCTTATATTCAAATCAGTATTAAAGACACGGGCGTGGGTATTCCCAAAGAAGCGATGGATAAATTATTCACAAAATTTTTCCGAGCCGACAATGTGGTGAAGTTTGTTCCGGAAGGTTCTGGTTTAGGACTTTATATCGCCAAGAATATCATCAAGCGTCACGGCGGCGAAATTTGGGCGGAATCCGAAATCAACCGCGGCTCGACTTTTTATTTCACTTTGCCGATCGACCCGAAATTGATACCGGCCAGAGAGATTGTGTATGGAGAAGAGTAAAAACTTCACGAATATACGAATCAAGCGCGAATATACAAATCAAACACTAATATACTAATCCGCGAATTCATATACTCGTGCTATATTTGTATAATTAGTGGAGTATTAACGAAGTTTTCTATGCCTGAGCTTCCTGAGGTTCAAACAATCGTTGATGATTTAAATAAAAAAATCATCGGACGCCGGATTACCGACGTTTGGTTTGATACGCCGAAAATTATAAAGAAACCGAAGCCGGCGGAGTTGGAAAAACAAATTAAAGGTTTAAAAATAGTTGATGTTCGGCGAAAAGGGAAAAACATACTTGTTTATTTAACAAATAACAAACAACCAACAACCAACGACTTTTTATTATTAATCCATCAGAAACTCACAGGTCATCTTTTATACGGGAAGTGGCAAATTAAGAAGGTATCAGGTATCAAGTATCAAGTGTCAAGTTTAATCAGTGGATCATTGGAAGAAAAAGTTAATAATTACATTCATTTAATTTTTTATTTGGACAATGATTGGCAGTTGGCGCTTTCGGATTTAAGAAAATTCGCTAAAGTTTTGTTTGGGCCAAAAGAAGAGATTGAAAATTTGCCGGATTTGAAAAAAATCGGGCCGGAGCCGCTCGCTCGAAATTTCGATATATCGGCATTTCAAAATCTTATTAAAAGAGAAAGGCGTAAGATAAAGCAGGTTTTGATGGACCAAGAAGTGATTGCCGGCATCGGCAACATTTATTCCGATGAAATTTTATGGCAGGCGAAAATCCATCCATTCATGCCAACTTATAAACTTAAAACTTATCAACTTAAAAACTTGTACAAGGCAATGAGGCAGATTTTACAAAAAGCGATTAAACTGCGCGGCACCTCAATCAGCGATTTCAGGGATACCGGCGGCAAACCGGGCGCTTACACCGAAATAAGAAAAGTTTATCAAAGAGAGGGCGAGCCGTGTAATCGTTGCGGAACGCCTATTAAAAGAGTTAAAATAGGAGGAAGGTCCGCTCATTATTGTCCTAAATGCCAGAGTAATTGCGAATAATGCGAATATATAATATCAAATAATGCGAATGAATTATTAGCATTATTTGCCCAAAATTCGCGTTATTATCGAAAACTATATGAAGAAATACATTTTCGTCGTCGGCGGCGTTATGTCGGGGGTTGGCAAAGGCGTGGCGGCGGCTTCAATAGCCAAGATTTTACAATCCCGCGGTTTTGAAACAACGGCCATTAAAATTGACCCCTACGTTAACGTCGACGCCGGCACCATGAATCCAACCGAACACGGTGAGGTTTTTGTTTTAGACGATGGAATGGAATGCGATCAGGATATGGGGAATTATGAACGATTTTTAGACCGCGATTTAACGAAAGACAATTATATGACAACCGGCAGTATCTATCAATCGGTGATTAACAGAGAAAGAAATTTGGGCTATGGCGGAAAATGCGTTGAAGTAGTACCTCATATTCCTTTGGAAGTTATTTCTCGTATAGAAAAAGCGGCGGAAAAAAATAAAGCGGATATTACGGTTGTAGAAATCGGCGGCACAGTCGGAGAGTACCAGAATATTTTATTTCTGGAAGCCGTCAGAATGCTGAAAATAAAAAAACCCGATGATGTTCTTTTGATTCTCGTCAGTTATCTGCCGATTCAAAACGAACAGAGCGAACTTAAAACTAAGCCGACTCAATACGCGGTTCGGACTTTAAATTCCGCCGGACTTCAGCCGGATATTATTTTGGCAAGAGCCGGCGTTTCTTTGGATAAAAAACGCAAGGAAAAAATCGCTTTCAACTGCAATATGGCCGATGAAGAAGTAATTTCGGCGCCGGATGTCAAAAGTATTTACGAGGTGCCGGTTAATTTCGAACGCGATAATCTTGGCAATTTGATTTTAAGAAAATTAAAAATAAAAACGCGGAAACAGGATTTAAAGAATTGGAGGAAACTGGCGAAAATCGTTAAAGAGAGTAAAAAACCGGTGAGAATCGGCATTATTGGGAAATATTTCGGCAGCGGTGAATTTATTTTGGCTGATTCTTATATTTCGGTGATTGAAGCGATAAAGCATGCGGCTTATTATTTCAACCGTCAGCCTGTTATTCAATGGCTCAACGCCGAAGAATTTGAGCATCCGAGTAGTGCGTCTTCGTCTCGCTTTAGCGGAACTTCGACAATCCGAAAGCGCTTATCCGAATTAACTAAAAATCTTAAAAAACTGAAGGAATTTGACGGTATTATCGTGCCCGGAGGATTCGGTAGTCGGGGAGTTGAAGGGAAAATCAATGCCATTCGTTATTTGCGCGACAATAAAATTCCTTTTCTGGGATTATGTTACGGAATGCAGTTGGCAACCATTGAATTCGCCAGAAATGTCGCCGGCTTCAAAAAAGCCAATACCACCGAAATCGCTCAGGAAACTCCTTATCCGGTAATCGATATTTTACCGGAACAAAAACAGAAACTGGCGAAAAAAGATTACGGCGGCAGTATGCGTTTAGGCGCCTATCCGGCGGTCCTTAAAAAAGGAACGATTGCTTACGCGGCTTATAAAACTCATCTTGTTTCTGAGCGTCACCGTCATCGCTATGAAGTTAATCCAGAATACATCGAGCGTCTGGAAAAAAAAGGATTGGTTTTTTCCGGTTTTTCTTCCGACCGCCGCTTGATGGAAATTTTGGAATTGCCAAAAAAAAAGCATCCGTTTTTTGTCGCTACTCAGTTTCATCCGGAATTTAAATCGAGGCCTTTAAAACCGCATCCGTTGTTTAGAGAATTCGTTAGAATAGCCACTAGTCACTAGCGATTAGGGTATAGGTAAATAAAATTTACCCTGTTGGCTAAACCCTAGTGGCTAATTACTAAATTATGATTATTTATCTTTACGGTCCGGATTCTTATCGCCGGCAAAAAAAAATAAATAAAATTGTTGAAGAGTATCGCAAGAAATATTCCGGTCTTTCTTGCGATTTTTTTGATTTTGATCCTTCGATAGGCTCAGGGCAGGCTCCTTCGACAAGCTCAGGACAGGAAGAATTTAATAGATTAAACGAATTTTCCGGCCAGGGATTGCTTTTTGACGTTAAAAAAATGGCGGTTTTAAAAAATGTTTTTGAGATAGACGTCAAATTAATGAAAGAATTTTTTAAGAAACATTTAACATCGGAAGATTTTACAATTTTGATTTCCGAGAACGTTAGCCCACCTAAAGAATTTGATTTTTTAATTAAAAAAGCGTTTTTAGCCGAAAAGTTTGAAAATCTGGAAGGAGAAAGGTGGCGGTTTTATATTCAAAAAGAAAGCCGCGAAAGAAAAATCAATCTTACTTCAAAAGCGGTTGATTTTTTGGCCGATGTTTATGCCGGAGACAGTTGGGGATTGATTGCCGAGTTGGAAAAAATAAGTCTTTTTGCCGGCGATTCAGCCGTTGATGTCGTCGATTTGAAAAAAATCGGCGATTACGGCTACGAGTCGCCGGACATTTTCGGGTATATCAATGCCGTTATCAGAGGCGATTTACCGCGAAGAATTATTGCTTTGGAAAAATTATTTGTTAATCAAGAAGAGCCGGTTAAAATTTTCAACATTTTCGCCAGTTTAAATCGTCTTCCGAAAGATTTAATTCGCAAATTGGCAGATTATGATATAATGGTGAAATCGGGAAAATTAGATTATGAAGAAGCTTTACTCGATCTGGCGCTCGCCTAAAAATAATAAATTTAATAAAGTTTTAATATTTAACACAGTTTTAATACAGTAACATTTTTAATACAGCAATATTTGACTTCTGTGTTGTATTGCCACCGATATTGTTAAAACTATCGATGTTTGATAGAACGCTCTCGCGCATTTGTTCGGTTGTTTTAAAGCGAAAAGAGAATTAAAATGCAAAAAAGGAAGGGTGCTCCGAATTGGTAAGGAACCGGTCTTGAAAACCGGCGAGTCGAAAGGCTCTTGTGGGTTCGAGTCCCACCCCTTCCGCCTTCATTTCATCAAAGCCTACAATAATGGAGACGAGCTTCACTTGCTTACGAGACGATAAAATTTGCCAAACCGAATTGAAAAAGATTAGAAAGTTTTTGTATAATAAACTATATGACAAAATTGGAAGAGCTTAAAAAATTGCGTAAGCCGATTAGAAATATCAACGTCAATCACAAACAGAGTCTGACGCGGCTTGAAAAGTTTGCGGTTTTAATTGCCGACCGTATCGGAACAATGGGATTTTTCTTTATTGTTCTGGCTTGGACTTTTTTATGGCTTTTATGGAATACTTTTGCTCCGCAGGAATTGCGCTTTGACCCTTTTCCGGCGTTCGTGCTTTGGCTTTTTATTTCCAATATGCTTCAGCTCTTCTTCCTGCCGCTTATTATGATTTCTCAAAATCTGGAAAAAAGACGCGACGAGCTGCGGGCGGAGCACGATTTCGAAGTAAACTTGAAAACCGAAAGAGAGGTTGAAGCGATTCTTTCCGGTATTGAAGAGCAGAATAAAATTCTCTCAGAAATCCTTGGCGAAGTTAAAAGTAAAGATAAATAAAATCTGAGCACCATTTATATCCGTTGCTCCCCAGCCTACTTAACTATACTGGTTTACTTAAGTAGACTACTATAATACACTATATCGGTATAGTGTACTATACCGGTATAGGGTGCTATACTAAGGTAAGTAGAGAATTAGCATTATAAATTAGGCTTTAGCCAACACAAGAGCAATAATTCTTTTGGCGCCGTTGGCTTTTAGGATTTTAACGGCTTCATTTATTGTTGATCCGGAAGTAAAAACATCGTCGACTAAAATAACATTTTTACCTTTAATAAATTCCGGATTTTTTATTTGAAAACAATTAAACACGTTGCTTTGGCGTTTTTCGCCGTTTTTTATCTGGGATTGCGGTTCAGTGTTTTTAATTCGTTTTAAACAGTCTTTTGATTTTAAATTAAATTTTTTGGCAATGATTTCGGCAAGCAGTTTCGCCTGATTGAAACCGCGTTCTTTTTCGCGACGATGGTGAAGAGGGACAGGGACGACGATAAAATTTTCAATTTTCAATTTACCTGTCTGCGCAGACAGGTAATTTTCAATATATTTTATTATGATTTCTCCAAAAATCGGGGCTAAATTTTCAAAACTTTTATATTTAAAATAATGGATGAGATTTTGAATAGTAGGGTTGTCGTAATTGCCGGCGGCCGCTAAAAGATAAGGCGAATCATAATGGCAGATTCGTTTATTTTCCGATAGTCTGGCTCGGCAAACCGGACAAAATAAGGTACTATTTAATTTAATGGATGAAAGACATTGCTTGCAGACTAATTCGTTTCTATCTTCGAGATGTTTTTGGCAATTCAGACAGAGAGGAGGAAAGAGGATGTCTAAAATTAATTCTCTTGCTTTGATTAAATTTGGAAACATAGTATTATTATAACAAAACAAATGTTAAATCCTTTTAAATCTCTTAAATCTATTATCGCGCCTTCTTACCTCGGCGTTGACATTGGAACAACTTCCATAAAAATCGCGGAGATTGCCAAAAATAAAAAAGGGCCCAAGCTTGAAAATTACGGTATCTTGGAAACCTATGGCCATCTGGAACGTTTAAACAACGCCATTCAGACCAGCGGTTTGAAAATAATGGAAAAAGAAACGGCCGAATTACTGAAATTGCTTTTAAGGCAATTAAAAATCAAATCCCGCGACGTCATTGCTTCGCTTCCGGCCTTTTCCGCCTTTATTACTTTATTGGAAATTCCGGAAATGTCCGAAGTCGATACCGCCAAAACAATTCCTTTTCAAATCCGCCAGCATATTCCTTTGCCGGTTTCAGAAGTTAATATTGACTGGTTTAAGGTGGGCCAAAAAGAAGAAGACGGTTTTACCAAACAGCAAATTCTTCTCATATCGGTTCCCAACGACATTATTCAAAGATACCAGGCTATTTTCAAATTAGCCGGTTTAAGCCTGAAAATTTTGGAAGTGGAAACTTTAAGTTTAGCAAGAGCGTTGATATCAGGCGGAGCCGAAGCGCAGGCGCCGACGCTTCTTGTTGATATCGGCGGCCGCTCAACCAATATCGCGGTTGTTGAAAACGGTTTCATTAAATACAACACCCATACCGAATTTGCCGGAGGCTCTTTAACCCAGGCGATTTCAAGCGGCTTGAGTATTAATATCAAACGGGCCGAAGAACTGAAAAAACAAAAAGGAATTTTGGGCGGCGGAGCGGAACTTGAGTTATCCACATTAATTTTTCCTTTCTTAGATGCTATAATTAACGAAGTAAAACGAGTAAAAACGATTTTTGAAAAAGGCCAGGAAATTGGAATTAAGCGAATTATTCTGGCCGGCGGCGGCGCCAATCTTTTGGGAATTGAAAAATATTTTGAAGAACAAACCGGAGTGGAAACCATCATCGGCAATCCATTTTCAAAAGTTGAATATCCGGCGAAAATCGAGCCGATGGTTAGGGAATTGGGGCCGAGTTTCGGCGTGGCAATCGGCTTGGGAATAAGGGAATTTATATAATGCAATACACAGAATCAATTTTAGAAGAACAATTGAAAAGAGGAGAAAAATTGCCGGTCGGCTGGCCGTGGAGGCTTTTGCTTTTTACTGTTCTTGTTTTTTCCGTGTTAACCACGATTTATTTAGGAATGGTTTTGGGATACAAGCCGTATCTAAATTCTCGAATAAAAAGTCTTGACAAAGAAATCAATAATTTAACTCAGGCAATCGATGATACTCAGCAAAAAAATCTTGCCAATTTTTATTCTCAACTGGTTAACATTCAAAATTTATTAGCTCATCACCCAAACGCTTCCAAACTTTTCGATTTTTTGGAAAAAAATACTCATAATCAGGTTTATTTTCTTTCTTTGAATCTGTCTCTGGCGGAAAAAAATTTAAAAATTGAAGGCAGTGCTTCTGATTATGAAGCTTTAGCTCAGCAATTGGAGATATTTAGGAAAGCGCCGGAAATAGAACGGGTTTTTCTTGAAGATTCGAAATTATCAGACGACAAAGGGGTTCATTTTATTGTCCGTCTTATTTTTAATCAAAGTTTGGTGGGTTTATAATCGCAATATGAAAGCTTCTTCAAAAAGAATTTTAAGCATCCTGGCGGCGATTTTGATGATTGTCGCTTCGATTTTTGTTTACAGTTCTTTAATCAGACCGGCTTATTCGGAAATAAAAAATTTAAGAAGCGAGGTCGCCGGCCGACTTGAGTTGGTTGATAAGCATAAAACCTCCATCGACCAGGTGAAAAAGATTTTAGGCGAATATCAAGGCGCTGTTCAGATTCAGGATACGGTTTCAACGATTTTACCAACAGAACAAAATCTTCCTTCAGCAGTTCATCAAATTAATAGATTGGCGAGCGTAAACGAATTGCAGATTGATCTATTATCGGCTCAGCAATTGGCAATTAAACCATCAACGCAGTCCAGTTTAGTGAAAGGAATCGGTACTTTAAGATTTAATTTGCGGGTTGCCGGCAGTTATGAAAAATTTAAATCTTTTCTTCAAAACTTAGAAACCAATATAAACTTGATGGATTTGGCGAGTTTGAAAATAGAACCTCAGACAAAAGGCGCGAATAAATTTAACTACACATTGGTTATTGACGCTTATTATCAAAGCGAATAAATATGGCAATCGTTATTCAAGAAGAAAAAAGAAAAATAAACTGGTTCGGCCTAGGAGTGGTATTTTTGATAACGGCAACGGCTTTTACTCTTATTTATTATTTGTTTTTTGTTAAACCGCCGCTGATTGAAAAAGTGGCGCCGCCGAAACTCCAATCAATCAAAGAACTTTCTTCGATAAAATTAGACCCTAATGCAGTTATCAACGACCCGCGCTTTCAGACTCTTAAGATATACGCGAATCAAATAGAAATAGGCCAGGTCGGCAAAGCTAATCCGTTTATGAAGTAATGGATAATAAAATTCTGCTCCAATCCTTAACAAAGGAAGGTCTTTTAACGGAAGAAATAGGCAAGAAGCTTCTTCAGGAGGCTTCTTTGTTAAGAAAGAATATCGAAGAACTGATTTATGAGCGTCGGCTGATTGATGAAGAAATTTTGGCTAATTTGAAAAGCCGGCTTTTGGGCGCGCCTTATAAAAAAATAAAAATTGAAGAAATCGACGAGGAACTTTTAAAGCTTATCCCCGAAGAAACCGTCAGAAATTATAAGGTGATTCCTATCAGCAAAACAGCCGATCTTTTTGTCGTCGGGATGCTTTACCCCGACGATTCTAAAGCGCAGGAAGTTTTAAAATTTATTGCTAAACAATTAAAAGTTAATCTTGGTGTTTATTTGATTACTCATTCGGAATGGGAAGCGATGTTGAGGCGTTATTCTCCTTATCGTAGCGAAGTCGAAGCGGCAATAAGAGGGCTTAATTTATCTTCCGGCCGCGGTACTTCAGGAGGTTATAAAACTATTCAACTGGAAGAAGGAACGGCGGTTTCCGAAGAGGCGCCGATTATCAGAATCGTGGCTTCGACTTTGAAAGAAGCGGTCTGGCAAAAAGCTTCGGATATTCATATTGAACCTCAGCGGGATAAATTGAGAATAAGATTTAGGATAGATGGCGAGCTTCAGGAGGTTTCTTCAATGCCGATTGAATTGCACCAGCCGATTGTTTCCCGCGTCAAAGTGCTTTCCAATTTAAAAATTGACGAAAACAGAATACCGCAAGACGGCCGTTTTCGAACAGTGCTTTTCGGACGGGATATTGATTATCGGGTCGCCACTTTCCCGACACCGGTCGGCGAAAAAGTCGCTATCAGAGTTTTAGACCCAACCGTCGGATTAAAAGGACTTGAAGAATTAGGATTGGTTGGTAGAAATTATCAGACAATAAAAGACGGTATTGAAAAGCCTTACGGAATGGTTTTAATCAGTGGGCCGACCGGTTCCGGAAAAACAACTACTTTATACGCCATCATGCAGGTTCTTAATAAGGAAAACATTAATATCGTTAGCTTGGAGGATCCGGTTGAATATTTCATCGACGGATTGAACCAATCCCAGGTTCGGCCGGAAATCGGCTACGATTTCGCTTCCGGACTTCGCCAGATTCTTCGCCAGGATCCGGACGTTATTATGGTCGGCGAAATCAGAGATAATGAGACTTCTGGTTTGGCGGTTCATGCGGCTTTGACCGGACATATCGTTCTTTCAACGCTTCACACCAATAACGCCGTCGGCGTTATCCCGCGGCTTATTGACATGAAAATTGAGCCGTTTTTATTGCCGGCCGCTTTGAATTTAATGATTTCTCAGCGTTTGATTCCGAAACTTTGCCAGCAATGCAAAAAAGCCGAAAAAGCACCGGATAAAATTCAGGAGATTATCAAGAGAGAACTGGAAAAATTACCGAAAGAAGTTATTGAAAAATGGAAATTGAAAATTGAAAATTTAGAAATCTATCATTCCCCCGGTTGTAAAGCTTGCCAAAATAAAGGCATCAGCGGCCGAATCGCTCTTTTTGAAATTTTGGAAATGACGCCTGATCTGGAAGAAATTGTCAATACCGGCCCGACCGAAAGCCGGATTTTACAGGAAGCAAAACGCCAGGGAATGATTAGTCTGCGCCAGGACGGAATTCTAAAAGCGCTCGAGGGATTGGTTTCCATAGAAGAAGTGTTGAGAGAGACGGTGGAAGTATGATAAAATATAATATTAATAAGGTTTTAGGTTTTAGTTTTTAGGTTTTAGTAATTTACTAACACCTAACACCTAATACCTAATACCTAAAAATTTGGACTACAAACAAAAACTTAACGATTTATTATTGACCGCCGCGCGGCAGAACGCTTCGGATTTGCATCTGGCCGTAGGCCGGCATCCGACTTTAAGAATCGACGGCGTTTTGATTCCTTTGACAAAAGAGCCGCTTTTGACTCCGGAGATGGCGGAAAATTTGGTATTCAGTTTTCTGACTTCGGAACAGAAAGAAAAATTTTTACAGGATAAAGAAATCGATTTTTCCTACAGTTTTGAAGACAAGGCGAGATTTAGGGTTAATATTTTTTATCAGCGCGGGTACATGGCGGCCGCTTTGCGATTGATTCCGGCTCAAATAAAAACCATTGAAGAATTGAATTTACCGCCGATTCTTTACGATTTTACCAAACTTTCCCAAGGATTCGTTTTACTGGTGGGTCCGGCCGGTCACGGCAAGTCAACGACTTTAGCCGCTCTTCTTGATGAAATAAATCACAAGCGCACAGATCATATTATCACCATTGAAGATCCGATAGAATACGTTTTTACTCAGGACAAATGTATTATTTCTCAAAGAGAAGTGAGGAACGATACTTCGGATTTTCATAAGGCCCTTCGTTCGCTTTTGCGCCAGGACCCGGACGTGATTATGATAGGCGAGATGCGCGATAATGAATCGATAACTACGGCAATGACCGCGGCTGAAACCGGCCATTTGGTTTTTGCCACGTTGCATACTAATTCGGCGTCCCAAACTATTGACAGAATCATTGACAGTTTTCCGGCCGAACAGCAAGGTCAGGTGGCGTCGCAGTTGGCCGCCACTTTGGCGGGAGTCGTTTCCGAACGCTTGATTCCCAGGATTGAGGGCGGCCGCATTCCGGCTTGCGAGATAATGATTACCAATCCGGCCGCTAAAAATTTAATTCGGGAACGCAAATCTTATCAAATTGATTTAGTGATTGAAACTTCGGTTCAGGAAGGAATGATGACTTTGAACCGCGCCCTGGCGGATTTGGTGAAAAAGAAAGAGATTTCTCTGGAAAACGCGGAATTGTATTCATTAAATCCGAGCGAGTTAAGGATACTATTGGAAAGAAGTTAAAAAATATAATCCCAATCTACAAATTTATCCGAATGCCCCGAATTTTATAAATTAGTAAGATTCGTAGATTCGGATGTAATTCGTAGATTTGGATTGCTTGCGTAAGCAAATGAAGTTTAAATACAACGCCAGAAGCCAACAAGGAGAATTACAGACCGGTTTTGTCGAAGCCGCCAATAAGGAGGCGGCTTTGAATATTTTAACCGGCCATGATCTTTTCGTTTTGAGCGTGGAAGAAACCGAAAGACTTCGCTGGCACGACAGAATTTTAAGTTTTTTAAAAAGAGTTAAAATCAGCGATTTAACGATATTTACTCGCCAGTTCGCGACGCTAATGGAATCAAAAATGCCTTTGGGCGACAGTTTGAGAACTCTTTACAGGCAGACAGTAAACCCCGTTTTAAAAGAAGCCATTTTTGAAGTTTCTTCCGATGTTGACGCCGGTTTGTCTTTGTCGCAGGCGATGGAAAGACAGGGGAAAATTTTTTCGGAATTTTACCTCAACATGATTCGTTCGGCTGAAATCACCGGCCGGTTGGAAGAAGCGATGATTTTTTTGGCCGATTACCTGGACAAAGAATCAATGTGGCGGAGCCGGATTCGCAATGCCTTGATTTATCCGGCGATTGTCGTGACTTTATTTTCAGCGGTGGCCATAATAATGTTGACTACAGTTTTTCCACAAATTGAACCAATCTTTAAAGAAAGTAAAGTTAGTCTACCGTTTATTACCGAAGTGTTTTTAAGCGGAGGAAGTTTTGTGCTTGAATGGTGGTGGGCAATTATTCTAATACTTATTCTTTTTGCTTTCTTACTGATAGATTATTTTCAAAGCAATGAAGGGAAAATAGTGGCGAACGAATTGGCGATTAAAATACCGATTTTCGGAAATTTATTCAAAAAAATTTACGTCGCTCGCTTCGCTGAATCAACAAGTATTTTAATTAGGGGCGGCATTCCCATTGCTCAGGCGATTGAAATATCCGGCCATACCATTGGAAACCTTATTTATCGGGACATTTTGCGCGAAGTGGCCGAAGGTGTTAGGGGAGGAGAATTACTGTCAAATCTTTTGTTTCAAAACGAGTATTATTTTCCGCCTCTGGTCGGACAAATGATAGCTGTCGGAGAATCAACCGGCCGACTGGACGAAACCTTATCAAGAATTTCCACTTTTTATACTCGCGAAGTCAACGACCTTTTAAGCAATTTAGTGGAATTAGTTCAGCCGATTTTAGTGGCGGTTATCGGTGTTTTTATCGGTTTGTTGTTTGCTTCAATTTTGATTCCGATATATAATTTAGCCCAGATGTTTTAATAAATGGTCGAACACGTAGATAATAATTTATAAAAATGAAAAAAAATAAAGGTTTTACATTAATTGAAATTCTTATCGTTGTCGCCATTATTGGGCTTTTAGCTTCGGTGGTTTTGGTTGGTCTCGGTTCTTTTCGGGCTCGCGGTCGAGATGCTCGCCGAATTGCCGATTTGCGCGAAACTCAAAACGCTTTAGAGCTTTATTATACCAAATATCAAAGATATCCGGCCTTAGCCGGCGGCGACAGCTGGGAAGGTTTAAAAAATAATTTAGTTAACGGCGGCATCGGCGTTACAACCGTTTCAAACGATCCGCTTTATCCTGATAAAACTTATCGCTATGGCGTCGCTTCTGACGGCCAGAATTATGTTTTAGCCGCGGATTTGGAAGACGGCGGCAATCCGTCGCTTAAAGACGATCCGGACAGCAGTATTTATGGAATTGACTGCAGTGACCCGAGATTTTGCGTTCAGTTCTAATTTTTATTATGATTTATCTTTTTCTTTTTATTTTCGGCCTGGCCGTAGGCAGTTTTATTAATGTTATTGCTTTGCGTTATCGGCCGACTTTTAAGCTTTTAAACTTTGGAACTTTGAAACTTTGGATCGGCGGCCGCTCCAAATGTCCGATTTGTCGTAAGCAATTGGTCTGGTACGAATTAATACCGATTTTCAGTTTTATTTTTCAAAAAGGAAAATGCCGGCATTGCGGCCATAAATTATCTTTGCAATATCCTACAATCGAAATTCTTTCCGGGCTTATTTTTGTTTTTATTCCGCTTTCTTTAGCAAAATTGCCGTTATTAGTCGTTGGTTGTTGGTTGTTGATTTTTATTTTGTTTCTTTTGCTTTCCATTATCGATTTCCGCCAATCAATTATTCCTAATCAAATAAATTTATCTTTGGCGGTTTTAGGAATAATTATTTTAGTTATTAAGTTATTCAGTTATTCGGTCATTGGGTTACCAATTCAATCATTTCTTGGCCATTATGCGTTGTTATTTGATTTTAATTTTTTAAATAACTTAATAACTAATAACTCAATAATTTTAATTATTAATCATTTTTTCGCCGCTGTTATGGCAATGTTGATGTTCGGGGCGCTCATCATTTTTAGCCGCGGCAGAGCGATGGGCTGGGGCGATTTTAAATTGGTCGGTGCCTTAGGTTTGATTTTCGGCTGGCCGGATATTTTAATGGTTCTTGTTTTGGCTTTTGTTATCGGTGCGCTTTTCAGCATTATTTTATTAATTCAAAAAAAGAAAAAAATAAAAGAAGCGGTTCCTTTCGGGCCTTTTTTGGCAATCGGCGCTTCTTTAACTTTCTTTTTCGGTTATCAAATTATCGATTGGTATTTTAAATTATTCGGATTATGAATAGGGGATTTATCCCCACACCATAACGAGGATAATATTTATTCATGCAAAAACTTTCTTTCTTAAGCTTAAGAAAAAGAAAAACTATTAATAAATTTCGTAATTCTCGTTTGGTGTGGGGATTTACGACAATTGAAATGCTCGTTGTTATCGGTATTCTTTCGTTGCTTTCGGCAACCCTGCTTGTTTACAATCGCACCGGCGAGCGTCAAATTAGTTTAATCCAAGAACAGGCGAAAATAATTAGTCTTCTTTATAAAGCGAAATCTTTTACTTTAGCGACTTTTGGAAAAAATGAAGCGCCTTGCGGTTATGGCGTTCATTTTGAAGTTCCCGATACAGTAATTATTTTTAAAGAAATTTCTCCAAGCAACGATCCAGGCTGTTTGGATATAGATTTTATTTATTCGCCTTCTTTAGGGGAGAAAATTGAAGAATTTAAAATTAGTTCCAATGTAAAATTGGTTGATTCCGGAGTTAGCGGTTTAAAGGATATTCTTTTCGTTCCGCCAGATCCGATTGTTATTCTTGATAATGACCTGTTTAAAACAGAAGCTTTAATTAAAATTGAAACAATTGACGGCAATGGCGAAAGATTAATTAAAGTCAACAATGGGGGACAAATCACAACTTCGCCCTAAAAATTAGAGTGTTAACAAATAATTTTTAGCTGGCGAAGTTAGTGCCCCGCCCTCTATGTTTTATGTATTACGTCTATGTTATAAAAAATTATAAAGACAATAATTTATATATCGGTTATACAAATAATTTAAAGCGTTGAATTAAAGAACATCAAACAAAATTTCCAAAATATAAATTAATTTATTACGAAGCCTATCTGTATGAACAAAATGCGAGAAAGCGGGAACAAAGACTTAAATACTATGGCAGCGCTTGGCGAGCGCTCAAAAAAAGAATCAATGATTAGAGGGCGGGGTGCTCAGTTTTTCAGCGGTTCGCTTCGCTCTCGGGAAAAACTGGCAGGTTATTTAATAATAGAGTCAATGATAAGTATTAGTATTGTCGTTGTCGGCCTTTTGGGTATTTTAGCCGTTTCTTCGAGGTCAATAAGTTTAAACCGAGTAATCAGTGATCAGTTTATCGCCAATTATTTGGCGGCTGAAGGAATAGAAATCGTAAAAAATCTCATCGATGCCAACATAATTCAGAGAAAACCCTGGAATCAGGGATTTTCCAACGGCAGTTTTGAGGTAGATTATAAAAGTTTGAATCTGGAGCCGAATCAAAACCGTAAAATTTTATTTGACGCCTCCAATAATTTTTACAGCTATCAAAACGGCAATCCTACAAATTTTATCCGAACAATAAATATTCAAATGGTTAGCGCCGATGAAATAAAAGTTAATTCCATCGTCAAATTGACAACCCGCGGCGGGGGACAATTTGAAATAAATCTAGAGGACCATTTTTTCAACTGGCGCCCTTAAATATAATCCTAATCAACGAATTATATCCGAATGCTCCTAATAAAATAGTATGCCTAGAAAAACAAATTTAATAGAAAAAGAATTATCATATAGAATTACAGGAATATTATTTAATATTCATAATGATTTAGGACGGTATTGTCTTGAGAAACAGTACGGCGACGCCTTGGCTAATAGATTAAAATTGGAAAATATAAATTTTATCCGCGAACATCCAATTGAATTAGAAGGAAGAAAATCTAATTTTGTGGATTTCATTATAGAGGATAAAATAATAATTGAATTAAAAGCTAAACCATTTATTACAAAAAATGATTATTATCAAACTAGAAGATATTTAGAATTATTAAATCTTGAATTAGGAATAATTGTGGATTTCAGACAAAAATATTTAAAGCCCAAAAGAATTTTAAATCCTAAATATTCGGAGCATTTGGATAAATTCGTAAATTGGGATTATATAAAAGCTTTTACAGTAGTTGAGCTTCTTGTGGCGATGGGCTTGTTTGTGGTTTTAATCGGAATCGCAACCGGCGGTTTTATTAAAACGCTTCGGACTCAAAAAGCCGTTGTCGGATTGATGGCGGCTAATGACAATATGAATTTGGCTTTGGAACAGATGGCGCGAGAAATTAGAACGGGATATCATTTTTCTAAGATTTCCGATACTGAATTTCAATTCGTCAATGCCAATAATCAAGTTGTTTGGTATCGCTTAAATGAGGGAGCGATTGAAAAAGGAACAGAAGATATTCTATTAAATCGAACTTATAAAAAAATTACTGCCGATAATATTAGAGTCATTAATTTTAAAATCGAACTTTTTGGAAATAATTCCGGAGACGGTTATCCGCCACGAATTACTATTTCTTTATCAATTACCGGAACAGATGGCTATCTTGAAAATATTACCACTAATATTCAGACTACTATCAGCGCTAGAGTTTTAGATACTTAATTTCAGATACTTAACGTTGAAATTTTTACTTCCATCTTCGTAATTTATTAAATCGGCTTTTCCGTCAGGCATAATAATTCCGGCATAATCTTTGACGCCGCTTGAAATAATGGGGGTTTTCGACCAAACCGACTCGACTCTTTTTAAATTATCCGTTAAATAAAGGTAGTGTTTTATTCCAATATTCAGCCAGCGATTGCTTGATTGATTAGTAATAAACTGCGCTCCCATCTTTTTAATTTTTTTTAAATCGTTCGGGTAATGGATTTCCAGACAAATCAGTGTGGCAAATTTTGCGCCGTTTATTTCAAGAATTTTTTTATCGCCTTTTTGGTATTGGTTTTGATGATTGAACGCGGCATAGTTTTTGAATTCGGGGTTTGTTTTTAACGCCCAATCGAAGAAAAACGGCCGCCAATTCTTAAAAGGCCAGTATTCGCCGATAAAAGTCAGCCGATTTTTATTATAAACATCGATAATTTCTCCTTTTTCGTTAAACAAGATTGCGGAATTATATCTATTTTGATTTTGATAAGTGTCGTAAGAGGCGATAATATTTGTTTTTAATTCTCTTGCCAAATTGCCTATTACAAGAGACATTTCATTATTGGAAGCCGAACGATTTAAAATATCTTCCGGAAGAACTACCAAATCAACGTTTTTGTTTAATAGCTCATTTTTAACTTTTTCTAAATCTTCGTAATTAAAATTTTCATTAACGGAAACGGCGGCAATTTTTATTGAATTTTTAGAATTGTTGTGAATTAAAGAATTTTTTTGAAGTTGAGATTGAGAAATTTGCCAGCCGGTGATTACAAACATCGCAATTATAAGAGAATTGAGAAGGTAGAATTTAGAATCTTGCCTCTTTATTTTTAAAATAAAAATAGTAATTAAAGCATTTATTGCGGCCGCAAAAAAAGTAAGGCCGATTAATCCTTCAAGATTTGCCAATCCTAAAAAAGGTGAAGAACCAAAAATGTTGCCGGCGGTGATAATATAAGTTGGCAAGGGAGAAAATCTGGCTTGGAGGTGGTCAAAGAATATCCAGAGAAACGGTAATAAAAGGATTAAGGATTGATAATTGAGAATTAATGATGAAGGATTAGATTTCAAAAATTTTTTAATTAAATAAACGCAAATCGGCAATCCTAAAAATATTAAAATTGAAGCAAACCAGGTAATCGGTTCTAAAGTAAAATAAACCGTTCCTAAAGCAAAAATTATCCTAAAAATAAAAGCGCCTAAAATAAGTCGCCAAAACCTGTTTTCTTTAACAAGAAAAATAAAGAAAGGAATCAAAAAGAAAAAACCGAAAATATAAAAATATCTAAACGGTAGAAAAGCAAAGATTCCCAGCGCCGCCGATAGAATAGGCAGAATCATATTCGAAATTATATCAAAAAAACGTTATAATAATAATATGAAAAAATTAACAATTGCGGTTTTTGTCGTCATTTTGATTTTTATTTCTTTGGGCGCGGGAATTTTTTTGTATTACAAAAAACAAACCAGTTACGGCGTTTCTGATTTTGTGCGCAATAATCAATCGCCGACCGCGCTTAATAATTCTTTAAATCAGACAAACGTTTTAGCGACTACCACAGCCGTAGTCGCCACTACAACAATCACGGCGAAAATCGACCAGGATTATTTAAAAATCGTTCAAAAAACAGCCAATGGTTTTAATAATGTCGTGAAAATCAACGCCGATATCGGGCAGTTGTTGTTAAAAACTCAGCAGTCGCTTGAAGAGGCAAAAACAGACGAATTAGTTAATCTGGTTAATAAAATAAAAAACCGGAATTCTGACTTATCTCCGGCAATTGCGGCGCTTAAAAGCGCGCTTGATGCATGGAAAACGTTGAATATTAAATTGGTTGACAGCGGCGTAAAAACAGGCGCTTCTAATTTGATAAATTTGGGATATGAATTTTCTCAATCGGCCTCACGGTACTCTGACATTATTGGAAAAATTTTGGAAGGCGACAGTATGATAATCTGGCAGCTGAATTTGGTAAGATACGGCAAAGAATTTCAAGAAAACGCCGTTAAAATGGCGGACGCTCAGAAAAATTTCACGGAGAGTTTCAATAATTTTAAAAATCTTATTTCTTTATAAACGAACAGAAATTGTACCATGCTAATTTGACAATTTCATAAATTCGAGTATATTGTAAGAAAAATCAGCAATTTGAAAAACATTCCGCTTTTAGCGGAATCAAAAGGATAAGAAAAACTTAGAATTGGAGGTGTGGGATGAAAAAGTTATTATATAGAAAATTATCGGCGCCAATTTCCGTGCAAGTTGAAATTACTGAAAGATGTAATAATAGTTGTATCTATTGCTATAATCATTGGCGAGAAAAAGATAAAACTTCTTTTACATCTCTTTCTGTAGATAATTTAAGCCATATCTGCGACCAACTTATATCCAGCAATGTTTTTGCAGTTACATTAACCGGCGGAGAACCGCTTTTGTTATGGCGACAGCTTTCTGCAGTGATTGACCGTTTAGAATCGTTAAATATAAGCGTAAGTATAAATTCCAATTTGACGATTTTTACACAAGAAATTGCTCAGGCATTAAAAGAAAGCGGTTTAAGAGGAATTTTAACTTCTTTTCTTTCTTACGACAAGTTAATTCACGATCAACTTACTAACCGCGTTGGGTCATGGAAACAAGCAATCAAAGGAATTGAAATCGCCGTGCTAATGGTTTTAATATTAGCGCCAATATGGTTTTATTAAAACAAAATCATAAGGATATTTATGAAACTGCAAAGTTTCTTAAATCTGTCGGCGTTAATTCTTTTTCGGCAACAAAAGCTTCTCCGGCATTGAATTCTCGGAACTTCGAAGATTTTATGTTGAGTATTACGGAATTACGCGAAAGTCTTAATGTGCTTGAAGATGTTAAAAAAGAATTGGGTATGAGCGTTGACGTCCTTGAATGTTATCCGCTTTGCCTTTTGTCCGATTTAAACAGGTTTTGGAATTATGGCCGCAGAAATTGTACCGCAGGAATAACATCATGCACAATTGGTTCCGATGGTAATATCAGACCCTGTTCACATTCGGATATGATATACGGCAATATATTTAAAGAAAATTTGCCGGATATTTTTGACAAGATGGACGACTGGCGCGAAGGGAGATATATCCCAACCGATTGCAAAAAATGTGCCTATCTTAAAGGGTGCAGTGGCGGTTGCCGTATGGAAGCCAAGTATTTCGGAGATATATGTGGCAAAGATCCGCACATGACAAATCCCGTAGATGTTATTCTTAGGTCCGATAATGATACAAAGATAGATGAAATATCTTTGCATCAAAAATATTTACTTAAACCAAATATTCGTGTCAGAAAAGAAGAATTTGGCGCGGTTGTTGCGGCGCAGGGGTCTGAAACTGCTTTAATCAATAATGATGGATTTCAAATATTAAGAAAGATAACAAGTTCTTCATTTAGTGTAGAAGAGGTAGTAAGAATAATCGATTCTAAACAAAAATCGCTCAGAAGATTTTTTGCATATCTCTTGAAATGCCGGTTAATTTATCCGGTTGAGTAAATCTATTAAAGGAGGAAAACGCAATGGAACCGAAAGTGTTGTCTCTTTTTGAAGGAGAAAGCGACACAAACACTCACAGTAAAACATGCGAGTGTTACGGTAAAGAATGCGATTGTGACAGGTCATGCGATGCCAGCGACCCCTGTCAAAGCTGCATTTCGTGCTACACATCTTGATACCGTACAGCCCGCGAGTGATTTTTATAAATTTACTCGCGGGCTATTTTATTTTTTGAAAACTTATTCAAGATTTTCTAAAAAATCTTTTTCAAGTTCTGAAAGATTTTTGCCTAAAATATTAAATACGATTTTATCGAATCCATTATAAGAATAATAAGCAGGAGTTAGCTGTATTAATTCTTTTATCTTTTTAATTCCATATTTATTAAAAAGATAATGTGTAAACAAATATGCCACTGGATACGCTCCGGAATTAGTCCGTTGATTCCAATTAAACGGCGTATCAAGTTTACTGCAAAAATCAGTTTCAAAATATTGAATATTTACTTTTTTATACTGCTCGGAAATGGCGCCTGCCAATCCTTCAAATAGCCACATTGGGATAGGTTTTCCTTTTGATAAATGGTTTGTGTAAATATGTACAAGCTCGTGCCTAACAAGAAGGGGAAATTCTTCGGGTTTATGCGATGGCGCTTCTTTTGTCCATTGTTCAGGGTCTAATAAAAAAATAATTTTCTTATTTAAATTTGAATTTCCAACCTCCCATTCTGCAGTCTTTCTGCCTAATAATTTTTCATATTCCGCGCGGTTTTCCGCAATTATTATCTCAATATTTTCTATTTGAAAACCAAAAAAATCCGCGATTTCTTTTTCGGCGTTTTTAATTTCTATGTCGTATTTGTTAATAGTCATTAATTTTATTCTATCAAATCTTTTTTATTTTATCCAATTTCATGGGGTCGACTTTTTGTGCGGGATATGATTATATAAATACAGTTAAGGGATAGTAAATTAAAAACAAAAGTGGTTTTTAATCGCTAAAAAATACAGGAGGTGTGGGATGAGAAAATTTTTGGCTAGTTGTTCGTTATAATATATAGTACAAGCCTTTGGCTTGGAGCAAATTAACTTATAAACATGGAGGTGTGGGATGAACTTTCAGAAAGTGAATGTTGCCGAAGTAGACGATCTCGACATATCCGATCCGATTAAAAAGATAATAAAAGAGGCAATTAAGCCATCTGATTGCGCTCGTAGTGAAACAGACGCTCACCACTATCATACAGATATGCCTTCGCACGAGCATTACCGGGATTCGTAAACAAACAACGTTCTATGAGGGGAGAATACTCCCCTCAAACTCTATTTAGAAGGAGGAAAGCAAATGAAAATAATAACGGTAATTTTAATGGCGACTTCTGAATGCAATTTCCATTGCACATACTGTTACTCTGCTGCTTCTCGTAAAAATATAAAGAGATTCAATCCAGACATGATTGAAAAGCTTGTAGAAAATTGCTCTTATGGTTTTGACAGTGTCGAATTTTGTTTATTAGGAGGCGAACCTCTTCTTGTAGGAATGGATTTCTTTAAAAGACTTGTTAAAGCTCAACAATCGGAGCAAAGTAAGGGCAGGGTTAAATTCGCAAACATTCTTCAAAGCAATGGCAGTCTCATTAATAAAGAATGGCTCTCATTCTTTAAAGAGAATGGATTTCGTTTAGGAATAAGTTTCGACGCTCCTCCGGAGATTCATTTTCAACATAGAAAATCTGATCCGAATCAAATTATCCATGTTTGTCAAGAAATCAAAGAGGCCGGACTGCCCTTAAGAACGTTATGTGTAATAAGCAAGTTCAACGTGACTAAAGCAAAGGAAGTATTTAATTTCTACGGTGAATTAGGCGTTGACTCTTTTTCTCTTTTACCGCTTAAGAGTGTTTTACTTACCGAACGCCCTGAAATGCCGACAAATGACGATCTATTTAAATTCTACCGCGACATGTTCGATATGTGGCTAAAAATTCCTAATAAGTTTTCATCGATAGAACCATTAGACACAATGATTCGCGCAGTTTTAGGACAAAAGCCAAAACTCTGCTCGTTTAATTCTTCTTGTCTTCAAAAAATGATTGCGATAAACCAAGAAGGAGAAGTTGTGCCGTGCGGATCTCTGGTTGCAGAAAATTTTGTTTTGGGTAACATAATAGACCAACCGCTTTTAGATATTTTGTCTAATGCGCGATCTCAAGAGTTGCGGAGCTTAAGAGAAAATCATATTCAAGAAAAATGTAAAAATTGCGAATTTGTCGCAATTTGTCAGGGAGGCTGTAGAGCGGATGCATTTTGGCATTCGGGGAAATACGACGGTGAATATCCGTATTGTGAGTCAAGGAAAGAATTGTTTTCTCACGTTCGGTCGCAGCTCGGAAAACTGTTTAAAACTTAAGCCTGCCATTTTATTTTTGGCAGGCTCTTATTTTTAAAATAAATTGAATAATTTCTTTAATAAATTTTTCATCGATAGTCCCTTTTGTTTCTATCCAATTAATAATAAATGGGTAAAGTTGCCAGATTATAAATCTTCTTAATCTATAGACGGAAGCCGATTTACCGGATTTAAATTTTTCAAAATTTTCTCCCATTATTTTCAAATTGCCCTTTGAGAAAGATATTTGCACCGGATTAAAATTTTTAAAATATTTTTGGCTCAAGTATCCGTAAGGAACCAAAGATTCAATTATTGTTTCGGTTATAAATTCTAAAGTGTTAGATTTTGGTATAGTGTTTTTAAATAAAAAGTTTGGGAGTTTTAAATTATTAATATTTTTTTTAAGTATCTTGAATTTACGAGAAAAATTAAAAAGGATATGGCATATTTCGTGAGCTAATATTCCAACCGAATACTCAAATTCCCAGCTATTGTTTTTTAATTCTGGAATTTCTAACATAATATACCTATCTCCGATATTGGCTCCGCCGGCCGCCGTTATTCCTTCCCCTTTTAACGGCGAAGCAAGAGTTATCACCGTAAATTTTCGTGGCGATTTTCCGTTTCCTATTATTTTTTTGAGATCTTCAAATAATTTATTGTTTTTTGGATTATTCAGATAACGTTTAAAATATTTTACTTGTGCAATTAAAATATTTTCGGATTTAGTCGTCCAAATTTTATTGAAACGCGACTGAAATACTTCAAAAACTTCTTTAATTTTCTTAAATTCGTCTTTTCTAACAAATCTCTCTAATTTATTCCAAACTTCTTTTTCGGGATAGATAAAAAATATTTGTCCTAAATATTTTGATTTTCCTCTTTTGTCGCGAGTAAATCCGTATTTTTTTATAATTTTTCTAAATTCTTCTAAAACTTTTTTCTCTTTTTTATTAAGATGTCCGGTTTGTTTTAACCATTCTTGATTATATTCTTTCCTGCAAGAAAAATGCCATTCTGAAAGATTAGAAATAAAAAAGAATTGATTAGCTAATTTCGATATTTTAAACTCAAATTTCATATTTAAATGATACCAAATTTCCTTTATTTCGGCTACTTTTATGACGGGTGTTATGCTATAGCATAACACCCGTCAGGTTAAAGCGATATACTTAAGTATATCATGTGAGCCAGTGCGCGTATTTGACAATTTCATAAATTCGAGTATAATTAAAGAAAATAAGCCTTTGGCTTATATGATTCTTTAAAAAACAACGGCGAAAAAGCCGTTTATATCAGGAGGTGTGGGATGAAGAAGATGGTAAGAATAATCTTGATAGTAATAATGATGATGTTTATGTCTGTTGTGTCGCAACAGATTTTTGCTGCGGATTTTCCTCAAATTGAAAATTTTTCAATTCGAGACTTAGGAAACGGGTTAAGAATTTGCTTTGATTTCAAAAAGGTGTTCGGAGGCTTAAAAGGGGCCGAGTTTACCATCGGTTATGTTGTCGAAAATAAAGAAGGAGTAGTATTACGATATGGTATCGCGGAAAATCTGGCGATTGTCTCAAAATTAACAACAGCCAAGATAACCGATTTAGACTTAGAAAGCAACGACGGCAAATTTGAAGCCGTTGTCCCGGCGGCTCTGGCAAAGATAGCAAAAAAGGGATTGAAATCGGGAGATAAAATAAAATATTTTATCTTTCTGATTGATAAAGAAGGAAGAAAATCTAACACAATCTTCTACGAATTTTTGTTTGTAGAATGTTGGGAGATTTAAAAGGAGGCGATTGTAAAAATGAAAATAATCCGGTTATTATTGATATTAATGACGGTTGGGTGCGCCAGTATTAAACCGCAGGTTTATAAAATTTCCGACATTCCTTTGGAATTGCCCATAAAAACAGTGGCTATTGAAGAGATAAGGGTTTGGAAATTTATAGAACGACCGGCGGAAGAAATTAAAGAGGAGATAAAAAAAGACGGCAGACCCAATCTTGAAAAGTTCAAAGTTATAGAGTTGAAAAATGAAGATGCCCAAGAATTTATCTCTGTTTTTAAAGAAACTTTTTCAAGAGTATTGAAAGAAAAAGGTATCGAAGTGGTCCAGGGAAAATCAGAATCATTACCGCACCTTACTATAAAGGTAAATATGTTTTATAAGGTAATGGGTTCGATTCCTCTCCCTGTGAGGGTGCTTGCGGGTAATCTATTGATTTATAGCGGAGAAAATTTGCTTGATGAAATTCAATATGCAGGTCAGTGGGGCGTTATCCCACCTATTAGTTATGGAGCAAGAAAATTTTCAGAAGGAATGGCAGAATCGGTAGCATCGAGATTTGGAGGGAAGTAATTCCCTCCTTTTTATAAACTTGTATTTTAAGTTATCCACAGGAACCCCCTTTTTTATTTTTGAATATTTTTTATAATTATTATTAATGAATGGATTATTTTCAAATAAATTTTTTATTTTATTTCTTATCTTAACGGTTTCTTTGTATTCTTTTTCTGTTAAAATAGCTCAAGCGGGTAAAGGATTTTTTACAATTTTATCGGTGGTTCTTATGGTGGTTGCCATTGTTTTTCAACAGTATTGGGTACCTGAAATGCTAACAACGTATGTATTTCCAGGCGGATACATGACGACTGCGACGGCTATGTTTGGAACAGGTGCAATCTTAGCTGGTGGCACAATATTAACAGGCGCGGCTGCCTGCGCTGAAGGACTAATTTGTGCTGGTGGCGGCTCTTCCGGCGGTATCCCCACAATCGTTTCTTCGGAAGCCGGCGGCTGTCGGTATCAAATTCCTTTGACTTTTTATATTCCTGCCTACGGTCAAGGATGGCAG
>QZGF01000005.1_pt1 | contig 61464 bp, 76 predicted proteins | sample 1990021 | NCBI WGS metagenome assembly QZGF01 (sample SAMN10076523, study PRJNA491371) | Subsurface metagenome, whole genome shotgun sequencing project. | isolation source: subsurface fracture fluid from borehole BE326-BH2 | place: South Africa: Beatrix Gold Mine | collected 2015-06-18 | reverse complement strand
GCGTATCTGTCGAATGCACGGGATCACACCCTGGGGGCTTGACAGGGTGTGGTATACTGGAATCGAAGGGCGGCAGAAGACGCCGCCTGGCACAACACACACGAGGAGGAACAGGCCCATGAACGCGACATACAACTGTGGATGGTGCGGCGGAAGCCCGCCCATCACCGACTCCAAGCTCCACAAGCACGGCCGGTGCATCGGCGCCGCCACCCTGGAGCAGGCGAAGCAGATGCTCGCCGGTCGCCGCCGCAAGAAGGCGACCGCGGAGCAGACGCAGAAGGCGGCTCCCGAGCCCGCCCCCCAGGCGACGCAGGCGAACCCCCTCGCGGGTCTGGTGTTGAGGCCGAACGCCGATGGCACCTTCACGCTGGTGCCCGCGCAGACGCCTCCGCAGGAGACGACGGCTCCCGCTCCCGCCCCTACCAACCCCGCGACAACGCGTGCGACGTGCACGGATTGTGGGAAGGCCTGGAGCGGCCTCACGCCGACCGGCCGCAGCAGCGCGAGTAAGCGCTGCCCGACCTGCCGAGCGGACGCGAAGCTGCGGTTTGAGAACCGCAGTGCGATCCTGCGCGCCCTGGCGAGCATCGGCGTGCACCGCCCGGAGGATCTGGAGAAGGTCCTCACCCTGCCGGCCATGAAGGCGCTCCAGGCCGCGGCGAACCAGTAGGAAGCCCGCTCCAGTCTGGAGCGTGCTTCCGACACGAGAGGGATCCTGTGCCTACGGGCACGGGGTCCCTTTTTTTGTGCCTTTTTGCCGCACCCTACCCCCACCAGGTAGGCGCCTTCTGTACGCGCAGAAGGGCGTGGCTGCGCCGCTTCTCGCCGACCCCACCGGGCCCCCCACCCCCCTGCGCCCGCGAGCCCGAGGTGGGGGGACCCCGTACCCAGGGGCTTGTAAACAGGAGTGGCCCTCTGCCAGAAAATCCCCCCAGAAATTTCCATATTATCGGTTGCGTGATACTACACAAACGAATATAATGGGACCCCCTCAGTCAGCACTTGCCGCACACAGGAGTGCATTTCAGCCACATGTGCCATGCGCACCCCACAACAGGAGTGGCACCCCAAAAACCCCCTTTCGTCAGTTGCCGCATGCTGACTGCCAAAACAAGCCCCAGCCAGCGTTTGCCCCTACAGGGGAGGCACTCGACTCGAACGCGGGCTGCGCCCGCCTCCTTCGTCCCTGCCGCCCCTGCGTCGGCCCCCAGACAGGGGGCGGGCTGGATATTCACCGCGGGTCGGGGTTGTCCGAAACTTGCTGCGTCTTTCGGACAGATCGGTACCGCGATACTACTTGACAGGGTTGTGAAGATATACTATACTGCTGGGTATGGATATTGTTGAGTACATCCCGCTGATTGACCCACTCTCGCTGGTCGGCTCGAAGACGCTGGACGAAGCGGAGATACCCGTTCGGAGGGTGTCGCTGGAAGATATTAGGCGTAGTATCGCTGAATCGAAAGAAAGGGTCCTATAGTATGTACATGGAGAACGAGGAGTATCCGGGGCAGGGCGCATTCCTGAGGGCGCTCGGGGAACTGAGCCGTAAGCACGGTTTCGTTATTGGAGGATGCGGGGACTGCGGCTCGCCGTGGGTGACGCCGCTGGACGCGGGCGAGACGGGCCCCGAGTATCGGTACTCGATGCGTCAGGGCTTCCTGAACTGGGAACGGGAGGAGTGATATCGTGGAAGCGTTGAGTCGGGTGTTGGATACGCTGACGCCGATCCAGGCCGAGGCGCGGCGGTTGGCGAAGCAGCCGAAGGGTCGTCGCATCTACTCCTACGGCAGGCCGCCGGGGTGGGTCCGCAAAGTGCGGAAGGCGCTGAAGACGGGTGGATACCGTACCGCGGTGGAGGTACTGGCCGCCGGCATGGTCGAGGTCAATCCGCTCTACAACCTGCTGCTGTCGAAGGCCTGTACCGCACACGATCCCCGTTTGCGACGGATGGACGGCCGGGGTCGCGGGTTCTGGTCGTGCTCGGCCTGTGGCTGGGAGCAGTGGCGGCAGGTATTCTGAGGAAAGGGGACTGATATCATGGAATTGACAAAAGTAGACGTGGATACGCTTCGACCGTTTCTGTCGGGGCTGAAGGTGCGCAACAGGTTCTCGGGGGAGGAGATCCCCCTCGTGCTCAACTCCGCTCAGGAGCGGGTGGTGCGCCGCGTGGAGGAAGCCTTCCGGGCGGAGGAGCCGTGTCGACTGCTCCTGCTTCGGGACCGGCAGGTCGGGCAGTCGACCATCTGCCTCGCCATCATGGCGTGGCTGAAGCAGGCACTGGTGGTGGCCTGCGACGGCGACACCCTCGACAACTACGCTGTGACGTTACGGAACATGCTGCCGCATCGCGCAACGGCTCATAACCGGGTGGGCGAGATCGAGATGTTCGCGTCCAAGTATCTGGGGATCGGCCGCGAGCAGACCTACCGGGGAGCGTACCTCTCCGACGTCGACACTTTCTCGCGGGGCATGCTGTTCACGAATTTGACCCTGGCCGCTGTGCCGCGGATCGCAGGCACTGTCGTCATCCTATCGGGGCGGTTGCGGGCGGAGATTCCGAAGTGGTTCCTGCGGCAGTGGGAGGACTCCGAGATCCGTGCTACACTGGGCGCCGACTGGGTGCGGCTCTATCTCGACATGGGGGACTGATATCATGGATCTGATTCTGATGTACGTGATATCCATGCTGCTGGCGGTCGGGCAGTTCTTCGTCGCGGCGGGGGTCTGCGCGGGCGGGTACATCCTGCTCACCAAGGTTCTGGGGTGGTTCGCTCGATGAGACTGAACGAGGGGGAGAAGGAGTACGAGAGCGGGATTGCCTGCCGGAAGCAGAAGTGCGAAGAGTGTGGCTCGACCACCTCCACGATGTACTTCGCGATGGAGCATGCGGACTTGTGCTTCGATTGCACGTATCGCGACTACGCGGTCCGCTGCGGGGTATGCAATGCGGTTGACGATCTTGTGACGTGGCGGTGTTACGGGCACAGCCTCACCGTGTGCCCCCGTCATTGCGACCGCGGGCTGGAGGGGATTCGGGCGTGGAGGGCGGAGCACGTTGGATCCTGAAGTCAGGCACTGGCGGGACCGCCGCACGGTGATCTTGCACTACACCAACTACAAGGGCGTCACCAAGTTCTACCGCATCATCCCGATGTCGGTGTGGTTCGGCAAGACACGGTGGCACCCGGAGGCGCAGTGGATGCTGATGGCCCATGACCTGGAGCGGAAGAAGCGGCGGGACTTCGCCATGCGGGACATCGTGTCGTGGACGCCATACGACCCGGACGAACTGCTGTAGGAAGACTTGACGCCGAAGTAGCCTTCTGGTACACTGAGGCTGTTGTTGCAGATCGAACGTCTCCCATAACACCCGAAGAGGCTGCGCCGGACACCCCCATACCCCCCACCCGCGCAGCCTCTTCTCTTTCCGTCAGCCCGCTTCAGTCGAGCGGGTCGTGGCCGACCCATCCGGGGCGGATCAAGTCCTGGCCGTTGTAGGGCTGTACCTTGCCGACGAACTCCTCCCACCCTTCCTCCAGTTCACGCTCGGGGGCCGCCAGCAGGGCGTCGCGCATCTTCAGCGGCTTTCTCACGGCGTTCCGGCTGAGCCGCGTGAGGTAGAAGTTCCCCCCATCCATGTCGCGGCGGAACTCTTTGTCCGTCAACTTGCGCATCTGTCGCACCAGCGGCTTGCGGTCCTGTGCGTTGTTGGACTGGTTCACGCCGTACAGCCGCACCACCAGTCGCTTGATGTACTCCTCGAAGACGTCGATGGCGTACTCCAGCGAGCCTTCCTGGAAGTAGACCTCGCGAACCGGCGTGCCCAGTTCGATGCTCGGCAGGTCAGTGAATCCCTGGAGTTCGAGGCGCCACTCCTTCTCGTCGTCTCGGGGGATGAGGCGGTACGTGATCAGGTAGGGAGGATCGTCCACCAGGACGCACCAGCTTCCGTAGGTGGGCTGCAGCCCGTAGTCGTTCACGTCAGTTCGTCTCCTCTGTCGTCTGCGCTCATCAGCCGCTGCCGCACCGGCTCCGCCCGTCGCTTCGGCTGCGGCGGGTCCATGTCGTATATCTCGATTTTGCCGAAGGCGCCTTCGCGAGGCAGCCCCGTGAACGGGTCGTCGGGCACAAGTTGCTTCTTGAGTTTCTCTCGCATGCCGCCCACCCAGCCCCGCACAATCTGCTCCTGAGTGGGCGGTGACGGGTACCTCGCACCTTCGCGGAGGGCGTTGCGGACCTGCTGGCGGTACGCCGTCCAGTCCCCCTCGTCGACGGCTTTGTCCCAGCCCTGTACGACGGTCTTGTAATAGTTGTCGACGTCTACCGTCTCCGGCCTCCCCCACCCCTCGGCCCATCCCCAGGCGTCGCCCTCCAGCTTTCGGCGGACGTTGAGGACGATTGCCGTGGGGTCCACGCCGTATTGAAGGTCGGCGACCGACACGGCTCGCTCAAACTCCCTCGGGCCGCTTCTGTCCCCAAAGACGGTGAGCACGAACCGGACATGCGCGGGTGGCACGTTCTGGATGTAGCCGCGGGCCCACATGCCGTAGGGGCGGAGGCGGTCACGGAGTTCGGTGCTGATCTCGAATGGGCGTTGATCGCCGGTCGACTGTATAGAGAGGGGCATGTCTCCCATTATATCCTGTGAAGATAGCCCTTGTCCAGCCCCGAAGTTGACCTGCGCAGTCGCCCGTGGTAGGATAGGGGCAGACTTGTGAGGAATCCCCCTCCCCGTGAATCCTACGTTCGACGACATCTACTTCCTGGTCCGCGGCGTCGGAGTGCTCGTCCTGCTGGCCGCCTGCATTGGCTTTCTGGCCGGCTTCGTCGCATGTTACCTGACGGGCGGCAGGCAGGCGCCCCTGCCCCGCCCGCAGGTCCCCAAGCCGCCGGCACCAGTTGCGGACCCCTGGCCGGAGGATGCGGGGATGATGTTCCCGCCGCGGCCGGTGCGCGATGTCGGGGCGGCCCCGCCTCCGGAAGAGGTGGCCGAGCCGCTGCCCACCTTTGAGCGGCTGGCCGCTCTCGGGGATGCCTGGGAAGAGGAAAAGCGCCGCAAGGCGCTCGACGAGGAGATGCCGGTATGGGCGCAGTAGACGACGTGCCGGAGATTCCCGAGGCCGACGAACTGCCCGACTTCGAGGCGTTGGCGAAGGTGGAGCGCGTCCCCGCCAAGCGGTACCAGTCGGAGATGAAGCGGCTGCGGCGGCAGCGGCAGGCGGAACGGGCCCGTCTCTTCGATCCGGTGCGCAACGCTCCCAAGCCTCCCAAGCGCAGCGGCATGACGTCGAGCGAGTTCGCGGCCCTGGTGGCGGAGCAGCGCGAGTCCATCCGCGAGTACGTCCTGAGCCTGAGTCTGGACGACATCCTGGTGGAGGCCTATGACCAGCTCCAGAAGCACCGCTGGCGCTATGAGGAGTACGAGAAGAATCTGCGGGAAGCCCAGGCATGGGACCGCAGCCAGAACCGGCCTCCCGGGCTGCACACCGCCCACCTCAACGCCATGCGCGAGGAGGAGAAGTGGGGCACCGAGATGCTGCTGCGGGTCATCTTCCCCATCATGCAGGAGCGCGGCAAGCAGAAGTCCCTGCCCGGCGCCCGCGTGATGCAGCGGGACGGGCTGGAGGCGCAACTGGCGGGCAACCTCGTCGAGGAGCGCCCGGCCCTGCCCGAGGGGGACGACCTGCAGGATGACGCCCTGTCCCGCGCCGCCCGCGGTCCGGTGGCCTTCATGGACGAGGAGGAGGTCGAGGAGCAGTGGCCCGAGGAAAAGGCCGCCCGGGTGCCGGGGGTGCCTCGATGACTTACGAGGAGGCTGTGCAGGTTCTTCGGGAGGGGGAGATTGCATTGACGCTGGAGATTCTGGGGTTGATGGCGCGGGCAGAAGGACCGAAAGCGTCTCCCCTCTTCATGTCGGGCCTACGGGATGCCTGAGCCGCAGCGTAAGCGGGGTCGCCCCCGTAAGGAGGCCGGCACCCCGTTTAACACCCGGGCCCTGATCGACCTCGGTACCGAGGAGGCCGAAGACCAGGGCTTGTACCCAGAGAACCTCTTCTGCCAGTACCTCACGCCTGAAGAAGACGCGAAGTGGGTGGCCCGCTTCAAGGCCGAGCCGCGGGAATTCCACGAGCGGTACCTCAAGATCCGCCTGAAGGACTCCGATCGCGTCGCCCCCTTCTCGTACAACGTCGGGCAGCAGCGCATCTACCGCATCATCCAGCGGCTGCGGGCTGAGGGGCGCCCCGTCCGCCTCGTCATCCTCAAGGCTCGGCAGTTGGGTAGTTCCACGTTGACCGAGGCCTTCGCTTTCTGGCGGGCCCGCTTCTGGAAGCACACCAACGCGCTGATCATTTCGCACAACAAGACCTCGGCCGAGGCCATCTTCGAGATGTCGAAGTTGTTTTACGAGGAACTGCCCGAGGCGGTGCGCCCCATGCGCTCCCGCTACGGGCGGGGCCTGATGCGCTTCGAGAACCCGGACGCCGATCTCCGCTTGAAGTATCCGGGCATGCGCTCCCAGATCCAGGTGGCCACGGCGCGTACCGTGGACGTGGGCCGCGGGCAGACCCTGCAGTTCGTCCACGCCTCGGAGTTCGCATTCTGGCCGGACCCCTACGGCACCTTCACCTCGGTGATGCAGTGCGTCCCCAACGAGCCCGATACCTTCGTGGTGATCGAGTCTACCGCCAAGGGCGCTGACGATGCCTTCTACAAGTTGTGGCAGTTGGCGTGCTCGGATTCGCCCGATAACGTGTGGACCCCGGTCTTCCTGCCCTTCTGGATCGAGCCGTCCTACGAGAAGGACTTACCGATGTCGGTCCCCGAGTACGAGAAGACCCTCGACGAGTACGAGCGGGACCTGCTGCGCGAGTATCCGGGCTTCATGAACCTGCGCAAGATCCAGTGGCGTCGCTACAAGATCGCCACGGACTGCAACAACTCCATCACGGACTTCAATCGCGAGGGCGCCCCCACCGCCGAGGAAGCCTTCGTGGCCCGCGGCGAGACCATCTTCGACGTCGAGGCGGTGCGCTGGTACATGGTGAACACTCGCCGCGAGGGGCGTCGTGGGCACCTGAAGATGGGGCCCCGCAACCGTCCCTACTTCGTGGCGGACGACGACGGACCGCTGACGGTGTGGGAGCCGCCCCAGGCCGGCGAGGACTACGTGGCCGGCATCGACGCATCGCAGGGCCTGGGGGACGACGAATCCGGTAAGGGCGTGGTGTCGCTCAAGGACGAGCCGGATTATTCGGCCGCGGTGGTGCTATCGGCGCACCGCATCCAGGTTGCCGAGTTCCACTCGAACTCCATCGAGCCGGATGACTACGGCTCCTATCTATACATGCTGGGCATCTGGTACAACTGGGCGCTGCTGTTCCCCGAGGTCGGCAACCAGTACGGCGGCATGGGGGTGGTGCGCCGCCTCAAGGAACTGCACTACCCCCGCTTCGGCATGTGGGAGAAGTTCGACCACAAGACCAAGAAGTATACCGCCTTCATCGGCTTCGAGCCTACCACTCGCTCCATGGGGGTGCTGCTGCCCAAGATCCGCAAGGAGGTCCGTCGCGGGGCCGGGCGGGTGCCCCCCGACCTGCTGCTGCCGGACGAGCGCCGTCTGCCGCCGCTGGTCATCCGCTCCCGCAAGTTGCTCAACGAGATGACCACCTACACCGTGCAGGGCTCCGGGGCGGGCGCCAAGAGCGGCTCCCACGACGATCTGGTAGCGGCGCTCGGCATCGCTGTGCTGGGCCTGGAGCAGATTCCGGTACCTCGTGACCTGGACAGGAAGGCGGCGGAGCCCGCGATGTGGTATACTGGGGAGGATGAACAGGAGTTGCCTCCTGTCCCGGGGAGCGGCCCCCCAGACGTAGAGCCGTGGATGCTCCTGTAGGAGGTGTGTAGAAGATGGCCGAGAGACAACCCCCGGGAGAGGCGCGTGGTGGCCACAAGGTGCGGAAACTACCGTTCGGGCTGAGGGGGCCCGACCGTATAGACGCCTCCTTCACGGTATCGGACGTAGACGCCCCCGCGTTGCCCACCGCCCACTTCCCCCGCCCAGCCTTCTGGAGGCTTCTGTGCTGGAAGGCCTGAGTCCGGAAGCCCGTATCCTTTCCCAGGCCCTGACGGTGGCCACGCCCCCCGAGGCGCAGGCGTTGATGGCCGACATGCCGTGGGACCGCAAGATCGCCCTGGCGCAGCGCATCGTTGCCAACAACATGACCGGAGGGTCGGGCTTCCGGTCGGCCGCCAACCGGGAGGTCGTCGACCTGGGCCGCGGGCCGGGCGGCATGGAGGCCCTGCAGTTGGCTCGCGCGGGACGGCCCTCTGCGGGGCTGGTCGGCATCAACGAGGCGCTGCAGTCCCTGCTGCCGGGGCTCACCCAGTCGTTCGAGAACACCACGGACTTGATGAATGAGATCAAGTTCCGCGCCAACCAGGGGGACTCCACCGCTGCTGCGGTCTGGGAATACCTGCAGGCCCGCACGCCGCGAGCCTTCGAGATACTGCTGCGGACGGACAATATCGCAGCGGAGACGCTGCAGGCGGCCCTGGGGGAGGATACCTCTCCCTACGAGGAGTTGATGCGGGAGGACCGCACCCGCCGCGGTTTGGCGCTTCGCCGAACAGGGGACGGCCTGAACCCCGCTCTCCTGGAGGCGGCCGACATCCGGGCAGGGCAGACGCCTCGTAGCAAGGGCGTGGTCGATGTGACCCCGCTGGAGGCGGGGCCCGCCCCGATCGGGATGGACCCGACGTTGGGGCGCCGTGTCACAGTACCGAACCTGCCGAACAGATTCGGCACCGGGCTGCTTCCGGGCACCCCGCCGACGCCCGGGACGCGGCGCACTGCCGTACCGCCCGGGTTCCCCGACGCTTCCGAGGCGTTTCGGTTTGATCGCCCCTTCGCGCATCTGGAGACGCTGGAGGGGCAGACGCGCAGCGGACTTCCACGCATTCTGGCGGCGATTCGCAGTGCGGCGGGCCTGGAAGGCTTGAGTCCCTCCGACTTCTCCTTCTCGGAAGTCGCCCCAAGACTCCCCGACCCCGGCCAACTCCCTGGCGGCTATGCTCCGGAGTCCGCCGAACTGGCGGAGTCCCCGGAGGATCGAGCACGTCGACTGCAGCAGAAGGCCCTCGCGAAGCAGGCTGACGCCCTCACCACCGACAAGTACAAGGGCAGCACCAAGTACCTGAAGGGTAAGCAGCAGGGCCGGTACAAGATGCGGACCGGCAACCGCGGCGGGACCTCGGATACGCTGCGGGGGCTGACCTATCTCGAACGCCTGGGGCGGCTGGGGCCCGAAGGGGCCGCCGCGATCGACGAGGCGTTGGCCATGTCGGAAACCATGCGTTCGGGTCGACGCCCGTTTACCGAGGGTAGACGCCCGGCGGTGCCGGAGTCGCTGCTGCGGGAGCGCGGCATCTTCGGGCCGGGCTTGTCCGAGAATACCCCGCTGTCGGCGTTGATCGCCCCTAAGCCCACCACACCGGCCAACGCACAGATGGCGGAGCCCGGGCTGCGCAGCCCGATTTCTCCGGAGACGAGTGCCTTGCGGGCGGCACTGGACGGCATGGACGTACCGCCCCCGCCGTCGCCGCCGGATCCGTCCGAGGGGATCCGCAGAATCGAGCAGGCGGAGGACGCGCCTTCCCGCCGCACCGCACGGACGGGGCGGCCGGCTGCTCCGGTTGCGGAGGGCCCGGCGGCCGTCGTACCGGAGGTGGTTCCCCGTCTGTACTCGCCGTTCCCGTACACGTTTGCCGACGCGCATACACGGCTGGAGGTTCCGGTAACTGTGGGCTCCACCCGTCCGCAGTGGGCCATGGCGGAAGCGGCTGGTGGATCCCCTTACTCCGCGGTGATGGATGCCCCGTACCTGGAGACGCAGCGGCAGGTGCTGGGGCGGACTAGCGGCCCCCAGGAAATCCCGGTACGAGAGGCCCCTCCGCTGGCGGAGGGTAGCCCGCGGCATCCCGCCTACGACCCGAATCGGGCGTGGTTCGCCCCAGAGCGCCCGGCGGGGCCGTTGATGGAGGCCGGCTTTACCGATGCGCTGGGGCGCGGGGCGCTTCCGGGGCAGTACAGCCCCGTCATTGGGCCGCGGATTGCTGCGAACCGAGCAAGGATGTCGGCAATCCGAGAGGCAATGCGGTCCCGCCCTGCGCCCCCTGTTTCGGTTGCGGAACGGGCTTTTGGTCGTGAGGTACGCCCGGGACCGCTTTACGACGGTGCGGCGATGCCGGGCGGGGCGGTTCAGTACGAAGGCCCCGCGGGACCTCGGCTACAGGGACTCGCAGGACTGCCTGCAGATCGCTTGGCCGCGACTTTGACGCGCACCGAGTTCGGTGCCGCCAGCCCCGTGGGTCCCCAGGCGCAAATCATGGGCGGGAAGTTTCTCAATAACTTCCGCAAACCAGTTCCGCACGATCCTGCGGCTTACGGCAGTGTGTTCGCTCCTGGCCGTCAGTACGACATGGCCGCGGGGCCTGGGGGCAGCCCGTTGGAGGGTCTTTTTCCCAACGAGACAACCCCGCTTGGGCCGGAGGTGTCTGAGCCGCGGTTCCGCAGCGCCATGCGAACCGCGGCAGGCCTGGACCCGGCGGCGGGCGAGGAGTACGGGCGGCTGTTCAATCCTCGTGACTGGGCCCGACAGGACCGTTTCAGTCAGTTCATGGACCCGTACCTCCCGAAGCGTGGCGGCATCCGTCCGGAGTTTGCCCAGCGGCTGGAACGGATCGCCAACCTCGGCTCGGGTACCAAGCCGTTTCCTATGACGGGACCGGCTGCGCTGGGACTGCTGGGTGTTGCGGATATGCGGCAGCGCGGGGGCGACTGGCTGACATCACTCGGAGTACCGCTCGGACTGCTTGGCGGGTATGCGGCGCTCCAGGCGGCAAGTGGGCTGCAGGGTGGGCCGGGCGGTACACTGCCCCCGATCAGCCGTCCGCTCAACGCGCTGAAGGGCGGCACCGGCATGGCGGCCCGCGGGGCGCTTCGCGCCCTGGGCCCTGTTGGAGGGGCGCTCGCCGGGCAGGAGGCCTTCACCAACGTCTTCGGCGACAATCCCTACAGCCGTGGCGCCGGCCTCGTGGGCGGGGGTCTGCTCGGGCTGGTCCCCGGTGCGGGTGGGATCATGGCCGGCGGGCAGATGGCCAGCCACGGGTTGGTGGACCCGATTGCCGAGAAGTTGGCGGCCGGCGAGGGCGTGCTCTCTGCCGCGAACGTCTTCGAGCCTCCCAAGCGTATTGCCGCGGCAGACGTCGACCCACGACGGGATTCGGCTATTGCGTACATCCGCGAGCAGATGCGGGGGCTGGCTCCGCCGGCCCCGTTCGCCAACCCGGCCAATCCTCTCGTGGATCGGTACCGTCAGCGGGCCGTTGACACGGCTCGGCACCTGCAGGGACTAGGCTACTCTCCGGATATTGTGGCGAACCTCTTCCAGCAGGCTACGGGATACAAGGACGCCGGGGCGCAGGCTGAGATGGGGGGCGTGACCTCCCGCGGTTCGGGGTCTCTCCTGCAGCGGGCGCTCCGAGAGGCTGCCCTTAGCCAGTAATCTTCACAAACAAAGAAAGGGAACACCCTATCGTGAGACGCACCGTGATCCTGGACGCGGACGGCACCCTGTACGATCTGGTCGGGGGGCTGATTCGCTCGATCCGCAACCACTTCGCCTACGTCATCCACCGCGAGGACGTCAGGAACCGGAATCTGCTGATGATGGCGCCGCCGGATCGCCCCGAGATCGGGGAGCACATCCTCAAGTGCCTGAAGGACCCGAAGTTCTTCTACAATCTCCAACCCTTCCCCGGTGTCGCGGAGGCCTTGCTCCCTCTGGCGGAGTACGGTAAACTGGTGGTGGTGACCGCCCGCGACCGCAGCATGGTGCGGGCCACCCAACTGGCCATGGCCAGAGATTTCCCCGGGGTCACCATCTCCGGGGTGGAGTGCCGCAAGGGAGACAACAAGGCATCCGTGATACGCCTGATTCCCGACGCCCGCGCCGCCTTCGAGGACGACACCGAGGCCGCCCTGGAGTACGCCCGCAAGGGGCTGCGTACCTTCCTGATCGGGCCGCCCCAGGCGCCCTACACCACCCTGCCCTATGGCAGAATGCGGAATCTACACATCGCCGGCTCGTTCCCCGAGGCGGTGGAGAAGTTCCAGGCAACCAGGATTCCTGGGGTCGGCTCAGGAATCGCTTCCTGATGAAAACGAACGGAGGTAGTTCCTGATGCCCACTGCCGAACCCCTGGAGCGGTACTTCCACGGTATCCCCGATCTCCTGTGCGTCGACCGTCTCAACACGGACCGCACCCCGACCGCGGCCGGGCACGTCCGCGTCAACGCCACCGGAGACGTCTTCCAGTGGTGGGGCGACACCGACAACGAGGTGAAGACGGCGCTGCATGTCGGCCGTGAGCAGACCAGCATCATCCGCCCCTTTCAACTGTCGGCTCTCGACATCGTGTCGACGGCGGCCATGCCGGTCCTCACCCGCGCCGCTGCCGGACTCTGGTACTGGGAGCGCATCGCGACCGGTGCTGAGACCCTCTACTTCAGCGGACTGGTGCCGTACAAGATCGAGACGGCCAGCCGGGGCGCGAAACTGACCGGGCTGGAGATCGCCTACGAACTGGCCACGGCCAACCTGACCAGTCTCGACGTGCGGGTGGACAGCGTGGTCTACGCCCAGGCGACCAACCCCGTGGTCACCAACAGCCACGGCGGCGCCATCGTGGACGGTGACTACGACGCCGCACACGACACTGCGGCCGAGCGCATCGACTCCACCGTGGCCAACGGCGAGCACCTGCTCACCCTGACCCTGAACACCCCGGCCTACTACGTCACCGCCAACGGCGAGGTCCGCTTCGAGATCGCCGTGGTGATGCAGAACACCGGCGTGTTCCGCCTGCGCACCGTCCACGGCATCTACACCGAGGCCCAGAACTAGGCCCCGAGCACAGAAGGAGGTTTCTGATCGTGAAGATTCGCAATGCGTTCCTGCTCTCGCTGCTGCTGATCCTGTTCGGCATCGGCGGGCTGTTCCTCACCCTGCCGGCCACGCAGCCGGCCCAGGCCCAGACGACTCAGCAGTTCGGCTCGGCCAACATCGTGGACGGCTCCCTCGTCAACGCCGACATCAGCGCCTCGGCGGCTATCGCCTTCTCGAAACTGGCGGCTCTGACCAGCGGACAACTGCTGGTGGGCAACGGATCCAACGTGCCGACAGCGGTGGCCATGTCCGGAGACATTACCATCTCCAACGCAGGCGTGACCGCCATCGGGGCGGGCAAGGTCACCAGCGCCATGCTCGAAGAGTCGGTGCTGCGCAAGACCACGACGGCACTGACCGCCCAGAACATTCTGGACATGTACGGCGCTCCGGTGCAACTGATCGCCGCGCCCGCGGCGGGCAAGGCCATCGTGGTGGAGAGCGTGGTGTGGGACTTCGCCTACAACACGACGCAGTTTGCCAACGGTGGCAACGTCAGCGTGGAGTATGCGGACGGCACCGACGTGTGCGCCGTGATCGAGACGGCCAACGTGACCTCGGCTGTGGACTCCCTGGTGGTGCGTCCGGGTACGGGAGTGGCCATCGACGAGGCCGCGGCCATCCAGATCACCAACGCCACCGCCCCCTTCACCACGGGAAACAGCACGGCCAACGTGACCATCTGGTATCACGTCTACACGTTGCCGTAAGGAGCACCACAGTGCCCACCTACGAGTTCAAGTGCGGCGGGGGTCACTACCTGGAGTACACCTGCCCTATGTCACAGAAGCCTGCTTCTGTGGAGTGCGAGTGTGGGGAGGAGGCCACCCAGGTCTTCGTGACCCCTCCCTACATCGATCGCACCCCCTGCCGCGAGTTCAGCGGCTTCGACGTCGGCCTCGGCCGCTCGTTCTCTTCCATGCGGGAGCGCAAGCAGTTCCTCAAGGAGAACGGGCTGCATGAATGGGGCCCGGAGCAGAGCGAGACCTACGACCGCAGGCTGCGTGATGAGCAGCAGAAGAAGAAGGATCTGGAGCGGTCGACCTACACGGACGGCACCATCAAGAAGCCCATGGGCCCGCTGCAGTTCGGCAACTTCCGCCTGGGGGCCATCAAGCCCGCCAAGCGGGACATCATGCCGGTCGAGGACCAGGGTAAGACCATTCGTCTCGACGAGCAGCCCCCGAAGGGGCAGCATCACCCGGCGCTGAAGCCGCGGGTGGCGAAGGCGATCAAGTAGCACGGCGGCGGCGCTCGACATAGGAAAGGGGGCTATACCCGTGGCGATACTGGTGCGGAATGCTCGTTACGTTGTGCCCGATCCTGTGTCTGGGTGCTGGAACTGGACCAGAAGCCTCAACGACCAGGGTTACGGACAGTTCACTTACGCTGGTAAGACGTATCGCGCCCACAGGGCGCTGTACGCCTACTACACAGGCGAGGACGTTCGGGGAAAAGTGCTCTGTCATCGTTGCGACAACAGGGCTTGCTGCAATCCCGGGCATATCATTGCGGGCACACAGGCCGACAACCTTCGAGACATGGTGTCCAAGGGCCGCCACTGGACGGTCAACAATCCCGACAAGCGCCCACGGGGGGACGCGCACTGGACGAAGCGCACCCCCATCTCGGAACCATACGGGTTCTCGGAAGAAGCGGCTGACGGCGGAGCAGGTGCAGCAGGTAGAGGAGCGCATGGCGGAGGGGGCGTCTACTCTTCGCACACTGGCGGAAGAGTTCTCAGTGAGCATGTCCACCATTAACCGTATTCGCCGCAAGGCGGGGGCATACGCCTGATGGCTGCCGCGTTGGATTATCTGGGCTACGTGAAGCAGAAGGGCCAGAACCAACTGGTCTCCCCTGTGACACGCCCGCACGATGCCGATGGGTCGGGCGCCTACCTTTCCGATACCGCCCGCTTCGTCCTCGAACTGCTCGACGAAGCCACGCGCTACCGCAAGCCCTTCTCCGACCAGTGGAGCAAGTACTACAGCCGGTACCGCGGCAACACCTGGAAGCCCACCGACCTGCCTCGGGCGCAGCGGTGGAAGGCCTACCTGACGGTCAACTACTCCCAGTCCATCATCGAGACCATCCTGGCGGTGCTGTTCGGCAGCCCGCCCAAGATCGTCTTCAGTGCCACGGCACGGGAGCAACACCCCTACGTCGAGACCATTCAGGCGGCGATGGACAGCGTGTGGCGCCGCGCCAAGGGCTCCCGCCACACCCTCAATGCCTTCAAGAACGCTTGTATCTACGGTACCGGGTACCTGAAAATCTGGTGGGACGAGACGGCTGAGGACGGCAAAGGCGGTATCCGCTTCGATCTGGTGCCCACCGAGAACATCTGGGTGGACCCGATGGCGGACAACCTGGACCGGGCCGAATACGTCATCGAGGTCAAGCGGGTCCCGCTCTCCTACATCCGCCGCAACTACCCGGAGCGCGGCAAGTACGTGCGCACGGGTACCGCGAAGGAGCAGGCCTCCTACGCCGAGATGAAGGCGACCGGCATGTTCAGCCGCGACCCGCAGGGCCCAGCCACCCTGGTGTCGGCCACCTACGGGGTGCAGCCCCTCATCAACTACGGCGAAGCCTTCGGCACCGCTACACCCTCGGTGGGCCAGTCGCAGGAGCAGTGGTGCGATCTCTACGAGGTGTGGTACCGGGATCACTCGATGGTGACCGAGACCCTGCCTATCCAGATCGGCGTCGACCCGAACACCGGGCAGCCGCAGGTGATCATGCATACGGTCACCCGCAAGCGGTACCCCAACGGGCGGGTGTTCCACTATGCCGGCGGGGTGTGCCTCGACGACGGCCCGGCTCCGTACACCAAGTGGCCCTACGTCAAGTTCACCTTCAACCCGATGCCGGGTGAGTTCTACGGCCAGGGCGCTATGGAGATCCTGCGGGACCTCCAGATCGAACTCGACAAGCGGCGCTCCGACATCGTGAACCACGCCAACCTGATGAGCAACGCGGTCTGGATCGTCGATCGCGGCTCCCAGGTGGACCGTCGCATGCTGACCAACGAGCCCGGCCTCGTCATCGAGAAGAACCAGGGCACCGAGGTGCGCCGCGAGTCCCCCATGCAGCTCCCCAACTGGATGCTGCAGGCGGTGGACATGACCATCCGCGACCTGCGCGAGGTCATCGGGGTGCCGGCCACGGCTTCCGGCCAGCCCCCTCGTGGCGTGCGCAGCGGCAGCGGCTTCGAGGCGGCCCAGCAGATCGCCAACACCCGCATCCACCTGCTCGGACTGTTGATGAAGGACTCCCTGGAGGACCTCGCGGGTATCTGCGTGGCCCTGATGCAGCAGAAGTACACCCGTCCCCGCATCGTGCGGCTGGTGGGCAGTAACGGCACGCCCTACTGGGTGCCATTCGACCAGCACGCCGCCCGCGGTGACTGGGACATCGAAGTCGAGGTCGACTCCATGAGCGCGTTCCTGCGGGCGGCCCGCGCCCAGCAGGCCATCCAGCTCTACCAGTTGCAACTGCTCGACAAGCGGGGCGCCCTGGAGGGAGTGCAGTGGCCCAATCGTGAGGCGGTGCTGCGGCGCATGGGCGACATGAGCGGCAGCGGGATCGAGGATTACGATGGAAGTCCTGGAGTGCCCAACCGCGATCGCTCTGATCAGTCCGGGTACGCTCTGTCTGTTCGGAAGGCTGCTCCTGCAGGTCCCGGAGCCGCACCTCCGAGTCCTGCTGGAGCCATGCCTGCTTCGATTCCTCCCATCGGCGGAACCCCGGGTGGTTATCCTCCTCCGCCCGGTGGCGGATAATCGGTGGAGCGAGAATTAGGGAGGTTGTGAAGATATGATGCCTGGAATGGGGATGCCCCCGCAGGGGGGCCCTCCCGGACAGCCCGACCCGCAGAAGATGATGGCGCTGATGGCGGCCATGCAGCAAATGCGCGGTGGCGGAGGCCCTCCCGGTGTGCCGGGCATGGGGGCTCCGCCCATGCCGCCCAACGCCCAGGGCCCCCCACCGATGGGGATGCCGGTGCCGAGCATGGGGGCTCCGATGGGGCCGCCGCCCGGTCCGCCCATCACCCGCCCCGGCATGTCGGACGGCCTCAACAAGGGGCTGCTGATGATGGTCAACATCGGTCAGCAGATCCTGCGGCAGATGGACCCCGCCTCGGAGCCCGCCGACCGGCTGGCTTCGGTGCTGCGCGACCTCGACGAGATTCTGGCCCGGATGAATTCCTCTTCGATGGGGTCGTTCGGGCCGGACGGACCGCTGCCGGACCGCGGGCTCCCCCGCGAGCCCGACCAGCCGGCCATGAGTCCGCGATAGGAGATACGCATGCGGCTTATCTTCGAGCATCACGACGGACACGGCCTGAACGACGCCATCACTATCACCTGCGACGAGCAGGATCCGAACGGCGGCGGGGCATCGCATGCATACCGGGCGACAATCCAAGTGCATTCGGGTATCCCATTTGTAGAAGCGGCAGCAGAGCCGGTGTTGGACATTCAGTTCCAGCATGGCCCACGCCACGTCGAGGGCTCGAAACCCGGCGTCACCGAGGCGGTGCTGTACGCGATCCTCCTCGACCGCCTGAAGGCGTTCCAGGCCGGGCCGTTTCCACATCCCGAGAACGAGCGACAGATCGCGGCTCTGGAGGAGTGTCTCGCGTCCACCAAGCGCCGGGCAGACGAGCGGGCAGCCCGCGGCGTGCTCGGCAAGAACCTGAGATAAGTCGTGAAGAAAAGAATCAGGAGACGGCTCCTGCTCCTGAGAAGGAAAAGAGGAGCGTACTATACAATATGCTGCCCGTGTGGTAGTATAGGTCCGGAGGCAAAAGATGGGACTCATTGATCCGATCACGGGCGTGACCACCGTACAGGGCGTCACCCAGCCCGACACCAGCAGCATGGGGGGCGCCAGCGCCGTCCCCGCCTCGGTCTCCGCGGGTAACGCGGGCGCCGGGTCGGTGATGTATCCGGGCGCTACGCCGGCCTCTCCCTCCCCGAGCCCCGAAGTGGCCGCCCACCTGGGTTCGTCCCAGGGTTCCATGCTCTACGGGCAGAACGCCCCGCCCCAGGGCGAGCCCGCCGTCAGCGGGGTGCAGATCCCGCACTCGAACGTCGAACAGACGCCGGCTTCTGGCTACCACCAGCCGCCCCCGCAGCAGGTGCCGGAGTCGCAGGTGCAGGGCGTGCAGTTCCAGCAGCCCTACGCCCAGCAGCCGCTGTACGGCCTGGACCCCTGGCAGGCGCAGATGGAAATCTACGCCCTGCAGCAGGCGGTCGACCAGTACGAGAACTACTTCCGCCAGTACGGCGAGATCGACCGCATCCTGCGCTCCGACCCGAGCAAGATGCAGCGGGTCATGGAGGTCATCCGCGGCGGCGGTACCCCCGAGCAGGTGCAGGCTGCGGCGGCGGAGGAGGCGGCCAAGCCGCCCAGCCCCGAGGCTCAGGCCGCAGGCACCGCCCCGCCCGTCAACTTCGCTCGGACCCCCGAGTATCAGGCGCTGCAGCGGGAGATCCAGAGTCTCAAGCAGGAGACCGCTGCGGCCCGCCATCAGGCCGAGGTGCTGCGGTACCGCAACCAGATGGACGACATGCAGGCTCGTTACGGCCCCGCCTTCGATCGTCGTGCCGTGGCGGCTCACGCCATGCGCATCGGGACCGACGATCTCGAACAGGCTTTCGCCAGCCTCATCGGACAGACCGTGATCTCCGAGGGGATGAAGAGACGGCAGCAGGCTTGGGCACAGGCCCAGCAGCCGCAGTACGCCCCTCCCGCCGCTCCGGGACCCAACGTCATTCCCCATCCCGCCATGGTCGCCCAGCAGGCGCCGGCTCCTGCCGCCCCTCCCGGGGTCAGGGTCGAGCCTCCGGGTGCTCGTGCCGGGGTGGCGCCTGCGGCTCCCGAGCCCGCCCCCCAGCGGTCGCGGGACTGGACGCAGGTGACCAACCGAGTGGCCGCCGGTCTTCGGGCCGGCTTCGGCGGCGCCTAGCGTAGGCGACTCTAGCAGAAACAAAGGAGCACGGATATGTCTCTCGATACCCTCTCGTCGGTGACCTACCGGGAGATTCTCCCCTACGTCGTCGATCAGGTTCTCCTGAGCAACCCGACGCTGGCGCTGATGTTCCAGAACACCGTCTTCCTCGACGGCGGAACGCACATCTCGCAGCCCATCGTCATCAACAAGAACTCCACCCCGGCCTCGTACAGCGGTGCGGATCCGCTGAACATGGCCTTCGACGACGAACTCACCTCGTTCGAGTTCAACTGGGCTCAGTATTACGCGACCATCGCGTACACGGGCCTGGACGATCTGCGCAACGGCGGCGAGAACGCGGTGGCCAACCTGCTCAAGATCCGCTCCCAGATCGCGGAGTACAGCCTCCGCGAGACCATGGGCTCGGACCTGCAGGGCGACGGCACCGGCAACTCCAACAAGGCCATGACGGGCCTGTCGGCCGCGATCGACGACTCCACCAACGTGGCGACCTACGGCAACGTGTCGCGCACCACGGTCACCGCGATCCGCGCCCAGTACAGCGCCAACGGCGGCGTGGGCCGCGGGCTCACCATCCCGCTGCTCATCACCAACTACCAGAACTGCAGCAAGGACAACGACCGGCCGACGCACCACGTCACCACGCCCGGCATGTTCAGCCGGTACGTCCAACTGCTGACGCCCACCATCCGCACGGGCGACGACGCCACGGCCAACATGGGGCACCCCAACGTGCTGTTCATGATGCGTCCGGTGATCGCCGACGATCAGGTGGCGACCACGCCCAACCACCGCTGGTGGATGATCAACATGCGGCACTGGACCTTCTACGTCCACCGCGCCCGCAACTTCATGTTCGTGCCCTTCGCTCGCGTGACGGGCCAGGACGTGGCGCTGGCGCACATCCTGTTCGCGGGTCAGCCGATCTGCGACCAGCCCCGCCTGCAGGGCCAGATCCGCGATCTGGACCCGAACGCCTAGTCTCGTAACGGAAGGACGGTCCTGACATGCACGGTTCACATCACGGTGAGATCAGCGGCCTGTCCTTCTCCTTCGGGCTGATGGGTCTCGGGGGTGACGAGGAGCGCATGACGCCTCCCGGCACCCCTGGGATGCCAGCCCACCTGTGCATGAACGAATGCGGGGAAGACCTGCGGCAGGGCATGTACGGCAACCGAGTTCCAGGCCCGCAGGAGGGCATGTTCCGCCCCAACGGAATCTGGCACGGGACCGACCCCGAATACGTGTAGGAGGAAACGACAATGGGATTCGAAGCAGTTCCCGGCGAGGTCAACTGGAACGGCAGCATGCCGCCCCCCGGCCTCTGGGACCCGCAGCGCCTGACGCAGGACTACGAGGCGAAGATGCACACCGCGGGCGGCTCCCTCGGCAACATGCACTTCGAGGACGGCTACAGCCACCCCGGCAAGGGGCCGCTGCCGGCCGGCTGGACCCAGACCACCGGCGTCAAGAACGACCCCAACGGCCTCGGCCACCTCTGTGGCGGCTAGGGTCAGAAGTCTTCACCTGAAGTAAAGGAGCGATTCTGAGAGATGGCCTACTCCGATATTCTGGGGATGAACCCCGCGTTCGTCACCAAGACGACGTACAACGACAGCCGCTCGCTCACGGCCCTCCCCCGTCTGGAGGAGGACACCCTCGGGCTGCTCCGCTGGCAGATCGACCCGAGTCTGGGCATCCGCTGCCTGCGCTTCGTCGGGGTGGCGGCAAGTTCGACTGCCGACGTGGCGGACGGCGACGCCCTGGCGTTCGACGACAAGTACAAGCGGAGCGTCACCAACGACGTCTCCGACGCCGATCGCAACCAGCCGGCAGGCGTGGGCATCGGCGCCATCACCATCGGCAACAAGGGCTGGATCCAGTGCTACGGCTACCACGACGCCATCAAGACCAGCGGTGGCGACAACATCGTGGACGGCGATTCCCTGATCCTGTCGGCCACCGACAGGACGGTGGAGCGTGTGGCCAGCGGCACGGCCCCCACCCACAAGATCATCGGCGTGGCGGTCACGGACGACGTGGACGCGGCCAACACCGTCGAGGGCTTCATCGAGTGCCTGTAAGGGCGCTCTGACCTACACAGAAAAATAACGTCCGGGAGAGTACAACATGCCAGTCACGGTATCCAAGGAAATCGAAGAGGCGGCACAGGACATCGTGTCCGTGGTCAACGTCGGGAACAGGACGATTCGGGAACGCTACAACGGCCGACCCTACGTCTTCCCCGGCAAGGACAACCCCGACTACCCCAACGGCTCCGTCATGCACATCCCCGCGGGGCGTGCGTGGCTCTGGTTCGGCAACCCTGCCGAGCGAGACAATCCGAAGGACTGGAACAACGCCTGTCGGATGCTGGAGAACCGCGTGGGGCGAGACCACTGGGAGTACCTGCAGAGCGGAGACTTCTACGTCCGCGAGTGGGCCGAGGCCTACGGCAAGGGCAAGGACTTCTACCGCGGGGCGCTCCCGGACGAGTCGGAGATCGAAGTCACCGCAACCCCTCTCGATGAGGACTTCGTGGCAGGCGGGCTCTCCTTGGAGGACGCGCTGCGGCTGGCGGAGGCCGACAGCCAGCCGGTGACGGCGGACGACCTGCTCAACCAGCGCGTGCGGACCAAGGGCGTGGCCAAGCCGGCCAACGTCAAGGGCCCCGACCTGAACGACGCCGCGGACATCGCCGTGGCCAAGGCCGCCGGCATGGCGGAACTGGCCTCGGGCAAGCACAGGTAGAGAGGAGCACAGCGGTATGGCCAAGGGCGGTTTCGTCCCCTTCGGTAAGGGCGACCCCAAGAAGGACGCCAAGAAGAAGGACAAGAAGGACGCCAAGAAGTCGGCGCGGACGGCTGTCAAGAAGTCGTACCGCAAGTAGCGCCCGAGAGACACCGAAGCCTCGCGACGGTATCTCGGCAACCGGAGGGCGGCTCGCGAGGGCCGCCTTTCGCTATCTCCGCGGAGGAAGTAGATGCCCGCAGCCCCCCAGCCGATTCGCCTCGTCGACCTGCGCCAGCGGGCGCTGGCGTTCATCAACGAGTCCGACACCGACAGCCACTACGCGGCGTCGGTCGTCAACGGCTACCTCAACGACGCCTACCAGGAGATGATTGCCACCAATCCCAACACCGCCATCGAGGATATCTGGACGTTCAAGACGCAGGTGGGGAAGCGGGAATACCCCCTGCCCACGGGCTTCTTGAAGATGGGGCGGCTGTTCTACGACGGGCATCGGGTGCAGCCGGGCAGCACGCGGGACATGACCTTCTGGACGTCGACCAACGGCTGGGTGACGCTGTACGACATCTGGGGAGGGAACCTGCTGCTGGGCCCCTCCCCTCCCTCGGAGGCCAAGACGGTCACGGCCTACATCTTCCGCGAGCCGGCCTTGATGACCGACGATGATGACGAGCCCGAGGGCGTCCCTAACTTCTTGCGGCCGGGGCTGTACTACTACGCCATCGCCATGCTGGTGTCACACGAGGGGGACCCCACCGGCACCGACACCAAGATGATGGCTCGCTTCAAGGAGTACACCAAGCGGTACGTGGAGTGGCGCCTCTACAGCGGGCGGGACGAGTACGCCGTGGTGCGGGACGTCCGCGACGTCAACGAGGACTGGTTCCTGTAGATGAGGGGCGCATTCCGCGGGCCGCATCAACTCTGGGCTCTCTCGAACTTCACGGGCGGGGAGACTTTCTTGCAGCGCGAGGATCGGGAAGCCGAGATCATGGTCAACTTCGAGTTGATGCGGGACGGCTACCTCACCAACCGCCTGGGTACCACGCGGCTCAACGCCAATGATATCGGCGCCGAGATGATCGTGGGCATGGATTTGGTAGGGCAGACCAAGGTGCTGATCGCCAAGTCCGGCACCACCTTCTACTACGGAGACATCAACCCCACCATCACGTTCTCCTCGTTTACCGTGCCCAAGTCCCCAGGTAGCGATCCCGTGCGTTTCGCCAGCGCAGGCGATGCCCGAGCCTACTACATGGTGAACAAGAACTTCACCGGCGTAGTCAAGTGGGACGGAGCCAGTGGCTCCGCTTCGGTGGTTTCCGGCTCTCCTGTGGGGGAGTACATCTCGCATTACAACAAAGTCATGTACGTTGCGGGGGACCCTGCGCATCCGAACCGCCTGTACCACAGCGACGCCGCTGCCTACGATTCGTGGCCGGCCCTCAATTACATCGACATCTCTCCGCGGCACGGCTTCATCACTGGCATGGTCAATCAGCCGGGCCAACTCATCGTTTTCTGTGAGCGGGCCATCCTGACGCTGCGGGGGAAGCCGCCTCTGCGCTACAACCTCGACGCGGTACATGAGTATGTCGGGTGCGACCATCCCGCCAGCCTCAGTTCCTTCGGCTCGGTCTCGGTGTTCCGCTTTCGTGGCAACCTGATTCAGTTATCCTCCACGGTGGAGGTTCTTTCCGATCAGGTCCGCGGGTACAGTCCGCACATCGCCGGGTCGACGGACGTGAATCGTTCCTGGGGAGTGCTGACGCCGAACTACTACGTCCTGGCGCAGTCCACCAATCCGGGGAGTACGCGGTACGCTCCGTCTTCGACAAACCCGTTGCGGTTGTTCATCTACGACCGCACGCGGTACCAATGCTTCTACCGTTGGGCGTATCCGCCCGAATCCGCGGTAGGCCACTACGTCGGAGCGCAGGCGGTAGTGGCCGCTCCCGAGGGGCATGCCTTCTACATCGCAGGCGGGGACGGCAACGTGTATCGCCAGAGTCTGCGCCAGTGGTCCGCGGACTACAGTTACACTACTTCTTCGGTATCTTTTACCAAGGACCGTGATATCTGGCTTGACGCATCCCAGGACGGTACCGGCCAGGGACCCACCCCGACTACGGAGGCGGCCTATACCGGGATTCTCGACGCTGACGAGTTGGTGGGGTTCACCATTACGACCGAGAATCGTTCGTGGTATGACCGCACCAACACGGGGCACGTCACCAGCGTGACATTCAAGAAGACGGCCCCGAATGTCTGGGCCTACACCATCAACGGCATCGCCGCGGCCGGTGCCTGGGACGGCACCGTACCTTCGGCCAACGACACGGGTACCATCACCTTCACCGCGGGGGTGGTTTCGGATGTCAACGGCGGAGGAGCCGTGGCTTTCGACCTAGTGATCGGAGATGATACGGCGGGGGACCAGACGGTCAGCGTGGATTTCACGGCCCTGACACAGCCCAGCGCCGGTGGTACCGGCGACAGTACGGTGGACGCCGCGGATGCCACGTCCGCAGATGGGTCCGGCGCGATTTCGTTGGGGTTGACCACCGAGGCAGATTGGACCGGGGTGCTGGACTCCTCGGCCGCGGTGGCGGCTACCGCCGTGCAGTCGCTGGCTTGGTGGGATCGCAGCGGAGTATCCCACCGTGTTGTCTTGACGTTGACCAAGACGGTGAACAACGCAGGGTTGGACGACACCTGGACCTACGCCATCACCGGGTTCACCGGGGGCGTATGGGTCGGCCTGACGTCGGGGGCGAGCACGGGTACGCTGACCTTCAACGCAGCGGGCGCCCAGACGTCTCCGGTCACTACCACCCTGGTGATCGATGACGGGACCACGGGAGGGCAGAGCATCGACGTAGACTTGACCGGGATCACCAGCGTTGCGGGTGGCGGGGAAGACGTCATGGGGCAGTGGAGGTCGAGACGGCTGGATATGGGCAGTCCGTTAATCCAGAAGACCTATCGTCGCGTCCTGGTAGCGGGACAGGGTACGGCTACGCTGGCGACGCGGCAATATGGGGTTGACGGCACGCAGCGGCTCAACACCCTGTTCACCAACCAGAGCCTACCGCGGGACACGCGGCAGCCCGCCTTCAGCGGCGCCAGCGGATACCCCCGCTTCTCGGAAATCCAACTCGAACTGACCGGGACGGACTTGTGGGTGAAGGCCCTGGCCATGGAGTGGCGAGCCATTCGCTTGTCGGGAGGTAACGCACCGGCATGAGCAGCGGGCTGTATCCCCTTTTTAACCCCGGTCCCGGAGATTCCGATAAGGTGCGCATTGAGGGGTGCGAGCGGAATATCCTGGACCTCTACAAGATCCTGGCAGGGCTATCCTTCGTTTCGATGGGAGAGGACGCCGAGTTCACCGCCCTTATGCAGGGCTCGGGGGCCGCTACTCGGGCGATGGTCACTTCTGCTGTTTCCGCGGTGGGAGACGCCTCGGCGATGGAGGCGCGGGGGGTCAGTCGCACTGAGGTACAACGGATGCTCGACGACCTGCGTAATGAAATTTCTCAGCAGGCCCGTGGAATCTCCCGCGCTGAAGCGCAGCGGATGGTTGAGGAGGCCGTTCAGGCGGCCTCTATGGTACAGGGGATCAGTCGCTCGGAGGTTCGTAAGATGATCGACGACGCCATGACCAGCGTCATCATGGATTGAAGGAGGCAGCATGGCCAACAGCCCGTATCTCGCATACGAAGGGTTTCTCCCCAACCCGGAGGCCAACATCGGCAGTGCGCTGCCGGCGGGATCTATCTACATCCTCAAGGAGATCGCCGTCAAGAACGACGGAGACGGCGTCAATCAGGCGGAGATCGGCACGAATACGCTGGCTACTCAGCCGTTAGTGGATGAGAGCCTGCCCCCCGCCGGTAGCGCCGGGAACTGGCAGGTGTACCCCTTCTCGACTGTCATGGCGGCGGGCACCCAGTTCCGCGGGTTAGCCACGACTGCGGCGGAGGTCTACGTCAGAATCTCGATGCAGCGGATCACGTAGACCATGGGCGCTTCCCCGCTGCAGCGGGCTTCTGTTGTCCTGGCGCAATGGCTGCATAACGCAGACCTCTGGTGGAGGTCGGGCACGAACTTCACCGGCAAGGCCGTTCACAACATCACCGCGGATCGAACCTGGACCTTCCAGAATCGTGACGGGACGATTGCCGATGATACGGATCTGGCTCTGAAGGCAGACGCTGCGGATTTGACGAGCCACACCGGCAATACCTCGAACCCGCACAGCGTCACAGCGTCACAGGTTGGCCTCGGTAACGTGAACAACACCAGCGACGCCGACAAGCCCGTCAGCACGGCCACGCAGGCCGCATTGGACGACAAGGCGGATGCGGTGGACAACGTAGTCCAGCGGGTCTTCAACTCCTTCGCGACCGTGGACACTGGCTCGACATTGATGGTGCAGGACAACACCATCCCGCAGAACGTCGAGGGCGACGAGTACTGTACGCTCTCCATCACGCCCACGAGCGTCACGAACCGCCTGCGGATCCGAGCCAAATTCCATGTTTCGAGTTCGGTTACTAATAATATTATCATGGCGCTGTTCCAGGACAGCACGGCGAATGCGCTCGATGCGTCCTGGATCTCGCTTCCTTCAGACAATTCCTACGCCACACTGATTCTTGAGTACACCATGGTGGCTGGAACCACGTCGGCCACGACGTTCAAGATCCGCATCGGAGGTGTACTGGCAGGAACCACTACGATCAATGGCTTCTCGTCGGCGCAGAAACTCGGCGGAACCCTGCTCTCGACCCTAGAGATCCTGGAGGAAGCCGTATGATCCCCTGGGGCAAGCGCGTCAACATCCCCAAGATTGCTGAAGAACTCCGTGCGGTCGGGATCACGGGCCGCATGAACGAGGAGGGATACCTCGCCCATCCGCACGGGCGCGACCTGACCCCGCAGGAGCGACAGGCCCTGCAAGCGGTTGTGGCCGCCCACGACCCCACGCCGCCTCCGGACAAGTGGAAGCAGCATCACGACCGCATCGACACTTACGGCCTGCCGGAAGTGAAGGCTCTCCTGAGGGAACTGCTGCGAGAGCGACTCCCTCCGCAGGAGTAGGGTTCCTCGACAGGGGGGCCGAAGCAGTGCTATACTGTAGCGGGCAGGAGACGGCTTCTGCGCCCGCGGAGGAGTAGGTCGACGAAGATGGACAATCTGGCGGCGATGTACCAGAACCCCCTGCTGTACCTGACGTGGCAGCAACTCACGAACCAGGAGGGCATGGAGGGCCTCCTGCAGCGCCTGCTTTCCGAGCAGTTTCAGCAGGGGGGCGGGGGCTACCAGGAGGCCGTACCGCAGGTCACTTACAACACCTTCGAGGGCGCCACCTACAACTCCCAAGTCACCAACCAGATGCCCGAGATCAAGTTCCCCGAGTTCCAGATGCCGGACTTCTCCAAGTTCCTGGCCAACATCCCGGCCCCCCAGGTCAACCTGACCTATGGTGCGAACAACCCGTCTCCGTCCGGGTACATCCCGCCGGTCACGGATCCGCGCACGGGGGCCCCGATGGGCAACCCCCCCTGGTCCGGAGGAGGGGGCCACCAGCAGGGCGGCGGAGGGGGAGGGGGAGGCCGGTCCTCTTACGGCGGTTGGAATCCCCCACAAGGGGGTCAGGGGGTGACGACCGAGCACGGGTTCGGGGGGTCTTCCTTCAATACGACGTCTCCCATCAACGCCGGGGGCGGGTTGGCCCAGCCTTCGGAGTCAACCTTACCATCGTGGCAGCAGCCTTATTACGGGAAGCCCGTGACCCAGAACAAGCTGGGCAAGTACTGGGATCCGCGGACGGGGCAGTGGAGTTAGGAGCGTAGCACAAGATGCCGATGCAGATCATGCCGCAGGGGGTTGACCCCACGGTTTACTCGCAGAGCCCGTCGTGGCAGGGGTACAGCGACCCGCTGAGGCCCCTGATTGAATACCTGGGCGGCGACGCCGCGGGCGGGTTGCGGGGCAGCATCCTGGACACCCTGATGGGGCGCAACCAGTTCGACGCTGCCGGAGCCTTTGACGACGCGCACGATGCATGGTGGGCCGCCCAGCAGGACATCATCAACCAGATCGGCAGCATGCGGGATCAGGCCTTGGACCCGAATGGCGTCTATGCGGGCTGGTTCAGAGACGTGCGGGACCGTACCTCCGGCATCATGGACCAGACCATCGGGGCATGGCAGGACTACATGGGATCCATCATGGGAGGGCTTGGCAACTACGGCGGCCTTGACTTTTCGGTGCCTGGGCAGATTGCTCGCGCTGGTGGGCAGCAGGCCTTCGACGACATCACCAACCGGAACGTCGCGCAGATGGAGCAGAAACTGGCCCCCTATCTCGGCAACATCCGAGCAGGGTTGCTGGGGTCTGCTGGAGGCTCGGAATCGGCGCCATCGTCGGGGAGCGTCTCGCAGCAACTGAAGGCGGCGATGGCCCAGATCGGTGCCCCCATCATTGCCAACACGGTGGCCCAGGGCCAGGGCTTCCTGCCCAACGTGGTGGGCACCGGGCTGGCCGCCGACTACGGGGCCCGCAACAGCATTCTCGGCGCCATGCTTGGGCTGGGCCAGTTCGGCGCCCAGGCCGCGGCTAATATGTTCGGGCAGAAGGCTGGCGTCATGGGCGCCCTGGCGCAGCAAGAGGGTGCCTTCGCCCCCCAGGTGTTTGGAGCGGAGGCGGCGTTGATGGGGAACGCGCTCAACACGAACTCGCGGGACAACTTGCTCAACAACATGGTGAATTCCTACCTCGCCAGTCAGGCTCCGCTGCAGCGGTTGGCGGCGCAATACGCTGCTACCATGTTCCAGCCTGACGCCCTCGTGCAGGTCGCGGGGACCGGCCGCGGCGGGACGAACTACGGCCCCACGATGGGCGGGGAGTACAAGAACCCGCCAACGGGGATGGGCAAGAAGGACGAGAAAGAGGCGCCGGCAGGACCCCCGAAGCCCCCGGGGGGTTCTCCGCCGGGATATGACCCTGGCAGCAGCAACAATACGGCGGCGCTGGCTGCTGCGGACCAGATGCTTTACGATAGCATGGGGAGCGCAAGTTACACGGGTCCTGGGATGGTGGTCACGGACGCCTGGGGCCCAGGCTGGTAACACGGAAAGGATTGCGGAAGATGACTGAGGCAGAGCGCCAGCAGTTTTTGCAGGCCTACGGGGTACTGAATAACCCCGTACCGATCAATCCGGCGGGGCAGCGCCGTCTCTTCTTTGCGGCGCCGTCTGCTGCTCCACAGCAGCCCCAGGCGCAGCGGCCGGCCAGCGCTCCGCAGGCCCAGCCCACGCCTACGGTTCCTGCGGCAGACCCCCGCGTCAGCGCCAACAACCCGGTCAACCTGGGGCAGTTGTACTATGCCGGGCTGGAGGACCTCTACAAGGCGCAGGTGGCCGCCCAGCAGTTCGCACTGCAGCAGATGATCGAGCAGGCGGCAGCGGGTAACCCGAACCTGATGAACATGCTTGGGCTGCTGCAATACAGCCTGAACGAGGACCAGTTGCCGCAGCCGGAGCGACAGGCCCTGGCCGCGCAGCGGGAGCGGAACCTTCAGGCGTCCTTCGGTGACATGACACCGGCGCAGAAGGCACAGATGTCCACCCTCTCTTCGGCGCAGATTCCGCAGCAGATGCGGGCCTACGAGCAGCAGGAGCGAGAGCAGAACAAGTACGCCCAGCAGTGGGCTGCCAACCGACAGAACCGTCAGATGCTGGAGGCCCGCCCCAACACGATGGCGCAGGGCCGCGTTGGCGGCTCCTACAACATGGACAACTACAAGAAGTAGGGACCTGACATGGACGCCCTCGTAAAGGCTACCCAGACCCTGGCGGACACTACCTCGGCTATTCAGCGCCAGCAGCGCATGGCGCAGCAGGAGGCTGCCCAGCGCCGCCGCGAGGCTGACGTCGATCGCCGCATCGAACTGCAGGAGTGGAATGCGCTGCAATCGGCACGGCGGCAGCAGTTCAGCCAGGGCGTGCAACTCTATCAGTTGCGGCGGCAGGCGGAGCAGGACTACGAGAGCCAACTCCAGCAGGCCGTTCAGTTGATCCTGGGACGGCTGGACAAGGCCAATGCCGCGGGGATGGACGTCTCCCGTATGCGACAGCAGGCGCTGGAGAAGTTGATCCCCTCCGTACAGCAGGCGGAGCAGAACCGTCGAATCAGCGCCGCATTGACCGAGGCGGCGGCGGCTTTCGACTACCGATACGGTGACGAGTCGTTCCTCGCGTCGGATCCGGCAGGCGCCCGGAAGTTCCAGCACTTCATCAATTATGGGGCCAACCCGAAGACCAACAACAATGTTGCGGACCTGAAGGAATCGCTGGGCCCCTATGCGGTCTACTTTGACCGCTTCATACGGGACTACGCCGCCCTGCCCGCGGCTTCGCGCTCGGGGGCAGTACAGGCGTTCATGGACAAAAACGGCGTCCAGGAGGCGTTGAACCCCGCTCAGATTCAGCCGCTGCTGCAGGAGATCGCATCGATCCAACTCCCCGGGGAGGACCCTCGCGAGAAAGCGTTGTTGGCCCAGGCCACGAGCGTCTTTCAATATCCCAGCAAGGACGCCTACGTGCAGGAGAAACTGGGTCCCTACGCCCAGTACGCAGGCGGAGCCCCGTCCGGCGGGGGCGTCCCCGCGGGGGGAGGTGCTGCGCCTCCGCAGCCGTCCCCCGGGCACCAGCAGTACCCGCTGACGCAGGAGACCAGCGGTGAGATCACCGGCCCGGTCATGAAGACGGGCGAGGGGACCTACACCAACATCCTGTCGGGGCCGGTCGAGGGCGTCAACCAGAAGTACCTGGAGAAGTACCAGTCCCTGGTCGACCTGACCAACAAGTTGCAGGGCGCGGAACCGGCCGCAGCCCCCGCGCCGCAACCCACCACTGTCGGCAAGTTCGACCCGGACAACACCGCGGCACCTCGGGGCGGCCTCGGCCTGGGCGGGCGCGACATCGGGTCGGTCGACGTCACGGGCACGGGGGCGCCCCCGCCTGCGGATTACTCTTCGAAGTTGGCGACCTGGACGCAGACGCCCGGCTTCAAGAACGTCATGCTCGACGTGCTGACCGGCGCCGTCGATGCGAATGACGTCATGGAGCGGGTCTACGCAGCGGCTGAAGCGGTCTACAAGGCCAGCGGCCAGCCCATGGACCCGTCCGCGGTCAAGAACACGGCCTCGCTCATGTTCTCGGCGGTTAAGAATACCGGACTCCTCAACGAGCGCGGCTTCCCCAACCCGCAGCGGAACCTGATGAGGGCGCCGTAGTGGCGCCCCGCCTCCCCGCCCTCGACGACTTCTCGTATTTCGAGGACGCAGTTCGCTCGGTGGTGCGCACGCCGGGGATTGGCCCTGCGTCCAATACTTTGGCTGTACAGCCAAACCCACCACCAAACGAGTTCGAAGGGTTTGAGGCCGCGGTGCGGGGGCTTCCCTTTGCGCAGCAGCCCGTCGAGCAGCCGTCTGCGACGCTCCCCGAGTTTGCCCCCTTTGAACAGGCGGCTCGTGAGGGTATCCAGTCCCTGCGGCGGGCCCGCCTCGAACGCGGCGAGCAGGAGGCCGCGGCTGCCTACGACTCCTCGCGAGATATCTTCGCGGCCGGGCGCCCGCTGCTGGAGACTCCGATGCGGGCCTGGAACGCGCTGAAGGGCGCTGATCTCGTGGGCGGCTACGTCCGCGACATGCAGGACGAGAGCGTGCCGTTGTGGGCCCGTGCGCTGCAGGGTACCTTCGGCGTGCCGCAGGGAACCGCGATCAAGTTGGCCACTTCGGGCATCGGTATCCGGCCCACCCCGCATGCGGATGAACTGGCGGAACGGGTGGCCCGCTTCGGCCCCGCGGGCGAGGGGGGCGCCGTCTTCGGCGGAGTGCCCGGCGCCTTCTACGACTTCTTGTTCGCCCTGGCGTCGGACCCGCTGATACTGGCTAGCGCCCCGGAGAAGGGTGTCGCCAAGATCGGACGGCAGATGGCCCGCGAGGGGATCGAGACCGGCGGCGGTACGGCCCTGGCGGGAGTGCGCCCCGGCATCGAACTCCGCGGCTACCGCAAGGGGCCCGGCGTGAGCATCCCCGACATGATGCGGGGCAAGTTCGTGCCCGACGAGTATGTGGACCGGGTACTGGCCCCCGAGATGCTGCGCCGCGAGATCGAGAAGGCCGCCGCCCAGGCGGACCCCGCCGTCTTCGAGCCGAAGGGGCTGCGGGAGGCGCTGGGGCTGGGCACCTTCGACGCGGACAGGTCCGTGCTGGCCGCCACGGGGGCGCTGCCTCCGCCCGTGGCTGCGCTACGGGAAACTCTGGAGAACGTGCAGGGACGAGGGCCGGCCTTCCCGGACTACGTGCGGGCGCGAGACGAGTTCCGCAAGATGCCCTACGAATCAACCGAGCAGTTGGTCCCTCGCAGCATCCGCCAGTCCCCGTTGGGGCAGCGGCTGGGCTTCCAGCAGAATATCCTGTCGGACCTGGAAAAGGGCCCCACCGCGGCCAACACCAAGTACCGCACCCTCAACCCGTTGTGGGACCCGGACGTCCCCCTGGCGGAGCGGGCTCGCCTCTACGCCATGGAGGAGGCCAAGATCGCCCGCGGCATCAAGGAAGGCGGCCCGAAACTACGCTTCGCCGGTATCAAGACGCCGCTGACCTCCCCCGTTCCCGTGGCCGCCAGTCTCGTGGGCCGCGCCTTCGGCAACTGGCTCGATAAGGGGCAGGAACTGCGGGTTCCGTTGGCCGAGCGGGTGGTGACGCCCGCGGGCGAGTCGGGGCACGCCTACGTGGCGGGGCGGCAGTGGACCGACCCGGCCAGCGGAACGACCCGTGACTGGAGCACAGCAGCGCCCGCACCCTTTGCCGGGGGCTCGGCGCTCGACGTGGCCAAGGACGTGATGCCCGGCCTGATCTCCGATACCACGGATCTGTCCAACCTGGAGAAGGCGGTTCGCATCTACCAGACCGGCGCAGCCGCCCTGGCTCGCGGCTTCGAGCGGACCTACCGCTCGGCCGCCAGCGCTATTCACCGTGGGGGCATCCTGACCGCAGCCAGCCGGGCACCGGGCGAGGCCTCGGTGTCCAAGCCCATCTTCCGGGACTGGCTGACGCGCACCCTGAAGTCCTACTCACAGGCGGAGCGGGGCGTGAAGTTCGACCAGTGGCGCAGCATCTACCAGTTGCTGCACGACGTCAAGGCGGCCAACCCCGAGTTGAAGTTGTCGGTGGAACTGCCGGACCTGAAGGAGACCCTCGACGAGTTCGACCGGCTGGCGAGGGACGAGAAATTCTGGCAGCCGCTGGTGCCGGATACGGTGGGCCCGATGCCCGTCCGCGCCTTCCAGCAGGAACTGTGGGCCCGCGTTAACACCTTCCAGGAGCGCATGGCGACGCTGATGGATCGCCCGCTGGACGAGATGTCCATCGATGCATCGAGCCCCAACGTGGTCGGACAACTCGACCGCATGACGCAGAACGCAGCGAAGTTCTTCGACAGCCCCGAAGGAAAGGACGAGATCGCGGGGCTGTTCGGGGCGCTCGACGAGTGGCTGCAGGCCATGGTACCGGCTGATGTGGCGGCCACCAACTACAATCAGGTCCATCAGGCCGTCGAGGTTGCGGGACGGCGGGCTGCGGAATCCGCCCGCATGCAGTCGGTGTTCGAGAGCATGCTGGACGCCTCGCTGCGCCAGCCCATGAGCGGGCTGGAGTTGACCGCCAAGTTGCTGGCCGGGCAGAGGTGGAACAACCCGGTGCGCCGGGCGCTGCGCGAGATGGTCAAGACCCAGCGGAAGACCATCCCCGAACTGGACCTGAGCGCCATCACGCCCGAGGAGGTGGCGGCGCAGAAGGACGCCATGATCGAGGCCATCGACAAGGCGCAGACCGCGGGGCGCCTCACCGATCCGGAAGTCTCCAACCTCGTGGGCTTCCTCGACGAGGTAAGCGCGAACACCGCCGCCTGGGGCGGCTACATGCGGCTGATGAAGAACGTCTCCGACCTGACCAACTACGAGATGGCGGTGGCTTCGGTCACCAAGCGTGTGTTCGAGCCGCTCAAGCGGGTGTACCAGCGGGCGGACAACGCCGCCCGGGAGTTGTCCCGCAAGACCATGAACGACCTCGTGCAGCAGTTGTCGTCGGAGCAGGTGATCTACCAGCCCCACGGGCCCGGCAAGTGGGCATGGGTGAAGGCAGCCCTCAACCGCCTCGACGATACCCAGGCCCAGATCATGCGCTTCGCGGGCGTGCCCGAGGCCTTGGCTCGTACCGTCCGAGAGAACGATGACGCCCTGCTCTACGCCGACCGAGAGGCGGAGGGGTGGGTGCTGCGCGACTTCCTGCGGGATGAAGTGGAGGCCTCCATCCAGGAAGTGAAGGGCTTGCCCAGAGAGGCCCTCATTTCGCGGCGGGAACTGACCGACCTCAATGAAGGCTACATGAAGATCGCTGCCAACGAAGGAGCGGACGCCTTCACCCATGCCGACCCCGCCGTGCAGACGTGGGTGCGACAGCGGGGCGCGGACCGCATCGCCGAAGGATGGCGGCTGCTGGAAGCCCACTTCGGCGACCGTGCCGGTGCCGAGACGTGGTTCCGGAACATGCAGGCCCGCTTGAACCGCGTCAACGAGGAGATGTTCAACTTCGAGCGCGAGATGGGCATGGTGGACGTGCGCCGCAAGAACTACGTCCCCCACCTGCTCTCGGGCTCCTACGCCGACCAGGATCGTTTCTGGCGGTGGATGGCGGGCAAAGAGGTAGACGAGTGGGCGCTGGGGCAGCGCCCCCTGGTGAGCGAGAAGTTCGCCCCGGGCCTGACCCGCGACATGAAGACCATGGCGGAGTTGGAGTATTACCTGGGGGTGCTGAAGGAAAACCTCAAAGGCAGCCAGCCTCTCGACCTCGACACCGCCTACCACCTGACCGCGGCCATGGGGCACCGCCGCCTGCTGCACAACCGTGCGGTCGGGGTGCGCAAGTTCGTCACCCAGTTGCAGTCGGTGATGCCCGGCCACCTGCTCCCAATGGGGCTGGCGCGGCCGGACTCGAAGATGGCGCAGGCCTTCGCCAAGGCGCAGTTCCGCAACCTCGGAGACCTGATTCCCTCGCTGCGGGACTGGTGGGCGCATCAGGACATCTACACCTTCCTGGAGTCGCGAGTGGCCAAGAACGCCACCATGCTCGACTTCGAGGGCGAGGTGTTCGGGCCGTGGCGTTTCCTCCGCGAACTGCAGCGATCGCTGAAGTGGCTCAACACCACCTTCGACATCTACCACATCAAGAACATCATCGCCCTGGGCCTGTTCTCGGACACCGACCTGGGCCGTGCCGTGAACATCATGAGCCGCGCCTGGAAGAACCGCGGCACCGGGCTGGGGGCGGCGCACGAGCGGCGGCTGGCTCCCATCGAAGCCTGGGTGGAGGGCCTGGAGAAGGACCCGATGTATCAACTCGGGCTCAAGCACGGCCTCACCCCGTTCCGCGGTCACGAGTATCAGGTCCCCCTGGTGGACCGCATCATGTCCGAGATGCGCCCCATCGAAGGCAACCGGCAGGCAGCCGCCGCCATCGTGCGGGACTACCGCCTGCGGGGTGGGCCGGGCTCGAAGGTCACCTTCGACATCATGGACCAAGCGGTGAAGCAGGCCAAGTTCGAGGAGATGCTGGAGCAGGGCATCCCCGCCCACCACGCCGCGGATCTGGCCAACCACTATCTCATCGACTACTCGCTGCGGTGGATGAACCCGAACCTGCGCAACACCGCCTACGCCATCTTCCCCTTCTTCGCCTGGAAGATCGGCAACTGGGCCGTCCACCCCACCCAGTTCCTGGAGCGGCCGGGGCGGTACATGGTGTGGAACCATCTGCGTGAGGCAGTCACGAATTTCTTCACAGGAGACCAGTCCGGGGAATACTACGACGCCCTGACCGAGATGGCGGCCGGCGGCATGATCATCCCGCTGGAGGACCCGGTGACCGGCAACCAGATGGTCTTCGATCTGGCCCTGCCTTCGGATTCCATCTTCGCTCCCTTCCGCCGCATGTCGCAGGAACACCCGTTCGAGTGGCCGGTGGAGTTCACACGGTACTTCATGGGCAACATCTGGGACATGCCGTACAGGTGGCTGGCCCAGACCGACAACCAACGCCGCTATGAGATCACCCAGCAGATCGCCCAGCAGGGCTGGCAGGAGTGGCTCAAGACCGGCGTCTTCGGCACCCCCGAGCAGGAGGGCTGGGCGTCCAGCCTGACCTGGGGCATCCAGCCCTGGAAGGACCTCGGGGGGCTGATGATCGACCCCAGCAAATGGCAGAACTGGGACTTCTACATCTGGAAGTTCACCATGGAGAACTTCGGCAACACCACGCAGATGGTGCCCAGCAGTATCACGGGCAAGCCCAGGAGAGCGCCTCTGTCCCCGTAGGGAGGCGTCCGGCGGGGGCTTGTGGTATACTGGGCAGGAGAAGACTTCTGGAGGTAGGCCATGGAGCCCTACGGCCTGGACAACGCAGCCCTGCAGACTCTATTCAACGAGTACATGGCGCAAGACCCCGGCAGGCTGCTTCGCGATGAGAACGCACTGCGGGGCCATCTGGTGGCCGCAGCCCAGGCAGGAGGAATGCCGGCGGTCTACGCGATTTCCAACCGCCTGGAGCCGCTGCTGGGGAGGGAGCGCCTTCTGGAACTGCTGGAGAAGTCCCTCGGGATCAGGAACCCGGCTCCGTCCGTTGCGGCCCGTGGCGCTCCTGCGCGGGCGGCCACGAACACCTCCGCATTCGCCTTCTCCGCTCCGCCCGCCGATGATCAGGCCAAGCAGTGGGACCTACTGGGGCGGAACGGACTGCTTCCCGGGCGGCAGCAGACCCTGTTCGACAGCGTGAGCGGCACCATAGAGTACCCCAGCGGTCTCGAGGGCGGATTGCCGGGAGAGCGGGCAGTGTTCCGTAAGCCCCGGTACGAGCCCGCCATCCAGGTCTTCGATTTCCTCGGTCCGGAGATCGCGGCTTACGGTCCCGGGTCTCCGGAGGCGGAGGCGCTGCAACAAGGGCGCCTGCAGCGCAACTCGCTGTACGAGAACGTCCTGGGGCCGGGCGGGGCTCCCACGCCTGGAGGCCTCAACCACGGGTACCCGACGCGGCAGTCCCCAAAAGGACTGCCTGGGGGGCGGGTCTCCGCCTCGTACTATCAGCCGTAGGAGATCAGCATGAGCCTCACGACCCTTACAGTCGGTCCCAGCAGCGGCGGCTTCGGCACCATGACCTTCGAGGCGTTCCTCGACTTCAAAAGCGCCAGCCAGGGCAACCAGGGCTTCGTCCTGCCCAAGTGCTCATGCGCCTTCAGCCGCTTCAGCCAGCAGCGAGTCGACCTCGTGAACGGAGCCAACACCACCGACGTCCCCGCCAACTCGGCGGGGCTGTGGTTCCAGCCCCCCACCGACAACACCACGGTCACGCTGACCATGAAGGGCGTGACCGGGGACACAGGGACTCGTATCAGCAAGACGGCTCCACTCATCGTCTTCTGGGACACAGCGTCGGTCCCGTCTGAGATCACCATCACAGCCAGTGGGGCTCTTAACGGGTGCCTGCTGACATGGCTGTAGGAGGCCTGAGATGAGTTTCAGAAGGCCGAACCCGGGGGAACGGGGCTATGAGCGGTACCTGGAGTGGGAACGGCAGAACAGGGATATAGCCCTGCAGGAGCGGGAGAGGAGAAAGCGGGGCGAGGGCCGCCCTGGCCCCAGTCCGTACACAGGCCTGAACCCGGAGCAGGCCGAGCGGATGCGTCAGATCCTGGAGAACGGGGGGGTTCAAGCCACAAGCGGGGGTAACACAGGCTCCAGCACGGACGCTCTGCGGGAAGCGGTAGAACTCTACACAGGCGGACAGGGGCTGCCGAACCGCCCGAGCGGGGAGTTGCCGCCCTTCCGCCCCACGAACCGCCCCGCGAACAGCAACTACTACACCAACCCGGCGACCGGGCAGACCATGTACAAGCCCGGTGGGATGAACTCGCCCTATCAAGTCGAGCCCACGTCGCAGCAGACACAGACGTACCGGCAAGCGCCCCAGCAACAGACCCAGATGTACCAGCCAACAGGAAGCAGCGGAGGAGCCACTTACTGGGGAGGGGGCGAGGGTACCGGCGGTCTGCAGCAACAGCAGATGCGGCAGCGCCAGCAGAAGCCGGCGGCAGGGGGCCAGGGCTTTGCTGCAGCGGGTAGCAACCTGTACGGAGACAACGCCGGCTACAGCCAGTCGTCAGCCCCGGATCTCGCCGCGTGGGGGGTGCTCTGATGTTGGTCAACCCCATCCAGGGCAGCACCCGGCAGAAGAACAACATGGCGTACTCCGCCGATAGCGGGGCGGATATCGGCTGCGCCGTAGGCACGCCGGTGGTGGCCGCTGCTCCGGGGACCGTCCTCTACAGCGAGTGGGGCCACACGATCTGGGGCACCACCAAGAATCCCGGCGTCGACACTCCTTTCAGCATCCTGATCGAACTGGACCGCCCCCTGGTCGTAAACGGGAAGTCGTACTACTACCACTGGTACACGCACCTGAAGGCGCTGCGCTTCAGCGTGCCCGACGACGGGCGTACCGGGCCGCACGTCGAGGCCGGCACCCTGCTGGGGTACAGCGGCGTCGGCAACCGGGTGCCCCACCTTCATTTCGGCATCCTCAGCGACCGCAGACAGAGGGGGCCTTCTGACTGGCTGGCGCCGGCGAAGGTCGTCGATCTGTTGTGGCCGGACAAGCCGACCGGCGAGGCGGACGTCGGGCTGCACGAGAACGCCGAGGTCCACGGGCCGCCGGTCCTGCTGACCGGCAAGATATTCCAGCGGGGGAAGAAACTCACCGTCATCCTGGACGGGCGGACCTACGTCTGCGTGGGCGTCAAGGAACGCCACCCGGACGGCTCGCTGCGCCCTTGGGATGGTTCCGAGATCATCTTCCGCTACAGGCCGTGAGGTAGCGGGAGATGACCCTGAACGACGTCCTTGCAGAGTGGATCCGTCAGAATTTAATCGCGGAGGGGGTACAGGAACACTTCGCCGCGTGGTACGCTCATGATCTGGCGTTCGGCGGCGAGGAGGCTGTTTCCCTCTGGGATGATCTGCCGCCCGAGCAGCAAGTCGTCGCGGAGCGTTACGCAGGCATCTTGAACGGTGTGTACGCCGGGAAGGACATGACGACTGCAGCCCAGGCCGTTCCCATTCCTCCGCAGGCCGTTGGGCTTGACTGGGAGGGGCTACAGGCGTCAGTGTTAGGACTTGACGACCCTCCCGACTTCCTAGAGTTCGATGACGTCACCGACGAGCAGGTTGGCAAGATAAACGCGCTTGCCCAGGCGGCTGAGGTCGGGCCCTTTGCGGCTATCGTGGGTACGCCAGTTCCTGCGGGGAGCCTGTCGGCACCCGCCAGCACGGAGGCGCTGCTGGCTGCAGTTCCCGATCAGGATCTGCAGATGCTGCACTACAAGGCCCTGGTTCTCGCCAACGGCGGGGCCATGCCGGCCCCCTACATCAGCGGCAAGAACTACAGCAAAGAAATCCTCGCCCTCAGTCAGAAGTACCAGAGTCAAGGAATCGGAGATGCCTCGGACAACTTCAGCGACCTGTACGGCAAAATTTTGCAAACGATCATCGGCCACACCCCGTTTACCCCGGACCACAATTATTTCGACGACTATTACGATCACGTCAAGATGCTGGCGGATCAGATCACTACGGGTATCGTGTACCCAGATACAGCCCTCGCCGAGGTAAATGGAGAAATTGCGCTGCAAGAACTCGAAGGCTGGAACGCGCCTGCCGCGCAGTTGGTGAAAGACCTCGTGTTCCAGTGGGGGGAAGACCACGGAGTCGCAACCCCGCTCAGCGTCGCCCCCTCTGCAGAAGATCATCTGGAGGTCGCCGTCAAGAATATTGTATTGCAAGACGTCGGACTGGGGAACGCGGCTACAATCGTTGGCGATATCATGGATGCTGTCATTTACGGTGACGGAAGTTGGCATCAGGCGACTGAAAGCCTCAGCCCGCAAGCAAAACTGGCTCTGCACAAAGTCGTACAGGACTACGGTGCGGGGGCCTACGAGCCGGCAGCCCTGACGCAGAAAGTCACGTCCCCCACACCCGCGTTTCAGAATCCTCTGTCGGAAGCAGCCGGCCTCCCGAGGCCGTCCCGTATCCAGGAGGCGCTGTCGGACTACAGCGATTTGGACCTGACGCAGCGCATCCTGGATCCCCAGGCCCTCAGCCTGTTGTACGAGGAGGGGTACGTGGACGAGACGGAGCCGACTCCGCGGAATCGGCTGCCCTACCTCCCCACAGCCACGCTGGAGTACGCCCGTAAAGGGGCGCTCAATGAGCCCTCGAAGTACAAGGACGAGGGGCTCAATCTGCTCAACCGTATCCTCACCGGGCAGGGGGGTCGTGCGACTCCGCCGCAGATCCCGTGGGAGACGGTGCGATCCGGCATCGAGAAAGAAGCCGACAAGTTCCATATCCCCGCCTATCAGGCCCTCTTCGCTGACCTGGATGCGCTGCAGGAACAACACCCCGGCATTCACGAGGCATTCCTCCTGCGGGACATGGAGAAAGCCTATCCCGCTCGTCTCGCCCAGTTGCGGGCACGGGGCGTCAAGAACCCCGAACGGTTCGTCCACCCCGTCAACTTCAACCGGACGCTGCGGGACCTGACGACCCCCGGTGGCAGTCACGACTACGACACGATGGCGCGATACCTGCGGCTACACCACCCCGAGTTCATGGCGGCCCCGCACTGGGTCTTCGTCGACTCGGGGTACAGCGGCACCATCCCTAGCCGCATCATGGAGATGAACGAGGCGTTGAACCTCGGCAAAAACATCGACGTGCGGATGTTGAGCAGCAGCAGTGCGCCGTGGCAGGCGCCTTCGGTGCTCGACATTGGGATTCCCCGCGACGACATCGTAGAGAAGATCGAACACACCGCTCACCGCCGCGGCACCATCGAGGGGCTGGATCCGGCTACGCTGCAGCCCTACGCACCGCCGGTCACGCCTCCGGAAGAGGCCATGGTCAGTTACATGGAGCGGTACATCCGCAACGCATTCGAGGGGGAGCCCTTCCGCTACACCCCCCGCGTGTTCGCGGAACCGAGAAGTCCTGTCGGCCAGTTGGCGGCGTTGGCGGAGGCTATGAACCTCTCGCGGCAGTCGCCGGAGTGGGCCCCCGGATTCCCCGACCTGCTCATGTACGACACGGAGCATGGGCCCTACGGCTGGTACGACCTGGACGGCGGGAGGAACGCGGTCGACGTCAGCCGCTGGGAACCGCATCCCGACTACACGGCTCCGCATTCGAACGAGAATCCCGCCATCGTGTTGCAGCACCCCGAGACGGGGCAGCCCTTCTTCGTCAAGAGCACTCGTAACCCGATGATCGAGGCACTGGGCAGCAATCTGTACCGTGCGACGGGGCTGCCCTCCCCGGAGATCGCCCTGGCAAAGGGGATGCCGGGAGCCCGTCATCAGCAGCAACTCATCACCCCGTACCTACCGGGTATGAAGACGCTGAAGGAAGTGGCGAAGCGCGGTTCCGGCGACTGGCGGAACGTCCCTGCCATGGACCACCTGTCGACCATCGGGGCGGATTCCTGGCTGCTCAACCAGAGCCAGCACGGGAAGCAGTTCCTGCTGCCCGAGAATTTCGACTCGCTCGCGGGACTCGAAGGCCCAGGTTACAACAGCCTGATGCCGGGCAGGCAGGTAACCCCAACCCACATCGACTTCGGGGAGACGTTCTCCACCCGCCTGCCGTGGGCCAGCGAGACATGGTGGGAGCAGCAGCCATTCCACCCCGGTAATCCGGCCAGTCGGAACCTGTATGACCAGATGCTTGGGCGCACAGGAGGGTTGTTAGATCCGAAACTCACCCGCTCCGACTTCCTGAAAACAGGGCGCCTCCATATTATCCCCGAACTTAGTACAGACGAGGGGCGTACTAAGTTCGCCGAAAGCCTGGAACGCCCGTCGACCATCCCCGCCCCGCTGATTCACAGTCTTGTGAAGAATCACGGCTTCTCCCCCGAGATGGCGCAGCAACTGGTACGTCGAGCCCAGGCCATGGCAGGGACCGCCCAACGGATCCGCCAGAACGCACTGCCCGGATTCAGCGGACAGGTCATCCCCGGAATGGCCGGTGGGCTGGCGGCGCTGGCGCTCCTGGGCCTGCCCGCAGAAGCCGCGACGCCCGAGGATGCCGCACTGGCGGAAGCGGCCGGCGGGCCGAACCCCCTGCTGTACGGAGCGGGCGCGGCTCTCTCCGCCCTCGACCCAAAGGATTGGCGGGGCGGGGTCCCGGCGGTACAGCCCGCTCCGCTGGAGGACCAACTCCGCATGTACCGTGCGGGGGCGACGAAGTTGCCGGCTACGCCGGGTGCCGCGGGCGGCGGCTTCCGTCCTGACCCGAACATGGTGCGCATCAACCCGGCCCCCACCTTCCGCGAAGGGCTGGGCAACCTGTTCCGCGGCGCTGCATCTCGCCTGGGCGGCGGCACAGGCCCGCACGGACTCAACGCCGGGCTGGCTGGGCTCGACCTCGCGCTCAACCCCCAGCACTACCAGGAAGCCCTGGAGCAGACCCCGCTGATCGGGTCGATCATCCGCGGGGGTCGGGAGTGGGGCGAGGCCGTGGACCGTGCGCGGGCCGAGGCACGTGAGGACGACCTGCGGCGGGCCGCCCTGTCGGAGGCCGCCTATCAGCGGTACCACGCTCGTAAGTACCCGGGGCTCCGTGGGGGCTATACCCCCGAGGGTGTCTTCGACTACGCCGGCAGTAGCGGGGGCTCGTGGTGAACGAGGAGGCGCAGGCGGCGCGGGACCGTTTCGACACCCGCAAGCAGGCAGAAGACCACTTCTTGGCGAGACCGCTGCGCCCGGCCCCGCCCATCGACTTCACTCGCGTGAGCGAGCGGGAGTACAAGAAAGCGATGAAGGGGGTGAGCAAGAGCATGGCAACCTTCAAGATCCTGGGCTCCGAACCGGCCGACGAGCCGAACGCGGTGGACGTCACGATCCGCATCGGCAACCTGAAGGGCAAGGACGCCCGCAAGGCCCTGATGGGCTTCCGGATCATCGAGCAGGTGCTGGCGGACGACAGAGTGACGTTCGACGAGTACTTCCTGCTGGGGTCGGCGGTCGCGTCCATCACCCGAGCGTAGAGGAGGCGAAGTCCCGTGAACGAGGTGCTCTACGGCTGGCGCTACGGTCACCGCATCGTGGTCGTCCACCCGGAAGGCGACAAGTGGCGCTGCACCTACTTCTCGAACCAGTAGAAAGCAAGAAGCCCGCACTCCCGAGAGAGGCGGGCTTCTTCACGCCATCCGCGTTCACCGCTACCCGCCAGTTTCCTGGTTTCACGGTCAGGGCTGCGCCACCCTGGGTATGCTACTCGCGGCTGTAGGGGCGAGGCTTCGTACCTACCGAGCACGGTCGACCGGCAGAGCCGGCGTTCCTATACCCTCGCCCAACCCACTGAGTCTCTGCAGCGACACTCGGTGCTAGGGTTACTACGCAGGATATCTTACACCGACTCCTCGGACTTGTCAACCCCTTCTTGTGAAGAAGTTCGGGGGATGGGCATGGAGTCCACCTTTCCCCCGGGCGTGAGGCGGAAACGAGCCTCGGCCCCCTTCTCCTCGTCGAAGAACCAGATTTCCCCGGGGGGCACGTTCTTGCTGCGCCGCACCACGGTCCCGCCCAGGGCGGACAGGAACTGGCTGGCGGTGCAGCAAGGGATGGTGTCGGCGAAGTCCCAGATCGACTCGGCCGGGATCTGACTCCAGCATCGGTAGTGGGCCACCCCCTTCGGGATGACCACCATCTGGGTCTCCGCAGGGTCCTCGGGACCTCCGCACACGCAGCAGGGACGGGGGAAGCCGACCGACATGCTACAGTCCTCTCTTCTCGAACTTCAGCGGCCCGCCGCCATGGGCTTGGCGCTTCATGGTGACAAAGGCCTCCATTTGCTGCTCGATGATCTTGCGGCACTTCTGGCACACCAGGATCTCCAGGTGCGCCAGGGTGATGATGCCGAGCAGGGAGGGGGCGGCCTTGTAGTCGGCGCAGCAGGTGCGGCACTTCGTGCCCTCCCACGGTTTCTCGTCAACAGGGATGATGCTCATGTTACCACCGCCACCTCGTAGTTGTGGGGCAGGTTCCCGCGAATTCCGAGGGTCTCTCGCTCCATGCGAACGAGAAGTTGATCCCCGACCCCCGCGATTTCCTTGATGCGCCCGTACTGAAAGCACGGGAAGTCGAGTTGGTTGGTGATGGGCCATGTGAACGGGTCGTCCATCTCTGAGTACCGCAGCCCGTGGTCGAGGGCGACACCCGGCCAGTCCCAGCCATCCGGGCCCGCTCGTTCCTTCGCCTCGGTCATGTTCTGGATGTGGGCCCCGTCCTGTTCGTAGTAGGGCTGCCGCGGGCTCCTGCTGCCGTTGCACGACGGGACGGGGAAGTAGTTGACGGGGCGGGGGTCTTTCATCTCAGCACGTCCTTTGCGATTCGGGTATGGTCTTCTTCCAGTGATGTCCGCTTGCGGGCTGGGCGGGCACCGTTGGCGTAGGTCTTCAACTGCTGCTCCACCTGCCGGTACATGCGCGTGTTGCCGGCCTCCTTGTAGAGGCGCATCCACTCCCGCGCTAACTTGACCCACTCGATCTGCTCGGAACGAGACAGACCGTAGCCGTTCTTCAGCCGCTGCAGGTACCGTTGATATTTGTTCATGTCGCCGCCCACGTCACGGCTCCTTCGGGGAGAGAAGTACGACCTCTGACGTAAGCCCGTTGGCCCGACACATGCACTGAAACCCCAGCGCACCGTGTTCTCGGGCGCTGGAGATGTCCTCCTCGGACAGGATGTGGTCCCTACGGCAGGAGACACATCGGTACAAGCCGGGCACCAAGTCCTCGATCTTCATAGGGCTCCACCACCGTGCTCGGTCTCCTGTTGTTCCCGCTTGTAGTCGGCCACCTTCAGCCACAACTCGAAGGCCTCGCGCAAGATGTCGGGCCGCGAGATGTTGAGGTAGCGCACGTACCCTTCGATGCGGTCGAGTGTCTTCTTCGGCACCACCACGAGGACCTTGACACCGTTCTTGATCTGGCGGCAGCGCAGGCACATGCAGGTGGTCTTGTGGTCGTACTGCTTGCCGCGGCTGGCAACGCAGGAAACGCACTTGCAGTCGGGGCGGGGCAGGTGGCTCATGGGGGCTCAACTCCTCTGGGGCTGAAGGCTAGTTAGTCCTATTCAGCAACAGGTTCAGAAGTTCCTTCCTGATCGTACGAAAAGGCCTGGACAGGCCGTTCCGGGCGTGCTATGGTGTTGGCAGAAACCGGCTCCTGAGAGGTTCACAAGAATGGCTGCCTCGACTGCCAACGACAAGTTCAGCCACCTGAGCCCCACCACCGTCTACGCCCTGCAAAGTGCCGCGGACGCCAACGGGAACGGCAACGCCCTGGACGTAGGGGGCACCCCCTACGTCGGTGTTCAAGTGGTGGGCGACGCCTTCAACGGCACCGTCAACTTCGAGGGCTCGATCGACGGGGACAACTGGGTGTCAGTCCAGGCCCTCAATGTGGCGACAGGCGCCGTGGTTACCACGACCACAGCAGACGGGGTGTTCAACATCCCCACCGGCGTGCTGTCGAAGGTGCGAGCCCGCATCTCGGGGTATGTTGCCGGCACGGTTACCGTCACGGCCCGGGCCGCGGTTCACGGCAGCCGCGACATCGCGTCAGTTGGCGGCGGTACGGTTGACACGGAGTTGGGGGCGGCGATTGCCGCAGCCGACAACATGGCCAACCCCACGGCGCCTCAAGTGCTCGCGCACGAGATGGTCTGGGACGGCGCCACCTGGGACCGGCAAACGCAGCCGCTGACCGACGCTCAGTTACGGGCCGCGGATGTCCCGGTCACAGCATCTCAGGCGACGCATGACGGCCTGAACGCCAACGCCAACCTCCAGGTGGCCGATGCGGATGTGTCGAACACGAACCCCGTCCCCACGAAGGGTACTACTGTCGCTACGCTCAACACGCAGAAGACGGTCACGGTGGACACCACGGCCAACGGCATTGAGATCCTGGCGGCCAATGCCGACCGCAAGGGGTTCATCATCACGAACAACGGCGCCACCGATTGCTACCTCGGGGACACCACCCTCACCTCCGGGGCGGCGCCCGCTGCTAATGGCGGTATCATCTGCAAGGCCGGTGGCGGTGCCGTTTCGGGCAGCCAGATGGACGGCTACACAGGCGCCATTCACGGTATCACAGAGGCGGGAAGTACGGTAGTGGGGGTGTGGGAATGGTAGTTTCCAACCCAAGCGGAGGAGCCGCAGCCGTTTATCCCTGGGTCATTGACGTCAATCCGGTTCTGACGCCCTCAGCGAACACGAACTGGAGCACGCTGAACCTCCCATCCGTCTACGGCAACGACTCGGCCGGCAATGCCCTGTTGTACGCCGCTATTGACAGTGCGGGTACTCAGAACGACGACTACTCTCTGGTAACGCTACGGATGGCGTCCAAGAACGCCTCAGCATCGTCGTATCAGGGCACGCTACAGTGGATACGCTTCCGGAGGACTGCGTAGGGATGAACTTCGACATCAAATGGCTGGACTATGGGGCCCTGGGAGCCGCCTTCGGGGTGCTGGCTTACGCTCTCCACATGCTGAACAAGGTCATCCGCATGCACGAACAGTACATGGACCGGCTGATCGGAGTCGTCGACAAGAACGCTACGGCCAACACCAAACTCTCGGTCGGGGTGAACAATCTGGTTGAGGCGCATCTGCGCCAGGACCGGGAGGAGTGATACGTCATGCTGCGGCTATTCTTGAACGGGGGCAGCAAGCGGCTGGAGGAGGCTCTGGAGCGGTACGAGAAATCTACCGAGGAGAAGGAGGACGTCTGCCGCCGGGTTCAGGCCTGCGTACGGGTGCGTGCTCCTCGACGCAAGAAGGAGGCACCCCATGACACAGCAGCCCCTGACCGACGCTGAGATATCCCTGCTCCTGGCGAAGGAGAGCCTGGAGAGCCCGGCCGCAGCCAAGATCGGCCCCACCTCTGACCTGCGGCAGAGCGTGACCGACGCCTTCACAGCCGCCGCGGACATGCTGAAGGACTGCCCCATCACGGTCCGTGGTCGGGACGAATTCCACAGCAAGGAACTCGTCTACCACCCGCACACCGGGCTCCAGGTCTGCGAGCGCAACGGCGGGGGCGTACCCTGGCAGAAGACCCCCGAGACGGTGCTGGCCGCATGTATGCCGCTGCTGGAGCGCCTCAAGCGGATGCATGCGGAACTGGTCCCCAAGCATCAGACTCAGGTGCTGGTCAACATCTCCCAGGCGGTGATCGATACCGCGGCGCTGGACGCCAAGCCGGCCGAGCCGGTGCTGGAGGAGCCGAAGGAGGAGCCCGCCCCCAAGAAGGTGGCGGTGGAGGCTCCCGAGGAGGACGACGTGCCAGAGGTTCCGGAAGTCCTCACCCTCGACGACGCCCTGTCGAAGGCAGCCAAGACCCAGACCACCGGCCGCGCCGCTGTCGGCAAGAAGCCGAAGGCCCCCCGAGGCGGGGGTGCGAAGGGCGGTCGTCGCTAGAAACCTTTCCCCGGACCCAATCACAGATCACGGGAAGTCAGCCCTCTCCTGGAAACGGGAGGGGGTTCTTTTTCTCCTGGGTGAAGCGGATGTTCAAGTCCTGGATGGCGCTCATCGTGCTGCGTAGTGCGTCCTGCATGTCCCACAGGTCCTGCTGTGTGATGTCGAGCCCGACGCGGGCCTCGTACTCCTCTGGACCGTCCTCGGGGACGCCCCCGAGTTCGGTATAGCACTCCCGGCAGAACAGCATCTTGCTGGTGCCGTGCTCACAGGTCCTCACTTCCGCTTGGTCGCCTTCTTCTTGGTGGGGGCGGCTCTGCGCTTCGGCTTGGCCACCACCTTCGGGGCTTGGGCAGCTCTCGACGACCGCTTGCGGGGGGCGGGCCTGGGGGCGCCTTCGTCTACGACGAGCTGCTCGGTGGGGTTGGCCTTCATGTAGGCGACGCCCAGGCTATTGACGAAGCGCGACAGCGACAGCCCGCGGGCACGGGCATCCATCTTCAGCCGTGCGTGTACCTCCGCGTCCAGGAAGACGGTGGCGCACACGCCCTTGTTCGAGTAGATCGGACCACGACCCATTCCTTATGAACCTCCGGGATTCCCCACCCGCCTAGTATACCACGATTGTGAAGAAACCGTCAAACGACTTTCTTCGCCCGCGCCCGCTTTCGTGGTTTCTCACAGCCTGGGTAGAGGTCCAGTCGAACCCGAATCCCGGGCGTGTCGGAGTACCCCTTACGGGCGACCAGTTCCACGATCTGGCGGTCGTCCTTGAAAACCACCTTGTTCAGGGCGTCGGTCACCAGCTTGGCGTAGTTGTCGACGTCCCCGCGGCCGGGTTCCTTGCCTTCCCACCAGTCCTTTGGCTTGTCAATCAGTGCCGTGACCTCGGCGGTAAGGGGGCCGTCCCATGGCTGGCTCATCCCGTTGCGCTGCATCCACCGCATAGCGGTAGCGCGGATGACCGCCTCCTCGTCCTGGGTACGCTTCGGGGTGTAAGCATGGCCGGTGGCCTTGGCGAATCGGGGGCGGGCCTTCGGCTTTGCCTCTCCGGGGACGAAGAACTCCATGGTAAACTCCGCGCATACCAACCCGCTCCAGCAGCGGCGGGTCAGAAGGGCGCTCATGTCCACCTTCATGCCCCGTAACTCCTCAACTCCGAGAATCCCTCGGCGTCCTTGACCGCCAGCAGCGCCCGGTCGTAAGGCACCGCCACCTCCTGCGGCAGGGTGACGAAGACCTGATCGAACTCCTCGGACAGGGCGCGGATGGTCTCCACGATGTTCTCCACCCCTACTTCGTCCACGCTGCCCGAGCAGGGGTCGTCGAGCACCAGGAAGTTCAATGGGGTGGTGCGGGTGTACTGTAAGGTTTTGCGCAGCGCCATCAGCACCGCGATGTTGGCCCGCCACACCTCGCCCTTGCTGAAGCACTCCACGCTGACCGGGCCGTCCTCCGTCTCCAGCACGATGGCGAAACCGCTCTTGCTGGGCGGGAAGGTCACGCGGAAGGCGTGGCCCACCAGCCGCAGCATGTACTGGTTGACGTGGTGCTGCATCATGACCCGCACCCGGTCGAGCATAATGGTACGCAACCCCTTGCTGCCAAAGGCCTCCACCATGAAGGTGTAGTCCTCGACATCCTGCTTGGCCGCCTTCAGGCCGTCCTCCGCTACGGCTTGCCCTGCCTGAACTACGCACAGGTTCTTGCGGGCTTCCGCCACCGTAGCCCGGAGGGCTTCGCGGGTGATGTCGGCAGGAGGCTCGTTCAGCCCCTCGTACTCCGTCTTTAGGCTCTTGATCTGCCTACGCAGGGACTCGACAGTGAACTCCGCCCGCTCTGCTTCACGACGCTCGGCTCGGGCTGCCTGCAGCTTCTGACCGGTCTCTCGCCATCGCTTCTCTGCCTCGTTGAGTTCCTTGCGGATCTTCTTCAGGTCCCGGATGGCCGCCTTCAGGCCGTCCTCCGCTACGGCTTGCCCACATGTGGGGCACGGCTGCCCGGCCCTCAGTTCCGACAGCCGACGCAACGTAGCCTGCTCCGCTTCAGCCACCGCCATCTTGCGCTGCCAGGACGCCTCCTGGTGTTCGAGGGACTTGACCTCCTCCGCAGCGTCGTTAGCCTTCGCCGCCAGAGCCTTGGCCGAGGCCAGTTGCTGGCGCAGGTCCTGCAGCGTCGTCTCGATCTCCTGACGGCGGGTGGCCCGCTTCTGCTCCGCGGCGGCCACGCGCTCGTCGTACTCCGCCAGGGCGGCTGCCGCCCGCTCGTACCGGGCCTGCTCCCGCTCCTTCTGCGCCATGAGCGAGTCAATCTCGGCCGTGTGCTTCGCCCGCCGTTCCTTTGCCTCGGTGAGGGTGTCGCTGGCGATCTTGCGGGTGCGGGCGAACAGGTCCGCCGCCAGCAATCCTTCGAGGATTTCCATGCGTTGGGCGTCCTCGGCAAAGAGGAACTGGACGGTCTTGCTCTCCCCGTCAATCCACAGGCTGTTGTAGAACAGGGCGTTGTCTATTCCCAGGATACGGGACAACTCCCGCTGCACCTCGGCGAGGTCGCCTTTCCCCTCGTCGGCCCCCGCCCTGAAGTACAGGGACTCGGGGTAGCCCCGCTTCTTACTGCGCCGCACCAGCAGCCGGTCGAAGGCGACCTCCACGAAGCACTCGTCGGACTGGCGGTTGATCACCTCGTCCTTCTTCACCTTCATGGGCAGCCGCCCGGTCAGGCACCAGCACAGCGCCATGAACACCGTGCTCTTGCCGGCCGCGTTGCTGCGGAACTTCTCCGGGTCCTTTTCGTTCTTGCCGAACAGGAATAGCGGCCCCTTGTCGAACTCCAGCGAAAATTCATCGAAGAATGAGCGGAAGCCTCGCAAGGTCAGGCTCTGCAGGTTCATACGATCCCCGTTCCCTTGCAGTCACGACAGCGGGTATGGCGGTCTTGAGGTTCCCCGAGGTAGCCACGGCCCTCGCAGGGCGCACAGGGGCGTGTCCGGCACATCCAAGCAACCCAGGCGTAAGTGACTACCAGCACCAATCCGATCAACGCCAGCACGAGCGACATGCTACGACTCCCTCGCCTTCTTTAGCAGCGCCAGCCCGATGGACTTCAGGCGGCTCTTGGACTTCTTGTCGACCTTCTTCAGGTCCAGGTACTTCTCGATCAGCGCCGGGTAGTCGTCGATCAGATCCTCCGAGATTCGCTCGTCGCTGTCGGCGATCTGCACGGAGGTGCGGATGGGCAGTACCTCAGCCTCCGGGTACATGCGCCGCACCCGCTCGTACAGTTCGGGGGCGCACTCGATCTTGGTGTAGTTGTCCTTCTTGTATGGCACCGTGATGCCAGCCGCGGAGTCGATGACGAAACGGTCGAACTTCGGGAACCTGTCGCCGATGCGGATAGGAGAGATGTGGCCGCCGTTCGGGTCGCACTGTAGTACCCAGAAGCCGACGTTCCCTTCGTCTCCGAAGGTGTGGGGGATGGGGGCGCCCAGGTACATGGCGTTGTCCGCCACCCTCTGGTGCATGTGGTAATCGCCCATCAGCACCAGATCCCACAGGTCCGGCTCGATGTCGGTGACGGACACTCGTTGCGGGGGCTGGAAGTTCGACAGGCTGGGCTTGCCTTCGCTCAGACCGACATGGGTTAGCAGGATGACCCGTTGCCCGCTGTCCCTCTCCTTGCGGGCGATCTGCTTGACTTCGGCCAGCCGCTCCTTGTACGTGTCAGCCTCGTACCAAGGCAGGAAGAAAAGAGAGGCCTGCGCTTCCCGCAGAGGGGTTATCCGCGGAGTGCTGATGATCTGAGCGAGGCCGCTGTTGAAGATGCGCAACAGGCTGTGGTTCTCTTCCCCCGGACGGAAGACGTCATGGTTCCCCAGCAGGATGACCACTCGCAACTTCTTCTCGCGGGCCCGTTCCAGAAACTCGTACACCATCAGCACGACTTCGGGAGACGGGTGCTTGGCGTGCCACACATCCCCGAGCAGAATGATGTGGGAGCACTGGTGCGTCTCCGCCTCCTCGATCAGGGCGTCGAACAGGCGGCGGCAAACCGGCTGCCGGGGCTTGCCCAGGATCGTGCCGTCGCGGGCGTGGAGGTCACTCCCCAGGAGGGCTCGGAACATCCCGTGCCTCCAACGCGGCGATACGAGCCTCAAGCCCCGCCACTCGATCGACCATCTTGTTGTGGGCTCGGGCCAGCGGCTTGTGCCGCTGTTCCACCCAGTCCTCGAACTCCCCGCAAGTGAGTTTCATTACGCGCTTGGCCGTGCCCATCAACTTGTTCACGAAGTCGTCTTTGTTCATTGTGAATCTATTCTACACAATCTTGTGAAGATTGTCAACGCTTCTTCTGAAGTGCCCAGAAATAGGAATGAAAACGCCGCAGGTGCTGCTGCTTGCTGTGGTTGTGCCCGGTGATTCGCCGCTTGGCGGCCAGGATAGCGAGATCCTTAGCGTAGTAATCGAGGCTGATTACAGCGTGGTACCACACATGGCAGTGGGTCCACACCTGCTTGCCGCTTTCCACGATATCCTGACACTTGAAAACCAGGATACCCCCGGGTGTAAGAATTCGCTTGAACTCCCGCAGAGCGCCCCAGTACAATTCCTGCAACTCCTTCTGGCTGGGATAGGAGTCGAAGCGGTTACCGATAATGGAGTCCTTCCCGCCGGCGTGGATGAATGGGAGGTCGCACAGTATACTGGATTCGGAATCATCCAGGAGCGGCAGGTCACGACAGTCGGCCTTGATCACCCCCTCAGCCCGGGGGCTGATATCGAACTTCCACTTCGGTTGCGGAATCTTCCCGCTCTTGTAGAAACCCCCCGTGCTGTACGTTGGGTCAACGCCCCACCGTTCGATCTTGTGAACTTTCATCAAAGCCAGCAACAAGTCGTCCTGGCTATGGAAAATCGTGGGCTCGGGCTTCGACTCTGGGAGGTTGTCCCAGGGTGCCTCACCGGGCGTGGGCGGGTCGTTGACGCGAGCGGCGCGAAGGCAGGCCCACATCTCTACTCCGTCATGCTCTGTGATGGGCTCGCGGCACCACGGACAGTCAGCGGTGATCTCGCGCAGTCCTTTTTCCAGCGCGAGATACGCACGGGCGAGGACGGGGTACGACTGCTGCAACACTCGCCACTTGTCCATGTCGGCAAACGAACGAGCGCCGCCTCGCTCCTCGAAGGCGAGTACCTCCTCCGCGATTGCGCGGGCGTCAGTGGGGGTGGTGGGGTCAGTCATGGGGGGCCTCCTTGGTGGGGTAGACGCTACCTCGATAGGCGTCGAGGTGTCGGAGGGCGGCGAGAAGGGCGGCGTTCAGGTCCTCCGCTTTGCCCAACACATACTCCAGCAGGGCATGCTCTGCTTCGAGCGCCCCCTCCAACGCCGCGATCCGCCTGTCCTGGGCATTGGCACGAGCCTCCACAAGCGGCACGTCGCGAGCCGCCACGAGCGCAGAACCGAACGACTCGTACCCCAGGGCGTTGATCAACTGAATCAGGCGCACCTCGAACTCACGCTTCTCTCTCGTCAGGCGCTCGTTCTCCGACTGCAACGCCGCGATGGTGGCGAGGAGGCGGGGGATGTCGGTGCGGGCGTGGGCAATGAAGGCGGCGTCGGGCTCGTCTATCACCGCGCTGTGGTAGGCCAGGAGGTCGTCCGTTGGGTCGATCCCGTGGACGGTCGTCACGACGGGCGCCGGGCCCCTCAATTGGCCGTGCTCCCAAGCGGTGTGAATGCCCCGTGCGCACCGCATGAGCAAGCCGTCGCCACGGTGGCACACTCGCTGCTGGCCGTCGCGCCAGACCCACCATTCGACTTGCCACGGTCCCGGCGTAGCAGCCTCCGCCCGCGCCGCAACCTCGCGGAGTTCGTCGGGGGTCAGGGGGTCAGTCATCGATTCTTCCTCCTTACGACACGGCGGTCTCCGGTATCCGTCAGCCGCGGTGTCCACTGGTTCCGTACCCGCCCGCGACGAGCCGTGTCCTGGTTATTCTGCTTTCGAGTACCCTCTGCGAGGTGCTGTCCGTTTTCACAACGACGGTAGCTGCAGACGACGTGACGGGCAACGTATCCTCGACGAATTCTGCGCCCCAGTCGTTTCTCCAGCGCACGACGATGCGCCAACACTTTCTTCTTCTCGTCCGGGCAGTACATCGTGGGATACCCGCTCTCATTGACCGGGTGCGACAGATCGACGATGCAGTCAGGAAGCGGCTGAACTTCCACTCTCTTGCTCCTTCTTCGTCCCCCAGAACGCCGACTTAGGGGCGCAGGCCCACCCTGGGCTGTGCCATTCTTCGCACACGTCGCAGAGCCGCATAGTAGACAACTCCTTACGGCAGAAATAGCAGCCGCACGCGGCGCAGAGGCGGCACTTACAGGTCTTGCTGTGCCCAAACGAAGGAGTCATTCGTCCGCCTTCGTTGGGGGCCATTCGTAACCGCGACACTCCCCCGGCAACGTCTTTCGGTACTGCTCCCAGCCGTAAAAGTTCCCGGAGAAAAAGTTCCCGGAGAAAAATCTGCTGGGCCGTGCCTGATGCTCGAACGGGCTCATGTGCCCAGACGCCAGGAGACGATCATGAAGTTCGAGGTCCTTTAGGACGTCGGGAGCGGTTCCGTCGTGGTTATTGTAGGACACCCGAGCGCATCGAGCCACGGAGCATCTTACGGCTTCGTTATCTGTCAGATCCACGTTCGGTTGTCCCGGGAAGTCCACCAGTGGTACGTGCCACTGCCCCCAGGCCTTGGCCTCGGGAGTAGAAGCATAGTACGCATCTCGCATCATCTCTGCGATATGCCGCATCTCGGGCTGGGCGTCCGGATGACAGCGCAGTGCAAAGAAGTTTCCCCACGAAGTTGCGGTAATAATGCCGGTAACGTAGGTGAACGGCTCCAGAATGCGGTTAGCGAGTTGCTTGTGGACGCCCAGATCCGCCAACTCTTTGGCCCAGTAAATTGCATCTTGTATGGCATTTACCCACACTGACTCTGCCGCCTTTGGGTCATCCGCTTCTTCTGTCGCCTGCATCCCAGGTCGGTTTTTCCCGAACGCCATGGGAATCACCGGGTCTTGACGGACCATCTCAATGCGCCTGCTTACCGGAATGGCTCGCGAGGATGCGTAGTTGCGGCTGAACATGCGATGTGTATTCATCTCTGCCAGAATGAAGCGGGGAAACTCGACCTCCATGGTAGTCAGGCGAACGTCAATAGGGCTGATACTATCGGCCAAGATCCTTACTCGATACGGCATATTACATCATCTCCCTCGACACCCACTGATGGGCCTGTTCCAAGAACCTGCAACCACACTCGCTCGGCTCCACGTACCGGGGCTCGAACGGAGGAGCGGCTGGTCTGCGGCACTCGTGACGGATGATGCGGGTGCGGCAGCCCGCCCCCCGCAGGATGTGCTCGATCTCGCCCTCGGCCTTTCGCCCGGCCAGATCCGCGTCCAGGAAGATCGCCACGTTCGTCCAGCCGCGGCGCAGGATGCCGGTGACGTGGGCCTGCGACATCTGCGTCCCTAACAGCGAGACCGCTCCGTGCCCGATGCACATGGCGTCCCACACGCCCTCCACCAGGATGACGCGGGGCCCCGGCCACAGCACCGGCTCGTACCAGTACGACGCCTTGTTGGTGCCGGGCAGCACCACCCAGCCGCCGTCCCGAATGCTGCGGCGGTGCCAGGACGGGTGGTACCCCGCCAGCGGGGATGTGATCCGCACGTATAACATCTGCTGGCTCGGGGCGTAGCGGATATCCGGGTGATCGACGGGCACGCCCTTCTGCTCCAGGAACTCCTCCGCCTCCGGGTACAGACTGGGTTCGTATAGGTCGGGGATCTGCGCCAGGATGCCGGGCTGCTTCTTCGGCCTGAAGGTCAGGTCCAACTTGTCGAACTCCCGAGAGCCGGCGCGGATTTTGTGGTGGCAAAAGAAGCACCACGCCGCCTTCTTGTCAGGGTTGCAGTGGAACTTCTCGTGCCCGCACCTGGGGCACGGCACCACGATCTCGGTGCCACCCTCCACCAGTTTCCCGCGGCGCAGGAGATTCTTAATCCCCATCTTGCGGCTCCTCGCTTTCGTGAGTCAGGCGGGCCCCTTTAAGCCACCGACTCGTAACCTCCGATGGATAGAAGTAGACGACATAGCACTGAGGGCAATACCACAGGATTGGGCCCAGGAAGGGGGCGGTCTCCCGTACTACAATACCGCAGCGGGCACACTTCAGTCCGATGGCTTCCGCCAGTTTGTCACTGTTCACACCATCACCTCGGGGATATACATCGTCCCGCAGCGCGTGCAGGCGTAGACACCCAGGCCGTTCAGCCAACCGAACAACTGCGTGCTCGGCCGGCAACATATCTGGCACTTGAACTCCCCAGTCCAGCCGCGCCCCAGGCATGGCTGACAGAGACGGGCGGAGTTCCCGTCGTACCGGCTGCCGTTGCAGGCTTCGCACTTCTCGATGCTCACGCCGCACCCTCCAGCGCCGCGTAGAAGTCGTCGTGGGCTCGAAGGAATTCCCGCATCCGCTCCTCCGTTGCGGGGATCATCAGCGACCCCGGCCACGCCGGCGACAGTTCCCAGCGCACCGCCTTCGCTGCCCAGTCATCTCCGAAGTAGAGCAGCATGGTCGGGAATGGGGCGCTGCCCTTCGGGTCCGGCTCCCCGCCGGGCTTGATGAAGCGGATGCGTCTCTTCATAAAGACGGTGAAGCCGGCCCGCACCAACCCGTGCTCGTGCTGGTACTTGGCCTCGGTACGAGCCGGCACGATGGCCCAGATGCGGGCACCCGCGTCAGCCTCCTCGGACATCTTCTGCATGAATTTCGACAGTAGATCCCCGTACGGGGGATTCACCCATACCAGCGGGACCGTGCGGGTCATGACCCCCGTCCACGGTAGTGCGAGACCGTCGTGCTCGGGGTAAGTGTAGTGGACATCCGCAGGGATGTTCTTCTCCGAGCAGCAGGGGTCCAGGTCGAACTCCGTCCGGCCCTCGAACTCCAGCAGAGCGTTGACGAGTTCGGGCGGGGTCATCCAATCATCGCGTTCGGACGAATATAGCCCCGGGTTTATCTTACTCACGTCTTTGCTCCTCTGCTGGAATCCGATCAGGACCTTGGTCACGACTTCACGGGCCCGCCGTCGAATGCGTGAAAGCACATCATCTGCCCACTCAGGGGGTGGATCATGGTGAAGGTGTTGACGTGCTTGGTCAGGGGTACGTGAACGTCCACCTCCAGCCCATCCGGAATCATGTAGATGCGGTGCGGCTTGCGATCCCGCTCGGGCACCGGGTTGACCGCGGCCCACGCCACGATGTAGTGCGTCATCGGCAGTACATCGACGTGCAGTATCTTGAGTACCCGGTCCATCAGCAGGTCGCAGAAGTGTCCCTCCGGGTCCGGTGGGGGGAGTTGATACTTCATGATCTTCACGTCAGGCCGGCCTCCTTCAGGGTCTCGTAGGCCTCCTGCTGGTCCTGGACGTCGGCAGCCTCCAGGACGTGGCCGAGCAGCAGCAGGCTGTAGAGGATGACGTCCCGCAGCCGGTCCTCGATCGCCTCGCTCTCCGTCTGCCCCTGCCGGCAGTAGTTGAGGATGGCGTCCCAGTGCTTGTTGGCGTACACGGCCCAGACCTGCTGAGGCGTCAGGCCGAGCGAGGTTGCCGTGCGCTTGAAGTTGGCGAAGGCGTCGTCCTCCCCCCGCCGGTAGTCCGCACCCTTCGTCTTGTTCAGGACGCGGATGCGCTCGAACTCCTCTTCGAGCAGGGCTCGGAATTCTGCGACTTTCACAGGCTCACTCCTCGTACACGTTGTCGTAGCACTCCTCGGCCAGCGACACCAGGGTAGGGTACCAGTCGGGGTTGCTGATGCTCCAAACCTTCTCACCGGGACCCCAGTCCCGGTCCTCGGGTGGAATCTCCTTCAGGCCCTCCACGAACTGCTTGTTGAAGTCAGACCTGATCTCGAACGTCCCGTCCGGGTTGCTGAAGAAGCGGGCTGTGCTACTCATCGGCGATCGCCCTCATGATGGTGCTGTCCGCGGGCGGGCGCTGCGGGACCTCGACGCTCGGGGGAGGATAGTCGTCCGGCAGGCCCTCCGCCTCATAGGCTTCGTCAGGTACGTCCTTCAAAGCCTCGGCGGCAGCCTCCCGCTCGGCCTGCATCTTGGCGGCCAGGGCCGCCCCGCGCTCGCTGTTGTTGCTGCCCTGCGGCTCGCCGGTGTTGGGGTCGAACCACTCCATGTCGACCCGGGTGCCGGGCATGCGGAACTGGGCGGGGATCTGCTGCAGCGCCTGGGCGTACTGCTGGGCGTAGTGCTCGGCGCCGGCGATCATGTACTCCAGCACCACCTGCACCACCGACGCTGCGAAGGCGATCTCCAGGTGCGGGATGTTGTCCGGCTGCAGCGGAGCGAAGCCACGAGACACCCCCAGTTTGGCGACAAGCCCGTTGATCTGACCGACCGCGACTTCGTAGTCGGGGGTGCCCGGCTCCAGCCCCTCGAACAGCGCCCGCATCGCCGAGGCGTACAGGCGCTGCGTCAGGTCGTGCGCCGACTTCAGGGCGCCCAGGTGGGGGTAGAGTTCCTCCAGCGTGGTGCCGCGGGGGACGGTGCCGAACACGCCCACCAGTCTCCGCAGTCTCTCGATCGTGGCCGCATCCGGCTGTGTCGTCTGTTCCATTGTATGATACTACTCCTTCGAACGGGGTGAGGTGGTCGGGGGATGCTCCTGTCCGCAGACCGGGCAGGGCCCCTGCCCGTCGTACTCGACGAGCCGAAGCATGTCCTTGATGGTGGCCGCGCACAGCAGGTAGACCGCGGCGTTGCGCACGTTGGTGGTACGGGTCCACTCCTCCAGCATGGTAGCCAGTTTCTGGGCTGCGTCCCTGGCCTCTCGCTGCACGCTCTCGACAGTGCGCTCTTTGCCCGACATCTCGGCATCATAGGCCACGAGCGCCTGGGCCGACGCGAGGCACCATTCGCGGATGCTCTGCATCTGGGCGTAACTCTGCACCACCTTCTCGTGTACGAGGTGAAACAGCAGTTCATCCTTGTCCATTATTCTGGCGCCTCCGGTGGCGCGTCCCCGTCAGCGGGGTACGCTTGATATTTTCTCTGAGGCCTGTCCCATTCTACCGCACTCTTCCTGCCCGAGTCAATATCTTGTGAAGATTTCTTTCCGTTGTTGCGACGGCGGGACTCGCGATCCTCACGGACTTCCTTCTCCCGCTCCAACTGCTCGGCCAGGACCTTGGCGATGTTGCGCTGCCGCCCCTCGGGGTCCTCCCGCAGGTCGGCGTTTCCCCAGTCAGCAATGAAGGGGAGTTCAACTCCCACCCGTCCTCGCTTGTTCTTGAGGGCCGCCAGCCGGCAGCGGGGGGGCTCCATGGCCATCTCGGTCGGGGTCTGACACAGCGCCAGCCAGAGCGCCGCCGGCCACGTCTTGATGTAGCCCTCAGCCACCTTCTTCAGGGACAGGATCTCCTGCTCCAGGCCGTCCCGGTTGGTCTGGGTGGCGGTCAGGACCAGGGCGTTGTGAAGTTTGCCCATACGCCTCAGACCCTCGAAGACGTCGCCCAGCCGCAGGTGGTGCTTCTCCTGGGGGTTGGAGGCCTCCAGCAGGTCCCCGTAGTCCACCACGATGACGTCGACCGGGCCGCCGTCCCGCTCCATCATCCCGACGTAGCCGCGGATGGTACCCACCGTCAGCCGCTCCGCCACCAGGGAGGTGAGCACGAGGTTGTTCGGGTTGATGTTGCGCTCCCTCATCCACTCCAGCAGCGCCTCGTGGCGCTCCTGCTTGGTGTAGGGACGGTCGAGCCCGACACGAGAGGCTCGCCCCAGGAAGCGGCGATCCACTTCGGTCTGGGTGTCGTCGAGGGTGAAATACGCCACTCGCAAGCCCTGCTCCACGAAGTTGGCCGTGAAGTTGAGGAGGATGTGGGACTTGCCCGCATTGGTGGGGGCCATCACCACCATCAACTCGCCTCGCCCCATACCGCGGTTGCGCAGCAGGGAGTCGATGGACGGGTACCCAGTGGAGATGACCTCCTCGTCGTCGTCCACCTCCAGGAGTTTCTCCAGGTACTCCGTGCGCAGGGGGTAGATCAACTTGGTGGCGTCTCGCGCCGACACCAGAGGCTCGATGCGGTCCACCACCGAGCGGGCCTGCTCCAGCAGCCCTACCACGTCGCCTTCGCCGGCCGACACCGTGTCCGCCAGCCCGGTCAACTCCCGCAGGGCGACGTACTCGGCCACTTCCAGGTAGGACGCCTCGGTCACGTCGAGGGTGTAGAGGTGATCGACGGCTGCCGTGACGCCGGCCAGGGTCTCTACCGGCTCCCCCACCGGTAGGCGGGAGGACACCAGCGCCAGCAGTTCGTCCCGAGTAGGGGGGCGCTTCAGTTTCTTGTAGAGGGGGCGGGCCAGCCGGTAGATGACGGCATAGAAGGGGTGCTCGATGTAGTCCGGCTTCAGGACGTCGAGCAGAGCCCCGAAGGCGTCGGCGTCCCGCAGGACGTATGCCAGCGCACGCTCCTCTCGCGTGACGGTCTCGATCATGGGGCGGGCCTAACTCTCTTTGAAGTAGGCTTCGCGGGCCTTGGCTCGGACAGCCTCGTACAGCGCCGCATCTCCCCGCATGGCGGTGCGCAGCGCGGCCCGGGTGTACTTCTTGCCGTCCCACTCCACCGTCTGGTCAGTGGGCTTCTTCAGCACCTTCTGCTGCTCCAGGAAGTAGATGAGGCCGAGGGCGTTGTCGATGCCTGTCTTGAAGAAGATAGGAAAGTCGGCGGTCAGGTACGGCGTGGCCACCTTGTTTTTCACCGCCTTCGACACGAGGAAGGCCCCCGCCGGCTTGGCCCCTTCCTTCGCCGGCTTCATCATCTTCAGGCGGGCGATCTTGATGCGCACACTGGAATAGAAGCGGAGGGAACGCCCGCCTGGGGTGGTCTCGTCGTCGCCGTACCCGAAGCCGCCGATCTTGGAGCGGACCTGATTGATGAACAGCAGGGTCACCATGCTGCCGTTGATGCGTCGCAGCACCCCCCGCTTGAAGAACCAGGACAGCAGGCCCGCCTCTCCGCCGATGCGGGGCACATCTTTCACCATGGTCTTCTTGCCGTCCATGCCGCTCTCGGCCGCCACGCTGGCCGCCACGCTGTCGAGCACGATGAGGGTAGGCACCGGGAGGTTGGCGCTACCGGCCGCCACGGTCTCGATGCTGTCGAGCGCCTCCTCCATGGAGTCGGGCTGGCGTGGGATGAAGTGCTTGGTCTCCTCTTCGGGCAGCCCCAGGTCCTTGCACCGCTGTGGCGTCAGTGCCGGCTCGGTGTCGAAGTACCAGACGAACCCTCCTGCCCGCAGGCACTGCTTGGCGGCCGACAGGGCGATCAGGGACTTGCCTGTGCTCTCGCCCCCGTACATCTCGGTGAGCCGCCCGCCGGGCAGCCCCCCTCCGATGCTCCAGTCCAGTAGGTCGCAGCCGGTGGGCATCCAGTACGAGACGGGAAACATCCCCTTCCCTCGGGAGAGGATGCGATCGACTTGATCTACGAGATCGAGTTCGTCGAGGTTGACTTTTCTGCGCGCCACGACAGGGGTACCTCCGAAGGAAAGTCGGGGCTCGGCTGCGGTTTTTCGCGGACGGAGGGTGTTGTGATGGTTACCCGCAGCCGAGCCCCGAACGGTTATCTAGTCGTCGCCCCAGGGCGACTCGTCATCGTCGTCCTCGTCGACCACGCGCTGCTTCTTCGAGGCCGTGGCCTTCGCGGGGACCGGCTTGGCCTTCTTCTTGGGCGGCGGGGGCTCGTCGTCCTCATCCTCGTCCTCGATCTCCGCCACCTCGTCGTCCTCGTCTTCGTCGTCCTCTTCCCCGAGGCCGGCGTCGTCGAGGTCCTCCCAGTTGACGATCTTGCTCCACCAGCACCCCTGAAGCAGTTCGAGTAGGTCCTCCCCGTCCATCTTCTTGGTGTTCTTGAACAGCATCTCGTCGAGTTTCGGGTACTTCTCGGCGGTGTAGAGGT